>Ga0268256_1000303_pt1 | contig 49348 bp, 47 predicted proteins | sample AgamicAtAmrz_FD_200247 | JGI IMG/M metagenome (GOLD analysis project Ga0268256, IMG submission 200247) | Agave microbial communities from Guanajuato, Mexico - At.Am.rz (v2) (version 3) | ecosystem: Host-associated > Plants > Roots > Rhizosphere | place: Guanajato, Mexico | collected 2012-06-07 | reverse complement strand
TCAATTTTCTGACTTAAATTTCGCTCAAATAAACTTCGAGTAATTTAAACCAATCAATCAATGATAATATTTCGATCAATCAATCAGTAAAAATCCACACAAGTTGTTCTTCAATTCTCTTAATGATTTTTCCGCTCTTCGTCAGAGACAGAATTCAACGCAATACTAAGTACTCATCTTAACCCTGTAAGCTAAGATATTCTCGTGTATCGCGTCGGGATGAGTGCATTATAGGGAAAAAAAACTGGTACGCAAGCACTTTTCTAAATATATGTGTTTGACCGACTCTTTTTTACCCAACCAAAAATCTAAAAAGCCAAAATAATTAACCAAGTTATTGATAAATAACAATAAATTTAAAATCATTTATTTTCATTCTTTTTTGATTTTCACTTCAAGTATCTTAATAGGTTGTTTAGGAACGTTCTGATGCATGCCATCATTGGTTGTAGGTATCTTTACAATACGGTCCACCACATCCATTCCTTTAGTTACTTTTCCGAAAACTGCATAACCTGGGTTACCAGCCGAGCGATTTAGAAAACTGTTATCTACGACATTAATAAAGAATTGACTAGTAGCAGAGTCAGGATTTGCAGTACGAGCCATTGCTAAAGTTCCGCGGGTGTTAGCAATTCCATTTCCAGCTTCGTTCTTGATTGGTGCTCGGGTTGTCTTTTCCTGCATATTTGCAGTAAGTCCACCGCCCTGTACCATGAAACCAGGAATTACGCGATGGAAGATCGTATCTTTATAAAATTTCGACTTTATATAGGTTTTAAAATTCTTTACGCTGATTGGGGCTTTCTCGTCATAAAGTTGTATTTCTATGTTGCCTAAATTTGTTTGCATTTCAACTAAAGTGTCAGCCCAAACTGAATGACTGCTTAGACCTAAGCAACATAGCATTAATAATTTTTTCATATCTTCCTACAGTAAAATGCAAAACTTAATAGAGGTTAAATTTAATCGTCTATATAAAAGAATTCTAGTGAGTATTTATTATCTTTTATTTAAGGCCTAATATTTTGGATGTGTCCATGTTCCACGTGAAACATGGACCAAACTTTTATTTAGCTATTTTTATCCCAAAATTTTCTAAAGTTTTTACTGAACTCAATGGTGTGCCGTTTGGCTTTTTTGGAAATAGGCGTCAAATTTATAAAACCATGAGTTTGATCTGAATATTCTTCATAATGCATTTTGACACCATTTTGGCGTAGCTTATAACTATAAATTTTGCCTTCATCATGTAATACATCATGCCCAGCAGTAATCACAAAAGCCGGAGGATTCTTCTTCAAGTTGCCATAAGTTGGAGAAATAATTGGATCATCTAGTTCTACGTTATGCTGGGTTGCATAATATTGAGTGACATTATTGATATCGTTATCCGTTAAAACCAATCCTTCGTTATATGCATAGAAGGAAGGATGTCGACTCTTGAAATCGACGGCAGGGTAAATAAGTAGTTGGGCCTGAGGAGCATAAGGTTTATTTACTGATCTTTGAGCCACGACTGTACTGATATTTCCACCTGCACTATCCCCCGCTACCGCAATTCGACCTTTTAATATTTTTAACTGTCTACGATTTTGATATACCCAAGCTAAAGCATCTTCACAAGATTGGATTAAATGCTGAGGAGAAACCTCAGGTGCTAGAGGGTAATCGATACTGAGGACTTGTACTTTTGCATATTTTGCCAATATACGACAAACCTCATCATGAGTATCTAAACCACCAACAACAAATCCTCCTCCATGATAGAAAACAATAAGAGGTAGTTTTTTATTCGGTGCTGGATGATAGTGTCTCGCAAAAACGGTTCCACTTTGGAGAGGTAAACGGATATCTTCTACTAAATCGATCTCTGTTGACTTGTGGCGTATAGCCAGCATTTGCGTATCGAACTGCCTTCTAGATTCAATTGGGTCTGAACCAATGAAACCGATACGACCCTGTTTAATTTGTACAGCCATCATACATTTAGTAAATGAGTCGAGATCTGGATATTGGTACGAATATCCAAGAATTTTAGCAAGTGACTCTTGAGCTAATCGAGGTAACTTATCAAGAGCTCGAGCAGCAGGCCCTTGGCCCTTTTCTAGCAATGTTTGAATTTTTTGATTAAATGCTGTCATGCCTATCTCCATGAATTCCTCTTATCCTTCATATTTTCTACAGAATTCTGTTGTTATTTGACTATATTCGCATACAACTCATGTAATCAAGATACAAAGGTAAAACCCAAATTACGCTAATCTGATTTCAAGCAAATGTCATTAACAAATCTGTCACTTAAAACAGGACTTTTTTGCCAATTATTGTTAACAGACAAAAAGAGGTACGATTATGTCAACAAAACTAGTTGTTACTTTATTAGCAACCAGTCTTTTAACTGTAGGCTGTGTGGCTTATACGGACGACCCTTCTTATCGTGGTGGCTATGGTTACCATGATCATGATAGTAATCGCTATGATCGCAATGATGGACGTCGATATAACGATTGGGAACGAAGACGCTGGGAAGAACGTCAACGAATATATGAACAACAACGAAGAGTTGCTCGCGAACAGGATCGAAATCGTCATGAATGGGATAAAAGACGCCATGACGAGGATAAGAAACGCTGGGATGACGATAAAAGACGCCACGAGTGGGATAAAAAACGGGTAGAAGATCGTGACCATAATCGTCGAGATTCTCGTCATGATGATTAAATTCATTACTATATAAAAAGCCCCAATAAGCTACGTCTTTTGGGGCTTTTTTGAGAATTCTAAACTCTCTTAATTATAGAGTAATGAGTAGCAGCTCACTTCATATATAAATCGGCATCTTAAATATATGACTCTATAATCTTTTAACTATTCTTATCACTAAGAATTACTGAGCTGTTGCAGAACCTGAAACAGAACCAGAAGCACCAGCATCAACTTGACCTGGTTGTGCTTGGCCAGAAACGCCCGCATCAACACCTACACCAGCTTGTACGCCAGATGGGCTAGCACTTGTTTGAGCAGAACCTGATGCGTTTAAACCAGCTTCAGATGCACAACCAACAGCTGTAAAAGCAACACCAGCAAGTACTACAGAGATAAGACCTAATTTTTTCATAATCGCTTTCCTTTCATTACGACAAACACTTAAATGCAAAGATCATCTTCGCGCTGCCTATAATTCACAATTTTTTTTTCTGGCGTGCGTATCATTGGTTGTCTTTTGTAGTAATAGAAGTACAAATTGTGCAATTTTTTATTAAATTCGCTTCCTTACTCTTAGCTCTATCTTTTATATAAAACTAGCAACTTAAGCTTTTGTTTAATTTTATCAATTTTTAATTTTTATCTTAGCCTTTTGCTCTACTCAAAAAAATTCTCTTTATAGAAACGCTATATAAGGTGCGTAGAATGTTACAGAGGTTTTTTGCTTAAAAATTCCTCTTCCCATTAAAAAAAGCCGGGTTTAAACCACGGCTTCTCTAAAAATTTACGATATTTCGATTTAAATTACGGCCACTGCATCTCGCCTTTTACAACTTTTGCACCCAGCTCTAGGCTATCCACACTTTTTAATGTTGGATATTGTTTTTGCATGAGCTGACTTAGCTCACTCGCATTTTTACTTACTTTAACGGCTTTCTCATAGCTCTTGAGATAGTCGATCGAAAAGTTAACCGCATCCAAACCTTGTGGAGCTCCCTCAACCATATGGGCAGGAACAACCGTCTGAGGTTGGAGTGCTTTAATGTTTTCTAGCGTTTGAATTACTTCATTGCGGTCTTTAACTTTTGGTGTATCTGCCATCCATAAATGAATGCCTGAAGATACCGGAATACCACCTACTACTGCCTTAGAAGAAGGAATCCATAAATAAGTGAGTTCTTTCTTACCTTTAATCTCGATTGACTCATTCTCTAGCTTCAAAGTTTTAGCAGTATAAGCTTGAGGCACAATAATTTGGCTAGGCGCATTTGCACCCATTTGTGGACCCCAATACTTCACTTTGAGCGCTTGAGTATCTTGAATATGTTTAACAGTTTCTGGCGTTGCGATGATTTGTACATTTGGGAAGTATTGTTTAAATACGTCTAAGCCAAAGTAATAGTCTGGATCGCCATAGCTTACGAAAATTGTTTTTAGCGTTTTTCCGCTATCGAGAATATCGGCAGCAATACGTAATGCTTCAGATTTTGAGAATTGCGCATTAACCAATAGAACTTCTTTATCACCTTCAATTAAAGTAGACGTCACACCAAAATGTTCGGGCTTAGCCAGAAAACTTTGGATTTTTAGATCTTGTGCAAAAGCGGAAGAAGCCATTGTCAAAGCTGTGGCAGTTGCTAGGGCTGAAGCAGTTAATTTAAAAAATTTCATTATGTATTCTCCAATTTCATGAGAAATACTTTAAATTGCAATTCCTGTAAGGTAAATGCACTAAATTAAGATAAACTGTTGCATATATTGTAATAATGATGATGCATATGGACACATTAAAAGCCATACAAGTCTTTGTTTCTATTGCTCAGCATGGCAATTTAACCAAAGCCGCAGAACACCTGAATTATTCCCGCGCGATGGTTTCTCGTTATCTTGAGCATCTTGAGCACACATTCTCAACTCGACTATTTCAAAGAAATACACGAAAAATATCACTCACACCAGCAGGTGAAAAAGCCCTCCTCTACTGCGAAAATATTTTACAACAACAGCAACTTCTACAAGAGCTGGCAGCACCCGAGCAACATAACGGTACGATTCGCTTTACCTGCGGTTTGTTTTTATTTCAATTAGGGGTTGGAGAATGTATTCGCCAATTTAAACAGCAACATCCACATATTCAATTTGATGTATATCTGACTGAAAATACGATGGACTTAATTGATGCTCAGGTCGATCTAGCTTTACGTATAACCCAAAAAGTTGCAGATGGTTTAATTGCACGACCTGTTTGCCAAATCGAGTCCGTTTTCTGTGCACATCCTGATTATTTAAAACAGCACAGCCCCCTCTCCCATCCAAGGCAACTTATTCAACATGAATGTTTAGCTCACCATAGCCAACATCAATTTTGGACACTTTTTGATGAAGAGCAACAACCCCAGAATTACCCTTTAAACGTGACCTTTAAAAGTAATGATGTAAATGCTGTTTATGATATGTGTTTACATGCCCAAGGTGTGGCAATGTTGCCTTCACTATTAGTTAAAAAAGATTTAAAAGGAAAAAGATTAGTTCCTTTATTTAAAAACTTTTCAGCTCCGGAATTAAGTTTGTCAGTGGTATATGCATCGAGACAACATTTACCCAAAATAACGCAGGAATTTATTGCTTTTATGATCGAAAATTTAGATTTTTACTTAAAACCGCAAAATTAAAAGTTTTAAATTGCCGTGTACGCTTGAATTTTTAGGCAATGCCCATACTTCATCCCTATTAATGAATTACAGCATATGCATGGCAGTTCAGGTTTTACCCAGTAAATGCTGATGCCAAAAGGACTGTACATGTTTAAAAACCCATTTAAACGGAGATCATCAATGGCTAATGAGCAAAATGAGCAAGCTCAAGACATTCAACACGAGCAAGCAGAGCAATCTAATGAGCAAACTCAGGCTGAAGGTGTAGAGCAAGCAAACGACGTTACCGTTGAATCTTTACAAGCGCAAATCACCAAATTAGAAGAAAGCCTGAAACTTGAAAAGGCACGTACAGCAAATGCTGTTTACGAAGCACAAAAAAGTGTAGAGCGTATTCAACGTGAGTCTGATAAGCATAAAGAAACTGTGCTTGAAAAATTTGCAAAAGAACTACTTGATTCTGTAGACAATCTAGAGCGCGCAATTCAAGCCGCAGGTGATGAAGAAACCCCAGTACTTGAAGGTATCAAATTAACCTTAAAGTCACTGTTAACTGCGCTTGAAAAATTTGGCGTTGTAGAAGCTGATACTAAAAATGGTTTCAATGCAGATTTACATCAAGCAGTAGGTATTGATCCTAACGCTAAAGCAAATGAAATCGGTACTGTTTTACAAAAAGGCTATACGTTAAATGGCCGCTTATTGCGCCCTGCTATGGTTATGGTTGGTCAATAAGTAAATTTTTGAGAGTTTTTAGATTTTTTTTAGCTAAAACGCTTGAAAAAAATAGATTCACTCTCATATCGGATAACAAGCAAAAACATTGCAAAAGAATTTTTGAGGAAAACGTCACATGGCAAAAATTATTGGTATTGACTTAGGTACTACCAACTCATGCGTTGCTGTACTTGAAGGCGATAAAGTAAAAGTAATCGAAAACGCTGAAGGCGCACGTACAACTCCATCGATCATCGCTTATAAAGATGGCGAGATCTTAGTAGGTCAAAGTGCTAAGCGTCAGGCAGTAACTAACCCGAAAAATACATTATTCGCTATTAAGCGTTTAATTGGTCGTCGTTATGAAGACCAAGCGGTACAAAAAGATATCGGTCTTGTACCTTACAAAATCATCAAAGCTGACAATGGTGATGCTTGGGTTGAAGTAAACGACAAAAAATTAGCACCTCAACAAATCTCTGCTGAAATCTTGAAAAAGATGAAAAAAACTGCAGAAGACTATTTAGGTGAAACAGTTACAGAAGCAGTTATTACTGTTCCTGCTTATTTTAACGATGCTCAACGTCAAGCAACTAAAGATGCGGGTAAAATCGCTGGCTTAGACGTTAAACGTATCATTAACGAACCAACTGCTGCTGCACTTGCGTTCGGTATGGACAAAAAAGAAGGCGACCGTAAAGTTGCAGTTTACGACTTAGGTGGTGGTACTTTTGACGTATCAATCATTGAAATCGCAGACCTTGATGGCGACCAACAAATCGAAGTGTTATCAACAAACGGTGATACTTTCCTTGGTGGTGAAGACTTTGATAACGCGTTAATTGAATTCTTGGTTGAAGAATTTAAGAAAGAACAAAGTGTGAATTTGAAAAATGATCCACTTGCGTTACAACGTTTGAAAGAAGCTGCTGAAAAAGCAAAAATTGAGCTTTCTTCATCGAATGCAACTGAAATTAACCTTCCATATATCACTGCCGATGCAACTGGTCCTAAACACTTAGTGATCAATGTAACTCGTGCAAAACTTGAAGGTTTAGTTGCTGATTTAGTTGCTCGTACAATTGAGCCTTGCCGTATTGCGCTTAAAGATGCTGGTCTTTCGACTTCTGACATCTCTGACGTAATCTTAGTTGGTGGTCAGTCTCGTATGCCGCTTGTACAACAAAAAGTACAAGAATTCTTTGGTAAAGAGCCACGTAAAGACGTGAACCCTGACGAAGCAGTTGCTATCGGTGCTGCGATTCAAGGTGTGGTATTGTCTGGTGACAAAACTGACGTTCTTTTATTAGACGTAACACCATTAACTTTAGGTATTGAAACAATGGGCGGTGTATTAACACCAATCATTGAGAAAAACACGACGATTCCTGCGAAGAAATCACAAGTGTTCTCTACTGCTGCTGACAACCAGCCTGCTGTAGACATTTCTGTTTACCAAGGTGAACGTAAGATGGCTCAACAAAACAAATTGTTGGGTAACTTCCAATTAGGTGACATTCCGCCTGCTCCACGCGGTGTGCCACAAATTGAAGTATCTTTCGACATCAATGCTGATGGTATCTTGAAAGTATCTGCTAAAGATAAGAGCACTGGTAAAGAACAATCGATCCAGATTAAAGCAAACTCAGGTTTGTCTGATGCTGAAATCGAAGCAATGATTAAAGATGCAGAAGCGAATGCTGAAGAAGATCGTAAGTTTGAAGAACTTGCAAAAGCTCGTAACGAAGCTGACGCATTAATTTCAAGCTCGAACAAAGCTGTTAAAGATCTTGGTGACAAAGTTACTGAAGATGAAAAAACAGCTGTAAGCACTGCGGTTTCTGAACTTGAAGCAGCAACAAAAGAAAATGATGTTGAAGATATCAAAGCTAAAACTGAAGCTTTACAAAACATTTTGATGCCTATCACTCAACGTGCTTATGAACAAGCACAACAAGCTGGTGGTGCAGAAGGCTTTGATCCAAATGCATTCCAAGGTGGCGATGCAGGTCAACAAAAAGCTGATGATGGTGTTGTAGATGCAGAGTTTACTGAAGTTAAAGATGACAAAAAATAATTTGTTTCTTTAATAAAAAACCGCGCTTAGGCGCGGTTTTTTTATTAGTTACAAAAAATAACAATACGTTTTTTCATATATTTTTAAATTATTTAATGTCAAAAAGGTCAACTATAAAAACTAATGTATTCATTATAAAAAAGATTTTCTAAACTAAAATACATTGTTACTTATTACATTAATTATTCCATTATTGCCAAGTCTAAAAACATCTTTTTAAATTTTTCTACCAAGATCACAAAGCTCGCCCACTCTCCTGTACTTTTTATCATTTTGACGAATTAAATTAAGTAGCTAACAATAAGATTTTATTTATATTTTTTATTTTGCCATGAAAAAAATTCTATGGTGGGGATTAAGCTTATGTTTATGCATAGGCTTTCAAACAACAAGCTTCGCTCAAAATAATCTAGCAATGGGTTCCTCTAATCAACCTTTAAGGTATCGAATTGCTTTTATTGATCCACGGTTTCAATTAACTCGAGAAAAATTAGTTGAGGTTAGCCAACAAGCTGCTGAAATCTGGCACAAAGAGACAGGAAAAACCTATTTTATATATGATTCAGAAGCGCAGTTGGCAATTAACTTAATTTATGATGATCATCAATTGATGAAAAGCGAGCAACAGGAAAATTTGAATGCACTTTTGCAAAAGCAGGAAGTATGGCGTCTTAAAAATGAAGAAATTATTTTAAATAAACAAGAGATTGATCAGCTATCGTCTGATTTAAATAAAAGAAAGATCAGCCTGAAAGCTGAGTTTGAGCAATATCAACAAGACGTAATACGCTTTAACCAAGGAGAACATCGATACTATCGTGCCGATGAGCTAAAAGAGCAGCAAAACCAACTACAGCAAAAATCTGGAAATCTACAAAACGAATCAAATAATTTAAATTTTAAAATCCAATTACTTAATTTAAAAATTAGGGAGCTCAATCAGGAGCAAAATGATTTAAGCTCTTTAAAAACACAATTCAAACTAGAGCAAAAGGCCAGTATTCAACCCTTCCATAAAGGCTTATTCAGCCAAAACCAAATTCAAATTTACGGTTACGCTTCTTTAAATGATTTACGTTTAACCCTTGCCCATGAGTTTGGCCATGCATTAGGACTAAAACATACTACTGATCCTAAATCATTAATGTATCCACGGTTAAAAGAGCAAGATATCCATAATTTCAAATTAACAGATTCAGATTTAGAGTTATTAGGCTCAATTTATAGTTCAATTAAGGAAAAATCATTAAAGTTAAATAATTAAAAAAACTAAACAAAACAAAACAAAATGAATTTTTTCTAAAAAATAATTTGGCATTTGGTAAAAAATAATGAGACTAAAGTCTCATTTATTTATCCAAATTGTACGTTTTTTGATTGATTTTTCATTTTATATTCTTATAATACGTTTTTTTTTAAATCTCCCCTTTCGATTATGCGTTTAACATCTTTGTTATTAGGCGTAGCCTTTGCTTTTTCTAATTTTCAGGCTAATGCTAATCTTGCTACTCCAGCTCATACTCAAATTCAGCAAAAAACAGGTCAACATTTGACTTATAAAATTGCTGATATTGATCCACGTTTTGGTTTAAGCCAAGACCAATTAATTCAAATTAGCCAACAAGCTGCGGATATTTGGAAGCAAGGTACTGGGCAGGATTATTTTACTTATGATCCAAATGCAAAGTTAGAAATTCGTTTAGTTTACGATAATAGCCAGAGTCGTTCTGAACAGCGTCAAAAGATTGCAGCTCAGTTTCAGCAAGAACAGCAACGTGTAATTGATGAACAACAACAAATTAAGCAATTGAAACAAACTCTTGGCCAAACTCAATCTGACCTTGAAAATAAGAAGCAGATTTTGAATGGCAAATTGAAAAATCTTGACGAGCAAATGATGCAGCTTAACCAAGGCAAATTAGCACCTGAATACAGTGCTAAATCTTTGGCTAAAACTCAGAAAGATTTGCAAAAACAAACTGTTGCTTTAAAGAAAGAAATTGCTGCATATAATGAGCAAGCTAAAGATTTAAATGTCAAAGTTACTCACTTTAATCAGATTAACAATGAGTTCAACAATTCATTGACCCAATTTAAGCAAAATGCCCAAGCTGATGTCTTTAAAAAAGGTATCTATAATGGCAAGCAAATTGTGATTTATGAGTTTAAGTCTATTGATGATTTACGTTTAACGATTGCTCATGAGTTAGGACATGCGCTGGGTTTAAAACATAGCGATCAACCAAATGCATTAATGTACTCAGTACGTAAAGATGGTGACAGAAAAGTCACTGGTCTTACAGATGCTGATCGTGATCTATTAAGTGCTTTACCTCAATAATTAAGGACTTGATATAAAATGATGTATCTATTTCTAGGTAGATACATCGAAATTCATATCAAAGTCATGTTATTGTGGTCATAAGAGCTAACTAAAATAGAATGGAGATCAAGATGAGTTACTATCATATCCTGATTGAAGTAAATGATCACATCAGCACAATTGAACAAACACGTGATATTGAACTGTTTGATATTATTGAAATTAAACCATACCTCCATTCTATTCTAATTCCCTTTTTCAATGAGCATGAAATCGAGCTTGAAGATGAAAATATCGAATATAAAGATATTCTACATCTTGAAGTGAAACAGACTCTGTTACCGATTGAACATTTAATTGAAGAAGAACAGAAGCAATTACCAAGTGATACAGATGTTACGATCACTGCGTATGAAATCTTTAATGATCGAGATTTAAGCCAAGATGTCACTTCAGTTATTTTTGATATTTTGGAAGCGGTAAAATTAGATTAGCAATCTAATACAAGTACTTATAAAAAAGGTCTGCACATGCAGACCTTTTTTTATATCTTCATTTTATTGCATCATTTTTTGGGCTTGTTCTTGGCGAAATGCGCGTAAGATTTGTTGCCCTGCTCGTCCTGATGGATTTAAACCTAAACGAGTTTGCTCCTGACGAATAGCTACACGGGTTTTATCCCCAATAAGACCATCAACTGCACCAATATCGTAGCCGCGATTAATCAAAAACTGTTGGATTTCACGACGTTCCGCGCGTGAAGTACCTGGATCATCAGTTGGCCAAGATGTTGCAAAAGGACGAGCGCCTTTTAAACGATCAGATAGATGGGCAATTGCAAGACCATAACTTTCCGCTGCGTTATAACTGTAGATAGCATCAAAATTCTTAAATACTAAAAATACTGGACCATTTACACCTGCCGGTGCCATTAAACCAGCCGAAGTACTACCAGATAAAGCTCCTTGGACAAGTGGAGAGCCGTCAATTCGAGTTACCCCTCGTGCACTCCAGCTACTTAAGGCTTTCTTTGAGCGTCGCCCTTCTCCATCAATTGACATGCCTTGAGGGACTTTTACTTCAAAACCCCATGGCATTCCTGTTTGCCAACCAGCTTTATTTAAGAAATTAGCCGTTGATGCTAATGCATCTGCAGTACTTGATACCAAATCGCGACGACCATCTCCATCAAAATCAACAGCTAAACGTTCATAGGTCGATGGCATAAATTGCGTATGCCCAAACGCCCCAGCCCAAGAACCTTTCAGTTGATCTTCGGTTAAATCACCGCGCTGTAAAATACGCATGGTGGCAAAAAATTCAGTACGGAAATAACTTTGTCGACGACCTTCACAACTTAAAGTTCCGAGCGCTTGTAATAGAGGATATTTTCCAGAAATATCACCAAAATTACTTTCTACACCCCACACTGCCACAATTGTTTCGGGTGGCACGCCGTAGGTTTGAGAAGCTCGATTTAAAACATCGCGATATTGCGCCAGTTTTTGTTTTCCAAGCTCAACACGCTCTTCATCGACTAAGCCAGAAAGATAATCCCAAATTGGTGTCGAAAATTCTGGTTGATAGTTTAATTTATCAATAACTGAATAATCTGGAGTTAAGTTTTGAGTATAACGGTCATAAGTTGTTCCCGAGACTCCCGCAGCAATTGCTTGAGAACGTAAATTTGCCAAACAACTTTGGAAATTATTATTAGGCGTATAATCTTCGCTAGTTACTACTGGAACAGTAGCATTGCTAGATATTGTAGAACCATTAATTACGAGCTCTGCTTGAGCCTGAGTCATTGCTAAAAATACAGAGCCAACAATACAAGAAAAACGTCGCATATTATCCCAGTTTCAATTTTTGAATTTAAATTTTTAAGTACCATACCATTATGAGTCTAAAATTTCAGAGAGAAAACGTAAATTTGAATTCATAATCTCTTCTTTAAATTCATTTCCAGTGTTTTAAATTCAAATTTCTCACTTTATTTTAAATTTAAAAATTCCCCGATGTGCATCACCAGTTTTGAATTCAAAATAATAGCACATAGTTTAAATTCAAAAGTCTTACTTTAAATTTAAACTGTAACGCAGGCGTTTCTGTGGATAAACTTATCCACAATCGAGCAAAAATAGCACTATTTATTGATTCCACTCTATATTTTATCAGTCTTTATGACATGAAAAATCCAATCAACCAAACAATCTATATTTTTAAATTCAAAAATCATGCAATAATTTAAATTCAAAACTTACCGCATTATTTTAAATTTAAAACACTTCAACAAACACCATTAGTTTTGAATTCAAAAAACATGAGCTCTATCATCAGCTACAAATCAAACTCTCTTGTGGATAACTAACTCTAAATTCAAAACAATCAAGCTTCACTTTTTAAATTTAAAAATACCAGCAATATTTAAATTCAAAAATTCCTATAAAAAGTTATCCACAAACAAGAAATTACTCAGGATTTATTATTTTTTAAATTTAAAAGATAAAAAAAGCGATCCGAAGATCGCTTTTTTTAGAATTAGAAATGCTTTAGAGGGTCATATCAGCTGTTAAAGCGAGTGGTTCTGGCAAAATTTCTGCTAATTGACGGCATAAATTCGTCAATTCATTACTATCCACAGGCATTAAAGTAATATGGCCTAACTTACGGCCAGCACGTTCTGACTTGTTATAAAGATGTAGATGAGCACCATTTAAGGCAAGTACATCTTCAGTTTTAGGATGCTGACCAATAATATTGATCATAACCGTTGGGCGAACAACGTCTGTTGAACCCAATGGTAGTCCTGCAACAGCTCGAATGTGGTTTTCAAACTGAGAACAAACAGCACCTTCAATGGACCAGTGACCTGAGTTATGCACACGTGGTGCCATCTCATTTGCACATAAACCTTGTTCTGTCACAAATAGCTCTAGAGTTAACACACCTACATAGTTGAGATGATTCAACAAACGAGTAATGTAGTCTTGAGCCACAGGTTGCAAAGCTTCGCTATTCGGTGCTGGAACAATTGAATGCGATAAAATGCCATTATGGTGGTGATTTTCAGCCAGTGGCCAAGTTTTTACTTCACCATTTTGGCCGCGCACCGCAATAATTGAAACTTCACGAGAGAATTTAACAAAGCTTTCGGCAACTAGACTTTTTGCAGGACCCAGTTCAGCCCAAGCAGTATCAATCTGGTCTTCTGAACGAAGTACAAACTGACCTTTACCATCATATCCACCAGTTGCGGTCTTAAGCACAATCGGTAAACCAAGCTCAGCAACAGCCTTTTTCAAGCTTTCTAGACTATCTACAGCACGATACGGCGCAACAGGAATAGTAAGCTCATCAAACAATGCTTTTTCTGACAAACGATTTTGCGCAGTTGCTAAAGCCACACGGGGAGGGTGCAATGCTTTGGTTTGTGTTAAAACATCCACATCTTCAACTGGCGTATTTTCAAACTCAAGACTGAAAACATCAGCACTTTCAATAAACTGCTTTAAGCCTTGCTCATCTTGGCTAGAAAAGACTTGGCCTAAAACACCTGCAGGACAATCTGTATTTGCTTCAAAAAAAGTACACTGAATATTTAATGGTAACGCTGCTTGAGCCATCATTCGGCCAAGTTGTCCACCACCAAAAATACCGATAGTTTTATCCATCTCAGCCTCTTACACCTGACCCGGAATATTTTTGCTTGCAACTTTATCAGTTTGCGCAGCACGGAAATCAGCAACATTTTTTGCGATTTCAGGACGAGTTAAACCTAAGATTTGTGCCGCCATGATTGCAGCATTCGTCGCACCAGCTGGACCAATTGCTAAAGTACCAACGGCGATACCAGCTGGCATTTGTACGATTGAAAGCAAAGAATCTACGCCATTTAAAATTGATGATTTAACTGGCACACCCAAAACTGGTAAATCAGTTTTTGCGGCACACATTCCAGGTAAATGCGCTGCACCACCTGCACCAGCAATAATCACTTGAATACCGCGATCACGCGCAGTTTCTGCGTATTCAAATAAACGGTCTGGAGTACGATGAGCAGATACCACTTCCGCTTCAAATGGGACACCAAGCTGTTTAAGCATATTGGCTGTGTTTTCGAGAGTTGCCCAATCAGATTGAGAACCCATAATAATTCCAACGAGAGGTTGAGCGTCTTGTGCTGCGGCCGCATTCATTGCTAATGTTCCAGAGACAAAAGTAAAAGAAGATAAATCTCGACGAGAGCCAAGTTTTAAATGGTTCGGAAGCCCATTATTATAGACTGATTTTTCATCTCACGAAAATTTAACTGACCAGCTCTGCGAATATTTTTAATCTCTTCAAAAAATGTCATGGTTTAACAATGACACATTCTCAAATTTTATTAATATTATTTAAACATCCTGCAAGATAAACAGGCATTTGGAAGAGCAATGACTTATTGCAAAGTAGAATAAATCATTCAATGCAAGCCATTGCAACTTATTGGCTTCTAAATACGAAGTAGACACAACCAAATAAACATACCATCGCCCACAAATAATCCAGTTTAAATGGTTGTTTAAACAAGAAAAGCATAAAGGGTACGAACACAATCAGTGTCACCACTTCTTGTGTAATTTTCATTTCACCAAGTAACCAGCCTTGTGCACTCAGCATACGAGTTGCTGGAATCATAAAACTATATTCAAGCAGGGCTATAATCCAACCAAATAAAATCGCTTGCCAAAGTGGAGCATGGTGCAAAAATTTAAGATGCCCATACCATGCAAGTGTCATAAAGCAGTTAGAAATAATTAATAGCGTAAAAGCTAAAACCGTTGGGCTCAAAGGCACATCCTTCATCTTTACGATGATTTAAGTATTTTAAAGATACAAAACATTATAAAAGATAAAACTGTAATTCAGCTTAAATCGAAAAAATAAAGATGCGCTTTTGTTAGGGCCTCAAACACATAGAACAACAACGATTTTTGACTATCTTTTCGAGTTTAGCCTTGCTATCGTTGCTGGCAAATTTATCAATAATGCACACACAGTCATTCATACGAATATTGTGTACAAAAGCAGTGGAGAAGGCGAGCAATGCATCTGCATATCTTGGGTATTTGTGGCACTTTTATGGGCTCTTTAGCACTTTTAGCTCGTGATTTAGGACATACGGTAACTGGTTCCGATTCAAACGTTTACCCACCAATGTCTACCCAGTTAGAAAACGCAGGCATTACCCTCATGCAAGGCTATGATCGCAGTCATTTACAGCCTCATCCTGATTTAGTCATTGTCGGAAATGCCATGAAACGTGGTATTGATGCAGTGGAATATATGCTGAACGAAGGTTTGCCATATATTTCTGGCCCACAGTTCCTTGCAGATCATGTTTTACAAGGTAAACATGTGCTTGGTGTTGCAGGAACTCATGGTAAAACCACGACTACCACCATGCTGGCTTGGGTACTTGATCAGGCCGGTTTAAATCCAGGCTTTTTAATTGGTGGTGTTCCACTTGGGTTTAGTGAAAGCGCTCGTTTAGGCGGTGGCAAATACTTCTGCGTTGAAGCCGACGAATATGACTCAGCTTTCTTTGATAAACGCTCTAAGTTTGTTCATTATCATCCAAAAACGGCGATTTTAAATAACCTTGAATTTGACCATGCCGATATTTTTGATGACTTAGCAGCAATTCAAAAACAGTTCCATCATCTTGTGCGTACCATTCCAAGTGAAGGTCGTATTATTGCGCCAATTACTGAAACTCATATTGATGAAGTACTTGAAATGGGTTGCTGGACACCAGTGATTCGCACAAGTTTAGAAGCGAATGAAAAAGCTGCTTTATCTGCCGAATTAATTTCAATTGATGGTAGTCATTTTAAAGTACTCGAAAATGGCAATGCCGTTGGCGAAGTTAAATGGACCATGACAGGGCAACATAGCGTAGCGAATGCTTTGGCAACGATTGCAGCCGCTCAACATGTAGGTGTTACGCTTGAACAAGCTTGTGAAGCTTTGTCTAACTTTGGCGGTGTAAAACGTCGTATGGAGTTACTCGGTACCGTGAATGGTATTGAGGTTTATGATGACTTTGCTCACCACCCAACAGCAATTGATACGACTTTAGATGGTGCACGTAAACGCTTAGGTGAACGCCGTTTATGGGCCATTATTGAACCACGTTCAAATACAATGCGTATGGGCAGTCATAAAGATGGCTTGGCACATTCAGCACGCTTAGCAGACGATGTCATCTGGTACCAGCCAGAAGGTTTAGATTGGGATTTACAACCCGTGATTGCAGCTGCTTCTAACAGTGCTCAAGTAAGCCGTTCTCTTGATGAAATTATTGAACGTATTGTCAATGAAGCAGGTGAGGGCGATGCCGTTGTGATTATGTCTAACGGTGGCTTTGGTGGCTTACATCAAAAACTTATGAGCGCATTAAAAGCGAAAGCTGCTTAACTTCCGCTTCAGATGATTCAATAAAAAAAACGGGTTTCAAATTGAAACCCGTTTTTTTTATATCAATTATTTTTAAACTTTTCTAGCTCTATATTGGCCATAAATTTATTAGAAACGATTAAACGTAAACTATAGACAATACCCATCGCAAAAACGCTATATCCCACGTTATTACAAATAAACGGAATACATAAAATAATGAGCGCGGTGATCGGATAAAACCATTTTGTGATTCCAGATAAACATTGGAACTCGTAAAGTATCCAAATACAGGTGGTATAGAGCACCACACTCACTGCAACGACTATTCCCATATATAAATCAGAAATATGCGCATGATGGGTTGTGACATCTACAGCGGCGGCAAGCGCTGCACCCACCGCAGCAATACTGACAAAAACAAAATAATGGCCGTATCCCCAAACAAATGGGCGTACACCTTTAACATGATGATGTTGTTCACTACGGTCAAAATAAGCCCACCACATTGCGAACATCAACATCAATCCACCGATCATTAAGAAAACGGCTGGGATATTCATTGACTGAGCGGCTAAGGCGTCACGTATAGCATTAAAACTACCGACGATTGATTCACCCAGAACAATAATCGTGAGCAAGGCATAGCGTTCTACAATGTGATGAGGATGCCACGGCGTTGGTGAATATTTTTCTGCATAGATAGGAATAAATAACTCCATCGCAACCAGAAATAAAAATAAAGGAATTGAAAGTATGTGCGCAAAATTAGCAACGAGCCAACCCACCTGAACCAAGACAATACCTACCGCATAGCGGTAAGCGGTAATTCGCCGCTCTGGATCATGTTTTGCTGCACGTAACCACTGGGTAACCAGTGCCATGCGCATGATCACATAACCAATAATGATGATGTCAAAATCCTGACTACGAAATACATCAGGAATACCAGCGGCCATCACCAATGACCCCACAATCTGTACAAAGGTAAGGCATCGATACAATGCATCATCGTTATCGTAAGCTGAAGCAAACCACGAAAAATTCATCCATGCCCACCACAGCGCAAAAAATACCATTAGGTAGCTTGGTAATGCATGCCAGAGGTGATTTTCAATAATCGCGTGATGTAACTGCTGACCTGCTGTTGCAATCGCGACCACAAAAATTAAATCGAACAATAATTCGAGGGGAGTTGCTGCTCTATGCGGCTGTTTTGGATCTCTTGGAGATAAAGGCCTCAAACTTAATTTTTTCTGTTTTTCTTGAGTAGTCATAAAATAACGTTCTCGAATAAAGTGCCAACACGTTAACACTTTAATATTAATGCCCAGAACACGCATTAAAAAATATCTAGGCCTGCTGTTTAATCTTTACTCACAAACAAACTATATTTCATTTTTGTGACAATTCTTTATCAAGACAATAGGCTTAATTCTTTATCATAGCCCACATTTTTTGTTCTTGTTTGGAATATGAATGTCTTTAGAAACACTCAACCTTAGCTTATTCCATGTGATTAATGGGGCTCAGGATGCGAGTCAATTTATCATTCGTCTTGCTATCTTTTTTGCTAATGATCTCCTCTATATTCTTTTATTCATCCTTACATTCTTATGGTTCTATGGTGATCAAGATTTAAAAAATAGAGTCATTAAATCTGTCTTTTTAACCTGCATATCCCTTTTAGTAGGTTACGTTATCTCTCTGTTTTACCATCACTCCAGACCGTTTGTCATGGGTGTTGGCACCACGTTTATTGAGCATGCACCAACAGCCTCTTTTCCAAGTAATCATATGCTGATTTTCAGTACCATTGCTCTGTCTTATTTGTTTGCTCAGCGTAAAATGATTGGAATCATTCTTTTATTCTTATCATTTGTGGTGGCATGGTCACGTATTTATTTAGGTGTGCATTTCCCTTTAGACATGTTGGGGGCTTTTATTGTTGCGCTTCTGGTCAATACGGCAGGTTATTACTTCTGGAATGCTTACGGTACAAGTTTGACCGCATTCTTTATTCACCTTTACCAGATTATATGCAAACCACTTTTAGACCGCGGTTTGATTAAATAATCCGTAGATCTTTTTCTATATTAAAACGACGAGATTAAGTTCAGTTGCGTAATATAAAAAAATCTGCCATTCTATGTGAAATTGGATATGTTTTATCCAAAACAGAATTTAGTTTGACAAGGGGAGTAGCCTCCTCCAAACATAACAGCAATGTTATGTGTCAGATATCGTCAATACACTTTTATTAAAAAGTCGGTATCTGAGCATCGTGAAATTCATGATGTAGGCAAGACCTTGATCATGTTGATACAGATGTTTTAATTCATCTGGCAACTGGTCGAGGTTTTTTTATGCCCAATTGCCGGATGTGAGGAGGATTTATGGAAACAATCGGCAATCTATGGCTGTACATAGCATTCTTTGGCATTGTCATTGTCATGCTTTTAGTGGACTTTTTAGGCTTTAAGCAAAAGCAAGGTCAGGATGTCTCAATTAAGCAAGCTGCTTACTGGAGCGTGGCGTGGGTAAGCGTCGCGGTCTTATTTGGTGGTGGTTTATGGCTATATCTACAGCAAACTGCTGGCATGACCTTAGCAAATCAAAAAACCATGGAATACTTCGCAGGTTACTTACTTGAAAAGTCCCTCGCAATTGACAACGTTTTCGTCTGGTTAATGATTTTTGCGGCATTTGCTATTCCAGCTGCACTACAACGTAAAATTTTGCTCTACGGCGTATTAGGCGCAATCGCACTGCGTACTCTGTTTATCTTTATTGGCGCATGGTTTGTTCAAGAGTTTTCATGGGTGCTTTATATCTTTGGTGCGTTCTTGGTATATACAGGTTTCAAATTCTTAAAAGGCCAAGAAGAAGAAACCAATATTGAAGATATCAAAGCTCTAAAATGGTTACGTAAGCACATGCGTATTACGCCACAGCTGGAAGGTGACAAATTCTTTATCCGTCAAAATGGTTTATTATGGGCAACGCCGTTATTTTTAGTATTGATTTTGGTTGAAGCTTCAGATGTGATTTTCGCGGTAGACTCTATTCCTGCTATTTTCGCGGTAACCAGTGATCCATTTATTGTTTTAACAGCAAACTTAATGGCAATTTTAGGTTTACGTGCAATGTTCTTCTTGCTTGCTGGCGCTGCATCTAAATTGCATTACTTACCATACGGTTTAGGCATCATCTTATTGTTCATTGGTGCAAAAATGTTGTTGCTTGATGTATTCCACATGCCAATCTGGATCTCGTTAAGCTTTATCGTAATAGTGTTAGCAATTACTGCTTATCTATCATTGCGACACAACAAAAAGCAGTTGCAGTCGTAATTCATCCAATCAACGGATCTACATGAAAAAGCACTTTTAAAGTGCTTTTTTATTGGATCTTGCTTGCAATCAATCAGTGCATTTTAAGTATATACCGAATAATGAACTTTCATTTTTAAAGCTAAATTAGAACGAAAATTCAAAAATATTAGTCTATAAACTTATGTATTTTAATAATTTTCCTCTTAATCTCTTTATTAAAAATCAATATTGGCAAGCTCTTTGCATTTCCTAAAAAGAAAAAAGCCTAGATTTTAAGGGCTCGCGAGAGCCCTGATTTTTTTAAGGAGTGATGCCATGAATGCTATTCCAACTTTAACGCCGCTAGCAATGCCGTGTAACAGCAGTTTTAATGCAAAAGATTGGGAAATTTTATCTACTCACTGGTATCCGGTTGCCCGTATTCAAGATGTCTCTACTGCACCACAAAGAGTGACGTTATTAGACGTCAATATGGCCCTATATAAGACAGAAAGTGGCGAAATTCACTTAGTTCGAGACATTTGCCCACATCGTGGGGTTCCTTTAACCAAAGGGTGGGTGGATGGTGAAGAAATTGTGTGTCCTTATCATGGTCTACGCTATAACACCGAAGGGAAGTGCACCCAAATACCAGCTCAACCTGAGTTAACCAAAATTTCTGATCGTTTTTCTCTTACCAAATTTCCAGTTGTTGAACGATATGGCCTGATTTGGACCAGTATTCACAGTCGGGATATTACTCGAGCTAATATTCCAGTATTAGATACTTGGGAGCATGCAGAACATCAATCAATTTTACCGCCTTTTGTCGATATTGGCGGTTCTAGCGGACGTCAACTCGAAGGGTTTATCGATGTTGCTCATTTTGCATGGGTACATCACAATGCCTTTGCGAATCGAGAGAACCCTGTTGTACCCAAATATCACACAGAACGTACCAGCTACGGCTTAAAAACAGTCTATATCAGCAATGTCAGTAACTATCCACACGAACTAAAACATCTCGAACCAGAAGGCTTTTTGTGGAAGCGCACCTTCGATGTCTATCCACCTTTTTCAGCAGTACTTACTGTTGATTTTCCAGAAGGTGGGGTTTTAAAAATCTTGAATGCCTGCTGTCCTATCTCAAGCAATAAAACCCGTTTATTTGTTCCACTTACCCGTAACTTTGACCAAACAGGTGATTTAGAAAAAGTATATGCATTCAATGCCCAAATTTTTGCTGAAGACCAAGACATGGTCGAATCACAAAAACCAGAAGACCTGCCACTTGATTTAATGATGGAAGCACATTTTGAAGCAGACCGTTCATCAACGACTTATCGACGGATTTTGGCTGAATGGGGACTAAGTAAACGTTATACCGTTTAAATATTGGCTAAGTGGGGTACAATCAATCGAAAAAAGTGAAAATATAAAGGCTTTCCATGTCATTGATCGCAAATACCACCGTTGTGCGTGGTCGTTTTTTAGATATCCAACAAACCGTTTCTGAACCCACTGATATTCCAAATCAAGTGCGTTATTTAGAAGATGGTGTATTGATTAGTGAACATGGAAAAATCAAATGGTTTGGTGCATGGGAAGAAGCTCAAACGCATCTTCCTGCTGGAGTAGAGGTTCAACATTACCCAGAACAATTGATTGTACCTGGCTTTATTGATACCCATATTCATTTTCCACAAACCGAAATGGTGGGAGCTTACGGCGAACAACTTTTAAGCTGGCTCAATACCTATACTTTTCCCACTGAAATCCAGTTTCAAGACAAAGCATATGCAAATGAAATTGCACAATTCTTTGTTCAGGAACTCTTAAAGCACGGTACAACCACGGCCCTCGTTTTCTGTACGGTTCATCCTGAGTCTGTTGATGCTTTATTTGAAGCCGCAGAACGCGTTCAGATGCGTTTAATTGCTGGTAAGGTACTCATGGACCGTAATGCACCTGAAGCGCTTTGTGATACTCCAGAAACGGCTTACAGTGACACCAAGGCACTCATTGAAAAATGGCATGGCAAGGGTCGTGCTCTGTATGCGATTACACCACGTTTCGCACCAACGTCTACACCTGAACAATTAGCAAGAGCAGGGCAGTTAAAACAAGAGTTTCCAGATGTTTATGTACATACCCATTTAAGCGAAAACAAAGATGAAATTGCTTGGGTGAAATCTTTATTTCCAGAACAAGCAGGTTACTTAGATGTTTATCAACATTATGGTCTGACTGGTAAGCGTTCTGTTTTTGCACATTGCGTTCACTTGGAAGATGAAGAATGGCAATGTATGCATGATACGCAGTCGGCTATCGCATTTTGCCCAACCTCAAACCTGTTCTTGGGAAGTGGTTTATTCCCATTGAAAAAGACATGGGAAAAACAAGTGAAAGTGGGCTTGGGCACAGATATCGGTGCTGGTACATCGTTTAGTTTGCTGCAAACTATTAATGAGGCTTATAAGGTCCAACAGTTACAGGGTGATAAGCTTTCAGCTTATGAAGCGCTCTATCACGCGACGCTAGGCGGAGCAAAAGCGCTTGATTTGCAGGACAAGTTAGGCAATTTCAACATCGGTAAAGAAGCAGACTTTGTGGTACTCAATCTTAAGCCAACTGCACTACAGCAACTGCGCCAGTCTAAATCCAAATCTGTTGAAGATTCACTGTTTGCATTATTCACTTTAGGTGATGACCGTAATATTGAGGCGACTTATATTTATGGAAACCGTACTTATCAAAAAGAAACAGCCTAATAAAAATCGGACCGTTAAGTTTTTGTTATTATTTGGAATATGTGCTCTTGTATTAAAGCGGGATCGACATATTACCCAAAATGATAAAATTTCAGAGTCATCAAAGGGTGCATGAAACATCATTTTGCTTTAAAATTTTACCATTAACTCAGATTTTAGAGGTGTTGCAGGTCAACACCTTTTTTATTTTTTCTTTTATATCTTGTAGGAATCTGACATGACTGTTGCAATGAGCATCATGATTTCAACCGAAGAAATTCAAGCAAAAGTCAAAGAGCTCGGCGAGCAAATTAACGCTCACTATGCAAATAGCGACAAAGAGTTAGTCCTAATTGGGCTACTGCGTGGTTCTGTTATTTTTATGGCAGACTTGTGCCGAACGATTACCAAACCGCATGAACTCGACTTTATGACAGTGTCTAGCTACGGCGGCGGTACGACTTCAAGTCGAGATGTTAAAATCTTAAAAGATCTTGATGGTGAAATTCGCGGTAAAGATGTACTGGTCGTTGAAGATATTATCGACTCAGGTAATACCTTAAGCAAAGTTATGGAAATGCTGCAAACTCGCGAACCAAATTCGATTCAATTGTGTACGTTAGTGAGTAAACCATCTCGCCGTGAAATTGATCTCGAAGTGAAATTCTTAGGTTTTGAAGTTGAAGACAAGTTTATTGTGGGTTATGGATTAGACTACGATCAAAAATATCGCCACTTACCATTTATTGGCGAAATTGGTTTATAAATTTCAAAAAAAATAGCACCGCGAGGTGCTATTTTTTATATAAAACTTTAGCTTCGAACAAAAAAGACACAAAAAGTCGCAATCTGCTACAGACAAAATAGATGACTCTGCCGCACGATAGAATATGAAGCAAAATCATTAACTTCATCAAAAAAACAACTGGAGAACAAATATGTGGTCACTCATTGTCGCTATTGTAGTTGGTTTCTTTGCTGGCTTAATCGCTCGTGCCTTACATCCAGGGGATGATAAAGCAGGTTTCATCGTAACCACCCTAATTGGTATTGCAGGTTCACTTCTAGCCACTTATGGTGGTCGTTTACTTGGCCTTTATGGAGAAAATTCAGCTGCGGGCTTTATCGCATCTGTAATTGGTGCAGTCATTATCCTCTTTATTTACAATTTAATTGCACGAAAAAGTTAATGACTTTTAGGCAATAAAAAAGCACCTGATGGTGCTTTTTTTAATTCATTTTATAGACCTAATTCTTTCCAAACTGCCTGAATTTCTTCGGCAGATCGAGCGCCTACCAGTTTAAATCCATTTGCAAAAATTAAGGTAGGGGTACCATTAAAACCTAATTTCTTTCCAAGCTCTAAATTACGGTCAATTGGATTAGCACAGCTTGCCACTGTGGGTTTAACACCTTGTTGAATCAGTTTTTTCCATGAATAGGATTGATTTGGCGCACACCACACCTGTCTAGAAACAACGATAGACTGAGGTTTTAAAGGATAGATGAACGTGTAAATAGTCACATCTTTCAGCTTATCGAGTTCAGGCTCAAGCTGCTTGCAATAAGGGCAGTTTGGATCAGAAAATACGGCTAAAACATGCTGTCCATTACCTTTAACCGTTTTAATCGCATCTTTTAAAGGGAGTTGTTTCCAATCAATTGAGTTCTGTCCTAACACCAGATCTTTGGTTAAGTTTTTCTGGTCTTTTAAACGAATCATAGAGCCTACAAACATATGTTGCCCATCTTCGCCAACATAAATGATTTGCTGATCGAGATTAGCACTATATAGCCCAGGCATTTCGGTTTTCTGAATATTGCTAATTTTCAAATTAGGATATTGTTTTTTAATATTTTCCCTAACTGTATCTACATTAGCGAAACACACACTTGCAGTTAAGCTAAATAACGCCAATATTCCTAATTTTTTAAGCATAAAACCGACTCATAGGTAGGAGAGGAGATCATTTTAATCAGTTCAGCTTTCGAAAACAGAACTGATTACCGAGTTATAACCAAACTGCCACTCATTTATGCCAATGTTTCACGTGGAACATAAGCGGGTTCTAGGATATTAATTTCTACCGATATATGCACAATTTCATCATGAATTGATAAAGCCTGACGAATCTGATCTGCGGTTAAAGAAATATCATCGGTTTCAAGCGCTAAAATACAAGAAAACTTACCTTTTGCGACTTTCCAGACATGAATATCCGTAATTTCAATATTTTTAGGAAATTCAGCAATTACTTCACGGATCTCTTCAACTACCGGATGATCCATTTCAGCATCTAAAAGGGTTTTTCCTGTCTCTTTCATTAATCCAAGAGACCATTTTGCAACCAAAATAGCACCTAAAATTCCTAAAAGTGCATCTAAAAAATCCCAACCGAAATATTTACCCGCACAAAGCGCAATAATTGCAAAAACGGAGGTCACAGCATCTGCAACCACATGTAAAAATGCAGCTTTTTGGTTTAAATCGTGATGATGATCATGCTCGTGATGGTGATGGTGATGGTGATGGTGATGGTGATGGTGATGGTGATGGTGATGGTGATGGTGATGGTGCCCATCATCGTGAAGTAACCATGCGCAAATCAAGTTAATGACCAAACCTAAAATTGCAATCGGAATAGCTTCATTATAAAAAATCTCAACTGGATTAAATAAACGTTGTATCGACTGAAAAGCCATAAAAATGGCAACAACCATCAGCAAAATTGCACTGCTATAACCCGCTAAAATCTCGATTTTCCAAGTTCCAAAACTAAACCGATGATCTTTGGAATAATGACGAGCTGCACGATAGGCAAAATAGGCTAAACCGAGTGCCAACATATGTGAACTCATATGCCAACCATCAGCCAGAAGGGCCATTGAATTGAAAAACCATCCACCCAATATTTCTAACACCATCATGGATGCCGTTAAAATCGTTGCAATCAAAATACGTTTTTGTGCAAGTGGATTTCCTTCATCAAACTGATGTTGATGATGACGTGATACACTATAATCCTGCATAAAATTTAAACCCAATATACTCCCTACCAGTATATTGAATTATACAAGAGAACACAGATGAGTCACATTGGTCAGGATAAAAAAATAGTTAATCGTGTAAAACGACTAAAAGGGCAAATTAATAGTATTGAGCATGCCGTTGAACAGCCTGATATTTCATGCATAGAAATACTGCAACAAGTTGCTGCCATTAAAGGTGCGATAAACGGTTTAATGAGTGAATTGATGGAACAACACTTACATCACCATGTGCTCAAAGAAGCACAAGTTGATCAGAATGAGTTAGATGAGTTTTTAAAGGTTCTAAAAAGATACGGTTAACGAGGTGACTGAATGACACAGCCATGTGCATCATTCAGAATTTTTTAATTATTTTCCAATACAAAACGAACCAAAGATTTTGCCTAATAGATCATCGGCGCTAAAGTCACCGGTAATTTCACCTAAAGCATTTTGAGCAAGGCGTAATGATTCAGCAACGAGTTCACCTGCGTTAAACACAACAAGTTGCTCATGTGCTTCTGAAAGATAGAGCTGTGTGCGCTTCATTGCGTCTAAATGACGTGTTCTCGCAATAAAGGTGTCTTCCTCAGGGTGGAAGCCTGCATGCGCTGTAATCGCATCTACGAGGCCTTGTACGCCCATCTCTTGTTTTGCTGAAACTGTAATATGACGGAACCCTTGAAAATCGTTTATTTCAGCTAATTGACCAGTTAAATCGCATTTATTGCCAATTAACATTAGGCGACGCGGTTCAATATGTTCAGCAAAATATTCTTGAGCAAGTTTTAATGGGTCATCGCCTTGATTTAAATCATAAACCAGTAATAACAAATCAGCTTGTTCAATTTCTTTAATTGCTCTGCGAATCCCTTCTTTTTCAACAATATCACCTGTTTCACGTAGGCCAGCTGTGTCTGTTAAGGTGATTGGTAGGCCATTTAAGCTAATTTTTTCATGTAAAACATCGCGAGTTGTACCAGCAATATCGGTCACAATTGCGCGCTCAACGCCAGCTAGCGCATTCAACAAGCTCGACTTACCTGCATTTGGTTTACCCGCAATAACGACTTGTAAACCTTCACGTAGTAATTGACCTTGTCGTGCAGATGTTTGAACAGCATGGACTGACTGCTGAACATCTTCAAGTAAAGCTAGAATCTTACCGTCTGCCAAGAAATCAATTTCTTCTTCAGGAAAATCAATTGCAGCTTCAACATGCAAGCGTAAATGGATCAGTTTTTCTAAAACCGTATTAATTTTTGTTGAAAAAGCGCCTTGTAAAGAACGAACGGCAGAACGTGCTGCAGCTTGTGAAGTCGCATCAATCAAGTCGGCAATTGCTTCTGCTTGTACCAAGTCCATTTTGCCATTTTCAAAAGCGCGCATGGAGAATTCACCAGCTTTTGCAGCAATTGCACCCAGCTCAAATAAACGTCCCAACAAGGCATTTTGGATGACTGGACCACCGTGACCTTGTAGCTCTACAACATCTTCACCTGTAAACGAGTGGGGATTGGGAAAGCATAGAACAATCCCCTCATCCATAATGCTGTCATCAGCATCATAAAACTTACGAAAACCTGCCATACGTGCTTCAGGCAAGTTTTTCTGTGTCAGGTTTTGAGCAATTTCATAAGCTTTAGGTCCCGATAGGCGAATCACGCCCACACCACCACGCCCTGGTGGCGTTGCAATTGCGGCAATCGTGGTTTGACTTTGCATATTATTCACCTAAAAACCTAAAATCCAGCCAAAGAAAAATCCGCCTAAGATTACCATCTTAAGCGGATTTATTCAGCAAAAGTTCAATGATTAAGAAGCTGATTCAGTCTTATTTATACGACTTTTTTCAACGCTCTTGTTAATAAACGACTGCTGTAAAATAGTAATACTGTTGTTCACAATCCAGTACAGCACGAGACCTGCTGGGAAGAACAACATAAATACCGTGAACATAATCGGCATAATGCGGAACACTTTTGCCTGCATAGGATCAGCGGGTTGCGGGTTCAACATTTGCTGCGCAAACATCGTAGCACCCATGATCAACGGCAAGATGAACCAAGGATCCATTGCTGACAAGTCTTGAATCCAGCCTAACCACGGTGCGTGACGTAATTCCACACTTTCCATGAGTACCCAGTACAAAGCAAGGAAAATTGGCATTTGTAGCAACAACGGTAAACAACCTGAAAGTGGATTCACTTGTTCACGTTTGTATAAAGCCATCATTTCTTGCGAGAAGCGCATACGGTCTTCACCGAATTCTTCTTTCATGCGTTGCATTTCTGGTGCAATCACACGCATTTTCGCCATAGAACGATAACTTTTTGAAGATAAAGGCCACAAAATCATCTTCACCATCACGGTAAGTAAGATGATTGACCATCCCCAGTTGCCCACAATGCTATGGAAGAATTGAAGACCTAAGAACAATAACTTGGCAATCGGCCATAACCAGCCATAATCGACAGTCTGATTCAAGCCAACCGCTAAATCTTTTAATTCAGATTGTACTTTCGGACCTGAATAAAGTTTTGCGTCCACTTCCATTGAAGTGCCTGCCGGAACATTAATCACTGGTGAGGTAAAACCAATGATATTCATATGATCAGCAGATTGACGAGATTCAAGTTTAGCTACATAAGGCTGACCATTTGCTTGAGTCAGTTTAAGATTCCCAGGAATCCAAGCACTTACAAAATAATGCTGAACAATCGCAACCCATCCACCTTTCGCTTCAGTATTTACTTTTTCTTCTGAGAAATTAGCAAACTTAAGCTTGTTGTAGTGTGAATCAGGTGTTCCCCAAGCTCCACCTAAGAAAGTTCCTAGAGTGAAAATACCTTGAGAAGATTTACCAGGATCATCAGAGTTATCACGCTTTAATTGTCCAAACATCTGACCTTGCCAGCTTTGTTGGCTACGGTTAATCACTTGATGTCTTACAACAATTGGATATTGCCCTTGGGTAAAGGTGAAAGTTTTAATAATTTCAACGCCTTCAGGTGTTTTAAATACCATTGGAACGTTTAAAACTTTTTCAGATTGACCCTTTTGATCCTGTACACCCTTAGCATCAGCCAAAGTATATGCTGTTTTTTCAACCGCATATAATGGACGACCACCACGACTGCTATCTGGTCCATTCAAACCAATTAAGCCAGATTGAGCAACATATGTACGCTTGGCATCATTTTCAAGCATAACAAATGGCTGATCGCTGTCTTTGCTTTTGTCGTGTGAGAGTAATTCAATACGAACAATATCACCACCTTTTGGATTGATCCAAATATGGTAAAGGTCAGTTTGTACTGAAATAAGCTGTTGATTCACAGGTGCAGTTGCATCTGTGGTTTGTGACTGCGCAATATTTGCTTGTGGCACATCGGAAGCCACTGTTGCATTTTTAGCATTTGGCAAATCAGCAGATACTTCATGTGAACTTACAGCCGCCGCTTGTTTTTGCGGTGCAGTTGCAGCATTTCCATAATCTTTTTGCCAAGCCAAAATGAGCAAATATGCGGTGACAAACATGGCCCCGAGAATTGCAAACCTGGCCCATTGTTGCATATCTATTACCCCAAATGGTTAGAGAGATTTTGCTTCAGTAAACGATCACGAAAGGGTACAGCAACATGATGCGTTTGAGAATCTATTTGATGAAACGAAATAAAACGAATTGCTTTTGGCGGTACCGGATCATATCCAGATCCGCCCCACGGATGACAACGACAAATTCGTTTAGAAGATAACCAAACGCCTTTGATTGCACCATGAGTTTGCAATGCTTCTATCGCATATTGGGAACAGGTCGGGATATAACGACAACGGGGTCCAAGAAGCGGACTAATCGCAATTTGATACAGTCGAATCAACCAACGTAGAAAACGAACCATTGGCTATCTCTTAATTCTGCGAGGTTGTGCCAACTTTAGAATGTTTTTTTGCTAAGCGTTGTAATTTTTGCCAAGCAAAATCTAATTGTTGATATAGCTCAGCATTCGTAATCGCTTCTATACCGACTTTCGGCATTACCACAATATCTATATCTGATCCAAAATTCGGCTGATGTAGACGAAAGCTCTCACGAGCAAGACGTTTTATTCGATTTCTTTCATGCGCACGGCGCACTTTTTTCTTAGCAACAACAATACCCAAACGGCTATTAGGCTGTTCGGTTAATTTTGCAAGAAATAAAAAATGGGGTTGATGCACTTTAAAAAGCGCACCATCGAATACACTTTTATAATCTGCAGCACAGCGTATTCGCACATCTGTGCTAAAATTGTAAAGTGTCATCACACCCAAGTCTGGTCAGCGTAACAGTATTAAACAGTTAAGCTATGACGACCTTTTGCACGACGACGAGCTAATACTTGACGACCAGCTTTAGTTGCCATACGAGCACGGAAACCATGAACGCGTTTACGCTTTAATTCAGATGGCTGGAAAGTACGTTTCATATCGAAACTCCCAAAAATGATCTTTCTATAAAGGTCCGCGATTTTATTGTGCAATGTTTACGCTGTCAATGAAAAACCAAGAAAGTTTTGTATTTAACCCAAATTTTTAATCTCTCTACTTCTTTTTATGATTGTCATAATTCAGTGCAATATATAGTTTTTAAAGTTATACACAAAGTAATTGTCTATTTTTATTAGAACTTTTATTATATACACACCTTATATACATATTTATCAACAAAACAAGATATGATCTTGGCTTTGATTTGCTGCATTTGAATTTAAATTCATATTTTGTAGTTATCCACAAAAGATCACACCCCTATTAAATAAATTCAAATTTTAAAATTTATATTTATTCTTATTAGGAGCGGTTTTTTCTGTGGATTTCGCACTTTTAAATTTAAAAAACATGTATTTGGGTTGTTGATAACTCTGTTTTTATTATATTTATGGATTGTGGATAAGTTTGTGTGATAATTTATCCACAGGTTGTGCAAAAAGTTATACACAAGTGGTTTTGAATTTAAATTTATTCACAAGAGTTTTCTTTTTAGACAAAATCACTCGAATTCGTCATGACAGATGTGGATAACTTGGTTAGAATGGCGACCCCTTCTCATATGGAAGGGTGAATCTTTAGATTGTTTGAATTTAAAAACGCAAAAATAGGGGATACACATGCTTTGGACAGACTGCTTAACTCGCTTGCGACAAGAGCTCTCTGATAACGTCTTTGCGATGTGGATTCGCCCATTAGTTGCTGAAGAAGTAGAAGGGATACTACGTCTCTATGCTCCTAACCCTTATTGGACGCGTTACATTCAAGAGAATCATTTAGAATTAATTTCTATATTGGCTGAGCAGTTGTCAGAAGGGCGTGTCCGTCAGGTTGAGATTTTAGTTGATTCTCGTCCTGGGAGTATTTTGTCATCGAGCGAACAACCAGCAACCACTACAGCTGCGCTGCAAACTGCGCCACCACAAAGTATTAAAGTAAAAAAAGAGCCTGAGTCTGTTTCTAGCCCACATGCAAATAGTGTCGTCAATCCGAAAACATCAAAAAAGAAACTACTGAATCCTCAGTTTACTTTTTCTTTATTTGTTGAAGGCCGTTCGAACCAGATGGCTGCTGAAACATGTAGAAAAGTATTAACTCAATTAGGTGCTTCCCAGCATAACCCTTTGTTTTTATACGGTCCTACAGGTTTAGGTAAGACACACTTAATGCAAGCAGTTGGTAATGCTTTATTACAAGCCAAACCAAATGCGCGTGTGATGTATATGACTTCTGAGAGTTTTGTTCAGGATTTTGTGAGTTCTTTACAAAAAGGCAAAGTAGAAGAATTTAAGAAGAACTGCCGTTCTTTGGATTTATTGTTGGTCGATGATATTCATCTTTTAGCAGGTAAAGAGGCGAGTCTAGTTGAGTTCTTCTATACATTTAATGCCTTACTTGATGAATCTAAACAAATTATTTTAACTTCAGACCGTTATCCAAAAGAGTTAACAGAGTTAGATCCGCGTTTAGTTTCTCGTTTTTCTTGGGGGCTTTCAGTAGGCGTTGAACCACCAGATATTGAAACTCGTATCGAAATTTTATTAAAGAAAGCCGAAAATAGTGGCGTTGATTTACCTCGAAATTGTGCATTATTTATTGCACAACAAGTGGTTGCTAACGTACGTGAACTTGAAGGGGCACTTAATAAAGTCGTTGCAATTTCTCGTTTTAAAGGTGCGCCAATCGATCTTGATGTTGTGCGTGAGTCTTTAAAAGATGTGTTGGCTATCCGTGCACGAACGATTAGTGTAGAAAATATTCAGCGTGTGGTGAGTGAGTATTTCCGTATCCCATTAAAAGAATTAGTAGGGCCCAAGCGTACGCGAATTTATGCTCGACCACGTCAGTTAGCAATGGGACTTGCTCGTGAATTGACCGGTGATAGTTTTCCAGAAATTGGAATGGCTTTTGGTGGACGCGACCACAGTACTGTGATGCATGCTTGTGAAAAAGTAACCAGTCTGCGCGGAGAAGATCCAATTTTTGACGAAGATTATAAAAATCTACTGCGTCTACTTCAGAGTTAATGAAATAATAAGACATTGTTGCAAAGTCTACGTAAGTGCAGCATAGTACACAGCTAAAAAATGAAATATTTGCTCCAAGTTGCTAGAGGAATGAATCGTGCGTTTGAAAATCGCTAAAGAAAGTTTACTCAATGTTTTATCGCATGTTGTCGGTGCGGTAGAACGTCGTCATACATTGAATATTCTTTCAAACGTCAAAATTCAGACTAATGCTCAGGCGCTCACCATTACTGGTTCCGATTTAGAGGTCGAACTGGTTGCGAGCACTGTTTTAACAGAAGGGGCATGCCTTGAAGCAGGGGAAACCACAGTCCCTGCGCGTAAATTAATGGAAATTTGTAAATCATTGCCTACAGCTGCATTAATTGATTTACAAATTACTGAAGATCAAAGATGTATCTTAAAATCTGGTAATAGCCGTTTCGTATTAGGAACTTTACCAGCAGAAGATTATCCATTATTGACGACTGAAAATAGTCAGGGTACTCAAGTACAGGTAACTCAACGTGAGTTAAAGCGTTTATTTGAAAAAACTGCTTTTGCGATGGCTGTACAAGATGTACGTTTCTATTTAACAGGTACTTTATTGGAAATTGATGAAAATCAATTACGTGCAGTAACAACAGATGGACACCGTTTAGCACTTTGTGAAATTACGGCTTCTTCTACATCATCTCAATTGGTTCAGGCCATTGTACCTCGCAAAGCTGTTGGTGAATTACAGCGCTTATTGAGTATTGAAGATGAACAATTAACATTGTTGATTGGTCGTGAGTTGTTAAATGTAACTATCAATACGCCAAGTCGTGACAAAGAGCAGGGTGATATTACTGTTCGTTTTACAACAAAATTGATTGATGGAAAATTCCCTGATTATCGTCGTGTAATTCCACGTGGTGGCGATAAACATGTATTAATTAGCCATGATGTATTTAAGCAATCATTACAACGTGTTGCAATTTTGAGTAATGAAAAATTGCGTGGTGTTTTCTTGAATTTTAATCAAGATTCTTTACAGCTTCGTGCGAATAACCCTGAGCAAGATGAGGCTATTGAAGATTTAGCTATCCAATATCAAAACGTACCGCTTGAAATGTCATTTAATGCGCAATATTTACTTGAAGTATTAGGTGTGCTTGATGGCGATGACGTAAATATGAGTATGAGTGAAGCGAATCAGTCTGTTTTGGTTCAAGACCCAGCACATACTGATCAAACTTATGTAGTTATGCCGATGCGTGTATAGTCTGGCTATCTAATATGCATCTTACGCGCTTAAACATTGAACGTGTGCGTAATTTAAAAACGGTTGCACTCCAAGGGTTGCAACCGTTTAATATATTTTACGGTGCTAATGGTTCAGGGAAAACCTCAATTCTGGAAGCAATTCATTTGCTTGCAACTGGACGATCGTTCCGCACTCATATTCCTAAAAACTATATTCAGTATGCTGCCGAAGATGCGATTGTCTTTGCACAGTCTAGTACTGAGAAAATTGGCATGCAAAAGTTAGCATCTGGTGAGCAGTTGATGAAGGTCAATGGTGATACCGTAGCTACCCAAGGCCAACTTGCTAAATTGCTTCCTTTGCAGCATCTTGATCCACAAAGTACCGACATTATTGACCATGGTGCAAAACCAAGACGCCAACTTTTAGATTGGCTGATGTTCCACGTGGAACCTGAGTTTTATTTTGCGTGGCAATACTATTCGCGTGCATTAAAACAGCGAAATACGTTACTTAAAACCCGAAGAAATTTGTCGTTGGCTGATTTAGAGCCTTGGAACAAAATGCTGAGTGATTATGGTGAAATTTTGCACTCTCAGCGCTTAGGTATTGTGGAACAATGGAATGTGTTTTTTCAAAATGATTTGAGCCAGTTACTCCCTGATCTTGAAATTGAACTGGAATACAGTCCAGGTTTTCATACAGAGCAGGGGCTCATGCAAGACCTGCTAAATCAACACCAAAAAGATATCGAAAGACGGTATACCGAATATGGTCCCCATCGTGCAGATTTGCGCTTAAAAACCCCGTTTGGACACGCTGATGTGGTTTTATCAAGAGGTCAGAAAAAACTGCTGATTATTGCTTTAAAACTGTCACAAATTGCAATGTTACATGCGAGTAATAAGGAAACTGTGGTATTATTAGATGATCTGACAGCAGAATTAGACTTAACCGCACAACAACGTTTAATTGAACGATTAAGCCAACTTGGTAGCCAGGTTTTTATGACAACTTTAGATCATGCATCGGTAAAAAAACACTTACATGATCTGTCTATTTCATATCAATTATTCAATGTTGAATCCGGTCAAGTTAGTCTTGCTTCACCATAATTTTTTGATGTTAACCATCTTTGAATAAACCTATATTTGCTAGGGAGAAACCATGAGTTCAGAGTCTCAATCAGCCTCTCAAACAGAACAAACCAATGAAAAGGCTTATGATTCCTCTAGTATTAAAGTATTACGTGGATTAGATGCAGTTCGTAAACGTCCGGGTATGTATATTGGGGATACAGACGACGGTACCGGTTTACACCATATGGTATTCGAGGTAGTCGATAACGCAATCGATGAAGCTTTAGCTGGGCATTGTGATGAAATTATTGTCACTATTCATGAAGATGAGTCAGTAAGCGTTTCTGATAATGGCCGTGGTATTCCAACCGATATTCACCCTGAAGAAGGTGTTTCTGCAGCGGAAGTAATTCTTACCATTCTGCATGCAGGTGGTAAGTTTGATGACAACAGCTATAAAGTTTCAGGTGGTTTGCACGGCGTAGGTGTTTCTGTAGTAAACGCACTTTCGCGTAAATTACATTTAATGATTTCTCGCGCTGGTCAAGTGCATGAGCAAGAATATCAACACGGTGATCCGCAATATCCATTACGTGTGATTGGTGAAACAGATAAAAGCGGTACAACAGTACGTTTTTGGCCGAGTGCAGAAACTTTTAGCCAAACTATCTTTAATGTAGAAATTCTAGCGCGTCGTTTACGTGAACTTTCATTCTTAAATGCGGGCGTGCGTATTGTTTTACGTGATGAACGAATTAACCTTGAACATGTGTATGACTACGAAGGTGGCTTATCTGAGTTCGTAAAATACATTAACGAAGGTAAAACTCATCTGAATGAGATTTTCCATTTTACTGCGGATACAGATAACGGCATTGTTGTAGAAGTAGCCTTACAGTGGAACGAAAGTTATCAAGAAAACGTTCGTTGTTTTACCAATAACATTCCTCAAAAAGATGGTGGTACGCATTTAGCCGGTTTTCGTGCAGCGTTGACGCGTGGTCTTAACCAATATCTTGAAAATGAAAATATTATCAAGAAAGAAAAAGTCAATGTAACCGGTGACGATGCGCGTGAAGGTTTAACTGCTATTATTTCGGTAAAAGTACCTGATCCGAAGTTCTCATCTCAAACCAAAGAAAAACTGGTATCGAGTGAAGTAAAACCAGCAGTTGAGCAAGCCATGAACAAAGAGTTCTCTGCTTACTTACTTGAAAACCCGCAAGCTGCAAAATCGATTGCAGGTAAAATTATTGATGCTGCACGTGCGCGTGATGCTGCACGTAAAGCACGTGAAATGACACGTCGTAAAAGCGCGCTTGATATCGCTGGTTTACCAGGTAAATTGGCAGATTGTCAGGAAAAAGATCCAGCACTTTCTGAACTATATCTTGTCGAGGGTGACTCTGCAGGTGGTAGTGCCAAGCAAGGCCGTAACCGTAAAATGCAGGCTATTTTACCTTTGAAAGGTAAAATTCTAAACGTTGAACGTGCTCGCTTTGACAAAATGATTTCTAGTCAGGAAGTAGGTACTTTAATTACTGCGCTTGGCTGTGGTATTGGCCGTGAAGAATATAACCCAGATAAGCTACGCTATCATAAAATCATTATCATGACCGATGCCGACGTTGATGGTTCGCACATTCGTACCTTGTTATTAACGTTCTTCTTCCGTCAAATGCCAGAATTGGTTGAGCGTGGGCATATCTATATTGCACAGCCACCTTTGTATAAATTGAAAAAAGGTAAGCAGGAACAATACATCAAAGATAATGATGCATTGGAAACTTATTTAATTTCAAATGCGATTGATGAGCTGTCTTTGCATACCAATGCTGAAGCACCTGCTATTACGGGTGAAGCACTTGCAAAAGTCATTCAAGACTATCAAGTTTCACAAAAGAGCTTACAGCGCTTAACTTTACGTTATCCAGCTAGCTTATTGGATGCTTTACTTGAAGTAGAAGCATTCAAGAGTGATCAAAATCATGATCAGGCTTATGTACAACAATGGGCTGATCAAGTAAAAGCTATCATTACAAGATTACAGCCAAGTTTACGTCCAGAAATTACACTAGAGTCATTTGAACGTGAAAATGCTCAAGGTGAAAAATCTGCGCATTATTGGCCGCGTATTACGGTATATGTTCATAACTTGCCACATGCATATTTGCTTGATGCAGCTTTATTGAATTCAGCTGAGTATGCACGGTTGCTGAAAAACTCGAAGAGCTGGTTCAGTTTGCTTGAAGATGGTGCTTATTTACAAAAAGGTGATCGCCGTATTCAAGTGGCTAACTTCCATCAGGTTTGGCAGCATATTTTGCAAGATTCGCGCCGCGGTATGATGATTCAGCGCTATAAAGGTCTTGGCGAGATGAACGCTGAACAGCTTTGGGAAACGACAATGGACCCTGAAAACCGTAATATGTTGCAGGTAACTATTGACGATGCGATTGAAGCAGATCGGATGTTCTCTTGCTTGATGGGTGATGATGTGGAACCACGTCGTGCATTCATTGAAGAAAATGCTTTAAATGCGGATATTGATGCTTAATTGATAACACGATTCTAAATCAGTCTAGGGAGAGAAGATGATGGGTCAGAAAGTATTAGCTAGTTTGTTAATCTCATGTGCGTTTTTAGGAAGCTCTGCTGTTTGGGCAGCTGATTTAGAAACAAATATGAAAACTTTAGCTAAGAGCACTAAAGCATTTGCTGAAGCGAAAGATGCTGCTAATGCGAAACAACAACTTGTTGTAATGCGTGAAGCAGCAGTTTCTTCTAAGCAATATTTGCCGCATAAACTTGAAGGTTTACCTTCAGGAAATGTACAGGTAAAAGAGTACCAAGCTGGTTTAGATCAGCTTGTTACTGAGATTGATAAAGTAACTGTTTTAGTTGAGCAAGGACAATTAGACCAAGCAAAAACTGAAGCAATCAATTTAGTCAAAATTCGAAATGAAAATCATAAAAAATTTAGATAATTCTTTTTATGATGATTAAGAAAAGGCTTTGTTTAATTAGAAAACAAAGCCTTTTTTTTATAAGAAATAAACTTTTAAACTGCCATTTAGATGGTAGTTTCCATTTATACCAAGAGAATATAATTTTGAAAAAAACACAAAAACTCTTATGCATTGGGATTATGTTTTTTAATTGCCTATTTCAATTGCATGCTGCTACAGTCCCGACCTTTTATGGCAAATTAGTATTTCATCGTTATAGTGATTATGACGCATGGGACAGTAAGCTTTATCTTTATAACTTCACAACGCAGCAGACTACATTACTGGGCACAAATTGGAAAATCGACCATATGATGAATGGTCATTTTTCTCCAGATGGTAAATGGTTAACTTTTATGGGGGTTAACTCTGGGCAGCATTATGGCGATGCATGGGATGTGTATGCTTGGAAAGTGGGTAGTAGTGAGTTACCCATTAACTTAACTCAGGGAAATAACAAACGTGATGAAGATCCAAAATTCATAGATAACCAGCGTATTATTTTTAAACAAAATGGCGATTTAAAAATCGTTAAAATGACGGATCGTACGATTACTTCTGTCACTCAAAATGGTTGGGACATAGAAGAGTCGATGCCTTATCCGATGGTAAATACTACCCAAATCTTGTATGCGAAAGGTGCTGGAAATAATTCTAGAGTTTTCAGTATTGATCAGTCGGGTGCCTATGATACGCAACTGACCAATATTGCCTCATATTATCCAGTATGGTGGCAGGGAAGTCGGTTTTTATATGTGCGCTGGTATAGCTCAACAAATGCCCATGATCAGATCTATCTCTATGATATGGCGAATAAACAAACCACACGTTTGCCATTTAACAGCCCTAATTATGATACTTCAGATCCAGCGCCTTTAGATCAGCGTTACATGGTGGTGTCTCTTGCCGGACAAACAGGCAGTAGAGGGGGTTATGATCTATATATCGCAGATAGTCTATCAAGCAATGTTTGGCCTTTACCTGTAAATAGCAATTTAAATGAATTAGGGGCTTTTTATACCCCTTATTAATTAATAAAAAAGCCGATTAAGAAATCGGCTTTTTTATTTTAGAAAATAGATTAATCAAAAGAAGCTTCCATTTCTTCTAACTCCATCATGAGTTCTAAAAGCTGCTCTTCATGTTGCTCAAGTTTAGCCTTCAGCTCAGTCTGTTCATTCATAAGTTTGAGTAAATCGTCTTTACGTGCAGCCTCATATAGAGATGTGTCTGCTAGAGATTCTTCAATTTTGGCAAGCTGCGGTTGAAGCTTCTCAATTTGAGACTCAACTTTTTCAATGTTTTTACGAATAGGTCGAGTCTGTTCACGACGGCGAGCTGCTTCTTTACGCTGTGCTTCTTTATCAACTTTAGCTGGGGCAGCAGCAGTGGTAGAGGACGAATTATTCTGCGTCACAGCAGTTTGAGCATTGATGAGTTGCTGACGTGCTTCACGTAGCCATTTTGCATAATCCTGTAAATCACCTTCAAATTCGGTACATTTACCGCCGTGTACCAATAGAAGCTCGTCACAAACACTTGCAATAAGTTGACGTTCGTGGGAAACCAGTACAACAGCACCCTCAAAGTCTTGTAATGCCATGCTCAGTGAATGACGCATATCTAGATCTAAATGGTTCGTCGGTTCATCGAGAATTAAAACGTTTGGACGCTGCCATACAATGAGTGCGAGGGCTAAACGGGCGCGCTCTCCACCAGAAAAGGTTTCACATGGCGTATCCATGCGTTCACCACTAAAGCCAAAACTACCTAAGAAAGAACGTAGGGTGGCTTCACTAATTTTTTTATCTGCTATACGAGCAAGCTGTAACATTGGAGTAGCATGGCCATCTAAAGCATCCATTTGATGCTGCGCAAAGTAACCAATGTTAAGCAGTTCGGAAGCTTTACGTTCACCCGCTAAGAGTGGTAAATCACCAACCAAGCTCTTAATCAATGTTGACTTACCTGCGCCGTTCATACCAAGTAAACCAATACGTGAGGTTGGTGTAATTTGTAATCTGATTTTTTCGGCTATTTGTTTATCACCATAACCAATGCTGGCATTGTCTAAAGTCAGCAAAGGAGAACTCATTTTGGTGGGTTCACGGAAACTAAACGTAAACGGCGTATCTACATGAGCGGGTGCAAGTTGCTGCATGCGCTCAAGTTGTTTAATACGACTCTGCGCCTGACGAGCTTTCGTCGCTTTTGCTTTAAAACGGTCAATAAACTTTTGCAGATGAGCACGTGTTTCTTCTTGTTTCTCAAAAGCTTGTTGTTGTTGGGCAAGACGTTCACTACGTGTAGTTTCGAATGTTGAGTAGTTCCCGGTGTAAAGCGTGAGTTCTTGATTTTCGATGTGAAGAATATGATCAGTAATTGCATCTAAAAAGTCGCGGTCATGCGAAATGAGGATGAGTGTACCTTCATAGGCTTTAAGCCAATCTTCTAACCACAGAATTGCATCCAAGTCTAAATGGTTGGTTGGTTCATCTAGTAATAATAAATCTGAACGACTCATAAGGGTACGCGCCAAATTTAAGCGCATACGCCATCCACCTGAGAAACTCTCAACGTTTAAACGTAATTGATTTTCTAGAAAACCAAGACCAGCCATGAGTTGGGCTGCTTTTGATGGTGCTGAATAACCATGAATTTCATCAAAGCGGCCATGCAATTTAGCCAATTCAAAATCAGTCAGTTGATCTGGTTGAGCAAGCTTATTTTGAATATCCCAAAATTCTTCATCACCCGAAAGAACAAAATCAATTGCAGGCATATCTAAGGCTTTTATTTCTTGAGCCATATGCGCTACAGTCCAGCCTGTAGGACGAGTAAGTGAACCTTCATCGGCACCTAAACTTCCAAGTAATGCAGCAAATAATGTTGACTTACCTGCACCATTTACACCAGTTAGACCAATCTTCCAACCTGGGTGTAATTGCATAGACGCTTTTTGAAATAGAACACGTCCACCGCGGCGTAAAGAAACTTGGTCAAATTGAATCATCTTATTGTATCGAGGTGAGTTAGGGATGCTGTATTTTAAAGAGAACTGCCGATGAAAACAAAACTTTCCGGATTTTAGTGAGCGGCTGTTAATAATTACATATATCAAGACATTCTAAATTTCGCTATTCATCCGAAATTCTCAAAATATTGAACAAGATAGAACACATTTAAAAAAATATAGCTAAAATAAAAACAGTTTAAATTTTGGTTGATTAATGAGCTACTAATAAAACTAGACTAAGGAAAGTCAAATGAAAAAAAGATTGGGGATAATTGGTGCCGCATTTTGCTGTGCTATGGGAACAACACATGCGGGACAAAATGTGTGTGTATTTGATTTATTAGGAAAGTCAGGGGAATCTTATAAATTGATGGAAGAGTGGGCGCTTGCAGCAAAAGAGTGGCAAGCTGATATCACTTTAATTCCATTTCAAGATGAAGCTTTGGTTGACCGTAGGTTGCGTGAAGGCAAGTGTGATGCCGCTTATATGACTTCCATGCGGGCGAGAAATTACAATAAATTTGCAGGTTCGATTGATGCGATTGGTGGAGTAACCAGTAATGCCATTGCCCAAAAAGCAATTAGCTACGTTTTAGATAAACGCAATAAACATCGTATGGTAACTGCACAAAATGGAGCTAATTACGAAGTCGTCGGGATTGTTCAGATTGGATTGGCTTATTTATTTGTAAGAGATAAAAATCTGAATTCAATTGAAAAAGTACGCGGTACTAAATTTGCTATTTTGCAATATGACGCAGCACAGAAAATTATGGTGGAAAGTGTAGGTGCCCAGCCCATTCCATCAGAAATTAACGATTTTGTGAAAAAGTTTAATAGTGGACAAGTCGATGCAATTGCGGCACCAGCTTATGCTTATAAACCTTTAGAGATTGGTAAAGGAGTTGGAGTGAAAGGGGCAATGTTTACTTTCCCCGTAGTTAACGTTACGGGTGATTTAGTTGCTCGAAGTGATAAGTTCCCCGCAGATTTCGGTATAAAGTCACGTGCTTGGTTTCTACAGCAATTACCTCAGAACTTTGCCATGATAAAACGGCTAGAAATGGGCGTACCCTCAAAAATTAAAATGAATTTTTCAGCCGAAGATAAAACCAAATATCAAAAAATTCTACGTGAAGGTCGCCTCAGCTTAACAAAACAAGGTGTATACGATGCAACAATGATGAGTGTGCTGAAGCGTGCTCGTTGTACCGTTGAAAGAACTAATTTTGAATGTACCCTTAATGGAGAATAGTTTATTTTTTAAACACAAAAACGCTACATATATTTCAAAGCTGAATATGGGTATGAAAATTGTGAATATAAAAAGTAACTTACGGAAACTTAGTGATTTTTACCACTAATAAATAATTTAAATTGAACAAACAATGGTTCAATGAGATAAAAATATTTGAGTAAAAGCTCTATTTTTTTCTAAAAAACATGATTAATATCTGTCTTTGAAAGGAAACTTCAAACAAAAAATCTGTTCCGTGGAAGGATGAAGAAAATGAAAAAAATCGTACTTGCTATGGCTGCCGCTTCTGTTGTTGGTTTTTCTGCTTCAGCGCAAGCAGCGAGTACCGTATGTGTATTCGACCTCTTAGGAAAAGCAGGCGACTCATATAAAATGATGGAAGAATGGGCTCTAGCTGCAAAAGGCTGGGGTACTGAAATTAACTTAGTTCCTCGTCAGGACGAGGCTGTTGCTGATAATGATTTTAAAGCAGGCAAATGTGATGCTGTAGCAATGACAGCAATGCGTGCACGTCAATATAACAAATTCGCAGGATCTATCGACTCACTCGGTGGTGTTCCAAATAACCAAATCGCTCAACGTGCAATTACCTATGTATTAGATGCGCGTAATGCAGCAAAAATGACCACTAATATGGGTGGTAAAAAATACGAAGTTGCTGGTATTTCTCCGCTAGGTTCAGCATTCATTTTCGTACGTGACAAAAACATCAACTCTGTTGAAAAAGCTGCGGGTAAAAAATTCGCCGTACTGGGCTATGACGATGCACAAAAAATTATGGTGCAACGCGTAGGCGCTCAAGCGGTTCTTTCTGATATTTCAAACTTTGCTGCGAAATTTAACAATGGTCAGGTAGATATGGTAGGTGCACCTGCTTATGCTTACAAACCATTAGAGTTAAATAAAGGTTTAGGTGCAAACGGTGTAATGTGGAACTTCCCTGTACTACACGTTACAGCAGATCTAGTATTACGTTCTGATAAATTCCCAGCTGGTTTTGGTCAAAAATCTCGTGACTGGTTTGTTAAACAGTTACCTAAGAACTTTGCAATGATCAACCGTTTAGAAGCGCAAATTCCTGGCAAATACAAAATGAACTTAAGTGCAGAAGACAAACTTAAGTATCAAAAAATGTTACGTGATGGCCGTATGGACTTAACTAAACGCGGTGTTTACGATGCAGGAATGATGTCTGTATTGAAAAAAGCACGTTGTTCTGTAGACAAGGCTAACTTTGAATGTTCAATGCCTGGTGAATAATTCTAATTTCTCTCAAAAAGCCTAGACTTAGTTCTAGGCTTTTTGTTTTATATGTGCTGTCAATTCTGCCATTGTGGTTAATTAGAAAGACGTTAAGCTAGATTTAGATAAAAACTTCATAAGGAAACATGAAGGTATAAAAATGGATCAAGGACTTGAGTGATTAAAATAATTGCTAATAGGTAGCTCAATCGTTATCTATTTTTCATGGAAATAAAATCATAAAAGCAAAATGGACCCGTAAAAATATCTTCAATATGATTTTTATATGAAGCCTATCCGACTCATACCTGATCGGTGTGAAATTTCTTGGTATCGAAAAACAAAAACTCCACAAGGAAAGGAAAAAGAATATGCAATTTTCCAAAATGCTATTACTTGCGATGGGACTTACTACAGTTTCTTTTGCAGCTCAGGCTAAACAAACAGTATGTGTTTTCGACTTCGTTGGTAAAAATGGCGATGTCTATGCGCTGATGAAGGATTATCAACTTGCCGCTAAAAACTGGGGAGCTGATATTGAACTTAAAGTAAACCAAAATGAAGCCGTGATTGCTGAAGATTTTAAAGCGGGTAAATGTGATGGAATTAGTGTGTCAGGAATGCGTGGCCGTCAATTTAACTCATTTACTGGATCATTAGACGCGATTGGGGCCATTCCTGACCTCAAGCTTGCTGTAAAAATAATGCAAGGCTTAGCGAGTCCAACTTTTAGTAAATATATGGTTAATGGTCGTTATGAGGTTGTCGGTGTTATTCCAGTTGGTGATGCTTACCTTCTAGTAAACGATCGCAGTATCAATACAGTAGCGAAAGCCGCAGGTAAGAAAATTGCTGTTCTTGACTATGATGAAGCACAAAAAATTATGGTTCAGCAGGTAGGGGCACAGGCGGTTAGTGCTGACGTAACCAATTTCGGTGCGAAATTTAATAACCATCAAGTTGATATTATTGGTGCGCCAGCAGCAGCATTTAAGCCTTTAGAACTACAAAAAGGTTTAGGAACAAAAGGTGCGATCGTGAACTATCCGATCTTACAGGTCACTGGAAATATTATTATCCGTCCTGATAAGTTCCCAGCTGGTTTTGGTCAGAAATCTAGAGAATGGGTTTCAGGTCAGCTACCACGTGCCTTTACCATCTTGGGTAAAATGAAAGCTGATATTCCGCAAAAATACTGGATGGATGTTCCAGCAGCCGATAAACCAGGCTACCAAAAGCTTATGCGTGAGTCTCGAATTAACCTTACGCAACGTGGTGTGTACGATAAACGCATGATGAAACTACTGTGGCAATTCCGTTGTAAGCAAGATGCTAAAAACTTCGAATGTGGCTTACAAGATGAGAATTACAAATAATCTTGATAAAAATACTCAAGATTCGCTTTAAACTTCGAAGACAGACCCTATATTGATTATGCTATACTCAATATAGGGTCTTTTTTATTTTGAAAGGCACAGCAAAATCCGAGGAACAATCATCATGAATGCCCAAGCTCTAGTTTTGACAGATAATGCTGCCAATAAGGTACGCCAACTCCGTGATAGTGAAGGGAATGACGATCTCATGTTACGTGTATATGTAACAGGAGGCGGATGTTCAGGGTTTTCGTATGGCTTCAATTTTGCTGAAAGCGTAAATGAAGATGATGCAGAATTCGTAAATGGCGATGTAAAAATGCTTGTTGACTCACTTAGCTATCAATATTTAATTGGCTCAGTGGTTGACTATGTAGAAGGTCTTGAAGGCTCACGTTTTATTATCCAAAACCCGAATGCGACAACAACATGTGGTTGTGGTTCTTCGTTCTCGATTTAAAAAGAATTTTAAAATTAAAAAAAACCTCTCTATTTTGAGAGGTTTTTTTATTGGTCAGATCATTATTTTTCACTGATAGATTCTAAAAAGTATTGAACCAGTTCAGGTGCATTCTGATATGGAATCCAATGCGATGCATCCATAAAAACTGCGTTATAACTATTTTTAAAATAATGTGAGTTTAGCTCGGCGCTTTTTTCTGTAACGGCAATATCATGTTTGCCCCAAATAAAAAGAGTAGGAACATCTATGGCTTTAAAAGGATTCTGAGGCTTGTCCCAAAAAAAGCCACGATACCAATTCAACGCCGTAGATAATCTATTTTCTTCTATAAATTCAGCCTCGAATATCGCAATTTGCTGTTCAGTCATACCTGATGACTTAAGAAATTTGCGGCCCAATTTAGGTATTTTTTTAAATAAAAGTTCGGGCAAAATCGGTAGCTGAAAAATTGCAAAATAATAAGATTTAAAAAGTTGTCTACTGCTTAAACAAGCTTTTAAAAAAGCAGCTTGATGGGGCACAGAAACTAAAGTGAGATGCTGAATATATTGTGGATACTTCATCGCAACGCCCGAAGCGATTGCCGAGCCCCAGTCGTGCCCAATTAAATAAACGGGCTGACCGAGCTGCTCAATGAAACTCGCTACATCTTCTACAAGCTCACTCAATGAATATTGAAATCGGCTTTGAGGCCTAGCATTTAAACTATAACCACGTTGATGAATCGCAAGTGTTCTAAATTGATGCTGGTGCAATAATTCAGAGGTTTGCTCCCAACTATGAGCAGTTTCTGGAAAACCATGCAATAAAACAACAAGTGGACCATCTATAGGGCCTGAATCAATTACATCGAATGTCCAAGCCCCACGTGTATATTGATGAATACGTTTAGTCAGATCCATACAAACATGCCTTAAATTATTTTTATCGGCATTTATCATGAGTTTTTATGCTCATTTAAATAACAGCATTTCGGGTCAGTAAATGTGTTATGAGGTCGAATCTGACCAATCACATCAATAAATAGTTTTTATACTACGGTGATTGTACCTAGAATTCTAAAATCCGAAGCCCCTGTTACTGCAGGCAAATTACCACTTAAACTATTTACAAAGCGCATTGCTAACCATGCAAATGCGGTAGCCTCAACCCAAGTAGGGGAGAGCCCTAAAACATCTGTAGGTTGAACAGACCAATTGTGCTTACGAAGACGCCAGCGTAATTGTTCTAATAAATAAGAGTTATAAGCACCACCACCACATACATATACTTCACCTGTTTCCATCTCAGAGCGATAGATCGCTTTTTGAATGGCACGCACAGTAAGCTTTAATAAGGTGGCTTGGATGTTTTCAGGGGTATCTTCTAATTCATCATAAGTTAAATCATTTCGCCAATCGATTAATTGATCATCTAACCAGTCAATATTAAAGTCTTCACGCCCTGTGCTCTTAGGTGGTTCTTTAGAAAAATATTCATGCGCATGAAGACGATCGAGTAACGAACGAATAGGATGACCATAAGCTGCCCAGTCACCATTTTCATCATATGGATGGCCTGTATGACGATGACACCAAGCATCCATCAAAATATTTGCAGGCCCTGTATCAAAACCAAATACGCCGTCAGCATTATTGGCAGGCAACATACTCACATTGGCAATACCACCCAAATTCAAAATCACACGATGAATACTTGGATGTTGAAATAATGCTTGATGGAAAGCTGGAACCAATGGTGCGCCTTGACCGCCTGCTGCCATATCTCTACGACGGAAATCTGAAACAACCGGAATCTGAGTGATTTCAGTAATAATGTTGGGATCACCAATTTGTAAAGTAAAACCATGTTCAGGACGATGACGAATGGTTTGTCCATGTGACCCAATCGCTTTAATTTGACTACGATCTAACTGGTTTTTTTCAATGAGAGTATTAATCCCATGACCAATCATTTTGGCTAGAGCAACATCAGCTTTACCCATGCGGTCAATTTCATTGTCATCAGGCAAAGTTAATGCCATAAGCTCATCACGTAACTCGGGTTCAAATGGAACTGTAAGAGTGGCATGAAGCTGTAGTGGCTCAAATGAAGCCGCAACAATATCCACACCATCCATACTAGTGCCAGTCATTACGCCGATATAGATTGCGCTCATATGCAACTTCCCCTGCAAGACGCTGAAAAAATGTTAGTATATCGCACAAATTGAATAACTGATGTGTTTAGGTTTTGTGATGTCAAATTTCTTGCCCGCCGAAGAACAGCTTGCCCTCATCCAACGAGGCACGCACGAAATTATTTCAGAAGAAGATTTACTGAAAAAGCTCAAAGAGAATCGTCCTCTTAAAATTAAAGCTGGTTTCGACCCTACAGCACCAGATTTACATTTAGGACATACGGTTCTTATTAATAAATTAAAAACTTTCCAAGATTTGGGCCATGAAGTTACCTTCTTAATTGGTGACTATACAGCCATGATCGGTGACCCAACTGGTAAAAGTGCAACTCGTCCGCCGTTGTCACGTGAACAAGTGGAAGCCAACGCTAAAACTTATCAAGAACAAGTTTTCAAAATATTAGACCCGAATAAAACAAAAGTACGTTTCAACTCAGAATGGTTTAATCAAAAATCTGCTGCTGACCTTATTCAGCTAGCAAGTCAGCAAACCGTATCCCGCATGTTAGAGCGTGATGACTTTACAAAGCGTTATAGCAACCATCAGCCGATTGCAATTCATGAGTTTTTATATCCTCTAGTTCAAGGTTATGACTCAATTGCGCTTGAAGCTGACGTTGAGTTAGGCGGTACAGACCAGACCTTTAACTTACTTATGGGTCGTACATTGCAAAGCCGTTATGGCCAAGAATCCCAAGTGTGTATCACTGTGCCGATTCTAGAAGGTTTAGATGGCGTAAATAAAATGTCTAAATCTTTAGGTAACTATATTGGTGTATTTGATACACCAGGGGCAATGTACCAAAAAGTTTTATCAATGCCAGACTCTTTAATTGAACGCTATTTCGATTTATTAAGTTTTAAATCTTTAAATGAGATCAAAGCTTTATTAGAAGAAATTGCTGCTGGTCGTAATCCACAAGAAGTAAAGCGTATTCTTGCACTTGAGCTAGTTGAGCGCTTCCATGATGCCGAAGCTGCTGCTAATGCACATAAAAGTGCTGGCAATCTTATTACAGAAGGTGAAGTACCAGAAGACACCCCAGAGGTGACTATTTCGCGTGGTGAGTTTGGTGGAGAAATTTTTATTGCCACGATTCTACGTGTAGCTGGTCTAAATCCAAATGCAGCAGCTGCAAAAGATGCGGTAGCTCGCGGTGCAGTAAAAGTTGACTGGAATGCTGTTGATGCTGGTTTCTCTGTAAAAGCAAACGGTACTTTCATTATTCAGTCAGGTAAAAAAGCAATTGCACGTGTAACGTTCACTGACTAAGAATATTATCTAGTGATAAAAAGCAGGAGTAATCCTGCTTTTTTTATTTAAGAATCAAAAAAACAATTCAACGTTCCACGTGGAACAATCTATAGATCATTAATAATGAAAAGTAATCAAAGCAAATAACAAGATAGAGCAAAATATAGCTTAAAAATAGAGCATTTGCTCTAATATTCCTTTGGAATCTTTGGAATCTTTGGAATCTTTGGAATCTTTGGAATCTTTGGAATCTTTGGAATCTTTGGAATCTTTGGAATCTTTGGAATCTTTGGAATCTTTGGAATCTTTGGAATCTTTGGAATCTTTGGAATCTTTGGAATAGAGAATGCTATATATATATCTAACGACTATATAAGAATAAGAAGACATCAAAAATCTAAGATGAACTGTATTTTCCTAAAAATAAAATTAATAAAAGTGGCGAAAATGCCTAAAAAAAAGCCATATATATCACTTTTTTTGCAAAATAGTAGAAAAAAACGGCACTCAATAGAAAAAGGCTGAAATACCCCTTGCAAAGGGAAGTTAATGCTCTATAATGCACATCCATCGGCGGTGATGCAGATAAGAACTTGTTGAAAAACAGTTACTTGGAATTAGATTGGTTGCTTTAAGTGATGAATTTGATGAGAAGTTGGTTTTGAGACTAAG
>Ga0268256_1000285_pt1 | contig 52251 bp, 49 predicted proteins | sample AgamicAtAmrz_FD_200247 | JGI IMG/M metagenome (GOLD analysis project Ga0268256, IMG submission 200247) | Agave microbial communities from Guanajuato, Mexico - At.Am.rz (v2) (version 3) | ecosystem: Host-associated > Plants > Roots > Rhizosphere | place: Guanajato, Mexico | collected 2012-06-07 | reverse complement strand
TGAACCTGTCCCGCCTGAGCGGACGCCAGGAAGCGATACATTCATCGCACCCTGGAGGTTCCATGCAAGGCATCACCCGTCGCCGCTACACCGAGGATTTCAAGACGCAGGCCGTCGCCCTGGCCGAGTCGATCGGGCCGGCCAAAGCCGCCCGGCAATTGGACATGTCGGCCAAGACGCTGGCCAATTGGCTTGGCACGTCCCGAGCCGGCCAGCCGCTGAGCTCCCCCAGCCGCAAGCCGGTCAGTGAGATGGAGGGCGAACTGGCTCGGCTGCGGGCCGAGAACGCCACGCTCAAGCTGGAGCGCGAGATCCTAAAAAAAGCGGCGGCGTTCTTCGCCAAGGAGTCCAAGTGAGGTACGCCTTCGTCGCCGGTGAGCGGACTCGTTATCCACTTCGGATGCTGTGCCGCGTGGTGGCGGTGTCAGTCTCCGGTTTCTATGAGTACCTGCACCGCCAGGACCGTCCGGACCCGGATGCAGCCCTGCGCGCGGACCTGCGCACGCTCCACGCCGGCAGCCGCGGCACCTATGGGCGGCCGCGCATGGTGCAGGCGCTGCGCACCTGCGCCCACGCGGTGGGCCACAAACGCGTGGCCCGGCTGATGCGCGAGGAAGGCTTGCGCGGCAAGACCAAGGGCCGCTTCACGCCGCGCACCACCGACAGCCGGCACGCCCGACCGCTGGCCGAGAACCGGCTGGACCGTCAGTTCGCCGTGGATCACCCGTTACCGGCCTGGGTCGGAGACATCACCTCCCTGCCGACCCGCGAAGGCTGGCTGTACCTGGCTGCCGTGCTCGACCTGCGCACTCGGCAGGTGCTTGGCTACAGCCTGTGCGAACGCATGCCCGACGACCTGGTGCAGCAAGCGTTCCTCAATGCCTGGTCGGCCTGTCCGGTTGGCGCCGGTGTGCTGTTCCACTCCGACCGCGGTAGCCAGTACGCCAGCGGCGACTTCGGCAAGACCTTGGCCGCGCATGGCTTCGTGCCCAGCATGAGCCGTAAGGGCAACTGCTGGGACAATGCGGTGGCCGAGAGCTTCTTCGCCACGCTTAAAAACGAAGAGGCCACCGGTGTCTACCGAACCAAGGCTGACGCCCACATCGCCATCACCAGCTACATCCACGGCTTCTACAATCCAATCCGCCTGCACTCGGCGCTCGGCTATCTGTCGCCCAACGACTACGCCAAGAGAGTGAAGCAGGCCGCTTGACCCGATGCTTCTTGGCGTCCGTTCTAAGGGAGCAGGTTCAAAGCGACTCGCGGAGTCTGGGTGTACGAGGCTTCGCCCGCACCCTCATCCGCCCCTGCGGGGCACCTTCTCCCGATGGGAGAAGGAAACAGCCGCGTATTTAAGCCCTTTCCTACCGCTTCGCTCACTGCACGCGAGCCCGACCGGGCGATCGCTGCACAGTGTGGCGACTCGCCCGCGCGCCCTTTCAACCGCGCGGCAGCGGTAGCCCGGCGAATTCCTTGACCGTGCGCAGCACGAAGCTGGAATTGACGTCGGCCACGCCAGCGGCGTTGAGCAGCTTGTCCAGCAGGAACGCGGAAAAGTGGCTGAGATCGCGCACGTAGACGTGCAACAGATAGTCCATGTCGCCGGTCAACGCGTGGCAGGCGACGACCTCGTCCCAGCCCTGCACGCTGTCGGCGAAATGGGCGATGCCGGTTTGCCCGTGCTTTTCCAGCTGCACGCGCACGAACGCCTGCAGGCCCAGGCCGATCGCGCCAGGCACCAGCCGCGCGGCGTAGCCGGCCACCACGCCGTCGGCCTCCAGCCGCTGCACCCGGCGCAGGCAGGCCGACGGCGACAGGTTCACCTGCGCGGCCAATTCGGCGTTGCTGGCGCGGCCCTGGCGTTGCAGTAGCGCCAGCAGGCGCAGGTCGGTGCGGTCGAACAGGGCCGATTCGGTCATTTATTGCTCTGCAACATGGATTTTCCGCAACAATCTTGCGCCCATGGGTCGGAATCGCGCAACTTCGCAAGCCCATTGCGTGGCTAGGCGCCTACCATCGTCGCTATCCCTTCCGGAGCCGCCGCCATGGACACCGCACCGCGCCGCGTTGAACACCAGCAGACCGACAAGGGCTATGTGCCGGTCTACACCACCGCCGTGGTCGCGCAGCCCTGGGACAGCTACAGCGCCGACGACCATGCCACCTGGGGCACGCTGTACCAGCGCCAGCGCGAACTGCTGGTCGGCCGCGCCTGCGACGAATTCCTGCAGGCGCAGGACGCGATGGGCATGAGTCCGCAGGCGATCCCGCGCTTCGAGCAGCTCAACGAGGTGCTGGGCGCGGCCACCGGCTGGACCCTGGTCGGGGTCGAAGGCCTGCTGCCGGAACTGGATTTCTTCGATCACCTGGCCAACCGCCGCTTCCCGGTGACCTGGTGGATCCGCCGCCCCGAGCAGATCGACTACATCGCCGAGCCGGACCTGTTCCACGACCTGTTCGGCCACGTGCCGCTGCTGATGAACCCACTGTTCGCCGACTACATGGAAGCCTACGGCCGCGGCGGGGTGAAGGCGCATGCGATCGGCCCGGAGGCGCTGCAGAACCTCACCCGCCTGTACTGGTACACGGTGGAGTTCGGCCTGATCGACACGCCGGACGGATTGCGCATCTACGGCGCCGGCATCGTCTCGTCCAAGGGCGAATCGCTGTACGCGCTGGAATCGGCCGCGCCCAACCGCATCGGCTTCGACCTGCAGCGGATCATGCGCACCCGCTACCGGATCGACACCTTCCAGAAGACCTACTTCGTCATCGATAGCTTCGAGCAGCTGATGCAGGCGACTGCGCCGGACTTCACGCCGCTCTATGCGCAGCTGAGCCGGCAGGACCACATCGCTGCTGGCGACGTGCAGGCGCAGGATCGCGTGTTCCAGCGCGGCAGCGGCGAGGGCTGGAGCCGCGACGGCGACGTGTAGCCTCGGCAGTCGCGGCTGTTCCACCCGGAAGGTAGTGTCGCGACGCCGGTGGCGACGCCGGACCCGATGTTAGGGCGCGGCATCGCTGCCACGCCATCGCACTGCAACGAAACAGGCGAATGGCGCGACGAAACCGATGCAGCGCACGCGCTTCATGGTGACGGCGCGGCCGGATACGCCAGCATCAGCACCAGATCCTCGTCGCCCACCTGCTGCAGCGCATGCGAACTGCCCGGCCGCGTCAGCAGCGCGTGGCCGGGGCCGACGGCGTACTGCTTGCCGTCCAGCGCGTACAGGCCGCGGCCGCTGACGATGTAGTAGATCTCGTCCTTGTCGTGCAGATGCAGGCCGATGCCGGCGCCCTTGTGCAGCACGCGCTTGCGCAACACGAAGGCCAGGCCGGGAGCGTCGGCGAAGAACGGATAGGCGGTGGTGTCGCCTGGCCCGCCGTGCGGGCCGGGTTGGGTGCGGGCCAGGTCGCGTTCGTGCACCACCTGCGATGGCGACGGCGTCGGTGGCGCGACCGGCGCATGCGCCGCCGCTGCCGCGCCGCCAGCGGGCATCCCGCAGTCGATGTCGCGACGCAGCTGCGTCTTCAACGTCGGCTGCAACGCCACCCAGTCGCGTACCACCAGGCACGCCACCGCGGCCGCGCCGGCGTGGCTGAAATGGGTGCCGTCGGCCTTGCCCTGTTCCGGCACGAACAGGAAATACGGCTTGGCCGCCTGCTCGCCCAGCGCGCGGATCCAGGCGCTGCTGCTGGCATTGAGATCGATCAGCGCCACCTGCTGCTCGGCGGCCAGGCGCTGCATCGCCTGGGTGTACAGCCCGTGGGTGTCGAGCAAGGAACCGAAGTCGTACAGCAGGCGCGCGGCGGGCGTGAGCAGGATCGGGGTGGCGCCCTTGTCGCGGGCCAGCGCCACGTAGCGCGACAAGTACTGTGGATACGCCTGCTGCGGATCGTCGTAGCGGCTGGGATCTTCGAACTTGGCGTCGTTGTGCCCGAACTGGATCAGCAGTACGTCGCCGCGACGCAGGTCCTTGGCGATCGCATCGAGGCGGCCCTCGGCGATGAAGCTGCGCGCGCTGCGCCCGCCCTTGGCGTGGTTGCGCACCTGCCAGGCGGCCGGATCCAGATAGCTCTGCAGGGCCTGGCCCCAGCCAGCCTGCGGCGCGCGCTCGGGGCCGTACTCGGCCGCGGTGGAATCGCCGGCGATGAACACGCGCTGCTGCTCTGCGCAGGCGATCCCTGCGCAGAGCAGCAGTAATGCGGACACGAGCAGGCGCATGGTGGACTCCGGTGCGCGGTGTCCGCGCTTGCGCCGCCGCCGCGGTCGCGGCGAGCGGGCGATAGGGAAAGCGCGCGGTGCGGGTTGGTCGAGCTGTTCGGCCCTCACCCCAACCCCTCTCCCGCCGGGAGAGGGGCTTCTGGCGCTCAGGCCGCTGCGGCTTCCGGCTTGCCCAGCACGCCGGCGACGAAGGCGCGGATCTGCGCGTCCTGCGCGTTGTCGAAGAAGCACTGCTGGAAACGCGCGCCGCCGACCGCCTGCTTGACCAGTTCCGGATCCAGCGCGCGCAGGCCGTCCAGGTAGGACTTGGCGGTGGCCTGCTTGACCTGCGCCAGGATGCCGGCATTGGCCTGCTGCGATTCGCGGCGCTCGGCCGGATAGCCCATGCCGCGCTCGCCGCTGAAGGCCTTCTCGAAGATGTAGCGCACGTTGATTTCCGCGCCCCAGCCGTAGCCCTTGGCGAAGGCCAGCGCCAGCGCATTGCCGTTGTTGACCTGGGCGAACAGGTAGGCGTCGGTCGGCTCGATGCAGTAGCCGCAGAACACGCCCGGGTAGGCGTTGAGCGACATCATCGCGCCCTGGCCGGTGCCGCAGCCGGCGACGACGAAATCGACCGCCTTGGAATTCAGCAGCAGGCTGGCGACGATGCCCAGGTGGATGTAGGTCAGGCGATGGTCGTTGTCGCCGTCCATGCCGACGTTGAACACGCTGTGGCCCTGTTCGGCGGCCACTTCGTTGAGCTGCTGCAGGATCACCGGGTTCTTGCCGGCCTGACTGAACTCATTCATTAGTGCGATTTTCATGGGTGTCTCCGATTGCGGGGAAGAGTGTTGGGTGTGATCGATGCGGTGCGTGTGGTGCCGACCCTCATCCGCCCTGCGGGCACCTTCTCCCGAAGGGAGAAGGGAGGAGCGTCGGCTGCGGGCGGTAGGTGCTTGGTCAGCGCGCCAGCCAGCCGCCGTCGACCGGGATCACGGTGCCGTTGACGTAGTCCGAGGCGCTGCTGGCCAGGTACACCGCGGTGCCGCCCAGGTCTTCCGGCACGCCCCAGCGACCGGCCGGGATGCGCTCCAGGATCGACTGGTTGCGCGCGGCGTCGGCACGCAGCTGCGCGGTGTTGTCGGTGGCCATGTAGCCGGGCGCGATGGCGTTGATGTTGACGCCCTTGGCGCCCCATTCGTTGGCCAGCAGGCGGGTGATGCCGGCGATGCCGGACTTGCTGGCGGTGTACGAGGGCACGCGGATGCCGCCCTGGAACGACAGCATCGAGGCGATGTTGATGATCTTGCCGCTGCCCTGGGCGATGAAGTGGCGGCCGGCGGCCTGCGCCATGAAGAACGCGGACTTGATGTTGACGTTCATGACGTCGTCCCAGTCCTGCTCGCTGAAATCCACCGCGTCGGCGCGGCGGATCAGGCCGGCGTTGTTGACCAGGATGTCGAGGCGGCCGAGGCCGGCCAGGGTCTCGTCGAGCACGCGCTGCACCGGCTCGATGCTGATCAGGTTGGCCTCGATCGCGACGAAACGGCGCCCCAGCGCCTTGACCTTTTCCTCGGTCTCGGTGGGCGCCTGGATGCCGGCGGCGGCGATGTCGGCGCCGGCCTGCGCCAGCGCCAGCGCGATGCCCTGGCCGAGGCCGGTGTTGGCGCCGGTGACCAGTGCGACCTTGCCTTCGAGACTGAACGGATTCGTCATTGCGGGTGCTCCCTAGCGTGATGCGGATACGGTGGCGGGCGGCGGCGCAGGTAGCGCGCGCGGCGGCTTACTTGAGCTGGCAGATGTCCAGCACGTGCATGTCGGTGTAGTCCAGGTTCTCGCCGCCCATCGCCCAGATGAAGGCGTAGTTGCTGGTGCCGGCGCCCATGTGGATCGACCATGGCGGCGACACCACCGCCTCGTCGTTCTGGATCACGATGTGGCGCTGCGCCTCGGGCTCGCCCATGAAGTGGTAGACGCGGTCGTTGGCGCCGAGATCGAAGTAGAAATAGACCTCGCTGCGGCGATCGTGCAGATGCGGCGGCATGGTGTTCCAGACGCTGCCCGGCTTGAGCACGGTCAGGCCCAGCAGCAGCTGCGAGGACTGGCAGGTGGCCGGCACGATGTACTGGTAGATGGTGCGCTCGTTGCTGGTTTCCAGCGCGCCGCGGTCCAGCGCCACCGCGTCCTTGATCGACAGCTGCTTGGTCTGGAAGCGCGCATGCGCCGGGGTCGAGGCCAGGTAGAACCGGGCCGGGTTGGCCGCGTCGTCGGAGGCGAAGCTGACCTCGCTGCTGCCCATCGCCACGTACAGCCCGTCTTTCGGTCCCAGCGCGTAGGCGGTGCCGTCCACGGTGACCGTGCCGCTGCCGGCGCCGACATTGATCACGCCCAGCTCGCGGCGCTCCAGGAACGGATGCCCGGCGGCGGAGGCCGGTTCGGTCTGCTTCGGCAGCGCCACCGATTGGGTGACCGGCGCGGCACCGCCGAGCACGAAGCGCTCGTAGTGGGTGTACTTCAGCGTGACCGCATCGGCGGCGAACAGGCCATCGAGCAGGTACAGCTCGCGCAGTTGGTCGTTGCTGGCGCCCTTGATGGCGTCGGGATGGGTGGCGTAGTGGGTCTTGCAGTACAGGGACATGGGGATCTCCGGGGCAAGCAGGGGGCACGCGGCAGCCCGCATGAGGGCATTCTAGCGGCTCTGGTAAACCGGTGTCATTGCGCAGTGCACGAAACGGGTTCCTTCTCCCATCGGGAGAAGGTGCCCCGCAGGGGCGGATGAGGGTACGGGCGCAGCCTAGTGCACCCGAACTCCGCGAGACGCTTCGCGCCGGACCCTCACCCCAACCCCTCTCCCGGGGGGAGAGGGGCTCGGCTGTTTCCTTCTCCCCTCGGGAGAAGGTGCCCGAAGGGCGGATGAGGGTACGGGCGAAGCCTCGTGCACCCAGACTCCGCGAGTCGCTTTCGCGCCGTACCCTCACCCCAACCCCTCTCCCGGTGGGAGAGGGGCTCGGCTGTTCCCTTCTCCCATCGGGAGAAGGTGCCCCGCAGGGGCGGATGAGGGTGCGGGCGAAGCCTCGTGCACCCAAACGCCGCGAGACGCTTTCGCGGCGGACCCTCACCCCAACCCCTCTCCCGAGGGGAGAGGGGCTTCTAGTCTTCCGGCGGCTGGCAGGAGTCGCGCACGATCAGGTGCGGGCGTACGCTGGCGATCGCCAGCGCCGGGGTGCCTTCGGGTTGGATCAGCATCGCCGCGGCGGTGCGGCCGGTGTCGCGGGTGTGGCGGCGGACCGAGGTCAGCGACGGCCACAGGCGCGAGGCCAGCGGGCTGTCGTCGTAGCCGATGATCGACAGCTGGCGCGGGATGTTGATGCCGGCGCGCAGCGCGACCTTGTACACGCCCGCGGCCATCTCGTCGTTGCCGGTGAAGATCGCGCTCGGGCGCTGCTTGCCGAGCAGCAGCTTCTCGGCCGCGGCCACGCCGGATTCGAAGGTGTAGCCGGCCTCGACGATACGCTCCGGCGGCAGTTCGATGCCGCGCCGGGTCAGCGCGTCGATGAAGCCGGCGGTGCGCTCATGCGCGGAGCGGTAGGCGCTGGGACCGGTGATCAGCGCGATCTCGCGGTGGCCCAGCGACAGCAGGTAGTCTGCGGCCTCGGCGGCGCCGTCGCGGTCGTGGGTGACCACCATCTGCGAGGTCTCGTCCAGCGGCAGCGAGGCGATGCGGGTGTAGCGCACGCCGATCCCGGCGAGCATGTCCGCCAGCGCCTGGTCTTCCGAGGCGCGCGGGACCAGGATCACGCCGTGCAGTTTCTGCTGCTGCACGAAGCGGCGCACGCCCTCGATGTAGCCGGGGCTGCGGCTGTCGCAGGGATGCACCACCAGTTCGAAGCTGGAGCCGCGCAGCGCGTCCAGCGCGCCGTACTGCATGTCCACGATGTACTGCGCGGTCGGGTTGTCGTAGACCATGCCGATCAGGAACGAGCGCCGGAACGCCAGCCCGCGCGCCAGCGGATCCGGCGCATAGCCGACTTCGCGCATCAGCGCCTCGACCTTCTCCCGCGTGTCCTTGCGCACCAGCGGCGAGTTGTTGATGATCCGCGACACCGTTTTCTTCGAGACCCCGGACAGGCGCGCGATGTCGTTGATCGTCGCGGCCTTGCCGTGAACGGAGGCATGCACATCGGCGGAAGGGGGTTTGCTCGGCGCCATGGACGGAAAACCGGACGGAAGAGAACGGATTCTACCGGTAGTCATGTTCCCTCCAGCGCGCCGTGGCGGAATTGGCGGAAATGCACCTTTCCATTTCCGGCCGCCACCGCCAGCGCACTGGCGGCGAGCAGGCCGGCCAGCGACAGCCAGCGCAGCGGCGAGGTGGTAGCAGAAGCCATGTCGTGCACTCCTTGGTTCGCGCCGCAGCGGATGCGTGCGGCGCGGGGCATCAGGCGCGCAGCGCGCGCGGCAGCCACAGCGACAGTTCCGGGAAGAACGCCACGATCAGCAGCACGCACAACGCCGCCAGCCAGAACGGCCAGATCGTGCGCATGCTCTGGGCCACGGTGATCTGGCCGATCGAGGTGCCGATGAACAGCACCGAGCCGATCGGCGGGGTGATCAGGCCGATGCCGCCGGCCAGCACCATCACCAGCCCGAAATGGATCGGGTCGATGCCGTAGGCCTTCACCACCGGCAGGAAGATCGGCGTGCAGATCAGGATCTTCGGCGCCAGGTCCATGAACATGCCCAGCAACAGCAGCATCACCACGATCATCAGCAGCACGGTGTTCTTGCCGTCGGCGATCGACTGCAGGAACTTCACCGCCGCCGCCGGCACCTGCAGGTAGGCCAGCAGCCAGCCGAACACCGCCGCGGTGGCGATCACGAACAGGATCACGCCGGTGGTGCGCGACGCATGCGCGACCGCCGCGAAGAACTCGGCCCAGCGCAATTGCCGGTACAGCAGCGCGGTGACCAGCAACGCGTACACCACCGCGATCGCCGCGCTTTCCACCGCGGTGAAGATGCCGGCGCGGATGCCGATGAAGATCAGCGCGACCAGGCCCAGCCCGGGCAGCGCGCCGACCAGGCGCAGCGCCACCGCACGCCAGCCGGGAAACGCTTCGGTCCCGTAACCGCGATGGCGCGCCACCGCATAGCCGGTGATCATCATCGCCGCGGTCATCAGCAGCGCCGGGACGATGCCGGCCGCGAACAGATCGGCGATCGACAAGCCGCCGCCGGCCGCGGCCGAGAACAGGATCAGGTTGTGCGAGGGCGGCACCAGCAGCGCGACCAGCGCCGCGGTCATACTCACGTTGACCGCGTAGTCGCGGTCGTAGCCGCGGTTGATCATCTGCGGAATCATGGTGCCGCCGACCGCCGACACATCGGCGATGGCCGAACCGGACACGCCGCCGAAGAACAGCGAGGACAGCACGCTGACCTGGCCCAGGCCGCCGCGCATGCGCCCGACCAGCGACGAGGCCAGCGCGATCAGGCGATCGGAGATGCCGCCGCGCAGCATCAACTCGCCGGCGAAGATGAACAACGGAATCGCGATCAGCGACGCCGAGCCGCTGCCGGCGGAGATCTGCTGCACCAGCACCACCGCCGGCAGATCCAGGTACAACAGCGTCGCCAGCGCGGCGGCGCCCAGCGCATAGGCCACCGGCACGCCGATCAACAGCAACAGCACGAACAGCCCGAGCAGGATTGCAATGGCCATGGCTCAGTTCACTCCTTCAGCGGTGGCCGGACGCAGCACCTGCCACGCCTGGTACAGCGCGAACACGCTCATCAGCGCGCCACCGATCGACAGCGGCAGGTAGTTGATGCTCTGCGGCAGCGTGGCGCCGGCCATCTTGATGTCCAGTCCGTCCAGCAACAGCACCGCGCCCCACCAGGCGATCACCGCGCCGATGGCGGCGATCATCAGCGGCCGGATCACATCGATCGTGCGGCGCACGTGGGCGTGCAGCTTCTCGGCCAGCAGGAAGAAGCCGAAGTGGCGCCGGGTGTGCACGCCGGCGGCGGCGGCCAGGCTCATCGCGGTGCTCAGCAGCAGCAGCGTCACCGGCTCGGTCCAGCTCGGCGAATCGTTGAGCACGTAGCGGGTGAACACCTGCCAGCCCTGCACCGCCACCAGCCCGAGCAGGGCGGTCGCGGCGATGCCGACGGCGAGATTGGAGATCCGGTCCAGCAGCCGCTGCAGCGGCGCCACCGGGACGGCATGGGCGTGGTCGGTCATCGGCATGGCCTCAGGCGAAATCGCGGATGCGGCGGTACAGGGCTTCGATCTCCGGCTGCTGCCGGTATTCGGCCAGCAGCGGCGCGGCGGCCTTGCGGAAGGCGGGCATGTCCACTTCGTTGACCGCCACGCCGTAGTCGAGCACTTCCTGGCGCGCCCGCGCCTCGGACGCGTCCCACAGCTTGCGCATCACCGCCACCGATTGCCGCGCGGTCTCCACCACCAGCGCACGGTCGCCCGGCGACAGCGCCTGGAAGCTGCGCTGCGACATCACCAGCACGTCCGGCGCATAGGAATGCTCGCTCTGCGACCAGTAGCGCGCGGCCTCGAAATGGCGGCTGGACTGGAAGCTGCGCATGTTGTTCTCGGCGCCGTCGATCATGTGCGTCTCCATCGCCGAGAAGGTCTCGCCCAGCGACATCGGCGTCGGATTGGCGCCGAGCATGCGCATCAGCTTGAGGAAGATGTCCGACGAGGCCACGCGCAGTTTGAGGCCGTGCAGGTCTTCGGGACGGTGCAGCGGGTGCTTGGTGTTGTAGAAGCAGCGCGCGCCGGAATCGTAGATGGCCAGGCCGACCAGGTCGCGCTGCGCGAAGCTGGCCAGGATGCTGTCGCCGACGTGGCCGTCGATCGCGCGGCGCAGGTGCGGCACCGAGTCGAACACGTACGGCAGGCACAGCGCCTGGGTCAGCGGGAAGGTGTTGTTGAGCGCGCCGGAATAGACGCGGGTGATGTCGATGGCGCCGAAGCGGGCCATGTCGATCGCTTCCGCTTCGCGGCCGAGCTGGCCGGAGTGGTACTGGCGCAGCTTCAGCCGGCCGCCGGTCTGCCGTTCCAGCGTTTGCCCGAACCAGCGCACCGCCTCCACGGTGGGATAGTCGGCCACGTGCACGTCGGTGGCGGTGAGCAGCTGGCTGCCGCCGGCCTGGGCCAGCGTGCCCAGCGGCGCCACCGCGGCCGCGGCCAAGCCCGCGCCCAGGAAACCTCTACGAGTGATCATGCTGCGCCCTCCCGCGCGTCATCGGCGTACCGCGGCTCAGGCCGCGACCGCCCTGCAATGAAGTTCGCCGTAGCCGTCGAAACGGATCGTCGCGTGCTGGCCGATGGCGATGTCGTGGATGCCGGTGGCATTGCCGGTGGCGATCAGCTCGCCGCGCTTGAGCGGCCGGCCGCGCCGCGCCGAACGCGCCAGCGCGAAGGCGAACGCGGTGCGCAGGCCGCCCGGCAACAGAGTGGCACCGCCGCTGCCGACGCGTTGACCTTCGATCAAGGTTTCCGCCAGCAGCGAGGTCTCGTCCAGCGTGGTCCAGTCGGCGACCTGCGGCCCCAGGATCAGGCCGTTGTTGTTGCCGAAATCGGAAATCACCACGCGCGGCCCCAGCTGGTTGATCGTGGCCAGCGGGCTGCTGGCCACTTCCACGCCGATGAACAGCGTGGACGGCACCTGCGCTGCCTGCTCCGGCGTCCAGTGCAACTGGTCGGCCGGCACGTCCGCGTCCAGGCGCATCACGTACTCGGCCTCGACCGCGCCGAAGCCGCCGTCGAACACCGGGATGTCGGTTGTTCCACCGGTAGCATTCCAGAGGTTGCGAGCGAAGATCGGGCCGAGCAGGCGCTCGTCGCCGGAGTGGTCGCGGCGCTCGGCGGCGATGTAGCCGACCTTCCAGCCGACCACGCGGTCCGGCCATTGCGCGATCGCCAGGTCCTGCACGCGGTAGGCGGTTTCCAGGTCGTCGGGGATGATCCCGGGGAAATCGGGCAGCGAGCGGCCCTGCTGGCGGGCCTGGACGAAGCGGGCCGCGATCTCGGCCAGCGCGGGCGGTGGCGTATCCGAAGGGCCGGAATGAGTGCTCAAGGGCATCTCCGCAAGAATGTGGGGGATCGGAAGAATTGCTGCGCCGCTCATCGACAGCGCGTTGCGCAGTTGTATATGGTAAACCGGTGTCATTGGCAATGTGCGGTGCGGCAAAAGGCCGGGATTGGGCAGTCGGGAGTCGGGATTCGCTGCAGCGCTGCGACCTGATCCCTGCTGCAGGCTCGTCGCTTGCGCGGTGCCATGCGAACGGATTAGCTGCACATCCTTGACCTGGGAGGGCGACGGATGCGGAACACGACGACACCACTAAATGCTGGCGCGGCGCTGGCGGATGCCGCCGACAATGGCCGGCAGCGCTGGGGCCTGCGCCCGATGCTGCGGCAGGCGGCAGGCGCGTTGGCGTGGCGCCAGCGCCGGCAGGGCGTCCTGGGCGTTTTGCTGGCAATGGCGCTCGCCGGTCCCGCGCTCGCCGCCGAACACCTGAGTAACGAAACCGCTGCCGAGCAAGCGGCGCGCATCCCGCTGTGGCCCGGTGCTGCGCCCGGCTCCGCGCCCGGCCCGGACCAGGCGCGCATCGTCGACCGCAGCGACGACCCGGCGCTGCCCGACCGCGCCCTCAGCGGACGCTACCAGCCGTACCTGGTGGTGTACCGGCCGAAGACGCCGAACGGCAGCGCGCTGCTGGTCGCGCCCGGCGGTGGCTACGCGCGCATCGTGCTGGACAAGGAAGGCACCGCCTTGCTGCCGATCTTCGCCGAACAGGCAGGCATCACCCTGTTCGTGTTGCGCTATCGGCTGCCCGATGCGGAAGTGGCGGGCGCCGACGCCGCGGCGCAGCGCGACCTGCCGCTGGCCGACGCGCAGCGCGCGCTGCGCCTGATCCGCGCCCGCGCCACCGACTACGGCGTGGACCCGCACCGGGTCGGCGCGATCGGCTTCTCCGCCGGCGGCCACGTCGCCGCCAGCCTCGGCACCCGCTACGACGAACGCGTCGTTCCGGCGCGCGACGCGATCGACCGGCTCAGCGCGCGGCCGGACTTCCTGCTGCTGCTGTATCCGGTCATCGATATGGGCAGCGGCACCGCGGCGCACACCGGCTCGCGCCTGCGGCTGCTCGGCCGCCATCCCGATGCCGCCACGATGAGCGCCTATTCGCTGCAGAACCGCGTCATTCCGGCGATGCCGCCGACCTTCCTGGTGCACGCGCAGGACGACCGCGTGGTGCCGGAGGAGAACAGCCTGCTGTTCTACCAGGCGCTGCGCCAGGCCGGCGTGCCGGCAGAACTGCACCTGTTCGCACACGGCGGCCATGGCTTCGGCACCCGCGGCATCGCCGGCCTGCCGCTGGCGGCGTGGCCGGCCCAGGCGCTGACATGGATGCGCAGCGTGCAGGGCGATCCCGCCGCGCTGGCGCCGATCCCGCCTGCCGCGCCGAAGAAGACGGACGCCACCTCGCCATGACCGAGCGCCCGATCACCGCCTGCATCGCGCCGCCTCGCCCAGCGCTCGGTCCAGGCGTGCCGCGTGGCATCCACCCGACGCTTTCCGCCGCCGACCCGGGCCTTCGTCCATGGCCTGCGGCGCCTGCCCACGGACTCCACCACGCATGACCACGCCCGCCGCCCTCCCGCCTGCCGAACTTGCCGCCATCGCGCCCTCCGCGCCCGACGACCACAGCCGGCGCCGCTTCCTGCACGGCAGCGCGCTCGGTGCCCTGGCATTGAGCGGCGCCTTGCCTGGCGGCAGCGCCGGCGCTGCGCCCGCACCCGCCGATCCGCAAGCGCCGCTGGCGCGCACCCGCAGCGGACGCATCCGCGGCTATCGCGACCAGGGCGTGCAGGTGTTCAAGGGCATTCCCTACGGCGCCGACACCGCACAGCACCGTTTCCAGCCGGCGCTGCAGGAACAACCCTGGCGCGGCGTGCGCGATTGCACCCGCTACGCCGCATCCGCGCCGCAGCTCAAGCTCGACCCGGTCAGCGAGGACTGCCTGTTCCTCAACGTGTGGACGCCCGCCCTGCGCGACGGCGCAAAGCGCCCGATCCTGTTCTACATCCATGGCGGCGCCTACAACAACGGCTCCGGCAGCGACCCGCTGTACGACGGCGCGCGCCTGTGCCGGCGCGGCGACGTGGTGGTGATCAGCGTCAACCATCGCCTCAACGCCTTCGGCTACCTGTACCTGGCGCAGCTCGGCGGCGCCGAGTTCGCGGCGTCCGGCAACGTTGGCCAGCTCGACCTGGTGCAGGCGCTGCAGTGGGTGCGCGCGCATGCGGCCGAGTTCGGCGGCGATGCCGGCAACGTCACCGTGTTCGGCCAGTCCGGCGGCGGCGCCAAGATCGCCACGCTGATGGCGATGCCGGCCGCGCAGGGCCTGTTCCACCGCGCGTGGACCATGAGCGGCCAGCAGGTCACCGCCGCCGGGCCGCGCGCAGCCACGCAGCGCGCGCAATTGCTGCTGCAGGCCTTGCAACTCGATGCCACGCAACTGGCGGCGCTGCGCACCCTGCCGATGCAGCGCCTGCTCGAGGCCACGCGCACGCGCGATCCGTCGCGGGTGGAAAACACCTCCCTGTACCTGGGCCCGGTGCTGGATGCGCAGGTGCTGCACCGGCATCCGTTCTGGCCGGACGCGCCGCCGCAATCGGCGCAGATTCCGATGGTGATCGGCAACACCCACGACGAGACCCGCGCCTTCCTCGGCAACGATCCGGCCAACTTCGCGCTGACCTGGGACACGCTGCCGGCCAAGCTGGAGCAGGAGCAGTACGTAGACCTGCTGCCGCAGGTGGTGATCGCCGAATACCGGCGCCTGTATCCGCACTACACACCGAGCGAGGTGTTCTTCGCCGCGACCACCGCCGGGCGCTCGTGGCGCGGCGCGATCGAGGAAGCCGAGGCGCGCGCGCGGCAGGGTGCGCCGACCTGGGCCTATCAACTCGATTGGGGTTCGCCGCTGGACGGCGGCAAGTTCGGCGCGTTCCACACCCTGGACATCCCGCTGCTGTTCGACAACATTCGCCAGCCCGGTTCGCGCACCGGCGACGGCGCCGACGCGCAGCGCATGGCCGATGCGATGAGCGAGGCGCTGCTCGCCTTCGCCCGCCACGGCGACCCCAATCACGCCGGCCTGCCGCGCTGGGAACCGTATTCGCTGGCCCGGCGCGAGACCATGCTGTTCGACACCGACAGCCGCCTGGCGCACGACCCGCGCGGCGGCGAGCGCCGGCTCTATCAGCAGGTGCCATTCGTGCAGCGCGGGACGTTCTGAGGCGGCCGATGGCAGGCCCTCGATGGAGTGGCTGAGTGTCTACTGCCGAGATCGCGTCCGCCTTTGTAGGAGCGGCTTCAGCCGCGACAGGCGTTATCCGAAGATCCTGTCGCGGCTGAAGCCGCTCCTACAACGTGCAGGACATCAGGCAGCCACCGCGCACTATCCCTCCCTGCGCGCAGCACCACGCCATTCCACGCACAAGCTGGCAGAAAGATAGTAGAGCTTGGAGGTCTGGGTATCGTAGCCAGCACCATCTGGTTGCGGCAGCTGCAAGACAGTTCACACGATCGTCCGTCACGAGCCCGAATACTTCCAATACAGCCTGGATGTCCTGGTGTCGTAGATCATCACCCCTGTTCCCCTGGAAGACTCGGTCTGCGGACCAAGCACGCCCGATTGGCTGAAGAAGAAGGTGACGACGAAACGCGAGGAAGTCGCTACGGGAAGCTTGGGGCAACCTTCTATCCGGTCGGGTTCGGGTTCGGCCCAACGCTCCAGCTCAAACCGCTGATCGAGATTGAAGGGCCCGCGCTGCCAGTGCCGCCGCGCGGCGTCGGTGGCCCAGAATGCATCGGGAATCCTCGCCACATCGACGGCATAGGAGTAGAAGAATCCATCGAGGAATCCCTGGTCCACGCAGAATTGCGGTATCCCGCGCAAGGACGTGACCTGGCCTAGCCCGCTGCGCTGCAGTTGATCGCGCATCGCGCCGACGGCCTTGTAGTTGTCCATCATCGTGGACGCCATCTGCAGCTGCACGAGCGCCCCCGCGGGGATCACCAGCAGCAGCGCGAGAACCCGCAACGGCTTGACCAGACGCATCGATCACCTTGGCGAAGGGCTAGGCACATCTCCCAGCATCGTATGCCGTGCCGGCCCTGGCTACCAACCGGTGTCCTCGGCCAGCACCACCTGGTTGCCGCCGCCGATGCGCGCGCGCTGCAGCAGTGCTTCGGCGCGCTGCATCAGCGTGGCGGCGGTGTCTGCAGGCGTGGCGAGCAAGGCGCCGACGCTGACGCCGAGCCGTTCGTTGGCCATGTCGGCGTGCGCGATCGCCAGCAGCTCGACCATGTCGCGCAACGCCGGCGCCACCTGGCGCAGATGCGCGCCGCTGGCGTCGTACAGCACCAGCGCGAAACGGTCGGCGGCGATGCGCATGGTCACGTCCATCGGCCGCAGCAGGCATTGCAGCACCTCGGCCACGTCCACCACGGCGCGATCGGCCTCGCGCGCGCCGTAGCGCTGCACGAAGGCAGCGTAGCCATCCAGTTCGACCAGGATCAATGCCAGCCCGCGCTGCAGGCGCCGGGTCTCGGCCAGCGCCACCGCCAGGTGCTCGTCGAAACGGCGGCGATCGCCAAGACCGGTGAGCGCATCGCGCAAGGCCTCGTCGTCGCGCACCCGCCGTTGCAAAAAGCCTTCGCGGCGCGAATGCTCGCGCAGGTAGCCGCCGACCGCGCCGACCGGCACGGCCGCCCACAACAACCATTGCAACCGCAGATAGGCATCCCGCGCCGGACCGTCCAGCAACAGATGCGCGGCGGCGGCGCTGATCGCGCACAGCGCGATCGCCACCGCCACGCTCTGCCACAACGCCAGGCCCAGCGGAAAGAAACCGGCGACGATCACCAGGGTCATCACCGCGGCGGCATAGCGCAGTTCCTGCGGCGGATAGCCGATGCTCGACAACACCAGTCCGGTGCCGCCGACCAGCAGCAACAGCGCCGCCCGGCCCGGCCCGTGCGCCTGCGCGCGATGGATCGCCACCGCCACCCACAGCAACGCCAGCAAGGTGGCCGCGCGCACCGCCACCGCATAGCCGACCAGCCCGGTGTTGCCCGACCAACCGAAATGCAGCGCATCCCAGGCCAGCAACGCCAGCGCGATCAGCACCCCGAGCGAGGCCGCCACGCGTTGCGCGAAGCCCATCGTCGATGCGGTGTAGCGGCGATATGCCTGTTCCAGCGGCGGGTCGAAGCGCAGCGTGGCAAAGCCGTGATGCAGTTGCCTGGCGTAGTCCTCGCCGGACGGAGCGTCCGGCGGTCCTTCGTAGCGTTGGTGCATGCGATCCCCTGTACGCAGCAGCGTGGAACAGAACGCGGTGGCTGTCACACAATTCGCCGTGCCACGCCCAGCGCCAACGCTGCAGACTTCGACTTCGGCGTACATGAGAAATCACTGGCGCACGATTGTCCACTTTTGCCCGCCGTGCATGCGTGCGCGGCGCGGCGCCTGCCAGCGACAGGACGCAGCGCGGATGTGTCGCGGCTGACACACGACAGCGTGTGTGCGGCCCGGTTGCCGTCGCGGCACGAGCGACGGCGGAGGCAGCGCCTCAGGTCTTCGCCGGCAGCGCCCACACGCTGTTGGGATCGCCGTGGCGGCCGCGGCGACAGGTGGCGCGCGCCATCTGCCAGTACGCCCAGGCCAGCGCCAAGGCACAGCCATCCACCGCCAGCAGCAGCGGACTGCTCCACGGCGCCACCCAGCCGCCGGCACCGCGCAACGCGGCCAGCGGCACCAGCGCGGTGAGCACGGCGCAGGCCAGCAGCAGTTCGTAGGCGCCACGCGCGGTGGGCCGCAGCAACGCCCAGGCCACGCCCAGCCCGAACACGGCGTAGTACACGTCACGTTCCTGCCCCGGCGGCAACAGCCGCGCGGCGACGAACAACGCCGACACGCCGGCCACGCAGCCCAGGCAGACGCCGGTCGTCAGCCGCGCCAGCACATGCGTGCGCCACGGCTGCGCCAACTGGCGCCGCTTGCGCCGCGCCTCCACCCACAGCAGGTTGCCGCTGTAGAACAGGAATGCGCCGCCCAACCCGAGCAGGAAGTACAGCCACTGCAGCGGCGCCCCGCCGAAGTTGGCGAAATGCAGCGCCTGCAGTCCGCGCAGCGACGCCACGCCCGGCGACATGGTCTGCGGCGCCAGCACCCGCAATACCTTGCCGCTGGCCGCTTCCATGGCCACGCCGGCCAGCGTGTTGAGCCGGTGCTGCGGGTGCTGGCCATAGATCTCCACGCGCGCATTGGCATCGCCGGCGTCGTGGAAGGACAGGCTTTCCGGCTCGAAGCCCGGACTGGCCGCGCGCGCCCGCGCCAGCAGGTCGGCCACCGGCAGCAGCGGCGCCTGGATCTGCGCCGGCTGCACGTGCGGCGTCAGCTCCAGATCCGGCTCCAGCACCTGCATCAGCTTGCCGTCGAACACCAGGTACTGGAATGGCGCCAGCAGCAGCACGCCCAGCGCCAGGACCGCGCCGGACCAGGCGAAGATCACGTGGAACGGCAGCGACAGCATGCCGACCACGTTGTGCGCGTCCTGCCACAGGCGCTTGACGTTGCGTCCCAGGCGCAGCGCGAACAGATCCTTCAGGAACACCGGCGCGTACAGCACCACACCGCTGACCAGGGCCAGTCCATAGAGGATGCAGACCACGCCGAACAGATAGGTGCCGAAGGTGCGCGGCAAGCCAGCGGTGAAATGCAGGTCGTACAGGAAATCGACGAACCCGCTGCGCTGCGGCAGTTGCACCAATTGCCCGTCCGCGCCGAGCTGGAACTGCACCGCGCCGCCGAACGGCTTTGCCGCCGGCCCGAACGCATACAGCCGCGGCCGCGCGCTGTGCTCGCCCGGCAGCATCAGCGAGAACGATTCGGCCAATGCCGGATGCCGCGCCAGCACCGCATCCAGCAGCGCCTGCGCGGATTGTTCCGGCGTCTGCGTCGCCGCAGCGGCGACCGCCGGCGCGCGCGGCCAGTCGTTGAGCTGGTGGGTGAACACGGTGATCGCGCCGACATAGAAGGCGATGAACAAGGCCATGCCGGCCAGCAGGCCCATCCAGCTGTGCGCCGACAGGAACTGGCGCAAGGTCGCCGCCTTCATACCGTCACCTGCACCAGGCCGGCCGCCTTCAACGCGTACAGCAGGCCATGGCACAGCAGCGTCGCCAGGCCCAGCCACAGCCAGGCGCGCGCGCCGCTGCGGAACACGAACGCCAGCGACATCGCGCCGATCCACAGCGGGAACACCAGCAGCAGCCACGGCAGCGTATGCACCTGCAGCGCGCCCGGCCACAACAGCACGCACAGCCCGACCACGCCCACCGCCAGCGGCAGGCCGAGCACGATCGCCGCCAGCCACCTAGCCCACATCGGCGCGGCCTCCGCGCAGCTGCCGCCACGCATCCAGGAACGGCAGCGCGACCGCGGCCAGCATCAGCGCGCTCAACGCCGCAAAGGTGCCGGCCCATACTCCGAGCGCGGCGATCGCCGCGACCAGCGCCAACGCGCCCAGCAGCGCGCCGGCCATGCGCAGCGCGCGCGCCTGCGCACGCCAGCCCGGGCGCAGGCGCTGGTGCGCGGTGGCCAGGTAGAACGCCAGCGCCGCCAGCGGCGCGGCGAGCAGGTACAGGGCGGTGCTCAGCGCGTACATGGCCATCCTGTGGTTACCAGCGCGCTTCGAAGCCGATGCCGAGCACGCGCGGTGCGCCGAGCAGCGCGATCGGGTCGCTGGCCCAGCGGTACTGCACGTAGTGCCGGTCCAGCAGGTTGTTGGCGAAGATCCATGCGCTCCAGTCCAGCGTTTCATAGCCGAGCTTGGCGTTGACCAACGTGCGCGAGGCCAGCTGCACCGCGCCGGTGCCGACGTTGGTGTAGACGCGGTCGCGGTAGCTGGCATTGAGGTTGGCCAGCCAACCGTCGGCGAAGCGCCAGTTGGCGCCCAGCGCAGCGGTCCAGCGCGGCGCGTAGGCGAACTCGCTGCCGGCATAGTCGGTCACTTCGGCGCCGACGATGGTGGCGAAGCTGTCGTAGCGGGTGCGCGAGAAGCCCAGCGAGCCGTACCAGTCGAACGCTTCGTCCAGGCGATGGCTCAGTTCCAGCTCGCCGCCGTACAGGTGCGCGCGGCCGGCGTTGACGGTGTTGTAGTCGTAGCTGTTGAGGCCGAAGTAGGCGGTAGCCTGCTTGTCCTTCCAGTCGATGTAGTAGGCGTTGGCGTTGAGGGTCAGGCGCCGGTCCAGCCACTGCGAGCGCAGCGAGGCTTCGTAGTTCCAGGTGTATTCCGGGTCGTAGGCGAAGGCCTGGCTGCGCGCGACATTGAAGCTGGAGCCGCCGGAGCGGTAGCCGCGCTGTACCACCAGGCTCGCCGACAGGTCCGGGCTCCATTCGTAGCGCGCGCCCAGCTTCGGCAGCAGCGCATCGAAGTCGCGCGCGTTCCACGCCACCTCGCCGCTGGCCGAGCGCACGATGCCGGCCACGCCCTGGTTGATCGCGACGATCGCGCGGTACAGCGCGGTGCCGCTGGCGGCGAACGCGGCCGGGTCCGGATACTGGCCGGCGAAGGTGGCGGCGGTGTCCGACGCCATTTCATAGCGCTGGCGGTCGTAGCGCAGGCCGCCCAGCAGCGAGAAGCCGCCGGCGATGCGCCACTGCCCGTCGGCGAACAGCGCGCGGTTGCTCGAGCGGCTGGGGTTGGCGGAGCTGTAGTCCACCGGAATCACCGGCAGCACCTGCGCATAGCGCGCGGCGATGGCGTTGGCGCTGGCGGTCGGGAAGCCGGCGCTGCCCAGCAGGCGCGCGATGGTCGCGGTCGGGGTGGCGACGTTGGTCAGCGAGCGAGAATCGTTGTCTTCCACGTGCCGCGCCCAGTACGCGCCGATCAGGCCCTGCAGCGCCGCGCCCTCGTAGCGCAGGCGCAATTCCTGCGAGGCGGTGGTGGTGGAGATATCCCGCTGCGAATAGGCGGTGTTGGCCGGGCCGCGGTCCAGGTCCCAGGTGCTGAACGAATCGACCTTGTTCCAGGCGCTGACCGAAGTCAGCGTCCAGGCATCGGCGAGCGCGTAGTCGGCCTGCAGGGTGACGATGTCGCTGTCGGTGCGGGTGCGGTCCGGGGTGTTGTTGGTGGAGTAGCGGTGCTCGAAGTAGTCGGGCAGGTCGGTGCGCACGTAGCTGTACATGTACGGCCCGGTGCGGTGCGCGCGGGTGTAGCCGAGCTGCACCTTGAGCCCGGGGAGCGCCGACGGCGTCCACAGCAGCTTGCCGCGGTAGATCGCCGAAACCAGCGCGTCGTCGGAGGCCTGGCGGGTGAGGTTCCAGTTGTAGCCCTCGAAACTGCGCTGCTCGACCGAGACCCGGAACGCCAGTTCGTCGGCGACGATCGGCCCGCCGACGGCGCCGGCCAGGCTGCGGTCGGACGGATCGGAGGCGAGCACGCGCAGCTTGCCCTGCCAGTCCATGGTCGGCTCGGCGGTGCGCAGGATCACCGCGCCGGCCAGCGCGTTCTCGCCCTGCAGGGTCGATTGCGGGCCGCGCAGGATCTCCACCTGCTGCAGGTCCCACAGGCTCAGCGGTGCCCAGCTGATCGCGGTCTGCGGGAGCGCCGCGCCGTCCAGGTAGATGGTGGCCAGCGGCGCATCGCCGCCGCCGTCCGTGTCGCGGATGCCGCGGATGCTGAAACCGGCATCGCCGTAGGTCTGCGCCACGTTGGCGGTGCGGTTGAACACCTCGTAGACGCTCTGCAGGTTCTCCTGCTCGATGCGCGCCTCGGTGGTGACCGCGACCGAACTGGTCGTGTCCTGCACGCTGCGGCCGCTCTTCTCGCCGGTGACGACGATCCGGTCGAGCGTGGTGGGATCGGGCGGCGGCGCGGCATCGCCCTCGGCGGCGCGCGTTGGCGACGCCCAACCCAGCACCACGGAAACGACAGACAAGGACAACACCGATCGCGCGACGCGCATGCACCATTCCCCCGAAGACTCACGGATGAAGGCATGGCGACGGCTGTGCCCGGCTGCCGGACCCGGCAGCGCTGGGCGCGGACTTTAACAGAGTGTGAAGATGCCTGCTACAAATTTGTGCGGTGTATCAAGGCTACACCGCAGCTGGAGCGGCCTTCTGTAGGAGCGGCTTCAGCCGCGACATGGTGCTAACGGATGCATCCTGTCGCGGCTGAAGCCGCTCCTACATGGGCAGCCGCGACGGCGCAGCCCGCCAATTGGCGGGCTGCGCGGCGCTGGCCGGCCGCGTTACAGCAATACCGGCCTGTCGCGCATCAATGCCAATGCACGTCCACCGACACGCCGACGATGCGCGGTTCGTTGTACACCGCCGCCATGTAGTTCTCGATCACGCCTTTGAGGTTCTTCTCGTTGGTGATGTTGCGCGCGAACGCCGCCACCTCCCACGCACCGTAGTCGCCGCTGTAGCCCAGCTTCAGGCCGCCTTCGAAGTTGCCCTTGGCATTGAACTCGGTGGAGTCGTACAGCACGAAGCTGGTCTTGCCCTGCTTGTTCCAGTCGGTGGCGACGAAGAACGCGCCGCCGTCGGCGACCGGGATGTCGTAGCGCGCGGCCAGGTTGACGTTGTAGGTGGGCGCGTTCGGCAGCGGATTGCCGTCGATCTGGGCGAAGGTGTTGGCGCCGACCTTGATCGTCGGATCGTTCACCGTGCACACCACCACGCCGTTCAGCGCGCACACCTGCGCATACACGCGCTTGTCCTGGATCTCGCTGTGCAGCAGGCTCAGGCCGGCGCTCAGCGACAGGTTCGGAATCGGGCGCCAGTCCAGATCGGCCTCCATGCCGTAGGCCTTGGCCTTGTCCGCGTTGAACAGCACGCCGTTGCCGTTGGAGTCGTTGCCGTTGAGCTGGATGTCGTCGACCGTGTAGGTGAAGCCGGTGACGTTCAGGCGCAGGCGATTGTCGAACAGGCTGCTCTTGATGCCCGCTTCCCACGACAGGATCGTCTCCGAATCGGCGGTGGTGAAGTCGGAGTTGAACACCGCCGAACGGCCCTGGATGGTCGGGCCGCGGAAGCCGCGCGCCACCTTGGCGTACACGCTGACGTTGTCGTCGATCGCGTACATCGCGCTGAAATCCCAGCTCGGCTGCGTGTCGGCCATGCGCACGTCGCGGCGGCCACGGTAGGTGACCACGCCGGCAGCGGTGTCGGCCGTCTTCAGCAGCTTGGTCTCCTTGCTGTCGCGGGTCTGGCGCACGCCCGCGGTGAAGGTCAGCGCGTCGGTGGCCTTGTAGGTCAGCTGGCCGAAACCGGCCCACGAGGTGTTGCTGTTGCGCAGGCGCACCCAGTTGTTCGGATTGTGCGCCGCGGTCTGCAGGAAATAGGCGCGCTGATAGAAATCGGTGGTGTCCTTGCCGTCGAAGTAGAACGCGCCGGCCTGCCACTGCAGCGCCGCGTCGCCTTCGCTGGCCAGGCGCAGTTCCTGCGTGTACTGGTCCAGGTCGCGGATCTGCCCCATCGACTGGCCGTAACCGTTGGGCACGCCGTTGACCGGATAGTTCGCCGCCGCGCCGCCGTCGGTATCGCCGCGGCTGTAGCCGGAGGTGGTCTCGTAGGCGCTGATCGAGGTCAGCGACACGCCACCGAAGTCGTACACCGCCTTGAGCGAACCGCCATGGGTCTTGTACGCCTGCGGATTGTCGTGCGCCTCGTCGTAGGCGACCTGGTCGCGCGGCACATCGACCTTGTCGGAGCCCTTGGTGATGGCATTGCGCAGGAACAGCGTGGAGGTGCCGTCGTAGTCGCGGGTATGCGCCGAGGCCAGCAGCGAGAAGTTCTCGCTCGGCTTGAGCAGGAGCTGCAGGCGCGCGTTGCGGTCGTTGTAGCCGCCCATCGCATCCTTCTTCGGGGTGACCGTGCCGTCGGCGCTGGGGCCGCTGTAGGTGTTGTCCACCCAGTCGTCGCGGTGCTGGTACAGCGCCGACAGGCGGAACGACAGCACGTCGTTGATCGGCCCGCCGAAGCCGCCGTCGAGCGAGGTGGTGCCGTAGCTGCCGTAACTGGCGCTGAGCCGGCCGCTGTAGTCGTCGCTGGGCTTGATGCTGTCGAACTTGACGATGCCGGCGGTGGTGTTGCGGCCGAACAGCGAGCCCTGCGGGCCGCGCAGCACTTCCACCTGATCCAGGTCGTAGACCGGATTGGACTTCAGCACCACGTGCTCCAGCACCACGTCGTCCTGGATGATCGACACCGGCTGCGAGGCGCCGAGGTAGAAATCGATGTTGCCCAGGCCGCGGATGTAGAAGCGCGGGAAGATGCGCCCGGTGGTGGTCTCGGCATAGAAGCTGGGCACGCGGCCGGACAGCGCCAGCAGCGTGTCGTCGCCGCCGGCGGTGTAGTTGCGCATCGCATCGCCCTGCACCACGCCCACCGACACCGGCACGTCCTGCAGGTTCTGCTCGCGGTGCTCGGCGGTGACGGTGATGGTGTCCAACGAGGTCGCCGCATCGCCGGTGGCGCTGCGCGCGGCCTGCGGCGCGCTGCCGGCCAGCGACGGCGCCGTGTCCTGCGCGGCGGCCGCGGTGGCGATCGACGCCAGCAACAGGCCGGCGCAGGCCAGAGCCAGACGGTGACGGACCGGGGCAGCGGACAGGCGCGGCGAACGCACGGCCGGGCGGCACACGGAAAGAGCGGGATGCAACAACATGGCGATTCCTTTGCGCGCTGGATGACGATTCCGTTCGGCTTGCGCAGCAGCTCGCGACGGCGTGCCATGAAATGGCGTAGCGCGGCACGATATGTCACATGTATTGCATCCCGATTTCAGCGTGAACGCGAACGGCGCGCGCATCGCGCATCGCCGGGCCGCGCTGTCCGCCGGGGTCCCGCGGATGCTGATCCCGACCTGGCGACGACGCTACGGTGACGGACGTTTCACCCGCAGCGGCCAATGCTGGGTTGCACTCGTCCCGCCCGCTGGAGGCACCACATGCGCATCATCCTGCTGGCTCCGCTGCTGCTCACCCTCGCCGCGTGCGCGCGCGACCGCACCGACCCGGCCACGCACCCGCCCGGCGCCAAGGAGACCGCCAAGACCAACCTGCTCGAAGCCGGTGCCAAGGCGCTGCAGGACGACGGTCCGGTGGCCAAGCTCGACATCCATCTGGTCGGCTTCCATCCGATGAAGGACCATCCGCACCAGCAGATGGAAGCGCACCACTTCTGCCGCCAGGTCAACCAGGACTTCGCGCAGTGCGCCCTGTTCGACGGCGACAGCGCGCAGGCCAACCTGACCGGCGTGGAGTACATCATTTCCGAGTCCCTGTTCCAGCGCCTGGCGCCGGAGGAACGCGGCTACTGGCATCCGCACAACGGCGAGATCCTCTCCGGACAGCTGTCGGCACCCGGCCTGCCGCCGGCCGCGGAAAAGGAACTGATGCGCAACAAGATGAACAGCTATGGCAAGACCTGGCACACCTGGCATTCGCGCGACGGTCTCGCCCCTGGCGATGCGATGCCCACTGGCGCGGCGATGCTGGCCTGGTCGTTCAACCGCGACGGCGAACTGCAGGCGCCGCTGCAGGCACGCCGCGACCGGGTCGCGGCGCACAGTGCCGCCGAACTGCGCGCCGATCGCAAGGAGCTCACCGGCCTGGCGAAGCCGCAAGAAGGCGTGGACCTGCTGCGTCCGGCATTTCCCGGTGCCACGCCGATTCCCGGCGTGGTCGACGCGAAGGCGCCGCCACGGTAGGACGCCTCAGTCGCTGTCGATGCCAATGACAGTCAGCAACGGCGGCACGTCTCCCTCTGCGGCTTGGGGCTCCGACAGCGTGCCGGTGACGCGCACGATCTGGCCGGCGCCTTCTTCCTGCAGGTGCGTAGCCTGGTCCTGGCTCAATCCTAGGCGCAGGCGACGCACGGCGTCGCGACGCGGCCCCTGCGCGGCGGGCGATGCCGCCACGCAGACCGGCCTGGGCAGCACCAGGATCTGGCGTTCGGGTTCGGTCGCCGCCGGTGCAGAGGTCGGACGCTCCAGCTTGCCGGACAGCGTGACCTTGATCGGCCCCTGGGGCAGGCAGTGCGGCTGCGCCTGCACCAACGGCGCCGCGCTGAGCGACAGGCAGGCGAACAAGAACACGGTGCGCAGTGACATCGGATTATCCGTGGGCCAGAGAGGCGGGAAGGATACGGGAGCTGCATGACCGCTGCGCATTACCGGGAAGCGACGGCTTCAGGCGCTTCTGCGGCTCGCTACCGCAGAAGTGGTGGACTTGGATGCCGTTTCAGCCTAACGCGTGTTCGCGCCAGCGCCGACTACGGAGATGCCGAGCATGCGCGTGATGGGACCGGTCACGAGCACTCCAAGGATCGAGCTCGGCGTTCCCCAAAGCAGGACCGCGACATAGATCATCGACGCCCCGCCGCCCGTGTACGGGCGCACGCAGTCGGTGTAATAGGCCAGCGCCAGCCATGGCGCGAACAGGAGACAACCACCGACGGTCCGCAACGGATTGGCCGTCGCCAGCGCGATGATTGGCGCCAATACGGGAACGAGCAGAAACATTCCCAGTGCAGCCAGGAATTCCCCGAAGCCGTGTTGGTAACAGGCGACGCTATTGAAGGCTTGCAGCGCCACGACGCCGAGGATGGCGGCGAGGCCATAAGTCACTGCGCGACTGCGATTGATCAGCATGGACGTTGCGCCTGATGCGGGCCGATCCTAAAAAACGGAAGCGGCTTGGGATTTAATTTCGGAACTGTAGCCTGGCTTGGATTTGGATCGTGGTCACTTTACGACTTGGCTCAACTGAGATGTTTCGATCCTGCCTTCTTAGACCGATCTGTCCCCAAGTTCCTCTTCCAGACGATCGCCATGCGCAGCCTGCAGCAACGCATGCGCGGAATCCATGACGTACTCGGAAATTTCGGCCTGCGCAGTCCCGAGGTCTTTTCCCCATTCCTTCTGGATGGCGGAAACCAGCTTTCCCGATGCTGTTTCCACCAATGCGCGCTTTCGTGGCATGTGCTTGCCTGCGTTGTCCAATTGTCGACAGCATCCGCCGCGATGCCCATCACCCACCCGGCGGCGTGCCTTCGAACCGGAGCTTGGCGCCATCGATCAGCGGCTTGTACGGCTCGGCGAGCGAGAGCTTCAGGTCCGCCCAGAACGTCACCTCCCTGGCTCGCGGCGGCATCTTGGCGAAGGGTGCCTGCACGCCGAACAGGAACTTCGACGGATCGCCGGTGAGAACGAAACGCTGCAGTTCCTTCAGTTCTCGCACGCCATCCGGGTTCAGCGCCAGCACATAGGTCGAGACCGGCACATCCGAGCGGAACAGGCCGCCGGAGCGCGTCTCGCGCGAGGTGCCGAGCAGCGACAAGCCCATCGAGGCGGACTTGATGCCGGTCGCTCCCTCGAGCCGCAACGTCAGGCGCGCGGCGGGGACGTCGACCTCGTACCCTTCCGGGACGGACAGCCGCACCCGCACCTGGGCCGGATCGGTCTGCGCAAGCGTGCGCGGCGATAGCGACGACAGGCTCAGTGCCGTGGACAGCGGGATCGACGCGCAGCCCGTGAGCGCGACGGCCGCTGCCAGAAGCATCCCTGCAAGCACACGCATGGTGTTTCCTTTCAATCGAGGATGGGGGGCTTTGTGGCGCTGACCCGATCGGCCAGCGTCTTCGCAAGGCGGCTAGGCGCGAGCGTAGCCTGACTCAGCGCGCAAGCGCATCTCGCCAGTCCAGCAACCTGCGTGCAGCCAATTCAGCGCGGTCTTCTGTGCCAGAAAGGCCCATGCATTGGTCGGCGATCCATACAAGGTGTGCAGCAATCAGGGACATATCGACGTCCCGGTGCAACAGGTCGCAGATGGGATCGACATAGCCTTCGTATTCATCGCGTGCTTGCGGAACGCCCGCCACCCCGATGGGATCCCAGAGGTAGTGCAAAACCTCTCCAACGGCTTGGCGCAGGGAGACCTGCCCAGCTTCGAGATTGCATGACATCGCCGATCCGGAGCTCCGATCATGCTGCATGAAGATTCTGCTGCTCTTTATCTGGGACTCTTGCCTTGTGTCGCAACCGATAGACCACGTATGCCGAGCCGTTGATGAGCAGCCAACCGAGCACTGGAAATACTGCGTCGACCGCGATGCGCGAGGCTGCCTCCAGTCCCTCCGACGTCACCGCGTCGGGCCCCAGTCCATCCCGAAAGAACCAAATCAGGCATAGCCAGGAAAGGAGCGCCGCGGTCGACACGAGGAACGCCATCAGCAGGGCCAGGCGCGACGCGGTAACGATCAATGCCAACAAGGCCATCCCAGCGTAGACGAACAGCATCGGAAGCACCTTCATCGATACGCTCACGATGTCCATCGCGATCTCGTCACCACTTCCCGAAGTACGACGAAATGTCGAAATAGATCTCTCGCTCCTCGCCGGAAGGCAGCGAGATCGTGATGAGGTCCATGACCGGCGGTCCGGACAGAAGCGATTGCGATGTTACCCGCGCGCCCGGGTAATGGCGGTTGAGCCAATCCTTTTGCGCATCCATGCCTTCCCCTTCGCTGCGCGCAGCGGAAAGATCGACCGCGAGTGCAGGAGAAGATCCGTCTCCATGTGTGATGCTCGCCCGCGGAGAGGATGCCGATTGGCAAGCCGCAAGCGCTGCCGAAAGAATGGCAGCCAATACTAAACGCCGCATATGGTCCCCCAGGTGATCCCGACATCCCTGAACCGCTTTGGCCCCGCTTACCCACGGCCCTACAAGATCACCCCGCATCAATCGGTGACCGCAGGCGGCCGGATCTTTTTACCACAGGCGGAACAGAACGCGTCGGTGGCGGATATCTCATGCCCGTCGGGGCATGTCTGCCGCACCAGCAAGCGCGGGTTGCGGTAAGTCGAGTAGAAAATCGCAAAGGCAGCGCCGTAGAACAGCAGCCAATGCCCGGAGAAGCCGTGGATGGCGACTGCCTCGCCACCGTTGCCGTGGTGCGGCTGCGGTTTGCCGAGCGTCATGAACCAGATGAAATTGGCGATCGCATAGGCGAACAGAACATACCCCGCATAGCGCATCCATGGTGGGCAACCGGATAGCACCGTTTTCCAGAACGCGGTTTGCGGGCGCCCTTGCGTGGCGCGATTGGCGACCAGGACCGCAGGGATCCATACCACGAAGATGCCAAGGTGCAGTCCCCATACCAGCTCGCCGCCAGGGATCCGCAGGCCCAGCAAGGAGGCGACGTGGACGCCGATGCTCAACAGCAGCCCGAGCGCCGCCAATGCCATGAACGGGAGAAGTAGCACTGCCATGATTACCCCTGCTGATGTACCGCGGCCAGGTCGACCGCAAGACCGCGTGATCCGGATCGAATGCTGAAGAATGACAAGACCCTGCCGGGCGCCGTATGGCGTTGCGAATCGTCAGGGCGCCAAGGCGCGAACCTGCACCACATTGCCTTCCGGATCGTGCCCATCCAGATGCAGTTGATCGCGCCAGCGCCACGCGGATGCGAGTGGCTTGAAGGCGCCGCCGCAGGACTCGGCCGCGGCCCTGGCGTGGTCCAGGTTCTCCACCAGGAACGAGCCTTTGATGGGCGTTCCGGTTCTCACGTGGAGCGGCCCCGGTACCGGAGCGGGTGCCCTGTCGGCCGCGATATGGACCACCGCGATTTCGTAGTGGGGATTCCCCAGCACCACGAACGCGTCGTCCTGTTCTACCAGCTCGAGCGACAGCGTCTTCCTGTAGAACTCGGCAACCCGCTCGATGTTCCTGGCGTAGACCACGGTGAGGGCGTGGACGGGAGGGGAGGCGCTCATGCATTCGGCTCCGGTTCGAAGGCGCGATTGGGCAGCTCCTGGCCGCACCAGGGACAGAATCGCGCGAACGCGTACTGTTCGTTGATCGACCAGCTGGGATCTTCTCCCCTGAACATCTCGAACGAGAATCGGACCTCGGCATCGGGGTTCGTCACCGCATGGTACATGTGGTGGCAGCAGTAGCGGCTGAGGCGTTCGCGATACGCCACCCGCACCGGGAACTGGCCGTCCAGCCAGTCGGCGCTCCAGCGCTGGCACGCGTCGCAGGCCTCGATATGCACCGCCGCCTCGAACGCCCCCCGGTCCGGGAAATGGTCTTCCTCGACCGCGATCATGCCTTCGACCGCCATCATCAAGGTGACATCCTCGTCGAGGCGAGGCCGCAGGTTGACCATCGTCTGCCTGGCATCGCGGCAGCTGGCATTGATCGTCATGACGGTGTCCTCGGCATCATGGTTCGGTCGCCTCGGCCAATGCCGGGTGGGCCGCCAAGCGCGGCAGCGCGATGCTCGCCGAGCGGGCCACGGCCGTCAACGGCGGCGCCATCTGTCACCGGCTATAGGTCCAACGCGTTTTCCGGCGGCGATGCTGCTCGCAAACGTGGGGCAGCGCATGACACGCCACAAGGCACAGCGCGATCGCAGCCGGTCGCCCCATTCAAATTCTTTCATCCCCACCTTTCCGCTCGCCACCGGTTCACCACGGCTGGCTCACACTGGCGCCCCCTGTTTGGAGCGACTGCGATGCGCAAGACGTGGCTATTGACCCTGTTGGCGGTTCCGGCAATGGCCTGTGCGGCGCCGGACGAGGACGCGGCGATGTGCCGCAACGGCGGCTTTCCGATGAACACGGCCGGGTTCTCGCTCGCCAAGGTCGCAGTGCCGCGCCTGTATCTGCTCAACGACGACGACGGCTGCCCGGCCAAGGGCGAGCCCGCCTGCCGGCAGCGGGCGTATGTGGTCAAGGACGATACGGTGGTGCTGGCGCAGCGCCAGGGCGGCTACGCCTGCGCGTTCTACCCCAACAAGGTCGGCGGCAGCGCCGGCTGGGTCACGCAGGCCAGCGTGCAGCCGTTGCCGAGCGCGGCGCGGCCGACGCCGCAGGCCTGGAACGGCCGCTGGCACGATGGCGACAACCAACTGCAGCTGACCGCCAATGGCGACGGCAGCGTCACCGTCAACGGCGATGCCTACTGGCCCAGCGCCAACCCGGATCCAGAGCAGGTGCCGGGCGGCCCGCACACTGGTTCCGTCACCGCGCGTGGCTACCCGGACGGCAATCGGGTCGAGGTCAGCGAGGGCGAGTGCAAGGTCCGCCTGCAGCTGCTCGGCGATCTGCTGGTGGTCGCGGACAATCAGGACTGCGGCGGCGCCAATGTCACCTTCAATGGTGTGTATCGGCGCGCGACGCCGGCACGGCGTTGAGGCCTGATATTGGACGTGGCTTTACCCAGTATCGGCAGGACTTGTCGGCGGACCATGCACCGCGGCGCATGGTTCGCTCAGTCCTACGACGCATCGTGCTCAAGCAGGGCCACAGTGGTCACGCAGATTGAGCCGGACCACTTCGACAGGTGTCCCTTGGAGATTTCCGAGAAGCTTCCTGTGACACCGATGTGCTGTCCATTGCCGTCCGAAAAGGGAGAGATGCCGTTTATCCAGATGCCGTCAGCGAACGTTCGGGCAAATGGATCTCTACCGGGAGATGCATAGAGGGCTGAGTGCTCGAAACCGTGGTTGTAATAGCCAGTCACCGAGACGCTGCGCCCCTCGTAGGCCGGACCGTTCGCCAAAAGCTCTTCGAGGCGAACGATCTGGGTGGGACCGATGCCCTGTGGGCAATCGGATCCTGACAACCGGATAGCGCGGTCCTGGTCCTGCCCGTCTTCGTCATGTGCAGGCCCAGTGCCATGGCAACCCGACGCGATCGCGACGAAGCACATCAGGAGGATTGTCTTCATGCGATCGAGGACGATACGGCCACAACGGGGGGACTCCTGCAGGCGGCGCCAGCGCACTCCGAAAACCCATTTTGCTTCCAACCTGGGCCCTGCTGCTAGCGCTTTCCGCGCGCCGCTCAGTAGCACTTCGCCGTTCCGTCCAGAAAGAACTGCACGTCATGCGCCTGGCACCAGGCCTCCAGCTCGGCCTTGAACACCGGCCACAGCGCTTGCGCCCACGCCGGCGCGCTCTGCGCCCAGGCGTACTCGGTGGGCGCGTACACGGTCGGCACGCCCATCGGGAAGTCCAGCACGAACGCGCCGCCCGGCCCGGTGCAGACCAGTTCTTCCTTCCAGCGCGGTTGGAATTGGAATGTACTCATGGGCGATTGATTGGAGCGATCCTCGACCGGTGACTGTGGGCCATCAAGGATAGACGCAGAAGAGCGGGGTCAGGGTGACGTCCTCTCAAGTGAACCTGGCCACGTTCTTGCCGTCCTATACTCGCAGGTCCGCTGACCATGAATGGAAGAGCCAGGATCATGACCGATCGCACGCGCCGAGATCTCATCGTTGCCGCCACCGCTTTGGCTGCCGGCGTGGTGGCCACCGGCTCCCACGCAGCCACGTCCACGCGCGCCAACAAGGCAGCGTTCCCGCCGGTCGTGCACCACGTGTTCTTCTGGCTGAAGCATCCGGATTCCAAAGAGGATCTAGCCAAGCTGCTCGCCGGTTTGCGCACGCTGGCCGGCATCGACACCGTGCGAGGCATCCATATCGGCGTACCGGCGGAGACCGAGCAGCGCGGCGTCGTCGATGGCAGCTACAGCGCCTCGGAACTCCTGTTCTTCGACGATGTCGCAGGACAGAACGCCTATCAGGTTCACCCCATTCACAAGCAGTTCGTCGCCGATTGCGAGCACCTGTGGCAGCGCGTGGTCGTGTATGACGTCAAGGCCGCCGCGGCGTAGCTCGATTGTGACTAGAAGGGCCGGTACCCCCTCTACGGCCTAATTGGCTCGTCAAATTTGCTACCCATGACCATGACTGAAACCGCCTCGGATACCTGAAGTTGGATCGCCAAGCTCGTCATGGAGTGACTCAAGAATTGCGGCGATGGAGTCAGGAGCGGATTGACCGTACTGCTCTTGAAGCGCAGTGGCGATGTGCCGAACTGTGTCGGCAAGAAAGATGCCCCAAGCACCAGCCTCATCGCGGCCGTTGTCCTGCCAAAAGCCAATCTTGATAGCGCAGTGCTGCTCTTTTTCAGCAATCCAGGCGCTGAGCATCTGGATGGCCTTCTCATCTCGCTGTGCTGCCGGTGGGATGACGAGTGGTTTCATAGTAGGCCTGGTATCTGAGTTAGTAAGTGCCGCCATGTAGCGCCGGCTTTGACGACCTGTTGACACCGGCTTTGTCGCGTGCCGGCGTGAACATCAGCGGCGTGTGGTGGTGACCGGTTTCAGCCGGCCACAGTTCGCCCGGCAGCGTGATGCGCTTGCCGAGCTGAGGTCGGAACACGTCGTATTGCTCCGGCTCCAGGAGCAGTTGCAGGCGGTTGGCCGCGATGACGCTTTGATCGGAATCGAGCACGCATATCTGCGCTGGCAATCGCAGGACGTAGTAGGTTTCGGGTGCGTCGCCGCTCTGGACGCTCTCGTAGTTGGGTGGACCTGGGAACGTGACGCGCTCAAGGACGCCAGTAAGCCGAACCGTCGCCGGCTGACCGGGCAGACAGTTGGCGTTCGCAGTACTCGATGCCGCGAGGAGCAAAGGCAGCAAAAGAGCGAGATGTCGTGGCATGGGCGTCGACTGCTATGGACCGATAAACGCGGCGTCGATGATCCTCGCCGAGCCGTGGAACGCCGTCAATCAGTCTGATGTGCTGCTCGCCTCTCTTCAGTCAAGCCATGCCGAAGGCTTCGATTCGCATCAGTTTTTTTAACCGCAACGTTGCATGCAGTTTCTGGAATGATGGGCTCTAGGGTAGGCAACACGAGCCGCTTACCCAATCTCTCAAACTCTGCCTCCGATAAGGGGCCGGTAACAGCCGTGCCAGGTTCTTGAGACGGGTCATAGTCGCCCTTGGAAACTACGTAATACATCGGTACTGCCATAGAGCTGGATGGCCGCTGCTTTGCGACGATGTATTGGTCGTTCGTTCCTGCGGCAAAAACGCACCTCTCGACGATTTCAATAGAAGTCGAAGAATCGATGCGGTATGCGAGATGGCTGTCGGCCTGAACATCAATCCAGAGAACCTCGTATTTGCCAGATTTCCAGTTGCTGCCGGAGTCGAATAGGCCACAGCAAGTTAGGGATCCGGCAAGGGTCATGACTGTTATTGCATTACGAATTGACATCTGGTCGGACTCGAAAACTGGGGCTGGTCTTTGAAGCCACAAGGGTCTACGACTGGAGAAGGAGTCTAACGCTTGAGCGATCCGCGCTGCGAAGCGCTCCCGTGTGGGCCGCGGCCGCCGGCGCGGCGGGCCGATCGGCGGCGCAGCAGGTGCAGGACGCCCCCATCAGTCCTCGGTGGGCAGGCTCACCACCAGCTCGCCATCGCGCACGCGAACCTGCAACTTCTTGCCGATGGCGAAGCCTAGTTCTTCCATCCAGCGGCCGGCCAAGCGCAATGCGGGCATGCGCTTGCCGTTGGCGGCATGGCCGCAACCGACGGTGCAGTGCTGCGGCGGGCGCGTGCGACGCGGGGCGCGTTGCTGGCGGGCGAGATCGGCGGCGTCGGCCGCGGCGATCTGTTCGGGCGTCAGCATGGGGATGAGCTCGGATTCGACGATGGTCCAGTTCGGGCAGCAGGTGGCCTCCCGCGTGGCACGCTTGCGCGCAGGGCGGGACGGGATGACGGTGGATGCGTGGCGAAGCCCTCCTTGACGGCCAGAAACCCTCCGCCGACCAGCGACGGGATGTCAAGAGGTTAGAAACCGAAGACAGACGGCAGGCGTCTTTCCCCGAAGGATGTTGTATTGGCCGCCCTCCCGACGTAGGCATCGCGTCGGCTTGTCCCTGAGGAACAGACACAAAAAACCCACCGGATTATCGGAGATGGGTACAGCCGCCTGAAGATTTTATACACTTATTGATAGGGCAGTTGCGACTATTCGCGTGCGATTCAATTGCTTGAAGAGTTAGAACCGCAATTTATTTTGAGTGAGTTTGGCCTTCCGAGCCTATCGTCACCTAACCTTCATTCCAGTTCTTCGTCATAGTGAAACATGAAATATTAGGGATAGGATTGCTGAAAATTTTGCGAAAGCTTGGCACATGCCAAGATCTTTGATAATTCATCTTCAACTCATAGACATATCCCTCAACGTCATTTTCAGACTTGACGGCGTAATAAAAATCACTGCCCGTATCAAAGCAATGAATGATATCAAGCCTTGTCGAAGGCGGCACTTGAACAAGTACGTCTTGCGAACTAGTGTTTTTGTAGATAGCTGTGCTGGCTAGTGTTTTGGCCGAAAAACTCATCGATGCCAGGGTGATCCATGCGCACCCAAGAAACGCGGCCAATCCAACGAACAGAATGCCAGAATATTTCATGGGCCAGGCCTATAATGAATAACGGATTTCACTAGGTTGGCATCAAAAAGGTTTTCTTGAAGCTGTGCTGGACTCATGGACATCGGGACAGGCACGCCTGCTTGGACCAAACACGCCTGCGCTGCCGTTGTGCAATTATTGCTGGGCAATTTGTAAGCCCCCATTGTTGGGTTACTTTTTTCGCCCGCCATGCAAGAATCAAACTTTGCGTCTTGTTTTGAGTTCATATCAATGATAACACCCAGCCCGCCCCGGCCTACTTTTTGTGTCTGACGCTGTATATAATCATTCGCTGTTGGGTAGTGGGTATCCCACCCGAGTTCGCCAAAGGAATAGTTTTGACCATTACCACCTACTGATGATACATGTCCAAACATTGACCCGGGATTTGGAAGTGGGTTCCAGAAGATAATTTGCCGATCCAGCCCTAATGGATCTGTAAAACTTAAAGGGCTTCCCTTAACATAGGCATATGTGTCGACTCCACCTGCCTGCCCTATCGGGTCAGACTGCACATAGTGGGCTTCAGCATATTCGCTGCTGGCTAAAAGAAAAAACAATGCAGTAAAAGAAAACGCTGGCTTCGCCATCACTTATTCCTTTGCACCAAATTTCGTCCGTTTAATGGTATCGATGTAACTGGCATCTTGGGCATAAGTAGGCTCAACCCATCCTAGTGCCTCAGCCTTGCGGAACCACAATACATTTTTTTGCCTCAATATTGCAAGCTCGTCATCGGATGCGGTTGGCTTTGCTTGCATCATGAGTTTGTAGTAAGCATTTCCTATTTGCAGCATTGCAAAGGTATCTTTGGAATTGACTCGCAAAGCCAGCCTGGAAATATCAATGCGCCTTTGCTGCTGGCCGTTGCGTCCGTAGAACTCCATGAGAGTCCCCATCATTACGCCAATCGATTCTCGCCTATCAAGAGGGCGCAAATAAATGCTGTTGTTCATAGCTTTTGGCGATATGCCCATATCTTGTTGATAACTCACATCACTTTTCGTCCCGAAACTCGTCGCCTCAATGTTGATCCATTGGCCCTGGTCATTTTTAAACTTTGCTAATATATGTTCGGGAGCGGTGGCGAGCGCCATATTGATGCCTAATTTTTGCCCCAATATTACCAACAATATCGGCATCGATACGCAATTGCCTTTGTGCGAATCAAGATAAGTTGATATAAGCTTATTTTTAATGTTCCTGCCATAAGGATCATTAAGATCGTATGTGAACGGTCTGTAATCGTTCCACGGACCGGGAGTCGCCAAAGAAGCGACCAGTACCTCTAATTTATTCTGACTGGTCGCCCCTATTGGAAAGCGATATCCGATATTGCGCGCCAAAGAATCTATTCGATCTAAAACTTCTTTGGAGTTGATTGCTGGGTCGATGAGGCGATCAATGGCGATCTTAGCCCCCGCTAAGTCAGTTTTATCATTAGACGTCGCTAACAGTGTGTTTAAAATTGCAATCTCTTTAGCTTGGTCACGAGACGGTGCTGATTTTCCTGCCTCTTCCGCTGCCACAGCAAGATCCATGTCTATTGCCATAAGCGCCATATAGAGCAGAAATGCCATTACAAAGTTAACGAGCAACCGACAATCCTTGTTGATTAGTAAGTTCATAATTTATTTTTTAAAGAATAACGATACGCGGGATAAGACAGGAACTTATCGCACCCATGTAAAAACACGACAGCCATTTTTAAGACAGGAACTATTTTGCCAAGCGCTTGAGGAAAAACGGGGTCAAGGAAAACGGCAGTTATAGCTAGTGGAAGACGATGGCTGCACCGGACTCCAAGCTCTTGCGACAAGCCTCGCGCAGGACCACGCAGGAGTAGCTTTCGATTCCGTACCGCTCCCAGCGCGCTTCGCCCTCCCCTTGCGCGTCTGCCGCCTCCCAGAGTTCTTCCGACTGGGAGTGAAGACTATCCGGCACGCCCAGTTCCACGGCCAGGCGCTCCAACTCGGCAAGCAGCCTTGGCGTGGACCCAAGCATGCCTCCCGGCAGCTTCGTGTCATCGGCAAACAAGACGTTCGGGAAATCCTGCGGGAGATAGAACCCCTCGGCGTCGCTGTGGAGGATCAAATGATCGAACGACCGAGCGAACCCGGGTGGGCTTCTTGAACAGCCGTTGCATCAGGCCCTGCTTCTTGCTCAGCACATCTTCAAAGTAGGCCGCCAGCACCGGATCCTCCGAACTTTGCGCGTCACCGGGAGGCGGCAGGGGCAAGCCAGCGTCCAGGTGCGCGGCGATGCGCCTGAGGTAATGCAGCCCGGCGTAGCCGAACATCTGACGGCTCCAGGACTCGCACGCCGATGGCTCGGCGTGCTGCGGCAGCCCGTGCTCCTTCAGCACACCTCCAACGACCACGAAGTGCTGTTCAACGTCCCGGATCGCTTCGGGGTCGAGGTCCCTGAGCCCCGAGATGAAACCAACCGATACGTCCAACCCCATGTCGTCTCCTATACGTCACGTTTTTTGGAAGTGGACGGGTACCGGATAGCGTTTCTTATTTGACATCGGCTGAGAATTCCGTGCGCTGCATACCCGACTCTCGCCTACCCGAGGTTTAACACGATCCTCACCGGTTCAAGAGCGGACGTCAATCAGTCCAAGGTTCGATGCTCCTTTAGACTCCGGCAATCGCTTGATCGCCCGTCAGTCCTTGGTGGCCACGCTCACCACCAGCTCGCCATCGCGCACGCGCACCTGCAACTTCTTGCCGATGGCGAAGCCTAGTTCTTCCATCCAGCGGCCGGCCAAGCGTAATGCGGGCATGCGCTTGCCGTTGGCGGCATGGCCGCAACCGACGGTGCAGTGCTGCGGCGGGCGCGTGCGGCGCGGGGCGCGTTGCTGGCGGGCGAGATCGGCGGCGTCGGCCGCAGCGATCTGTTCGGGCGTCAGCATGGGAATGAGCTCGGAATCGACGATGGTCCAGTTCGGGCAGCAGGTTGCCTTGCGCGTTGCACGCTTGCGCGCAGGGGCGGGACGGGATGACGATGGATGCATGGCAAAGCCCTCCTTGACGGCCAGAAACCCGCGCCGACCGGCGACGGGATGTCGGGAGGTTAGAAACCGAAGACAGACGGCGGGCGTATTTCCCCGAAAGGTGTTGTATTAGCCGCCCTCCCGACGTAGGCATCGCGTCGGTTGCGCCTGAGCATCAGGCACAAAAAACCCACCGGGATTTCGGAGGTGGGTACCGCTGTCTTAGGAGTTTCTACGCTCCTTAGGAGGGAGATTGCTACTGGCTACCTTTGATGTCAAGTGGCGAGCAAGCATTAGCAAAGAAGCAAAGGTTAACCCAGCTAGTTATCTGCTATGCCCCTTTGAGCGGAGGCTTGCCTAGTGCTTGGAGCTTCTTATTCAGCTGCTCACGGCGCTGCTTGAGCTTAACGGGCTGAACGCAAGCGAAGTCTACAAGCGCCTCAGCTACGTCGAGGGTCCACTCCGCTTCACCTGGCTCAACATCTGCGATCTCGCCACTTTGCTCGAACTTGAGAGGATGCGCCGCTACATTTCCGATGTGCCTAATTGCATCTACCGCATCCAAGAGATAGGTGGGCGCCGCACCGGCGGCGATAAACTGGTCAATTTCCTTAGATAGGTCTTTTCCCTTAATGCCGAGCTTTTCACGAAGGACACGTTGTAATAGCCTGCGCGAAAGCGCGGCACTGGCTTTAGGACTGAGTTCAAGAACTGCCCGCGCCTCTATCAGATCCTGCCGATAGGGAGCCGGCACCTCTATAGGGACCTCTCGCGTTCCATTGGTCAGTGGATAGATAACTATTTCTCGCTCAGGCTCGCTCAGTGTAAGCCCGGCGTCACCCGCGCGAACGGTACCAAATTGCATATAGACGAGAACTGTTTCGCACGACGGGCAGTACTGCGACGACACTAGGTAACCCGAGTAGTCTTCGCCTGTCGAGTTCATCCAGTCGACTAAAACTGATTTCGGCTGCGGATGAAATTGGCTCTTACATGCAGGGCATTTCAAGAATTTCTCCTAAATGGCATAGCATCTGAGTTAAGTCGTGCCGCGAGGAAGCAGGCTCGGCTTGAATGAATTGTTAGACCTCTACTTGAGGTGCTTACTACGCTTTGGCCAAAAAAGTGGCTTAGATGGTGGCACAAACACCTCCCACGCGTGGACTTGATAGCCAATCGTCTTCGCATTGCTTGGAAATGGATCCGTGCGGCGTGTTATTACCTTTTGAGGAACTTGGATGTCCTTGAACTTGCTAAAGCACTTCTTGAGTACAGGAATCCGATAGGCGGGATTCGGGGTGAGGCTTATGGAGTGCTGATGGTTTGAGTTGGTACGTAGAATTGGTTTTGAGCCAGCGCCGCCTGGCCCTGTGAACTCAGCTCTCAAAAAGAAGTCATCTAGTGATCTCTTGCGGCCAGCCAAAATAAAGTAGCAACGTGTATCGAAATAATGGCTGAGAAGCGAAAGACGAACTAAATCGCGCAATAGATCTGCAGGAGAGATTGCGCTCTTCCCGATCCATTTGCTTTCGATGGCCACATCAGGATGCGGGTACTTTTTAGAGATCACGAAATCTATAGCCGGACGACGTCCACGGCCGCTCATGCTTGAACTTAGGATTTGGTGGGTGAACTCGGCATGCACTCTGTCCGGTTGGGTAGACGAAAGAATGTTGCCAATTGGCGGGGCCAGGTATTTTTCACTGAATAGTTCAGAGCGATTACAGCAGAACTCATAATGAAGCCATCCACCTAGTCCTTCCGTTAGCAACCTGAGTTCATTCATGAGATCTAATACCTGATTTAGGCCGCGCCGCGAAACGGCTTCGGTTTGGACGAATTGTTATGCTTCACTCGATTCACCATCATTTTCTGGCGATGCATCGCGAATGACTAACGTAGGAAAGTTACGCGACCTACGGATGACAAGATTGCCTGTCTGCACGCGGCAGCGAACTCCGGATTTTGACACTCGACGTGATTTTGGACAGCAAGGAAAAGGTCCGGCGTAAAAACAAGAGCCGTGTTCATGGTTAGGGCTGCTGCTACACATTTCTCCGTAAACGGGTCAGCGCGATCTGCCAGCGCGACAAGCCGATGCGCATTTCCAAACAGAACCGGCTTCGCGGGCACTTCCACGGAGTCGCGCAGCAAATCTTCGTGAATGTTCATCTGTAGCTGTCGGAGCTTGTCGACGTTCACGGCTTTGTTGTCTTTGCCCTCGGCTTCGCCGATTAGACGCCCTTCAGGCGACTCGAAAACGACATCAAACTCCGATCCGCCATCCTTGAATGGCTCTGCTGTAAATCCAAGCTTCCGGAGTGCTTCGATAATCGCCTCCTCCAGAGGTCGACCTTTCTCGAAGAGTAGGCCTCGGAGGCGGCCCTCGACACGTAGTTGTTCGGCAAGCTCCTCTTTGGCCTGTTGAGCTCTTTCGACAGCAAGCTCGGCTGCCATTAGCTCGGCACGCAACGTCCGTTCTGGTGCCAACAAGTAGGCGTCGGTCGATGCCCACGCGGGCTCGGTTGTTACATCACTCTCAGCACGCAGCTCCTTGTCCATCTGAACAATCGCCGCCGCGAAGCGATTGGCGAAGGTCGTAGCCTTCTTCGTCCATACCTGCTTCTCGTCCTTCTCGCCCACAAACCCGTCGGCATAGAAGTCGAGGTCGGGGAGCAAGACGAGGCTGCCCGTGGACGCCTTGCTTCGGATTATTGCCCCCACACACTTGTCGCCGGTTCTGGTGAGAATCGATGCAGGCACGTTCTCCGATGAAAGAAGAACGTGATAGGCGAACATTTGTCGAAACTCGTTCCAGAATGCGGCTAGCGGTGGTGGAACAGATGAGGCCAGCTTCATCTCCGCGCCGTTCGCGACTACGGGCTTTAGGTCTGCGGGAATCGCGTTGTAGTTGCTGTACTCCGTCACATGGCGCGTTGTTTTCTGGTTCCTGCCGGTGCCTGAGTAGCTGCGTTGGCCCGTGTCGATGTACACCGAGGAGAGCTCTGGAAGAAAGACGAAGACCGTCTTCCCCGCAGCCACAGCTTCTTTAAGCTCCCGGCGCCAGTGCTCGCAGCATTCGCGCAGTTGGAAGGACTGCGTATCGCTAAGGCTTGGCTTGCCTTGAAAGTAGTCAGTGCCATAACCGAAAAAGTCGCTAATCAATGGTTTGAAAAGCACGATATCGAAGTCGAGGAGGGAAGACTTCGATCGAAACGAGACATGCTTGGTTTTGTCCGACGCCAGCTCGCACCCGATCGTTACGATGCGCTTTTCACTCATCAAGCCTCCGTAATGTTCATATGGCGCATAACGCCTGAACTAAGCCAACCCGCGAAGCGAAGGGGGTCGGCTTGAATGAATTGTTAGCCATCTCCCGTTACCAGCTTACTTTCACCGTGAAGCTGCCTGCGGTAGTGCCGATTTGCTCAACGGAGAAGCGGAGGCTCTCCAGCTTTGCCACAGCCCCTTGTAGTTCAGGGTCGCTTACGGCTTCCCTGCTGAGGGAATGAACAATGTGAGTTGCTCCAGCTTTTGAGTTTGCTTCGATTGATTTACTTATCGCCTTGACTACTTCGTCTGTTCCATAAGTGGATGCCTCGAAATTTGCACGAGCTTGTGCTGCCGTGATTTGTGAGTGCATTTGAGTCCCCCCGGGTGGCTGATAGATGCCTAACGCTTGAATTAAACCATGCCGCGAAGCATCTTCGGCTTCAATATTGTTAGCGGTCATACGCGCCGAACAAAGTGAGCACCTTCGAGCCAAGAGCTATCGGGACCTTCGCTCCTATCGTCGAAGCCGCCAACCTCCGATTCAAGGAAATTGAACCACTCACGACCGAGATTGTCGACGAAATCAACTAGTGAATCAGGAGCAGACTCCTGATAGCTCGGAATCCATACCAAGCGCGCGTAATCATCGCCAGGAATATCTACATACTCATTGACGGTGACCATAACTATACCGGTTATTGATGAGTAGTCATGCAGCAGAATCTTTGACACGAGTGCTACTAAAAATTGTGGCGCGACTGTAAGTAAGCCATCAATCACAAGCAAGACTATTCCTAGACCCGCTTGGTGCTGAAGATTCGTATGCGTATCCCGAATCTGACGATTGGCTTTTTCCAGTACGCGCTTTATCGGCTTTCTCAACAGCTGGAGGAACTCTCGCCTTACATCTCTTGGTATTGGCAATTCTCCAGTCGCATGACGTTCCGTTACGCGGCCTGCAAGTTCGCATCTTAGCCACAGATCACCGATCTTCTGCCGGTACTCCATCAATTGGGGCCAATCTGTAGTTAGTTCCTTAAGCTCGATAACGACTTGCTGCTCCAAGAACGCGTAGTCTGCATTTGCGAATTCCGGCGACTGACCAACCAGAGAACTGACACGTGTACCACCCAAAGAATCGATGAACCGATCAAACGTCTTTTCTACCGGCAGGGGCTCATGTGGCCTAAATGGTTTATACATGGTTTCTGATCGCCAACTAGTATTGGGCCGCCTAAACGCGGGATAACACAATCCTCGCTGAGTTGTTGAATGTCTTCAATTCAGCCGAAAGAGAGCCGGCGTCAGAGTTGACATCATTGCTCCACCAAAGTGGCTGTTCGCGTCAACAAGTCCGTAGCATATAAAAAATTAGGATTTATGTCGGCGGTATTGATTGTTAGTGCTCGGGCTACGGTAGCTACCGCCCTTATGCGAAGAACCGTGGCCCGACGAGTAGTGACCGCCATGACTGGAGGTGTGATGTGCGCCAGCCGCGCGGACTCGGGCGTCCGCAGATGCGGCGGCCAGGCACATGGCGAATCCAGCCAGCGCCGTGATGAGCGAAAATCTAGTGAACATCGATTCCCCCTGAGAAATGTCGAGTTCTAGCTTTCCTGACGCGTACTGAGGTGCGCGCCGCACACCGCAAGTTCGCGCAACCGTTCAATAAGGTCTGATGGGAGTCCCTTCTCCCAGATAGACGATTCTGTTGTAGCACGACGCGATGCCGCGCGTGGAGACAAATGTAAATTCTGTCCCGGAACCGCTTTCCTCGCATCGGTTCCTCCACTATTGGAGGAACCACAGCCGGTTATGCCCTGCTTATCAGGGCAACGCCATCGCGTTATTGCGCTGCGTCACCTCGTCCACTTCGCCATCGGTGACGATCCGCAGCCGCGAACCTTTGCCGTCCCCAACAGCGGGCAATGCCAATTGCACGTTCGCAGTCCTGGGCTCCAAATCCCGCGGCGCCTCCAACGCAGGAAACGCCGCCCGCGCCACTTCTTGGCCGCGCGCGTCTTCCAGCACCACGAATCCCGCCGGCGCGTCCGCATGGCCGAGGCTATGCACGATGACCTCGATAGCATCCGCGCTCACCCGCACATCGCCCCGCCCGATCCCCAGATCCGGCCGCTGTTCGACCGGCACCGCGGCGGGCGTGACCAGTTCGAACTCCATCACCACCGTCTTGCCGGCCGGGAATTCCACGTCCACTTCCCCGCTCTTCTCGAAGGCGAACTCGCGCGTCGCGGCCTTGCCATCGATCTTCCCATCGCCATCGCGATCGACACCCGAACGCATGCGCCACTGCCCAGCGGCAACATTCCACCCAGTCATCTGCGCCCGCTGCAGCTTGCCGCCAGTGTTGTAGCCAATGACGGTAAAGCGATCCTGCCGCGGCTTGGGCAGCAGCAGCGCGACCTGCACCGCACCTTCCGGGTCGGCGAAGCGCCAGCTGACGGTGTGGCCGGGGTAGGTCTGGTTGCGCTTGAGGGCCACGCCGCCCAGGCGGGCGCGCTGCAGGTTCACGGTGGGCGATTCGACGCGGTCGCTCCACCAGTGGCCTTCGGTGTTCATGTAGAAGCTCTGCAGCTTGTCGCGGGTCTCGGCGCGGTACAGGGTTTCCAGCCAGCGCGGGTCGCCGCTCTGCTCCCAGGCGACGTGGTTGGCGAAGTCCGGCGCGTCGTTGGCGTCCACGTCGGCCGCTGCCTTGGCGAGGCTGGCGCCCCAGCTGTCGCGCTTGCCCAGCACGTCGAGGAAGTTCTCGTTGAGCAGCGACAGGCCGTTGGGGCCGGCGTTGGCCACGCGGTAGTCGATGGGCTTGAGGTAGCGCGCCTCGCCGGTCCAGCGGTAGGCGGCCCAGAAGGTGTGCAGGGTGTCGGCACCGCCGCTGCCTTCGAACAGGTTGCCGCCGCGGGTCTTGCCGGTTTTCCAGTTGATCTCGTTGGGCAGCGCCCATTGGCCCTTGGCGTCGGTGTAGGCGTGGGCCAGGTAGCCGTCGGCCAGGCCGGTGACGATGCGGCGGCTGTTGGGGTCGGCGTTGTAGCCGCCCAGCAGCAGCGCGGGGTGCAGGATGGGGAACGAATAGGGTTTTTGCCACTGCCAGTTCGGCTCGCGGTAGACCTTGCGCCCGCCGAACCAGTTGCTGGCGAACAGCAGGTGGCCCTGCGGGTTGACCTGGATGATGGTGTCGAAGGCCTTCACCGTGCGCATTAGCCGCTCCACCGTCAGCGGGTCGCCCCAGTTGAGGTAGAGCATGGCGCTGTTGATGTTGATGCCTTCTTCGTAGGAATGCAGTTCGTCGGTCTCGATGGTGGAGAGGCCGTCGGTGAACATGCCGTTGCGGTAGTTGGCGTCGGACAGCGCGGTCAGCGAGGCGTTGAGCTTGTCCGGGTCCACGCCCATCAGGGCCACGCCGGGCCATTGCTGGGTGAGGTCGGAATCGTCGGAGATGCCGCCGCCGAAATCGCCGTAGGCCACCTGGCGCTGGTCGATCCACCAATTGATGTAGCGGCGCGTGGCCTTGAGGTCTTCCAGCTGCCAGAACGCCCAGGCCGGCACGCCCTCGGGCGGGGTGGGCAGGTCCACCGGCAGCACGCCCTGGTTGCCGTAGCTGATGTCGTTCCAGTATTCGCGGCCGAGCGCGTTGTCCGGGTCCACGCGCAGCAGGTCGTTGATGTCGGCGTCCAGGCGCGCGTATAGCCGCTGGCGCTTGGAGGTGGTGTGTTCCTCGACCAGGAAGCCCCAGTTGTCCTTGACCTGGTTGAAGCGGTCGGCGATGTGTTCGGCCCTGGCCTGGTTGCGCGGCTTGAACAGCAGGCGCAGTTGCGCGCCGTCCAGCGCGCGCGCGTCGAAGCCGGGCGCGGCGGAGGCGATGCTGAGCATCAGGCTGTCGTTGCTCAGGATGCGGTCGCGCAGGTCCAGCCACAGCGTGCGCGCCTGGCCGGGCTTCACCGATACCGACACGTCGAGCATGTCGCGCGCCGGCCAGATCGGATCCTTGATCCGGATGTTGAGCGGGATCAGGCCATCGTGGGTGGCCGGCAGATTCAGCGCCGGCAGGTCGATGGCGATGCCGTCCAGGCCGTCGTGCATGTTCTCCCAGCCGTAGGACCAGCTGCGCATCAGCGGCTGGTCCGGCGGGGCGTCGCCGAGGCTGGAGGGGATCAGCACGTGCACGATCGGCAGCGGCGGCGCGGCGGATTTTTCGTCGCCGCGCTTGCGCGCCGGCGCCTTGCTCGGCAGCGCGACCACGGTGCTGCGTTCGGCCGGCGGGTAGCGGCCGGCGATGTAGTCGCGCAACGCGGCCAGGTTGGCGTAGTCCGGCGCGATGTCGCTGCGCACGGTGTAGCTGAGTGTGGCGCTGGGATTCGACGGGGCCGCGCCGGCGCTCACGTCGTAGGCCCAGATTTCCTGGATCGGGGTTTCCTGCGCGGTGTTGGTGAAGCGCAGGTGGCCGCCGCGGCGGCGCTCGAACTCATCGACGCTGCGCACGGTGCCCTGGCTGCGCTGGAACAGCGGCGCGGGCGTTTCACCCGCGGCCGCATAACTTGCCTGGCCGTAGGCGGCGCCGCGCAGTTCGATGCGGTTGAACGGTTCGTCCGGCAGCGCCAGGTCCAGCGCCTTGCCGCCTTCGACGTAGACGTTCCAGTCCGGCAGCTGGAAGTAATCGTTGCGGCCGGGCAGGCGCGAGCGGTTGTAGACGCCGGGCCACGTGGTCTCGGCGATGCCGTCGGTGGCCTTCCACATCCACTGCTTGAGGTCCTTGGCGTCGGCGAACTCGACCTTGCGGATGCGCGTGGATGGCGCGTCCAGCACCGGCGGTGCGTGGCCGTGGTCCCAGCCGTAGCGGTGCAGCCAGGCGTTGCGCGCTGCATCGGTGCGCAGCGGTTCGGCCGTGCGCGGTTCCTGCTGGCGCGCCAGGGCGGCGACGCCGGCGGCGTCGAGCATGCGGTCGTAGACGCGGATCTCGTCGAAGTCGCTGCCGCGCAGGAAGTTGTAGCGGCTCTGCACCTGGTGCGGGGCCATCACCCGCCCGGCGAGGCCGAGCTGGTCGAGCGCGGCGTCGAAGTCGAGCGAGCCGCCGTCGGCGCAGGCCTGCGCACAGTCGGCGCGCGCGGCTTCCTTGCCGTCCACGTACAGGCGCACGCCGCGGGTTTCGTCCCAGGCGAAGGCGAGGTGGGTCCAGGCGCTGGCGGCGAGGTTCTTGTCGAGGGTGAAGGAGACGCGGGTGCGCGCCAGGTTGGCATCGGTGACGAAGGCATCGAAGCCGTGGCCATTCCAGTCGATGCGCAGCCAGGCCATGTCCCAGCTGCTGTGGTCGGCGTAGCCGACGCGGAAGATCACGAACGGGGCGTCGCCCACGGGATAGCGCGAACGCCAGAAGAAGGACAGCGTGCCGCGTTGGGTATAGAGGTTGCCGGGCGCGTTCCAGGCGAGGACGCCGTCGTCGGCCCATTCGATGGCGTTGCCCTTCACGCCGGTGGGCACGAGCGCGACCTTGTCGCGGAAGTTGGGCTTGGCATCGCCGTGGGCAATGTCGGCGTCGAAGCCGCGGTCGGCGGAGACGCGGAACAGCAGGTCGGGCGCCTCTGCGGCAGCGGTGCCTACACTGCCCGCTGCGATCGCTGCGCACAGCAGCCCCCAGATCCCGATCGACCGACGCTTCACCCGCACCTCCCTTTTTGCAGCGCCGGCCGGCATTCGGCCGGCGCCCATGTTCGTCCTGCACCGTTGCGGTGCCCTCCAGCGCCGCAACGGCTTCCCCCAGACGCTAGACCTCAGAACTTGTAGCGCAGGCCGATCGAATACTGGCGGCCGGTCTCGCTGTAGGTCAACGGCAACTGCGCGCCGGATGCGCTGGTCTGCACCCACTCGTAGTACGGCACGTTGGTCAGGTTGGACCCTTCCAGGCTGATGTCGATCTTGTCGTCGATCTTGTAGGTCAGCTTGGCGTCGACGATGTTGCTGCCGCGCATGCCGTGCATGTCGAAGCCGGTTTCCGTCGCCGGCACCTGGGTCAGGTAGCCGTCGCGGTGGGTCAGCGACACGCGCCCGCTGAAACGCTCGCCTTCGTAGAACAGCGTGGCGTTGTACGAGTTCTTCGACAGGCCGGTGAGGTCGGTGTTGAACGACAGCGCGCCGGTGCTGGTGACGTACTGGATCTTCGACTGCACGTAGGTGTAGTTCAGCTGCGTGCCGAAGTTGGCCCACTTGCCCGGCAGGAAGGTGAAGGGCTGGATGTAGTTGAACTCCGCGCCCTTCAGATCGCCGCCCGGGGTGTTGAGCGGCACGCTGAAGACGAAGTCGTCGCTGGCCGCGGCACCGGTGCCTTCGAGCAGGCTCACCGGCAGGCCGCTGCTCTCGTAGGAGGCGACGGTACGCGTGGTCTGGATGAAGCTGTCGATGTCCTTGTAGAACACCGCCAGGCCCAGCATCGCGCCTTCCTGCAGGTACCACTCGAAGCCGAGGTCGGCGGTCTTGGCGCGGATCGGATTGAGGTTGGGATTGCCGCCGCTAACGGTGCGCGCGCCGCCGGCGACGCTGACCGTCACGCCCGGGGTCAGGCTGCCCAGGCCGGGCCGCGTCATCACCTTGGCGGCGCCGAAGCGGATCAGGAAATCCGGGGTGATCTCGGCGACCAGGTTCAACGACGGCAGGGTGTCGCTGTACTCGCGCTCGACCGTGGTGTTGACCAGGGTGGAGCCGACGGTGGCGTAGCCGGTCGACGACTGGTTGGTCTTCACGTAGCGCACGCCGATGTTGCCGGAGAACGGAATGGAGCCGATGTCGAAGCCGAAGTCGCCCATCAACCAGGCGCCGCGGTCCTTCTCCTCTACGCTGCGGGTGTTGACCGCACGCTCGGCCAGAGTCCAGGTGCCGGTGCCGCTGTAGATGTCCAGTGCGTCGGCGATGCCGTTGAGGTCCGGCACCGCCCAGTTGGATGGCGAGCCGCTGATGCCCTTCAGCCCGGCCAGGGCGACCAGGTCGGTGGGCACGATGCGGGTGCCGTTGGCGAAGGTCGGCACCGAGGTCTCGTTGGCGCGGCGGAACTCCTTGGTGTCGAAATTGTAGTTCTTGGCCAGTACGCCGCCCTTGAGGGTGAAGTTCGGGCCCAGGTTCCACTCGAAATCCAGCGAGCCGGTATCGAAGTCGTTGTTGGCCTGCTGCGGGCGCATGCGCACTTCGGCCAGGGTCCAGCCGCTGGCGTCGGTCGGGTCGATGCCGTAGTCGAACACCGGCGAGGTCAGGCTGTTGCGGTAGTCGTAGCTGTAGCCGTCGACGTTGAGCTTGTCCATGATGATCGTGGTCTGGATCGGGTTCCGATGCTTGGAACTGGAGGTGCCGACCTGGCCGCTGATCTTGAAGGTGTCGCTGAAGCGGTGTTCGCCGTTCAAGTTGACCTGCTTGAAGACGGTGTTCCACTCGTCGTAGCGGTTCTCCGAACGCACGTCGACGTTGTCGAACTGGCCGTAGAGCAGCGCGCCGGAGGCGGGATCGACGTAGCCGTCGTTGACCACCATCTCCGGCTTGCCGCCCTGCGAGCGGCCGCGGCTGAAGCTGATCGCTTCGATGTAGTGCTCGTAGCGCTTGGCGTCGATCTTGGAATACAGCCCGTCCAGCGAGAACTCGGTGCTGTCGCTGGGCTTCCACTGCAGCGAGCCGGTCACGCCCAGGCGCTTCTGCTCGTGTTCCATCTGCGTGTAGCGCGGGATGCGCGGGCTGAACACGTTGGCGCTGTTGGCGGCGGCGAACGGCGAGGTGGCGCTGTAGCCGTTGTTGCTGGGGCCGTTGGCCCAGCGGGTGGTGCCGCTGCCTTCTTCCAGCACCTGGCGCTCGGAATAGGCCACCGACATCAGCGCGCCGAAGGTGCCGTCGGCCCAGGTGTCGGCAATCAAGGCGGCGATGCGCGGATCGGCCTTCTGCGACATGCCGTTGTAGGTGGCCTGGCCGTTGGCGGCGAAGGTGAAGCCGTCGTAGTCGAACGGCCGCGCGGTGCGCAGATCGACCGTCGCGCCGAGCGAGCCTTCCTCGACGTCGGCCGAGGCGGTCTTGCGCACCACCATCTGGTTGAACAGATCCGAGGCGAACACGTTGAAGTCGAAGCCGCGGCCGCGGTTGGTGCCGCCGCTCTGGTCGCTGGCGCCGACGGTGGTCAGCGCTTCCATGCCGTTGATGCGCACGCGGGTGAAGTCCGGGCCGAGGCCGCGCACCGAGATGTTGCGGCCTTCGCCGGCGTCGCGGGTGATCACCACGCCCGGAATGCGCTGCAGCGATTCGGCCAGGTTGTTGTCGGGGAACTTGCCCACGTCCTCGGCGACGATGGCATCGACCATGCCCTTCTCGGCACGCTTGATGTCCAGCGCCTTCTCCACGCTGGCGCGGTAGCCGGTGACGACGACGGTGTCCAGCTGGGTGGTGGCATCGGCGCTGCCGGCCGCTGGCGGGGTCTGCGCGGCGACCTCCTGGGCCTGGAGGCCGCCGGCCTGCAGGGCCAGGCCGATCGAGAGCGCGAGCAAGGTAACCGGTGTCTTCCGGCGTTCGGTACGAGATTGCATGTCCTCCCCTCCCAAGGGTTACATGAACTGCGTGATTTTCGGGGTGCTGCCGCGGATGACACCGCTGGTCAAAACCGACGTTAACAGTTGCGCAACATTGCGGCATCTTGCAGCGCAACAGAAAAACCCAAGGATTTACAGGCCTTCGGCACAAAGCCTTGCCTGGCTTGGCGCTGTCGTTGCGATGGAGGAGCATTGGCTAGCCCAAAAAATGACACCGATAGTCAAAAGGCTTGGCCGGGGCCGCGGTTCCCGGCATGCTGAGCCCCCTCTTCGACCGATCAGGACGTCCCTGCCATGACCGCCTCCCGCATCGTCTGCTTCGGCGAACTGTTGCTGCGCCTGGGCGCCCCCGGCCACGAACGCCTGCTGCAGTCGCCACGGCTGGACGTGCACGTGGGCGGTGCCGAGGCCAACGTGGGTGTGTCGCTGGCGCATTTCGGCCACGACGTGGCGATGGTCAGCGTGCTGCCGGACAACCCGTTGGGCGAAGCGGCCGCCGGCGAACTGCGCCGGCATGGCGTGGATACCCGCGGCGTGCGCTTCGTGCCGGGACGCATGGGCCTGTATTTCCTGACCACCGGTGCCGGGCACCGCCCCAGCGAAGTCACCTACGACCGCGCCGGCTCGGCGTTCGCGCTGGCGGCGGCGGACGCCTACGACTGGCCGGCGCTGCTGCAGGGCGCGCAGTGGCTGCACCTGTCCGGGGTGACCCCGGCGCTGGGCGAACGCGGTGCGGCCGCGGCGCTGGCGGCGGCGCGCGCAGCGCGCGCGCTCGGCGTGCGCGTGTCGTTCGACGGCAACTACCGGCCCAAGCTGTGGGAGGCCTGGCACGGCGACGCGCCGGGCATCCTGCGTCAGCTGCTGGCGCAGGCCGACGTGCTGTTCGCCGACTACCGCGACCTGGGCGTGGTACTGGGCCACCAGTATCCGCAGGACAGCGCGCAGGCGCGGGTGGAAGCCGGCGCGCGCGACGCCTTCGCCGCGTTCCCGCAGCTGCAGGCGATGGCCTGCACCCAGCGCGTGGCGCACAGCGTGGACCGCCACAGCCTGGGCGCGATGCTGCTGCGCCGCGATGGCGGCGTGGCGCAGGCGCCGAGCGAGGAGTTGACCGGCATCGTCGACCGCATCGGCGGCGGCGACGCCTTCGCCGCGGGCGTGCTGCACGGCCTGAGCCAGGGCTGGGACGATGCCGCCACGATTCGCTTCGGCCTGGCCGCGGGTTGCCTGAAGCACTCGGTGCCGGGCGATTTCCATCCGCTGGGCGCGGCCGATGTGCAGGCGTGTGTGGGGACGTCGCGGTTCGATGTGAAGCGTTGAGGGGCGGGGATTGGGGAGTGGGGATTGGGGATTTGTAAAAGCGGTGGTGGCGGCGGTTTTTGCGCGTGGTTCGGCGTTGCTGGCGTTTCGTGTTTCTGTCGCGGCTGAAGCCGCTCCTACAGGGGCAACGCGCATGCTTTTTGTAGGAGCGGCTTCAGCCGCGACAGGAACATAAAGCGGCCGCGATGCCGATGTGTCCATGAAAACGCGGCAACGAGGCAACTACGAATCCCCAAATCTCCAGTCCCGGCTTTGCAGACGCAGCTTCAGCCGCGAGTTGCGGCACGCTGTAGATGCCAGGCGGTTTCTACCATCATGGGGGATGGGCACAAGCCTTCGCGCAATGCCAATTGCAAGAGTGGTGTTGGCTTCCCGCGTCGCGACTGAAGGGCACCTCGAACAACCTGTCCTGGCGTCGAGGAAGCGCATGCATTCCTCATTCGACCTGCCTGGGAGCAGCACGAGATCGCTGTACGTAGGCGATTGAGGCGGGGTGAG
>Ga0268256_1000283_pt1 | contig 52577 bp, 52 predicted proteins | sample AgamicAtAmrz_FD_200247 | JGI IMG/M metagenome (GOLD analysis project Ga0268256, IMG submission 200247) | Agave microbial communities from Guanajuato, Mexico - At.Am.rz (v2) (version 3) | ecosystem: Host-associated > Plants > Roots > Rhizosphere | place: Guanajato, Mexico | collected 2012-06-07 | reverse complement strand
CTTCCGCTAAATCAAAGCCGGACAGGCTGAACTCACCGGCAGTAAAGCGAATGCCCGCGGAGGGTAATACACGCTGCGACCATTTAAACATGCGGATTACCGCATCAATACAATCGGTGGTGCCATCAGCTATCGCGCCAAAATCCACCACCGTGACCGCGCTATAATCGAGGACCACTCTTTTCCAGCGCTTTTTACCGGACGTCACGAAATTCAGCCCGCCGTCATCGGGCGTGCTGTTGTCGGTGGCATCGTAGACAAACACGCCGCCGCCCATCCGACTGCCACGGCTGTATTCCAGCACCGACGCAATTTCGCCAATCGAAACAGGTTCCTGTTTACGTAAATCGTCAATGGTATGTAATTGAATCACCGTCCCGGTGGCAGATGGTGTGGTAGTGCTGGTGGTGCCAGATGTATTCGCCATGGTGTTCCCCATAAATTATTAACGTAATACGACAGAGCATCAGCAGTATAAGTGATTGAAAATTAATATATTGACCTGTGCCAGGTTATACGGGAGCTTTTCAGCGGGGTGATTTGCCGGAACAGAATAACGATATGATTCCGGAAGGAAAGCGAAGCGACAAAATTACGTTTTACAGATTTATCGCAGAATAATTGTGGTAATCGCCGGTACGAACGTTCTGATTAATTTGACTTACGAAGAAGAATGGCTTGAATTATCGAAATATTTCCCGCGATCATCAGTTTAATTTTTTACGCGAGATAACGCGCCAGTAAAAATTTTCGACTGGCGCGTCGCCGTCAAAATGTCGCGTTCAGGCCAATATTCCAGCTCAGCTGATGATAGGCGCTGTTGCCACCGACCGCAGAAACCCCGGCAAAGGCGTTGACCGTTTCACCCAGCGGCACGCTGGCCCCCAGCGACATATCCAGCCAGTTTTTATCACCGGCGCTGACGCTGCGTACAAAGCCGGTCTGCGTTGACTTCAGCCCGGCGCGCACCGCGTTCTGCGTATCGCCAAACTGATGGTTATAAGTAAGCTGCGCCCATGGATTTACCGGCCACTGTTTGCTGTCGATACGCCAGCCAAGCGCGCCGATTTGCGAATGCAGGGTTTGATCGGAAAAGCGCATAGCGGTACTGCTGTCGCCGTTTTCGCTGTAGCCCCCTGCCCGCACATAATCCAGTGCGTAGCTGGCAACCGGACCGGTAGAAAGGTGTTCGCCTATCGGCAGATCCCAGCCGGTTTGCACCCGTAGCCCGAGCATTTTTCCGCTGCTACTGCCCTGTTCGGTGCGCGTTGCCGGGCCGATATTGATGCGACGTTCGATGCTGTCAAAATCGAGATCGGCATAGTGCACATCCGCATTGATCCAGCCCTGCTCCAGCAGCGTCAGCTGGCTATACAGCGCCAGCAAATTGCCGCGCAGCTTGTAGTCGTAGTGCGCCGACGGATGCTGGTGCTGCGCGGTGCTCGACAACAGCAGACCTGCCTGCCAGTTATCCGTGAACTGATAGCCTAATCCCAGCGTCAGGCTGCCGGTATTGGCGTCACCGTTGAGCAGGCTATCGCCGCGATAATCAATATGCTGACCGGCATAGCCGCCGAACACGCTAACCTGACCGGCGCTGGCCGGCTGCTGTCGCTGCTGCTGTAAATGGCCGTCGAGGGTGTTCTGCATATCCCGCGACAGCATCAGCGGCGCCCGTGCCAGCGCCGCCACCTGCGCGGGTGCGTCAAGGATCGATTGAATATAGTCGGCGATCATGGCATGTACCGCCGGGCTGGGATGCAGCCGGTCGGCGAACAGATAGGCCTGCGCGTTACTGAAACCGGGTGTTGACGAGGTACATTCGGCGGCAGAGGTGCCAACCGGACAGGCCATCCCCAGCGTATTGCTCAGGCCATAGCGTTGCGGATCGGCAATTACCTCGTTGAACAGGCCGGCGATGTCGGCACGCACAATGTTGCCATTCAGCGCCACCAGCCCGGCCTCTTCCTGCTGATTATAGCCATCGGAGAGGGCCGTCACCTGCTCGCTGAGCACCTGCCAGGCCGAAAACAGCTGCTGCGCCAGCGCGGCACGCAGCGCCGGGATGGTTGATACCTGTGCGGCGGCCTGATCGAATGCGTCGCGCACCGCCTGCTGGCGCGCAGCTACGTCGGGCGTGGCATGGCTATCCAGCGAGGCAAACGCCGCGACCATCGCCGACTGCGCCGCCGGCCCCAGCACACTCAGCACCGCCTGCACCATGAAAGGCGTGGAGCCGAGCTGCGGCACGTTTGGCACGATCACCGCCCCCGCACCGGCATCCAGCAGGGTTTTGATTTGCGACACCGCCGCGCTGGCGCTGTTGCTGATGGTCGCGCGCGCGGTAAGCGGATTGGTCACCGCCGCCGCGATATCGTTAGCGCCCACCCAGTGAATGTACAGTCCGTTGCTATCCGCGCGGCCGCCGGTGGATTGCAGATAAGCAGCCAGCTGGTCTTGCGTATTGAGGCTGGCATCCAGCGCCGGCACGGTAACGCCGCCGCCCTGTGCATAGTTGCTGCCACCGCGCGACGACGGCTGCAGCGTTTGCCCGAGCTGTGCGGCGAGGATCTCGTCATACAGTGGATGTTGCGCGCCATCATAAGTAAAGCGCCCGACATTACCGCCATCGCTCAGGCTATCGCCGAAAACCGTCAGGTTATCCCACGCCAGAGCGTTAAACGGCACACACAGGCAACTCATTGTGGCAAACGCGACCGCCGATCGCGTCAGGTTGCGACTTTTCATCATTCACTCCGAATCAGGTCAGAAATCATGTCTGACCGCTTAAGGTGCCGGCGCGGCAGGATGTCGGCGCGCAGGCTCAAACCGCTTAAACAGCGGAAAGGACAGTGATAACAAGGATGCTTAAGGTGTAGTCAGGCAGGCGCGCCTTTACCAGGCAGAGAGCGGAAATTTGCGGGGTGGATCGGCACATCAGGGATTGCGGACTGGCGACCGTAGCGTGAGGAACGGGGCTTTGAGTGACGAAGCGGCGGCGTTAACTGCAGCCGAAATAATTACGATTGCTGCAGCCTGGTAGTCCAGCGCCGACAGAACTGTTGGCAAGCTTTCAATAGCACCCGAACCAGGAACAGAATTTACCCGAATAACGGGTTTTTCTGCCACGTCTGAGTAAGCTGGTTATGCATCTTTGCTGAGCACGCATCTGTAAATATCCGCGTTCGCCTGGAGCACAAACCTTCATCCTTCATCACTCTATGGTCACTGGTCGAGCGGATTGGAATTTCGACCGGACAGAAGATCGAGGTGATGACTAAGCCAGGGCGGATGATTTGCGGTGATATTTTTGACGCTCACAAACAGCGTTGACCGCGTATTTGTAAGGCTTTTTTGGGTGTCGGGGCTGCGCCCTGACATGATCGCTTTTGGAGTGCCGATTATGGCGGTGCTCCAAAAACATATCTTGCCTGCTGTTGGAGGGATTCAAGGCAAAAAAAATCCCGCCAGCTATGGGCGGGAATGATTACCATACAATTATATCAAGCCAAGTGATTCAGGAAGTTGTTTAATATAGACTGCACGATCTCCTTGATATTCTTTTGATACCAGATAAAAAGTATTTACTACTTTATTTTTATCATCAAGACTTAAAAGTTGTAGTTCAGCCGCAATACTTTCCATCATTCCCACTGCAATATCAGGATTCAAAGATTCTTCATCAGAGAACTTCAGAAAAATAGCCATGTCAGCTATTATCTTTACCAGACGAGCATAACTATTCGTGGATAATTTTCACCTCTATGTTTTTTATGCCTAATTCATCAAACTGAAAAATCCCGGCTCGATAGCCGGGATTTTTATTCAGGGTCTGGGGTCGGAAGGCGGTGATTTTCGGGTTTTATGTTCATCTATCCTGGCAAAGATCCATGAGCCAAAACCAGCGGCCACTCCAGCTATTCCACTCATGACCATAGTTTTATATATTGCATCTAAGCCAATTTGTAAATTACCTGTATATAAATAATTAACGATTAGCCGTAAAACAATTCCTAAGCAAAAAAAACAGATAACTCCATATAACATGCTTAAAATAAGAAGATAAAATGTAGGTTTTTTATTCATTTATTATTCCCCGCCCTATCAATTGCATCTTTAGTTGCGTCCCCCAAAATTTCTGATGTATAAGCACCACCTATTTCCGCCCAAAAACCAGACGAAGCCCCTAAAGCAGGTTTAAGTAAACCGGGCGCATATTCACCAAAGTATCCTCCGGCCACCGCACCTGCAACGGCTCCACCAACAGCCCCAGCATCTGGCCCGTCCGTAAACACAGCACTACCGGCCGCAATTCCCGTATTCGCCCAAATTCCCCGTCCCGGAGCCATAGCACCAGTAGCAGCGGCTGTCGCAGTACTCCAGTAATCATAAGTCTTACCTTCATTGCCTGGACTGCTCATATAAAGCAACTGATAAATACCATTCGCGATACCGGCAATAACAGCGCTCACTGCCACCTTACCTAAAGATGCAGCAGATCCGAGATAAGCCGCCCCAGCAGCCAGGACGCCATCTTTATAAGCTTCAACGATTACTTTCAGGATATTGGCACCTTCCGGTAAATCACCTTTTGCCAGTTATCCAGCCCAGCCTGATTCTGTTCCTGAGAGATATTATTATCCTGTACGTACTGCCCCCATGATCTCACCGCCATCCCGTTGTCTGTGATCCCTTTCGGTAACTGGAATCCATCACTCAGCGCATTATTTTCCACAACAACGTTATCCGACGCGAAGCCTGACGGCGAACAACCTTTTTTCCTGTGCAGACAGTCGGTTACAGCTGTTTTTCCTGCTGCACTTCCGGGGCAGCAACTTTTTGCCCCGACGCACTTTTTTCGCCTGAACACGCTACCGCCCCGGTGAGCATCACCGCGCAGGTCACGCCCCTGCTTACGCAGCCTATGCCCCTGTGATCCAGCCAGCGTCGCTAACGACACGTTGCGCTTTAACTCGTCCAGTTCTCTCTGCGGGAGGCGGGGCATGTCACAACTCCTGTCAAAAACACGTCAAGGTCTTTATTAACCTATTCCATACAGGACATTATGATGCATTCAAGATGATTTTTTCAGGAAGGGATTAGTATGTGGCATAAACAACTTAACTGGCTTCGTTTATCCATGACTGACTTTGGTAAAAATCTCTCCAACATTCGTAAGCAACGCCAGCTTACACAGCTTGAACTTGGCAGCCTGCTGGAAGTTCAGCCCCGCATGGTTGGCCGCTGGGAACAGGGGGAAGGTCAAATCACAGTTTGGCTACGTGATTAAACTGGCTCAGGTTCTTGAGGTCTCTATAGACCGCCTTGTATTTGGTGAACAGGGACAGGAACAGCCTGCTTTTTACATTAAAAACAAGCGGGTAAAAGAGCTTTGTAAACAGGCTGATTCACTGAAGCCGGACGACCAGGAAGTTATCTGCTGCGTTATGGATATGGCGATTAAGCAGGACAGATTAAAACAGATTATCAGCTAACCGCTGATGAGTAGCGCGGCACCGAAGTGTTACAGCACCCCGGCACCGCTGACCACAACTAACTGATTGGGAGTTAATTATGGCTGAACATGATACTAAGCCAGAAGTTGTTACAACTGAAGCGCCGAAGCTATAAAACCGTCGCTATACCGTGGGGTATATCCGCGACTGGAAGACCCGTAACAAGGCAACGGCTATCACCCTGAAGGGCGGCTGGCTGAACGATGCGGGATTTGAGACCGGGGCGGCGCTGAAGGTGCGGGTGATGCCCGGCTGTCTGGTACTCACCACCCAGGAGCCAGAGCCGGCACTGATGCAGGCCCTGAAGAAGGTCTGTAAGCTCTCCGCCCGTAAGCAGTGCCAGGTCACGGATTTGATTGAGGTCATCAGTAAGCCGCAAAGACAGGGCGGTTACTGACTGGCAAATAAGTAAAATCCCAGCCGAAAGGGCTGGGACTTCTTTGAGATTGTTAATATGAGTAAAAAATACACTGATATAAGTAAATTTTTAAGCTATATATTGCGTCACCAGCCAGAGGCAGTTGGCCTGTCCCTGGATAAAGATGGATGGGCAGTTATAACTGATTTGATCCTGTGTGCAAAACAGGAAGGTTATATACTTGATCCTGATATTATTCAGGCGGTCATTACCAGTAGTGATAAAAAACGATTTATTCTTTCAGACGATGGATTACATATTCGGGCGGCCCAAGGGCATTCAACGCAACAAGTCGATATAGCCTATCAAGAGAAGACACCCCCTGATATTTTATATCATGGAACAGCCACCCGGTTTATATCTGAAATTCGGGAGCAAGGTCTGCTACCTATGTCACGTCAGTATGTACACCTTTCCACCGATGAAGTTACGGCAATACAAGTAGGGCAACGTCATGGAAAACCGCTAGTGCTAAAAATAAAAGCCCTGACTATGTATGAGCAGGGCTTTAAATTTTTTCAGGCTGAGAATGGTGTTTGGTTAACCAGTTCTGTTCCTTATCAGTTTATCCAGGAATAGCCTGCTATTCTTCGTCTTCTGCCCGCTCAGCTTTATAACGGGCAGACTCAAGACGTGTCATTTTTAGCCATTCATCAAAATCATCTGTGTATCCTCTGCCCTCCCAGCCTGCGGAAGCAAAGGCATGAACATAGTATACCTTCGGATTTCCAGATACGTCCCCGCCATCAAAACACGCTATATCGTCGGAATAATTTACTTTAGCAAACGGCACCAGTTTCCTATCAGGATATTTTTCCTTTATTTCTCGCATCCAAAAGGAAGATGACTCCTGAAATTCGCAAATAAATGACCAGGGTTCTAGATCAGGAATGACATCCATATTCATTATTTCAGTGTAAGCAATAGGATACTTAAAACCTTCCGAAAGCTCACTCTGTGTATATAAATAAACACCCATCTGTTATTTTCCTCTTCCTGTAATTCTGGGAGGCTCATTTGAACCATAAGGATTATTATTACTAAATCCGCCGGATTGTTTATTTATTCTTCCTGTTATCGCCTCTCCCCAAGTCTGAGGCACAAAACCACGTTTCCTGTCTGAAAAGCGCTCGATTTCGGAAGGCGTTAATTTTTCATCATAACTTCTAACATTCGCTTCAACCTTTATACCTGCTTCTCTGGCAGCACTGATTCTTGTATTATCCATACTGGTCATTTTCCATCAGGCATTTTAATAACATCTACTGGCTCACCTTTCCAGCCATCTTATTTCATGCCTGAAACAAGATCATCATAACTGTATTTCACACCTGTACCTCGATCTGTTTTATTATTAGAAACGGTATTTTGAGAAAAACAGATTTCGTTAGCATCAAATGAGGAAGCGTTCCCTGCCGGTTTAATCGCCGCCGGCTCTTTAATGCCTTTCATCCCATACACCTCCCCACCAATCGCCGCCGTCGTATGCACCACCGCCATGCCGTCATACAGATTAGCAGCAGTTTCCTTACTCACACTCCAGTTTTCAGCGATACGGTTAACGTTAGCATCACGTTCGGCTTTGACATCAGCGGTAGCGTACTGCCACAGCAGGGCGTCAACCTGGCCTTTACCTTCCTTATAAACGCTGCCCATCGTGCCGACGTACTGGCCGTCGAGCTTTTCATCATAGCTGCGGCCCATCGCCGCCAGCTCCTGACGCATCCCCTGACACTGAGCCGATGAGAGATTCTTACAGGCCGCGTCCAGATTCGCATCAAACGCTTCACTCTTCGCGTTCAGGTCACTGATGAGTTTCTCTGCCTGCTGTTTCTTTTCACCGGTCAGATACGGCAGTGACCATTTCGCCTCCTGCCGTTTTTTATCGTCCTCAGCGTGCAGCGCATTATTCTCAACCGCATTCTTCCCTGCCTGAGCGCCGGCCAGCGCACTGGCGCTGCCGCCGCCGGTCACGCCGCCTGCCAGACCCGCAGCCAAGGTACTCAGTGCACTGATGATCTGCTTATCCGACTCCTGCAGGTCACTGACCTGTTTACCCGGATACAACGAATGCATGATCAACTGACCCATCAGCTCTCCGCTGACCGCACCCGTCGCGCCTGCTACTGCGCTGTTTCCTGCTGCTCGCGATCTTATCACACGAACCATTGCACTGGTGCCACGGCTGGAAAGGCAGATCGATGCGATCCGGCAACTGCCAATGACGAAGCAGTAATTTGTGGCTGAGTGCTGGACGATGTGATTGGTTAAACAGAGTAGATATCCGGCGCGGAGCGGAGCTTAGGTGCGCCAACACCCCAGCCCGCTAACCACTACCAACTATATGAGGTAGTTAATCATGGCAGAGCACGAGACTAAGCCAGAAGTTAGCATTTCCAAAGCGTTATGGCAGCTTAAGGTCGGATATACCAGTATCCGCCATGAGTGCCGCCGTACCGGCAGAACCATCCGTTACAGCCGCTGCCCCAGCCTTAACCTGAAGCTTGACTGGCTCGAAGAGGTGGGGTTTATGACCGGTGAGCCGGTGACGGTCGCCGTGGAGCACGGGCAGCTGATAATACGGGCGCTGGCTGAGTGACAGGCCCAAAAATCCCGCCTGTTAAGGCGGGATTTTTGTTTATTTAATTGGAGTTGCTACATATTCACCAAGGATATAAACATCTTCAATATTACATTCTGGATATATCCATTTAGTCCAATTGGTAATAACCCATTCTGTACTTAATGCTCTACCTTCGATTGATGCGCTTTCTATTGGTAAAGATATTAAAATCAATCCAGCTTTGTGACCAGAAGATACAACTAAGCCGTGAGTTTCAAATAAATCTATGACCATAAAATCAACCCATTCTTCATATGGCCAAACAGCAGGCAGCCTAAAGACCGTTCCCCTCTTGATTGATTTGTTATTATAATCAATAAGTTTCATCATTTCACCTTCAAGTCATGGCCGCCTGACTTATCGATGCTATTAGGGATTGTTTGTACCTGCAACCCTGCCATTACCGTTTTTATTAACCACCTTTCATTGCCCAACCGGGGTTTACCAATAACCCGTGAACGCTGCACAACTTGCTTGTGCGGCGGGCGCGGGTTGGACGGAGCGCGAACCGGCAGGGGTCGCATGCAGAGGGTTAAGCAGGGAGGCCCCCGGCGGGGGCCGCACGGGGCGGAGATGGCGAATGACTCATGCCCGGCTGGCCGAGTTACTGGAGGTTGACCGCCGGGTTTACAACCGCTGGGAACGGGGGGCATCGGTTCCCCAGCTTGACGCCGTGGTCAGGATTGCGCAGGTATTACAGACCAGCCATGATTCGCTGCTTGGACTGGAACCCATGACGCCGCCGCAGATACATAACCCGCGTTTACAGGCGCTGGTGACGCAGATGGATTCGTTATCGGATGAAGATCAGCAGGCGCTGATCGTCCTGATGGACAGCCTGCTTAAGCGTTTGAAGATGACGCAGTTATTGACGTCGTAGAAGGGATTTACTACAGAATAGACGATTTTTATCAGCGCAGGGCTGCCGGGCTGGCACCCGATAACTCTGCTCACCACAACAACTAGTTAGGAGTAGTTACTATGGCTAAACGCGATTGTAAGTCAGAACCCCGCGCAACTGAAGCGCCGCAACCGACCACCCGCTGCGGGTATTACAGCCGGGCCGTGCATAACGCAATATTTTTACGCGGCGAGTGGATACCGCTGGCGGGATTTACCGACGGGATGCCGATTAAAATCCGGGTGATGCCCGACTGCATCGTCATCACCACCCAGAACAGTCGCGAGCTGTGGGGCTGCGCCACGAGGCTGAGCGTGACGTATGTCAACAGGCCAAAGATGCTCCAGTGGCTGGAAGGGTTTCCGGGGGCGCTGAACGACACCGGCGATCTGCCGGTAATCAAGCGCGGGGACGGCATTGCGGGTAAGTCTGACGGCTGATAAATAGATCCCGGCGCAAGAGCGGGATCTAAATTCAGGTTTTGGGATCTGATGGCGGGGATTTACGGGCTTTACGGTCGTCCAGTTTAGCAAAGAGCCACGTCCTGGAACCAGCAGCAAGACCAACAATTCCACTAATTACCAGTAAGTCAGTGACGTCTTTTTTAATAAAGACAACTTTCCCTTCATACCCTATCTTTATCAAACATTTAGCAGTGAATATAAAGATAAAAAACGCAATAAAATAATAAATAACACTTATTAAAAACATCTTTAAAGACGGCTTCCGCATTTTATTTACTATCATTTTTTCTTCCCGACATCTTTCACTTCATTGCTAATAAACTCACCACCGACAGAGCCAAAAATATCATTGATTTCACCAGAGAACGGACCATATTTCCCAAATGTACCACCAAATAATGCTCCCGCACCTGCACCTGTAAGAGCGGCTACATCAGGTCCATCGGTAAATACAGCACCTCCTATAGCTATTTCGGTATTAGCCCATATACCACGTCCCGGAGCTAACATTCCTGTCGTAAATGATGTAGCACTTCCTAAATAATCCCATGATTTATTCTCATTACCGGGCTTATTCAAATCGTTGTATTGATAGCCGCCGTTCGCACTCCACGCTAACACCCCACCACCAATAACTTTACCGACTGATGCCGCAGGTCCCAGATACCACGCGCCCGCTATCAGCACACCATCCTGGTAACCTTCAACAATAGCTTTAGTAATATTGGCACCTTCCGGTAAATCCCCCTTCGCCATCTTCTCCAGCCCCGCCTGGTTTTGCTCCGGCGTCAGATTATTGTCCACCGCATACTGATTCCAGGACGCCATCGCCTGGCCATAATCCATCATGCCTTTCGGCAGATTTTCCCAGCCGCTCAGAGAGTTATTCTCAACCGCATTCTTCCCTGCCTGAGCGCCGGCCAGCGCACTGGCGCTACTGCCGCCGGTCACGCCGCCTGCCAGACCTGCAGCCAGGGTACTCAGTGCACTGATGATCTGCTTATCCGACTCCTGCAGGTCACTGACCTGTTTACCCGGATACATCGAATGCATGATCAATTTACCCATCAGCTCTCCGCTGACCGCACCGGTCGCGCCTGCTGCCGCGCTGGTTCCTGCCGCCCGCGATCTTATCACACGAACCATTGCACTGGTGCCACGGCTGGAAAGGCAGATCGATGCGATCCGACAGACGCTAATGGCGAAGCAGAAGTTTATTTCTTAGATGCTGGATAACGTGATGGGTAAACGGATTAGCTAACAGGCGCGGAACTGAGGTGCTCGAATATCCCAGCCCGCTGACCGCAAGCAATTAACGAGGAGCTGCTTATGGCTGGTACCCATCATAAGTCAGAAACCGACACGCCCTCAACTAAATCAAGACGTTATACCGTGGGATATATCCACTATCACCTGAAGCCCCGGCCTTCACCGTCGATCACCCTGCACGGCCACTGGATGGCCGAGCTGGGATTTTGCGACCGGGCAGAAGGTCGAGGTGATCACCACGCCGGGGCAGATGATTATCCGGCTGGCGGCGGACTGATAATGTAAAAATCCCGGCTCGCTGGCCGGAATTGTATTAATTAGTAGTCAGAGTGATATGTGACTTTGTATGTGTTTCCTAATTCTCTTTTAAGACGCTCGGCTAATATATACCCATCATCAATAAATAACTTTTCTTCTTTTTCACTTTTAAAACTGGATGATGCAGGATCATCTACATTGAGAATATCATCATATCGTTTAGCCCATTCATTCAGGCTATTTTTCAGCTCCAGTGATATTGGTAATTCCTCGGGTGATATATCACTAAAATCGCCCGAACCACCTCCCCATAATGGATGACAATGATAGTCAGCCATTAATTTTATCTCTTTCATTTTACCGAGCCTCGCAAGTTAGCCCCTACGACGTAGGGGTTGTTCCCTCAGTGATAGCAATATTGTACTTCTTACCATTTATCATGGTTTCAAAGATGGGCCTGCCAATCCCAGGACCTTGATAACCAACAACTTTACCATCAGTGACAGCTTTCATTATTACATCAGGAATACATGCTTATGATACACCTATTTGAGCAAATTGGCTCCAATTCTGTTCCACAATATGTTGTAATCCTTTTTTTGAATTTCCTTTTCAAGAAAAATAATTTTCCCGCCATTGTCCTTTCCTGCACTAACAACATTTCCAGGTGTAAATTTAATTCCATGTGTGGTCATCTCATTAAACAAAGATTTAGTTGTCAAACTATTCTTCGCAATTATGACGAGGTCTTTACCCAACATTCCCAAAGAAGTTACAGCAGCCTGATTTTCAGGAACGGATATAAACGCCGCAAAACTCGTCCAGCCAGGACTGTTTACATCTATATTTCTTAGATCCTGTCCATTCCATTGCTAAACATAGGCTTTGACTTCATCGCTTGTCATTACCTCAACACCATGAAGCTTTCCTACCCAGCCAGGACGCGCCGCCATATCAACGCCGCCCTGCGCCAGTTCTTTATCAACAACGACAGCTTCCAGCGGATTATCTTTCAGTTTCTGATCGGTGTCTGCGCTTTGCTTATCGCTGACCTGCTTCCATTTATCGATCACTGGCTGGCAGTCGCTGCCGGATTTCCGGCAGTCTGACAGACTCTTTATCAAAGCTGAGCGCCTGACTGGCATTCAGCGCATAGTTGATCATCCGGCTGGCGGTGGAGTAAGCGGCAGGTAAAAATATCCCGGCTCGGTGGCCGGGATATTTTGGTTAATCATTCAAGGGCTGGTAATCTTCATATTCCCAGGAAAAGACGCGGGAGAGCTTTTGCGCTATATCCATCCAGTCTTCACCTTCACACTGATCGATGTAGTCTGTGATCGTCTTTTTGATTTCATCCAGATCGTATTTACGCACCAGAAGCGTGTGGCGCATTAACTCCGGCAGCCAATGATGTTTGCAGAGCCATTCGGGGGTGCAGACTTTTACATAAAAATAATTGCTACCAGTTTCATCGATAGGTCCAATTGTTAACGTTAATGACATAATGAAATTATCTGCTTCTTCTGGAAGATAAAGTTTCAGATCAAATAAATCATTTCCTAGCGTTTTCAATTCAGCTTTCATTTTTTAATACTCATATGCCCATTACCAATACGTATCCTTTCACCAGTTGATGGGTTTATTTGGTAGGTTTCGAAGTTGGCTTGCACTCCTGTTGGATTCAAATGCTCTGGAGCATTTGGCTTCGAATCAGGATAACGGTATATCCTTAAACCATCAGCACTAACCAGACCTTTTCCGTCCGTTGTTGGTATAGCCCCATCTCCTACCCAGATTTTACCTAATCGATCTGCTTCGTCTCTGCTTCCAGAACCAACACCATAATTCAGTTTTCCATTATCACCCCCTGACAACGGCGTCCAACCTCGGATCCTGCTTAGCGATATTGTTCAGGTTCTGCTGCATCAGATCGTCTTTCAGCTTCGGATAGGCTGCTGCGTTATAAGCAGAGACCTCATCACTGGCCTTATTAATCAGCCGTGAAGCTTCAACCACATCCCCTTTCTTCAGCGCCGTTTCCGCAGCCTTAATCGCCTTACCTGCCACATCCCCTGCACCCGGTATTATCCCGATAACTGCTGCCAGATAATCCAGCGCCGTCTGCGCTTCCGCAAAACTCTCAATGTCACCGACAACCGGCACAAAATCCAGTCCGGCCAGACCCGCACCTCTCAGCAATTCATCACGATGCGCATCCATTTTAGCACCGCAGGCTTCGGCACTCATTCCGGCACAGTTTTGAGCCTTGAATTCCTCAGTAACCTTCACCAACGAATCCTGCGCTTTCTGATATTTCTCCTGCTGCGATATTCCTGAGGCTTTGTTTTCAGCAATATCACTCAGCGCATTATTCTCCACCGCATTCTTCCCTGCCTGAGCGCCGGCCAGCGCACTGGCGCTACTGCCGCCGGTCACGCCGCCTGCCAGACTTGCAGCCAGGGTAATCAGTGCACTGATGATCTGCTTATCCGACTCCTGCAGGTCGCTGACCTCTTTACCCGGATACATCGAATGCATGATCAATTTACCCATCAGCTCTCCGCTGACCACACCCGTCGCGCCTGTTACCGCGCTGTTTCCTGCCGCCCGCGGTCTTATCATACTAACCACTGCACGGTGCCACGGCTGGAAAGGCAGATCAATGCGATCCGGCAACTGCCAATGGCGAAGCAGTAGTTTGTGACTGAGATTCTGGACGATGTGATTGGTTAAACAGAGTAGATATCAGGAGCTGAGCTGTGGTGCGCCAACACCCCAACCCGCTAACCACAACCAACTATACGAGGTGGTTAATCATGGCAGAGCACGATACTAATTCAGAAGTGAGCATTTCCAAATGCGTTACGGCAGGCTGGATGCAATTCTAAAGCAGAACCCCGCGCAACTGAAGTAAACGAACCCCAACGGCATTACACCGTCTGCGACGCCCCCAATGGCATGAAGGGCAACCCGCTGTCGCAACTCATGCTGAAGGGCTGCTGGGTCGAAGATCTGGCCTTTAACACCGAACAGTCCGTTCTCGTCACCGTCGAGCGCGAGCGGCTGGTGATTGAGATTTTACTGCGGTTCGGACTGGCAGGCAAAAAATCCCGGCCTTTTTTAGGGCCAGGATTTTTGTTATAGAATTATTTGGCTGGCTTTTTTCGGTCCTTACGTTCTTCTAGCGTGACCTTTATCCATATTCCAACACCTAAAATAAGGCCTCCAACATATCCTGATTCACAAAAGGATGAAAAAACGTCCTGCCAACTGAATGAAAAAAAATCTTTTTTGAAATATACAATTAATGATGCAAGAAGTACTACTGCCGTATCAGCAACTAAAAACAAAGCCAGGCAGCATAATATCAACTTAGATAATGTAATAAGGTTATTTTTTAGCATTCGCATCATCCTTTTTATCGAGAAGATCTTTTACAGCATTTCCTGTTTTCTCACTGATGTAACCCCCGATAACTGTACCTGTTAAATCAGATATAGCATCTTTTCCTAGTTTTGAGGCGGCTCCTTTTATTACTTCACCTCCGAGACCACCAATAACAGTACCCGCTCCAGCACCTGCAACAGCGTTTGTTGGTTCTTCCCCCTTAATGCTACTGCCAATTGCTGTGCCGCCCATATTGATAGGTGTTGAAGCTATAATACCTTTACCCGTCGTTGCTGCCGCTGTTACCCCTGCCATAATCACATCCACATAACTGAACGGATCTTTTCCGGCAAGCTGAACGCCAGCATTAACTCCCACACCGATTGCTGTATTAGCAGCCATACCTTTCACCGTAAGCCCCAGCACACTGCTTCCAAACATAAACGGCGCATCGCCTATGCTGGCATTCGACTTGTGATAGCCCCAGGTATTCATAATACTCTGAGCTTTAGACATGGCTTCAGAATCAGGTGTACGTTTAATGTAATCCTGCCCGGACAGCAGACCTTTAACCAGTTCCTGTGAGACAGCGGGGCCGTATTCCTTCTCCATCTCAGATGCATAAACCCGCAGATAACCAGCCAGTTCAGCACGTTCAGTACCACTCATCTGAGAAGGGTCTTTGGTAAATTTAGAAACCAGCGCATCACTGCGTTTGTCAGCATTTTCCAGCTTAATAAGCTCATTAGCAGTAGCTAATGTTTTATCGCCGTTATTAATTTTCTCAATGGCTTTGTTGAGTTTGTCTGAAGATGTTGAACCGAGGAAATTATTCTCAACCGCATTCTTCCCTGCCTGAGCGCCGGCCAGCGCACTGGCGCTACTGCCGCCGGTCACGCCGCCTGCCAGACCTGCAGCCAGGGTACTCAGTGCACTGATGATCTGCTTATCCGACTCCTGCAGGTCACTGACCTGTTTACCCGGATATATCGAATGCATGATCAACTGACCCATCAGCTCTCCGCTGACCGCACCGGTCGCGCCTGCTGCCGCGCTGTTTCCTGCTGCCCGCGATCTTATCACACGAACCACTGAACGGGTGCCTCGGCTGGAAAGGCAGATCGATGAGATCCGACAGATGCCAATGACGAAGCAGAAGTTTATTTCCGAGATGCTGGATAACGTGATGGGTAAACGGAGCAGCTAACAGGCGCGGAACTGAGGTGCTCTAATACCCCAGCCCGCTGACCGCAAGCAATTAACGAGGAGTTGATTATGGCTGGCACGCATCACTAGCCAGAGGCCGACACGCCCACAACTAAATCAAGACGTTATACCGTGGGATTTATCCGCGATCACCTGAAGCACTGGCCTTCACCATCGATCACCCTGCGCGGCCACTGGATGGCCGAGCTGGGATTTGATATCGGGCAGAAGGTCGAGGTGATAACCACGCCGGAACAGATGATCATCCGCCCGGCGGTTGACTAATAATGTAAAAATCCCGGCTCGGTGGCCGGGATTTTATCTGATTAAGATATTTTCAGTTCTTCCGTTGCTTCCGCCAGGATTTGCAAAAAACTGCTTAGACTAAATTTCATTGCATTCTGTTCAGCAAGTATCCTGACATCTGAGAAAAACTCTATTTCTATATTGTCAGGGCCTTTATCTTTGTTTAGTTGGCAAAGAATCTGATCTTTGTAAGAGATCTCCGCTGTAATTTCTTCATATTTAGAATCACTGAATAAAGTTAATTCAAAATAATTGTTCATATATTTATCTCGGCTTTTTAGGATCTAAGAAACCAGAAAATGAGCCATCTGAGTTATAACGCACACCTCTGCCATCAGGCAACCTATATTCCACGCCACCTCTGGAAAGTTCTGTTTTTATAGTACTTTTATTATTCAGCACTTCATTTACAAACTGATTCGCTGCTTCACTTTTCTGTGTTGGATTGCCTTTTAAAGGTTCAAAAACACCACCAGGTCTACCTGCGTATTTTTCCCATGCTCTGGCCGCAGCGGATAAACCTTGTTCGTTAATTGGCTCGTTCGCAGACGAAATAAGATCATCTTTCTTGAAACGGTCAAAATTATTATTTGAACCGTTTTCCTTATCTCGCGCATTTTCCTCATCCTGTGGCTCCCAACCGCCAGGCGTTCCGGACCCCGTTCCACCCAATTCGGCTTTATCAGCATCCGAAAAATCTTTGCCAATATTTGGTTGGTTCTGTTCTTCGCCATTTTCCGAAGAACAAGCTCGTCCGAAGGAGCACTGCGTTGCCTTGTCCAGCGCATCACCCAGATCTTTAATTGTACCTTCAAGACCTGAAGCTATTTTCTTATCTGCATCCTGTTTAACCTGGTCGCCGGGACCAACAGGCACACCCGGAACAGGAACTGGAGGCGCAGGGATAGTCAGCGCATTATTCTCCACCGCATTCTTCCCTGCCTGAGCGCCGGACAGCGCACTGGCGCTGCTGCCGCCGGTCACGCCGCCTGCCAGACCTGCAGCCAGGGTACTCAGTGCACTGATGATCTGTTTATCCGACTCCTGCAGGTCACTGACCTGTTTACCCGGATACATCGAATGCACGATCAACTGACCCATCAGCTCTCCGCTGACCGCACCGGTCGCGCCTGCTGCCGCGCTGTTGCCTGCCGCCCGCGATCTTATCATTCTAACAACTGCACGGTGCCGCGGCTGGAAAGGCAGATCGATGCGATCAGGCAACTGCTAATGACGAGGCAGAAGTTTGTGGCTGAGATGCTGGACGATGTGATTGGTTAAACAGAGTAGATATCCGGCGCGGAGCTGAGGTGCGCCAACACCCCAACCCGCTAACCTGCTAACCCGCTAACCCGCTAACCCGCTAACCCGCTAACCACAACCAATTATACGAGAGGGTTAATCATGGCAGAGCACGATACTAATTCAGAAGTGAGCATTTCCAGAGCGTTACGGCAGCGATTGGTAAAACGGAGTAATTAACAGACGCGGCACTGAGGTGTTGGAGCACCCCAGCCCGCTGACCATGAGCAACTAAGAAGTAGTTGATCATGGCTGACACGCATCATGAGTCAGAGACCCGCACACCCACAGCCGCTGCCTGCGGACTACAGGCGCATTATTACAGGGTCAGCTACCGGCCTAACCGGAGCCAGCCGAACCCGCTGCCGCAGCTCACCATTAAAGGCCGCTGGCTGGAGCAGCTGGGCTTCACGACCGGGCAGAAGATCGAGGTGATCACCGGGCCGGGGCAACTGCTCATCCGGCTGGCGAATGAAGGGTAATTAACTGTTCTGTAGATTAAAATCCCGGCACTAAGGCCGGGATTTATTGAGTTAAGATTATAAGTAGAGGCTATCATCGTAAGGACTGGCAGCAAGAATTTCTTCAAAATGTTTTCGAGATTTTATTCCCCAGTCGATGTTGATTTTGTTCATAAGCTCAATAATCTTTGGAAAATAAAAACGCCGACTATCTTTACCGGGAATCCGATTATTTAATTCGTACTCGACTGCTACATCATATATAAAATCATACACAATCCAATAAAGTAACTCATCTGTTGAATCTGTAACCTTTCTAGAAAACTCATATCCTCTCTCGGTACAGATATAATTATACTTTCCATTTTCAAATGAAATATAAGGCGTTCCATCATCAATAGGTGCTGAGCAAAGGTTAACAGAGTGAACTGGAAAACCTAATATCAAAACCAGCGTATCTATTTTTTTTTGAAGATCATTAATACTCAACAGCATTTCAATTAACCCTCTCAATATATTTGTTGTCTAACAACCATTGTACATTTACTCGTTCCTGCATATTAGGCGGAATCTGAATACCTCCGCCATGTTCACCAAAAGCAGGGGCTATTTTCCCTTGCATAACAGGCAACGGTTTTATGACAACGTATTCATGGTACTTATCCGCTAAGGAGCCAGGGGCTAAAGCGCGCTGTTCCTGGGGCGTACCTTGTGGTGCCAGGAAAGAACCATTTGTCTTGCCATACCTATCTAAATGAGTGCCTACAGGAAGCGTTGTTTTAACTGGTTCTTCGGCAAAACCTAATTTTGCAGGCCAGTTCCAGTCTCCGCTTTCATTACGGTATTTATCGTACTGTGACCACCCTGAAGCTTCCTCATCAGCAGCAACTCTATTTGGCTCTGCCGTTCTTCCGGCTGAAGGTTGAGATAGTTTTTTTGCTGAACTCTTTTTGTCGGATCCTTAATTACACTCTTCAGCCCGTAAGCACCCGCCAGAGCGGCAGCCAGTTCCTGAGTCTGCATTGCTATATCATAACGGCCTGCTGCTGTTTTCCAGCTCATACCGGACGCCTGTGCTATTGCTGTTATGGCTTGGTCGCGGCTGATACTGCCTGCATCCAGTCCCTGCAAAACACTTTCCAGGTTTTTCACATCCTGTGGATATAAATCCCTGTACAACAATGAGTAGGTCGCATTTTCACCATATTTATTAAATGCTTCCTGAGCCGGGCCAATCAGCGCACCACAGGCTGAACCACCTTTATTACCATCCGTACAGACCGCTTTTATCGCTTCATCACGCGCTTTATCTGTCTGATTAATCGTCGCCAGCTCTTTCGCTTCAGCCGGTGTCAGTTCCTGTTTTAGATAGTCGCGCTTCGTCTCCAGCTGTTTCTTTCTGTCGGCTTCCTGCACCCTCAGCCAGTTATTCTCAACCGCATTCTTCCCTGCCTGAGCGCCGGCCAGCGCACTGGTGCTACTGCCGCCGGTCACGCCGCCTGCCAGACCTGCAGCCAGGGTACTCAGTGCACTGATGATCTGCTTATCCGACTCCTGCTGGTCGCTAACCTGTTTACCCGAATACATCGAATGCATGATCAGCTGCCCATCAGCTCTCCGCTGACCGCACAGGTCGCGCCTGCTGCCGCACTGGTCCCTGCCGCCCGCGAGCTTATCACACTAACCAATGAACGGGTGTCTCGGCCGGAAAGGCAGATCGATGCGATCCGACAGACGCTAATGGCGAAGCAGAAGTTTATTTCTGAGATGCTGGATAACGTGATGGGTAAACGGAGCCGCTAACAGGCGCGGAACCGTGGTGCTCGAACCCCCAGCCCGCTGACCGCTGACCGCTGACCGCAAGCAATTAACGAGGAGCTGGTTATGGCTGGCACGCATCATAAGTCAGAGGCCAACACGTCCAGGACTAAATCAAGACGTTATACCGTGGGATATATCCGCGATCACCTGAAGCAGCGGCCTTCACCGTCGATCACCCTGCGCGGCCACTGGATGGCTGAGCTGGGATTTACGACCGGGCAGAAGATCGAGGTGATCACTGAACCGGGACTGATGATTATCCGGCTGGCAGCAGCTGAGTGATAATGTAAAAATCCCGGCCTAATGGCCGGGATTTGGTCATTAAGAGACCATTTGATCTAATATGTTTCCAATCTTACTTAACAAGGCTACAACCTCATTTCTATCAGAGCCTATTCTTGTTTCAAACTCAGCAATATCAATACCATTACAGATTTCATTCAACGCTGAATTTAATATCAGCAACTCTTCTTCTGTTATATTAATTTCTGCAGTTTTCATTGTGACAGATAATAGTTCCATATTTACCTCAAGCTATCAAAGTAGGCTCTCCCGTTCACTGGTCTGAATGCAGTACCACCATCGCCAGGTTTGGGGTTTCGTATAACAACGGTGTTTGTCGATTGATCCCAATAAGCTGACCCTCCGCCACTTAGCTCTTTGACAGAAGTTGGATTTTACAACGTTCTCAATGAGTTGAGAAAACTGTTCTTTTGTCTTTATTCCCAGATTAGCGAATTCAATTTACTGAATAACATGTTTTTCGAAAGCATGTCCATCGGCAATTTCTTTTCCCGTTAACTCGGCATTAAGATTTTTACTATTTACAGCACTATGAGCCTCATTATTCCGTGCATTTTCCTCATCCTGTGGCTCCCAATCGCCAGGCGTTCCGGACCCCGTTCCACCCAATTCGGCTTATCAGCATCCGACAAATCTTTGCCAATATTTGCTTGATTCTGCTCTTGGCCATTTTCCGAAGAACAAGCTCGTCCGAAGGAGCATTGCGTTGCCTTGTCCAGCGCATCACCCAGATCTTTAATTGTACCTTCAAGACCTGAAGCTTTTTTCTTATCTACATCCTGTTTAACCTGGTCGCCGGGATCAGCAGGCACACCCGGAACAGGAACTGGAGGCGCAGGGATAGTCAGCGCATTATTCTCAACAACAACACTCTCTGGCGTGGAGTATGGTGACGAAGGCGATTTTTCCCTTTACTTTCTGTTAGTTAGAATCGTTTTTACCGGCGTACTTCCGGCGCGACAACTTGTAGCTCCGACGCGCCTTTTTCTTCTTCACATGCTACCGCTGGCCAAGAGCACCTGGCGCATTGTAAGGATTTTTAAAAATGCTCCAGACGTTGGGTTGGGAGCATTTGTACGTTTTAGCGGTTATTTTTCTGGATTTATATATGTATACCTACTATCAATTTCCAGACCAAGATCATTAACTATTTTAAGCACTTGCGTGTACTCACCTTTACTGATCACAACATCATGATCAGCAATATGATCACATAGCGTTTCGAATGCTATTACATTCTCTGAAAACCCAAGATACCCAAGGGCAAAGTCAACTAACGAAGGTTCCAGACGATCTTTTAATCCTTCACCAAATTCTCTAATTTCGTCATTAATATCCATTTCACCCACACTATTTTCTAATAGGCTTTAAAGTTGGAGGAGTCAGATTATTATCCGGGAACGCTGTTACAATTTTCCCACTAGCGGGCTCGTATACCACACGAACTCTGACACCATCTCGTTCTTCCCAGGCAACCCACCTTGCCGGCCTTCCTGCGTTTGTATATGCCCCACCAGTTCCGGTCTGAGCAAACCATTGAGTATCGGGGGAGGTAGCAATGCCTCCCACAGTATGGACAACCTTATCTGCTGACCAACTTTGAGGAAAGACTGTTTTTCCTGGATTTCCAGGATATAGATGTCCCCCTTGCGTAGGGCTATCCCCATATAAAATATGTTGTTTGGCTTCTGGTGAAAGGATATCAACGTATTTCTGGTTTGAAGGTGATAGTCCAAGATCTGAACTTTAGCAATAGACAAAAAGGTTTTAGCAACTACGTACTGCGCCAGCTTGGCTTCACTCGTAGGTACACCACTTGCCAAGATTTCTGCTGCCCGTTGTGGCGTCATTTCTCCGTCAGCCGCCAATGCACTGACCGGGACCCCAAAGAACTCTGCCCATGCTGTCAGCAATCCTTTAACGGCATCCTGCCCTTCAGGTATTTGACCCTGCGAGTTTTTAACCAGCGCCGCCGTAAGTTCATCCAGCGAAGCGCCATTATGGATCATGCTGGCCGCAAGGGACTGTTGAGATAAGCCAATATCATTCAGTTCCTTAGGCAGACTCAGCGAGTTATTATCAACCGCATTCTTCCCTGCCTGAGCGCCGGCCAGCGCACTGGCGCTACTGCCGCCGGTCACGCTGCCTGCCAGACCTGTAGCCAGGGTACTTAGTGCACTGATGATATGCTTATCCGACTCCTTCAGGTCACTGACCTGTTTACCCGAATACATCGAATGCATGATCAGCGGCCCATCAGTTCTCCGCTGACCGCACCGGTCGCGTCTGCTGCCGCACTGGTTCCTGCCGCCCGCGATCGTATCACACGAACCATTGAACGGATGTCTCGGCCGGAAAGGCAGATCGATGCGATCCGACAGACGCCAATGACTAAGCAGAAGTTTATTTCTGAGTTGCTGGATAACGTGATGGGTAAACGGAGCAGCTAACAGGCGCGGAACCGTGGTGCTCGAAACCCCAGCCCGCTGACCGCAAGCAATTAACAAGGAGCTGGTTATGGCTGGCACGCATCATAAGCCAGAGACCGACACGCCCACAGCTCAATCAAGACGTTACACCGTGGGATATGTCCGGGATCAGAGGAAGTTCACGCTTTCACCGTCTATTATCCTGAAGGGCCACTGGATGGCGGCACTGGGATTTGAGACCGGGCAGAAGATCGAGGTGCTCACTGAGCCGGGACAGTTGATTATCCGCCTGGCTGCTTAAGGATAACTGACTGATAAAAATGGAATCCCGGCTCACTGGCCGGGATTTCTTGTTAAGATCAATTAGGATCTGATGGGGGAGATTTTCGCGTATTGAACTTGTCTGTCAGATTAAAAACTATTGTAGCTAATGTAATCGCTGTTCCTGCAATAGTTCCAAAAACAATAGCTCTCTTTAGCTGTCCATCGGGAATTAGAAAAAATCCATTTTTGATATATATAATCATCGATGATCCAGCCCCCAAAATAAAACAAATCAGTATACAAAAAACACAAGAGTAAATTAGTAATTTGATATATGCGATCATTTTTTCTCCTCCTTTTCTTTTTCAGAAGATTTTTGTGGAGTTAATGTATTTAAGAGATTTTGTGTATATCCACCTAAAAATTCTGTCCCGAGCGAGCCTATAGCATCAAATATGAAGCCAGGTGCATCCTTTCCTGTTAACGAATTAACAACCCCTGGTGCATATTCACCAAATCCCCATCCCAATCCAGCGCTACCTGCGGCGATACCAATCGCCCCAATATCAGCTCCATTGCTCAATGCCGCACCAGTCGTAGCTATTCCTACGTTCTGCAATAGTCCACGTCCCGGAGCCAGTGCGCCGGTTACAGCCGCAGAAGCACTGCCCCAGTAGTCCCAGGTTGTTTGCTGATTTTCAGGCAGGCTTTGATTCTTCTCACTGTTGATATCAAACCACTGATACGTACCATTAGCCATTGCCGCGATGACTGCACCACCGACTACTTTACCTACCGATGCAGCCGGACCTAAATAAGCTGCTCCTGCTATCAACACGCCGTCCTTATATCCATTCACGATAACCTTGGTTATATTCGCGCCGTCAGGCAAATCACCCTGCGTCAGTTTATCCAATCCTGCCTGTTTCTGCTCTGGTGTAAGGTTATGTTCCTCTGAATACTGATTCCATGACTGCGCAGCGGAGCCTGAACTGGTCATACCCGTACCCAAACTTAGCGCATTATTCTCAACCGCATTCTTCCCTGCCTGAGCGCCGGCCAGCGTACTGGCGCTACTGCCGCCGGTCACGCCGCCTGCCAGACCTGCAGCCAGGGTACTCAGTGCATTGATGATCTGTTTATCCGACTACTGCAGGTCGCTGACCTGTTTACCCGGATACTTCGAATGCATGATCAACTGACCCATCAGCTCTCCGCTGACCGCACCGGTCGCACCTGCTGCCGCGCTGGTTCCTGCCGCCCGCGATCTTATCACACGAACCATTGCACTGGTGCCACGGCTGGAAAGGCAGATCGATGCGATCCGACAGACGCTAATGGCGAAGCAGAAGTTTATTTCTGAGATGCTCGATAACGTGATGGGTAAACGGATTAGCTAACAGGCGCGGAACTGAGGTGCTCGAATATCCCAGCCCGCTGACCGCAAGCAATTAACGAGGAGCTGCTTATGGCTGGCACCCAGCTTAAGTCAGAAACCGACACGCCCTCAACTAAATCAAGACGTTATACCGTGGGATATATTCGTGATCACCTGAAGCACCGGCCTTCACCGTCGATCACCCTGCGCGGGCACTGGATGGCAGAGCTGGGATTTGCGACCAGGCAGAAGATCGAGGGGATCACTGAACCGGGACAGATGATTATCCGGCTGGCAGCAGCTGAGTGATAATGTAAAAATCCCGGCTCAATGGCCAGGATTTCCTTTTAGTTATCTGTATAAGCGGCTATTAGCTTATTTATTTCACACCAAAGTTGACCTTCATTAAATTCACATTCTTGACGACCATTATCTGGGTTATACATATCAGCAATACAAAATACGCTGGAGAGTAACTCACTTAAATTATCATCATCCTGTGCAAGTAATTCATTATCACGTTCTGTTTTCCACTTAATCATATAAGTGTCCACAAAGCAGCCAGCGGTTATGTCCTTGGATATAAAACTGTCAATGTAGCTCTTAAGTGATTGACTCATCTTAAATCTCGTTATCCATAACGTTATCATACTTTTTCGTTTGAGGATCAAGCTTCCATCCACTGACAAAATTACCTGTTATATCAACCACAACTACATTATTTTTTGCGGGTTAAAAAATACTTTCAATTCTGGAACTAACAAGTATTTGCCATGTTCATAAGTACTTGTGTTATCTAAATGTGGCGTGGTCTCCGTCAACAGGCCGAAGATGAAGCAGTGACTTAAGGCGTTCCCTGGCGCGCTGAACTACACCGGCGATCTGCCGGTGATCAAGCGCGGGAACGGGCATTATGGGTGGATTTGACGGCTAAAAATAGGAAGATCCCGGCTTGAGAGCCGGGATCATTGATGGCTAATCGTCGTAGCGGAAGTCTATATTTAGTTTCATTTTTTCAACATCCAGAGTCACTTTACATCCATGCCACGCAGGGCGGCCATTGGTCAGATTGTTTTCAATATAGTAGTTGCGAAGCTCTACTAAATAATGAAGGATATCTGTATTCGCCCTTCCACCTGCCGTTAACCATTGAGTTTTATCATCATCATCAAGATAATCATATTCATACTCACAATGATCATTTTCCGGTGACAATTCTGCACGCATAATGACCTTCTTAGCTTTGTCGGGAGCGATACTATATAAAACAGTACCGATATCTTTATAAATCTCTTGATCATTTCTCATTATTTCCCTCCCGGTGCATTTATAAAGGTTTTTTCTATTGGGCGACCACCATTAATAGAGTAGATAACGTTGAAGCTTTCAGGGCGACCACCAGTTCCAGAATAAACGGGATCTATCTTAACATTCACCTGCTTACCCTCTTTCAGGGCAGAAGCCCACGTATTTTCCATTTGTTTCCAGGCACCCTTATTCAGATTACCACTCATTGGAACAATATTAAGCTTCTCACCCATACCACCAAAAATGCTGGCTATCAGGTGACCACCTTCATCCCCTGCAACCCCACATTTACCAGCTTTGCACTGTTGGTATGTATTACGGTCTTTTGTCAATAATGACAGATCTGCTTCAACAGACGCTACCCGGCCATTATTATCGGTCACATAAGTTTTATTAGCATCAACTTTATACGTTTTATTTGGCAGGGGATTATTCAGTTCTTTACTCCAGTTTCCCTTACTACCTGATACTGCAACGATTTCATCGCTGGCCTTATTGATCAGCTTCGAGGCTTCAGCAAGTTCCCCTTTGTTCAGCGCTGTCTCAGCCGCTTTAATGGCCTTGCCCGCCACATCCCCTGCGCCCGGTATCAACCCTAACGCTGCGGCAAGATAATCCAGCGCACTCTGCGCTTCCGCAAAGCTCTTGATATCACCCACCACCGGCACAAAATCTGCACCGGCGGCAAGAGTTTCTTTCAGCGATTCACGCCGCTCGTCGTACATTTTCACCGAGCAGGCTTCCGCGCTTAATCCGGCACAGTTCTCCTTCTTATAGCGCTCGTTTTCCGCCTCAACATACTCACCGGCCTTCTGCTCAAGCGTTTTACCTTCAGACTGCGCCTGCGCTATATCACCCAGCGAGTTATTCTCAACCGCATTCTTCCCTGCCTGAGCGCCGGCCAGCGCACTGGCGCTACTGCCGCCGGTCACGCCGCCTGCCAGACCTGCAGCCAGGGTACTCAGTGCACTGATGACCTGCTTATCCGACTCCTGCAGGTCGCTGACCTGTTTACCCGGATACATCGAATGCATGATCAACTGACCCATCAGCTCTCCGCTGACCGCACCGGTCGCGCCTGCTGCCGCGCTGTTGCCTGCAGCCCACGATGTTACCGCACCTACCACTGCATGAGCCATCGCTTTTGCGGCCTGATTGTCGGCGGTATATTTGTGTATCTGCTCGGCCAGATACGGTGCCGCCGCGCCGCTGGCTGCCTGCGCCAGATTGCCACCCGCCAAACCCTGAATCGCCGCAGTCGCCGCCTGAATCCCCTTCTGGATATCGCTGCCGGTGCCCCAGAGTGCCATGGCCTTCTTATAATCACTGCTGTTTTCCAGCGCTTCCTGATACGCTTTCTTTTCAGCCGCAGGAGCGTCGGCATCCGGCTGGTTTATGTTGTTTTTTGCCAGTTCCTTCTTACCTGCTTCCGTCGCCTCAATCTGCCCCTGCGTCCGGGCGATATCAGCAACCTGGCTGCCTATTTCACCAATCAGCTGAGCCGTCTGCAGGCGTTTCTGCTCCTTCTCTTTGTCGAAAATCGGGCTGATGCTGTCATTAGCGTGCTCGGTGTCGCGGCTAAGTGCAGCAACATCCTGCTGCTGATTTGCCTGGTCGCGCACCACTATCGATCCCTGGGCAACGGCTGACTGCGTGGTTCCCTCTGCGTGGCCACTGCTGCCTGCGCCCGCCAGCATACTGGCGGCCATGTTCCCTTTGAACTGGCCGCTGAAGTTGCCCGCCGAACTGAGGCCAATCCCCTGGTGCTGGGTTTTATAATCTGCCTGATTATGCAGGTCAGTGAAGCCCAGCGTGCCGGTATCAAGACGGTTTTTATCCGCGTCAGCCTGGCTGGCTATCACCGCACCATTGAGCTGGGTGTGACTGCCAACGTTAATATCAAACCCGCCCTGACCGGCATAAATGCCGCTTTGCTCCAGCACACTGTCGTAATTGCTGTGCATTTTATCCTGGCTGGCGTTGATATAACCGGAACCGGTCATCGAGCCAAAAGTGAAACTGCCGCCGGCACCAAAACTGATCTGCTTCGAATCATAGTTATCACTATCCTGCAGGCTGGAAATAGACAGGTTGCGACCAATGTCAGCAGTCACGCTGTTACCGTTAACCAGCGCGCCAGTCAAAGTGGTGTCACGACCGCTACTGATGTCGACAGCACCGCCGCTGTCGAGGGTGGTTTCGCTCCAGACGGTGCCATTTCCCTTTTCATGGCCTTTCGCCCCGTTAACGCTGGCGAAAATACTCAGTCCTGCACTGCCACTGCCCACGCCGAAACTTAGGCCGATACCGCCACCGCTGCTGCTGTTTTTACCGCTGGTTTGTTGCGTACTTGCCGCGCCCGTCAGGTTGATGTCGTTCGCTGCGTGCAGTGACGTATCACCACCAGCCTTGAGCTGGCTACCGGCAATCAGTAAATCACCGCTGCTGGCACTATTGCCTTTACCGGTGGCATCAATACTGAGGTTTTTACCGGCATTCAGCGTAGAACCGCTGACGGCGTCGGACTCCTGATGCTGCTGAGATTTTGATTTTTGAGTGGTTAGCGAAATACTGATGCCAACGCCATTGTTAGGATCGCCATTGGCCTGCGCAAGCTGGCTGGCCTGGTTCGCCTGAACACCGGAAAGCACCGCTTTGGTTGCCTGTAATGCGGCCAGACGCCCATCGCTCTCTTTTTTGGCGGACTGTGCAGCAGAGACCGCACTGTTAACTGCCTCGGCTACTGCGCCTGAAAGCGCCAGCGTCAGTCCACTGGTGCGCTGCTCAAAACGTTCGTCGCGCGTACGTACATCGTGGCCGGGCGTGATTGCTACGCTGTCACCTTTCAGGGCCATGTTGCCGCCGGCAATCAAATCCGCCCCCTGCACCTGCAACTGCTGGCCTGCGGTGATTGAAACGTTCCCGCCGGTGCTGCCAACGGTACTGACACTCTGGCTTTGCGTCGTGCCTTTTTCCTTCAGATCGTGCAGCGACTTACTGCTGCCGATGCTGATACCCAGCCCACCGGTTCCCATCAGGCCGCTTTTTTTCGTCTCGGAAAAACGCCAGCTCGACTCCGTGTTGGTAGCGGCAGAGATCCCGACATTGTTACCGGCGCTGAGCGCCACGTTATCATCACCCGCGACCTGCGATCCTTTTACCAGCAGATCGTGACCCGCGCTTACGGAGATATTGTTGCCACTGAGCAACGTGCCTTTTTCGTGCGTAGCGCTGTCTTCCTGAATGGTGTGGGTGGTCTTCTTTCTGAACAGACCTTTTTTGGTTTTCGTCTCTTCGCGATAGTTATAATCGCTTTCGGTGGCCGTGGTGAGGTTAATATCATGCCCGGCTCGCGCGGCGATATCCTGTTTTGCCGTAATCTCACTGGCTGCGCTGTTGATGTCATTCCCTGCGGCCAGCACGATATTACCGCCACTGCTGATTTCGCTGCCGGTTTGACGAACCTGCTCGTTGATCGTCACTTTTTTGCCGCCCCGGCTCTCGCTGTATACGCGACTCTGCTGGGCATTCAGGTTCAGATCGCGCCCTGCGCTCAGGGAGGCGTTTAAATCGGCCATCAGCTGCGCTGCCTGCGAGTTAATATCGCGACCGGCGCTCAACGCTAAATTTCCGCTGCTCTGGATGGTACTGCGCGTAGCGTTAATGCTGTCGTTTTTGCTATTGCCCTGCGTCTGATGGCTACTGTTATCCAGCGTATTCAGATTGATATCATTTGCGGCGGCCAGCGTCGTATCGCCTTTTGACACCAGTGTGCTGCCGCTCAGATTCAGGTCGTGACCGGCACGCGCGGTGAGATCGCCACCCGCACTTACGCTACCGTCCTGGCTGCTGGTCACCACAGCGCTGCCATTTTTATTAAGGCGATCGGTATGGAGCGCATTGGCGGCGATATTGATATCGCCCCGCGTACCCAACTGTAAATCACCGCCAGCAGCGAGCGTCGCGCCCGTGTTATTGATGTTGCCACCCGCGCTGAGGCTGGCATTTTTGCTGGCTGAGATACTGGCCACATCCCCTAACTGGGTATCACTGAAGCTTAACGCGGGCGCATTTTTGATGCCGTTAAGCGCCAGGCTGCTCCACTGCTGAGCCTGCGTAACGTTATTGATATTTCCCGCCGCCGATGCGAGCGAAACGGTTTCGGCCGAAATCGATGCACCGATATTATTAATATCGCCACTCGCGTTCAGTTGCAGATCGCCGCCCGAAGCCAGTAAACCGGCGTGCAGGTTATTCAGTGTGCTATTGCTGTTGGCTGACAGCAGCGTCTCGGCTTTGATAGTACTACCGTCGTTATTGATCTGCCCGGCATCCAGTTTCACCGCCTGACCAGCAATCACGCTACCTGCCGCGATCTCACTGTCGCCTGGCGCCAGATAGAGTTTCGGAGCCAGCACGGTTTGACCATTAACCGTGGTTTTTTCCCACCACACAATACTCGTGGTCAGGGCCGCAACCTGTTCCGGCGAAAGGCTAACCCCCAGTTGCAGGCCCAGGCCCGCCTGTTGCCGGGCCGCGCTGTCCATCAGGTATTGCATCTGCTGCAGATCGGAGCCGGTACCCCCCACATAGCGATGCCCGGTCTGGCTCAATATGGCGTTACTTACGTAGCGGGTATCGAACGCGGCATCACCGAGGAATTTATAATCCTTATCGGGTGTAAGCTGCAGACGATTCAGCAGATAGGCAGAACCGAGGAATTTATCTTTGTCGGTATAGATTGCCGCCGTTTCGACTCGAGGGCTGCTGCTCAGCGCCGGTTGCGTTACCGCCTGAGCCGATTGTTGAACTGCCCCGGAAGTCGGGTTCCTGAGAAACGCATTGAGGCCATCAAACAGGCTGCCGTCGGTTTTACCGACCTCTGCCAGCTGTGGGTTAGTGGTAATCAGGTAGGGACTGGCAGGATCTTTACTGGCGACAAACAGGCCGTTGTTACCGGCAGGCAGTGGATAATCAGTTAACGCCGCGCCCTGATTACCTATTTGCTGTAGCGCGCCTGTCAGCGCATCCTTCCACTGCGGAGACCCGACGGCGATAGTTTGCCCGGCGGCAAGCTGCTGGTTCTGCACGCCACCCACGGATTGCAGTGGCGCAGTTCCTGCGATACCCGGTTTGCTAATAGCATGCACCATGCTGCCAGCGTTAGCCACGGTATCCGTATTGCTCAGGTTATTCGTAAAACGCGCGCTGACGTTGCCGCCAGCCTGAATCACGGCACGCAGACCTTCTCCCGTCTGGCTGGTTTCATAAACGGGTGCGCCCTGCAGGGTATAAACCACCTCGGAGCCCAGGCCACTCTCGTATTTCACACCATGTGAATTCCCGTTACGTAAATCAGCAATGATCGAAGGTGCAGTATCTTCTTCGCCGTAACGGTTAGTATCAATCCGTCCCGTATTAGGATTGCCATATTTGTAGACCAGATACTGGCTTTGAATACTGTTTTCCCAGGACTGATTATTCAGATTGTTGCCGGTGAGCACGATATCCTGACCGGCGAGTAAATTACTGGCTTGATTGTCGAGGGCATCGGCTGTCACTACCAGATTCCGGTTAGCAGCGATTCGCCCTGCACCGCCAGTGGCGCTGGCCGTGACGGTGGTAGAACTTACGAGAAACTTGCGAACCGCCGTACTAAGTTTCGGAGCCAGCGTGGTGTAAGGCCGGTATTCGGTGTGGCCGTTTCCTTTACCATTACTTCCCCCCGTCTGATAACCATGCATGCCGTGATAAACGCCGATCTCATCGTCATCAAGCTGACCAAGCTTCACTTTCATGGTGGCTTGTCCCAATCCGGCGGGGGCATTCGTAGCGGACGCTGAAGTTACAGAGGTATTCATCCCCTCACGCTGATTCAGCAGATGCCCGGTACGGATGGTGATATCTCCGAGCGAGGTTTCAATATTGCCTGAGGTATTGATCACTTCATCGCTTGCGTTACCCGCCGCATCACGCTGCAGCCACAGGTTATTATTCGCCAGGATATCGCCACGATTATTTTGAATGCTGCTGGCCAGCAGTTGCATATTATTTCCGGCATACAGCAGCGCACGGTTTTCTATCCGGCTGCCTGCTGTCATCAGCAAATTCCCTGCTGTCCCGACGAAGCCATAATTCACTAACTGGCCGCGACTGGTGAGACGCATATCTCCGCCGGCCTGGACGCTTCCGCTATCATTAAGCGTCATGTTGCTGGCATCGACGTTCAACGCGCCGCTGCCGCTGCGTAGCTGACCATTATTGATGAAATTATTGCTGCTGAGTTGCAGGCTGTTGCCCTGCAGCGTCCCCAGAACGGTGAGATCGCCTTGCGTACTGAGATTCAGCGCTTTACCCGCTGCCAGCGTGCCGCTCTGCGTGAACCCCGATCCCAGTTGCAGGGTCATGTTGCCCAGCGCCAGCAGGCTGCCGGCCGCATTCAGCACCGGCGTATTGAGGGTCAGATCGCCTGCGCTATAGAGTTTGCCGGTTGCCTGGTTATCGGCATTCTGTAAGGTCAGGGCCAGCGCACGGCTGGCGAATACGCTACCGCTGTTGTGCAACACACCGCCGCGCACCTGTAAATTATCGCCCTGCAGCTGTCCCTGATTGGTCATCTGGCTGGCATTCACCTGGCTATCACCCAGACCGGTAAACGTCCCGCTGTTCACCAGGTTGTTACCACTGTAAGCCAGCCCCTGCGCCTGCACCAGGCCGCTATTCAGTACCGTCGGTGCCGACAGCGTCAATGGACCACCGGTAAGCAATCTTCCCGGGTTATTCAGGCTGTCGCTTAGCGTTATCGTCGTAATGCCATCGCCCTGAATCTGTCCCTGGTTCAGTAAAGATTGCGCGTTGAGTTGCAGAGCACCCTGGCTGCGCAGAACCCCGCCCTGATTCGCAATCGTCTGTTCAACGTTGCCATTCAGGTTCTGCTGGGCATACAGCTGACCACGGTTAGTCAGGTTGCCGCTGGTTATCACCAGATTTCTGGCTTCGATATCACCGGCACTATCAATCGAGCCCGCTTTCAGGGTGCTGGTTCCCGCGCTCAGCAAAGCAGCGCCTTTTAGCTGCTGCAACTGTCCGCTGAGGTTAGCCGTCAGCTCGTCTGTTGCTGTAGCACTTCCCTGATTAAGCAGCGAATTGCCCTGCAGCTGCAGATTTTTTGCCGACCATTTGCCTTCATTGTTCAGGCTCGCCGCCTGAATGGCCGCCAGACCACTGGAAACGATATTACCCTGCGCCAGCGTGTGCAGATTGCCGGTCGCCGTAAGGCTGGTGCGCGCTGCGGACTGGATGCTGCCATTGACATCAATCTGGCTGGCGCGGGCATCAATGCTGTTCGCCTGCCAGCTGCCCTGCTGGTTGATACGTTGCGCATTCACGTTCAACGCGCCCTGAGTCAGTAACCGGCCCGACTGGGCATCGGTCAGATCCTGCTGTAATTGCAACACCAGGGATTTTAAACCGATCAGATTGCCGCTGTTGCTTACACTGTTCGCCTGAATCGCCAGCGTATCGCCCTGCATCTGACCCTGGTTACGCAACTGCGAGCCTGTCAGCGAAAGTTGTTCACCACTCAACAGCTTGCCACTGTTATTAAACTCGCGGCTTTGCAGCGTAGCGGCGCTATCCGACAGCAGGCTACCTGCGTTGTCCAGCGTTTGTTGCAACGCAACATCAAGCCCTTTGCTGCCGAGGGCGATACCGCTGTTATTCAGCGTATTGCCGCGCAGTTGCAGCGAGCTGCCCTGCAAACGTCCGGCATTTTGTGTGCTGTCAGCGTCCACTTTCAGCGCACCGCCTGACAGAATTTGCCCGGATTGCAGGTTATTGAGCGCATCGCTGCGCAGCGTGACCGATTGATTGCCCTGCATCAGCCCACTGTTAGTCAGTTGTTCGGTATCAAGTTCGAGGGTTTGTCCACTGAGGTTACCTGCATTGCTCAGCGCGGAAGTGTTCAGCGTCAACGCATCTGAGGCCAGCAGTGAGCCCGCAAGCGCATTATCGAGCGTGTTTTTCACGCTGATATCCAGCATTCGCGCAGAGGTTTGCCCCTGGTTGCGCCACGCATCGCTGCGGATCGCCATCGCGCCCAGCGCGTTAAGAGAGCCCTGCTGCTGTAATGTTCCAGCGGTCAGATCCAGGCGATTATTCGCGCTCAGCGCGCCCGCGTTATTGATAATGTCTGCGGCAATGGTCAGATCCTGCGCGCCGGTCTGCGCCCGGTTGTTGAGCGTATCCGCCTGCAAAGTCAGCTGGCCGGGTGTAAACCACTGGCCAGCCAGATCGGCCTGATCGGCAACGTTGAGCGCGATGGCGCTTTTGCCCTGCGTGCGCGCGTTGTCACCACTGCTTAACTGTTGCGAATTCAGTGTCAGCGCCTGGTCGGCCGAAAGCGTGCCGTTCAGCTCAATATTTTGCCCATTGAGCTGAATATTTTGCGCACTGGTCTGTAACGAACCTGCGCGGGTCGTCAGTTTTTCAGTCTGGAAATCGAGGTTGTGCTTCGCGCTCAGCGTTCCACCGAGGTCAGCCTGGCTGGAGTGCACCCGCAGAGCGCCGTCTGTCAGGGTGTTACTGCCATCGCCAGCGGTAAACTGATCCGCATTCAGCGTTAAATCGCCCTGCGCGCCCAGCAGACCGTTGTTATCCAGCTGGCCGACATCCAGCCGCTGCCCGGCGCCAGATTGTGCCGTACCGTTATTTGTTAATACGCGGCCAGAAAGCGTTTGCTGGCCGAGCGATTGCAGCAGACCCACGTTGGTCAGATGATCAAAACTAAAGTGCGTATTACCATTCGCCGCCAGCGTACCGCTATTGACGAAGTCCGTTGCACTGAAAGCCAGCTCGCGCCCGGCAATCAGCGTGCCAGCCCACTGGCTTTGATTATTAACCTGTAATGCAATGTCATTACCGGCGGATAGCTTGCCCTCACTGAGAGCGTTGAGGCGGTCTGCACGTAAAGTGACATTGCCACCCGCACGGCTTTGTCCATCCAGTTGCTGCTGTGCGCTGGTCAGGCTAAGGTCCTGCTGAGCCGTGAGCATTCCGGTTTTGCTCAGGTGCAAGGCACCGCCGCTCAGCTGAACATTATCTCCGTCCAGCTGACCACCGATCGCAGCCTGCTGGCTGGCCGTCAGTGAGACGTCACCGTCACCGTGCAGTCTGCCTGTGCTGCCAAGCGTGAGGGTATCGCCGTTCAACATCAGGCTACCCCCGCTGGCAATCTCGCCTAGCAGTATTTGCTGACGGGCGCTGAGATTGATGTTGCGCTGGCTGCTAAGCCGGGCGTCTGCTGCGGTTTGCAATGAGGTGCTGCTTAGCGTCAGGCCGTTTTTACCGCTTACAGAACCGTTCAGGGTGAAATCGCCACCCGCTAAATCCAGCTCGTCACCGGCGAGTAAAGTCCCCGTTGCGCCATTCAGCGCCTGCTGCGTGGCACTGATATGCAGCGCACGCGAAGACCCGATCAATCCCTGATTGTCCAGCGATGCGGTGCTGAGCGTTTGCCCGCCTGCCGACTGTAAGCGTCCCTGGTTGCGTAAGGTATTTGCCGTAATAGTCTGGTTTTTCTGCGCCTGAATCAGGCCGTTATTCATCAGCGTCTGCGCCGTCACACTGATGTCACCGTTAGCTGCAACGGTACTGTTTTGATCTGCCGTGACGTCGCTTGCCGCCAGGCGCAGATTGCCGCCGCTGGTCAGTTTATTGTTACGCAGCTGCACATTGCCCTGGCTGTTCAGCGCTACGTCACCGGTCGCCTGTTGCGTCCCCTGCAGCTGCATATCTCGGGCATTCGCGAGCAGCTTGCCGCTGGCGCTGGCATTCCCCAGTGTCAGGGTGCCATTCGCGTTTAATGTGATATCACCCTGGTTGGCCAGCAGGTTACCGATGTTGACCCCGACGCCTTTGTCGCTCGACACCAGATGAATCCGGTTAGCGTACATACCGCCAAGCGCACCGGTATCGACCGCCACTGACGGCACTGGCCCTTCTCCGGCGATTGGCGTAACCGAGCCGTCCTGCGCAACGCGGTTGGCACCCGCCGTGATAGCGAGATCGCTGGCATGAATATCCGCATTAATTTTGGTGGCGCGCGCAATGAGCGATACCGCATCAGCGCGGCTGCCATCCAGCCCTTTGCCCTCAACCGTCACGTCGCCTTTGGTGACTTCCAGCGCGGCAAGATTGCCGCTGGCATCCAGCTGCGGTTTTCCGGTAGTGAGCGTCACGTTGGGCGTATTAATAAAGCCACAGCCGTTACAGGTTATGCCGTAAGGGTTGGCCACGATCACATTCGCGGCTTTACCCGCGACTTCGGTATAGCCCTGCAACTGCGAACGATTAGCTCCCACTACTTCATTGATGATCGCCCGGGCTTCGTGCCCGGCTTGCAGGTTAGGGTTATTCTGGATCAGTCCGCCCAGTTGGGTCTGGGTAAGTTGTCCGCTGGCATTATTGAGAATCAGCCCCTGCTGCCCGACGTTGTACTGCTGGTACTGGTTATGGGAAACACCTGCCTGATTCGGCGTGGCGATATTGACCACCGGCACGCCGTTACCCGCGGCATCCATGCGCGTGCCCGGCGTAACCGGGGTAATTTCCGCGGCCACAACCGGCAGCAGTGGCTGTACCGCCACCAGATAACAAATGAAGTAGGTCAGCGCGCGACGAAACGGGGAAACCGGTTGACGATCATCCATAATCATTGCCTCTTAAAAAACCAGCCCGACCCGGGCATAAATGCTAACGTGATCCGGTTGCAGATAGCCGGGATAACTGAGCGGAAAACCGACCGTGTATTGGGTATAAAAGAAACGGGTGCGGGTGCTGATCCCCACGGCGCTGCCCCATATCGTGCCAACAGACTCGCGGTTCTGCGCATCGCTCTTCAGCCAGCCGCCGTCCACCGCCGCCAGGGCGCTGACGTCACCGACCAACGGCAAGGTGAACAGGGTATAATCCAGTTCATTACGCAAATAGCCACCTGCGTCGCCTGACAGGTATTGTTCTTTGAAGCCCCTGACTGAGCTTTCGCCGCCGAGCGTCAGGCGTTCGCTGCCGTATAACCGATCCGGTGACCACTGGCCGTATACGCTGCTGAGCCACCATAACTTGTCCGAAACCGGTCGCTGAAAGCTGCCGCTCAGGCTCCACTTGCGAAACTGCGCCCGCGGTAAGTCCCCGCTTTTGTCGGCATCACTTTCCGCATCAAACCACGGCATACCGCGGCTAAAGGTTGGGTTGAGCGTTGCCACGCCACCGAACACCTTTTGCGTATGGTTGAATCCGATCTGGGTACTGGTGATTTTGCGACTGCTACTCTGCAACAGGGTATTGTTGAGATAGTTGTGACTGGTGTAGTGATTCAGGCCGAGCTGCAAACTGGTTTTGATTTCACCGTTGCGAAACAACACCCATGAACCATTCAGGCGATGCGCAATATTGTCGCCGTTACTCAGCCAGGTGAAACCATTGTTATCAAAGTGACTGTGATAACTGCTCCAGCTATAGCTATAGTCGAGCAGGCCGTAGCCATACGGCACGCTGACACCCGCCTGCACATTCTGCGCGTCACGCCACTCGCTGAATGCGCTGCTGCGACCGCCGCTGATAAACCAGCGATCCGCCAGCCCCAGCAGGTTGTTGCCGGTCAGCGATGCGGTTAACTGACCGACACCGGTGCTTTTTTGTCCGCTATTATCAAATCCCAGCGCGGCGCTGAGCGGAAATTCTGCCGCTGTCGTCAGGTTCACCACTGAATAACCGGGCTGCGGCGCAGGCTGAACTTCAATCTGTACCGGGGTGCGACGCAGGCGATTAATTTGCTCCATACCCTGCTCAATATCGCGCAGGTTAAGTATTTTTCCTTCAATATGAGGAAAAGCCATCTTTAACATCGTCGGCTGCGCCCCGTCGAGGCGAATAGCGAATAGTTTTCCTTCCAGCACCGGAATAATTAACTGCCCATGCGACAGATCCTGTTCGGCTAAAAACGCCCGGCTGGTAATGTAACCACGTTGCATATACCAGTCAGAGACCGCATGTACCAGCGCATTAATTTCACTCAAATTCAGACAGCGATTGATATAAGGTGCCGTCAGCGCCTGTTGCTGACGATCGGATATCAACGTGACGTGCTGCAGACGGATATGCTGGATCGGAAAACAGGGGCCGGGGCCCGCCGGGGAGGCGTCCGGCGCATTCAGCGGTGCCACAGCATGCCACAGTGCATCGCGCTGCTGCTGATCCTGCTCCAGTCGCTGCTGTTGTTGGTTTTGCAGATAATCGCGGTCGCCAGGTGTCAAAGGGGCAGCGATAATCTGGCCTGACGCTATAATAATAGACAGCGCCAGCAATATCCTTATTTTTGCCATCATCAAAGACTTAAGTAAAATTAATTGTAAAGGTTTTGTAAGCTTCTTTGCGCAGAATATCACCTAAACAATCAGACAGTTCCGCTTACCAGGAAAAAACAATAAACATCACGCAGTTTTAATTAAGTGATAAAAACAACTTTACCTAACGCAAATAAGCAACAGAAAATCAGCAGCGGCCATTTAATCATTAATATCGCGCGATGGCGGCATCACTCCAGATTAAGCGGGATGAATGAGATGAGGCCTGCCCGGTAAGGAAACGGTGCCGTATTGATAAGCGCCACGGCAATCTGCGCTGACGCCGCAGTGTTGCGTCATGCGGACTTTTACTGTTGCTGAAACCACGCACCTGCCTCACCCGATCGCCATTGCTGGCGATCGGGAGGATGCATGCCCGCATCCACTCGCGTATCAATCTCTCATGGCGGACATCAGCGCAGTTTTGCCACCGAAGATTTCAGCCGCGCGCACGCCTGTTCCAGCAATGCATCGTCCACCGCGTAGGCAATGCGTAAATAACCCTGCATGCCAAACGCCGATCCATGCAACACCGCAACCTGTGCGTCCTGCAACAGCCAGCTGGCTAGCGCGCTATCGTCCTCCAGTCGTTCTCCCTGTGGCGTCACGCATCCCAGTAACTTTTGGCAGTTGGCAAAAATATAGAATGCTCCCTGCGGCGCCCGGGCGCTGAGGCCGTTGCTGGTGGCGATCATTGTCAGCACCTGCTGACGTCGCCGATCAAGCGTAGCAAGCCAGCCTGCCAGAAATTCGGCCGGTTGCTGCAACGCGACAACCGCTGCTGCCTGCGAGATGCTGCTGGGATTAGAGGTACTCTGCGACTGCAGAATCTGCATCGCGTCAATCAGCCATGCCGGACCGGCAGCATAGCCGAGCCGCCAGCCGGTCATGGCATGGCTTTTTGAGACACCGTTGACTGTCAGCGTGCGTTCAGCCAGCTGCGGGGCCGCCGCGGCAAAAGTGCTGAATGGCGTGGCGTCGTAGCGTAACGGCTCGTAAATATCATCCGCCATGATTAACACCTGGGGATGATCGGTCAGCACCTCAGCCAGCGCCTGAAGCTCCTGCTCACTGTAAACCGCACCGGTCGGGTTACCCGGTGAGTTCAGAATCACCCAACGCGTTGCCGGCGTCAGCGCGGCAGCCAGTTGTTGCGGCTGCAGCTTCCAGTCGTGCTGTTCGTCACAGGCCACGATCACCGGTTCGCCTTCCGCCAGCGTCACCATATCCGGATAGGAAACCCAGTAAGGGGCAGGAATGATCACCTGCTGGCCAGCATCCAGCGTAGCCAGCAGCGCGTTGAAAATCAGCTGCTTGGCGCCGCTGCCGGCAATGATCTGCTCAGCGCTAAAATGCAGTTGGTTATCACGGGCAAACTTGGCGGCAATCGCTGTTTTGAGTTCGCGCGTACCGGAAACGGCGGTGTATTTGGTTTGCTGCTGCACAATGGCGGCAATACCGGCATAGCTGATGCTGTCCGGCGTGGCAAAATCGAGTTCTCCCTCGCCGAGGTTGATTATCGCTTTGCCGGCGGCTTCCAGCGCACGCACCCGATCGGAAATTGCGGCGGTAGGAGATGGACGGACGCGCTGCATGCGACGAGCCAGTAGCTGACTATTCATAAATCCTCTTTTGTATATCCTGAATCAACTAATACAATTAATCACCCCATCCCAGCAGGAAGAGTGCCGTGTTACCTATTTTCATTGTTGATGATGCCCGCGTTCCGGCGCGCTTTGGGCTGCTTGCCAGCCTGTATGCCAATCAGCTGGCGTTACCGTTATGGAGCCTGCGCCCGGGTTTCACCGGCGATTTTCCCGATAGCCATCAGCATGTCGCGGCGGCAGGTTACTGCGTCACCAGCGGACTGTATCGAAGCGATACACTGCAGCACGAAGTCCGCGATGTAACCCTGCTGCCTGCGAACGAAGCCGTAATCGTCATGGCGCAGGCGGATGAAGCGCGCATTGCTCATTTGCCAGGCCAGCGCCTCAAGGCGCTTTCCTGTGAGACGACAATGCGGCTGCAGGATGGCAGCGACACCCTGCTGCAACATACCCTGAATTCACCGCCCCCCGGTCGCCACGCGCTGCGTATTGGTCTGATAGCGCGCGAGCACGATCAGCGTGACAGCTATCCGGCCACTCTCGAGGCGCTTTACGCCGCAGCCCGGGCGCTGGCGCTCGATGTGGATATTCACTTTTTCGCTCCCGCCGCACTGACAAACGAGCTGTCCGAACTCGACGAGGTGCACGGCATTCTGCTACCGGGAGGTGCCTCGATGGCAGCGGTGCGCGGTCAAATCGCCGTAGCGCACGCCAGCCGGCAACGCAACATTCCCACACTGGGCCTGTGCCTCGGCATGCAGAGCATGTGCACGGCTGCGTTACAACGTCACCCAGAACTCAGTCAGGCCATGCTGGCAGAAGTGGCACCGCAGGCCGCGGTGCACAGCTTTATTCCCTTTGCCGATGGTCGCCATCGCTGTGGCCTGCTGCCATACCCGGCCGCAGAGCCGTTTAACCTAATGCATTACAACCATCGCTATCGCTTTAATCCGCAACTGCTGCCGCCGTTGCTGGCAAGCGGCGTGCAGGTCACCGCCCAGACTGATGACATCATCGAAGGCATTGCGCTGGCCGATCACCGTTTCTGGCAGGGGGTACAGGGGCATCCGGAGCTACAGTCGCGCCCGGATGCACCGCACCCGCTGTTTACGGCCTTTCTGCAGGCGCTGGTGACGCCAGCGTAACCCCGCTGCGTCCGTCGCTGGCCAGCCGTTGCATCACGCTGGTCAGCGCAACCAGCGCGTCTGGCGAGATCGGCTGCAGCGGTGCGCGCACCGTGCCGCCATTGAAACCGCGCAGCGCCATTGCCGCTTTCACCAGCTGCGGCTGGCCGTGCTGGCGTGCCAGCGTACGATAGTCAAACCACAGCTGATGCAGATCGCGCGCGGTGGCGGCATCGCCCTGTTCCAGCGCACGATAGCAGGCAAGGATGAGCTCCGGCAGCGCGCCGCTGTTGGTGGTACTGATGCCATCGAATCCGGCCATCATCGGGCCGGCAAAGGCCAGATCGGAGGCACAAAATAGACGCAGTTTGCCGCGCAGCCGGTTGGCAATCTGATCGATGGCGGTTGGATTCAGATCGCCCTGTTTGATGCCCACCACGCCCGGTATCGCCGCCAGTTGCTCCAGCAGCGCTGGTGACAGAGTGATACCAATGCCCGGCGCGTTGTAAACCAGAATGCCGGTTTTCGACAGCGGTGCCATCTCAGCAAAATAGGCAAGAATTTGCGCGTCGGTAATTTCGCTGACAAAAGGCGCGGTGACCATCGGCAAACCGCCCAGCTCCCCGGCCAGCTGCGTCAGCTCGCGGGCATCACGCGGATCTGCGCTGGCGCTGCACAGCATTACCGCCACGCGATCCTGCACGCAGTCCATCACGGCATGAAACAGCGCACGGCGTTCTGGCACTGACATCACCGGAAACTCGCCATAAGTGCCGCCAATTAACAGGCCGTCGTAGCCAAGGCCGATGACGCGTTCGATATTTTCGCGCAGAGCGCCGAAGTCAATGTCGCCGCTGGCGCTGAAAGGCGTCACGGTAATGTTAAAGATACCGCGCAGGCGTTCACGGCATTCGCTGATGTCTTTCATCGGGTTTCCTTATAAGCAGGTTAATGGGCGAGCCAGCGAACCGAGCTGGCGATAGCCGGTTTCCGTCACCACCACGGTTTCGCTAACGCCAACCGTAAATTCGCCGTAGATGCGCAGCGCCGGGGGGATATGGAAGGTCATGCCTGGCTGCAGTTCGGTGTTGACGCCACTGTAGAGGCTGAGAATGCCGCCCTCGCCCCAGTCCGGCGCGAACGAGACACCGATGGAGTAGCCGGTGCGTTTTTTAAAGTTGTCGGTGAAGCCCGCGCGATCGATCACCTGCTGGCAGGCTATGTGCGGTGCGGCACAGGTTGCGCCCGGCCGAATGGCATCCAGTGCCGCCTGGAGCGCCTCCTGACACACTTTCTCCATTTCCAGCGCAATAGCAGGGGGCCGCCCCAGCCATGCCGAGCGCATCAGCGCGGCGTGATAGCGATCGTGCGCGGCAGCCATCTCCAGAAACACCGGCTCATTATCCTGCAACACGCGACGACGCCAGGTTCCGTGAGGCACACCGCTGCGTGGGCCACTGGAAACCAGCGGCTCCATCCCGACATATTCGGATCCGGCCGCGATGGCGGCTCCCATCATGGCCGCGACCAGCGCATTTTCATCCGCCCCGGCACGCACTGCGGCCATACCGGCCTGCATGCCGGCGTCAACATAGCGCGCCGCCTGGGCGATCTTTTCCACTTCCGCCGGCGACTTCACTGCGCGCAGCGGCTCAATCACCCCGGCGGTATCGGCGAGGCTGCCGATGCGACTTTGTAACGCCTCATACACGGCTATCGGCAAAAACCAGCCGCGTTTGTCCAGCCCGACACGCTTACTAAGCCAGCCGCGCTGCTGCAGCAGGGCAACGAGAAAATCAACCGGGTTATCGCCATCCTGATAGATGGCGGCATCTGAGATAAAGGTGTTGGCGATAAAGTTAAAGTATTCGAGCTGGCGGATAACAAACACCGGATCCCCTTCTGTTGGCAGCACCAGCGCCTGAAAGGTGTAATAGCCCGGTGTTTGCTGACCGGTTAACCAGAAAATATTTTCTGGTCCGGTCACAATCATCACATCAACGCCGGCCGCATTGAGACGTTCGCGGGTGCGCTGGATGCGTTGTGCGTACTCCTGTGCGCTAAAAGCGGATTCACTGCCCTGGATAACATTATTCAGCTGTTGCATAACCAGACTCCTGGAGAAAAGTGGCGCGCGCGGCATCAAATTGCACGCCCAGGCCGGGTAAATCATTGATGACGACAGTGCCCTGCTGATAATGCAGGCCGCTCACCGCATCGTTTATCAGGCCATCGGCACCGTACAGTTCTGCGAAACGCGGCTGCACGGCGCGACACACCTGCAGCGCCGCCGCTGTTGCCGCATGGCCTTCGTTCATCTGACCTATCATGAAAGGGATACTGGCCGCCTGCAGGCGCCGTGCCGCCGCGAGCGTCGGCGCAATGCCGCCCAGCTTGACCAGCTTGAGATGGCCCCACAGCGCGCCGTTTGCCGCCATCAGTTGATCGATGGCTGCCGGGCTATCCAGGCTCTCATCCAGCATGATCGGCACGCCATAACTACTCAGTTGCGCCAGTGCGGCATCGTTAGCCGGTGCCAGCGGCTGTTCGACATAGCTGAGATTCAGCGCCTGCAGCGCCGGAAAAGCGGCGTGCGCCTGTGCCAGAGACCACTGACCGTTGACATCAATCGCCAGCGTGATGGCCTCACCAAAGCGGGCGCGCAGGGCGCGCAACCGCGCCAGATCGGTCGCCACATCCGCCACGCCGGTACGCAGTTTGAGCTGAGTAAAGCCACGTGCAACGTACTGTTCAGCCTGCGTCAGCATTTGCGCTTCACTGCCCCAGAACAGCGTCTGGTTGGTCGGGTAGCCGGGGCTGGCCGCAGCGGCACCGAGCCAGTGCGCAAGGCTCACGCCGGCCTGCTGCGCCAGTAAATCATGCAGCGCCATGTCGAACAGCATGCGCGCCGGCGCCAGCAGTCCCGCCCCATCCGCATGCACACGCTCCAGCATCGCCTGCGGCGCCAGTGCCCAGTTCCAGGCTGCCAGGGCGCTGGTGATATTTTCCAGCACCCGATCGGCGCTGTAGCCGTGCAGGTACTGAATGTTGAGCCGCACCTCGCCAGTGCCGCAGCGCGTGCCATCGTCCAGCCGCAGCCACAGCGTATCCAGCGCGCTGATTGCGCCCGAGGACGCGGTGTGCAGCGTGACTGCGTCATAGCGCAGCTGGCCGCGCCAAAGCGTTGCTTTCACGTTGCGGACTCCTGCGGCAGCATCGCCAGTGCCACGTCGAGGTAGATGGCTGCGGCAGCAATAAATTCTTCAACAGGCACGAACTCATCTGGCTTGTGAGCCACCGCCAGGCTGCCGGGACCGATCACCACGCCTTTCGCCCCGAGCGAACGAAAATGCACTAAATCGCATCCCCCCTGAAAACCAAACGGGCCCGGTTCCGCCTGCCCGTGGCGACGACAGGCGGCGAGGCTGTGCTGCACAATCGCTTCGTTACTGTCGGTCTCCGTGGCCCCGCCCGTGGTGGCCTGCCAGGCGATGATTTCCGCCTCAACGCCGGCAGTGGCTTTCGCGTGGTCAAGCAGCAGCTGCAGTTCGGCCTTCACCGCCTGCTCGTCCTCACCAGGCACCATGCGGCGGTCGAGGAGCAGCTCGCAGCTGTCCGGCACCACGTTATCAGCGTGCCCCCCGTGGATGCGCGTCACCGTCAGGCTGGCATTGCCCACCAGCGCGTGGCAGCGACAGCGCACCTGCTGCTGATGCGACTGCTCAATCAGTCCCAGTAACCTGGCGGACTGATAGATGGCGTTGATCCCCAGCTCGGGCGTGCCCGAGTGCGCCGTTACGCCCTTCACCCTGACGCGCGGTCGCAGGCTGCCTTTATGGGCAGAAAACGTGGCGTTGCCGGTGGGTTCGCCGATCACCGCAAAATCGATGGCCGGCGGTGCCTGCCGGACATAAAACTTCGCGCCTTCACTGGCGACCTCTTCATCGGCGGTGAATACCCCCATTAGCGTACCGGACCAGCGGTGGCGACTGGCGGCCAGCAGGCGCAGCGCTTCCACCATCGCCACCAGCGGTCCTTTGGCATCGCAGGCACCACGACCGTACAGGCGTCCCTCGCGCTCGGTAAGTGTAAAGGGATCGCTACGCCAGCCGCTGCCGGCAAGCACTGTGTCCAGATGAGTATTGAAGGCGAAGCAGGGTCCGGCACCGTTGTGCAGAACCGCGATGACGTTGGTGCGCCCTGCCGCATATTCACTGAACGACAGGTCAAAACCGGCCTCGCGCAGCCAGCCTGCCACGCACTCTGCCGCTTCGCGCTCCTGACCGGGTGGATTTTCTGTATTGATGGCAACCAGCGTGGCGAGGTCGCGCTTCATGCGCACGCTGTCAACCGGGTGAATAGTCATTATGGCTCCGCTGTTAATGTAGGATTTGATCGAGAAAACGCTGGGCGCGTTCGCTAACCTGGCGGTTGAAGAAGTCGCTGGCGCTGGCGCGCTCCAGGATTTCGCCCTCTTCCATGAACAGAATCTGACTGGCGGCACGGCGCGCGAATCCCATTTCATGGGTGACGACCATGCTGGTCATGCCTTCGGCGCTCAGTTCCGCCATCACATCAAGCACTTCGCGGATCATTTCCGGATCGAGCGCTGACGTGGGTTCGTCGTACAGCATCAGTTCCGGCTTCATCGCCAGTGCCCGGGCAATAGCCACGCGCTGCTGCTGACCGCCAGACAATTCGTCGGGGAAATGATCGGCCCGATCGTGAATACGCACCTTCGCCAGCAGCGCTTCTGCCTGTTTGCGTGCCGTGATGCGGTTGACGCCGAGTACCGTCATCGGTGCCAGCATGATGTTTTCCGCCGCCGTCAGATGGGAAAACAGCTCGTAGTTCTGAAACACCATGCCAATACGCTGGCGCAACTGGTGCGGCGGCACTTCTCCCCGGCTGATATTCTGGCGGGTGAAGAACACATCGCCGCTATCGGCGGGTGACAACAGATTGACGCAGCGCAGCAGCGTAGATTTGCCGGAACCGGAAGGCCCAATCAGCACCACCGTTTCCCCACGCTGAACGCTAAGCGAACAGTTCTTCAATACCGGCTGACGGCCAAAGCTCTTGTCGATGCCAATCAACTCCAGCAGCGGTGGTTTTGTCTCGTTCATGACAGATCTCCTGCGGTATCCGCCGCTTTGGTTAACCGACGGTGGCGCGCCCGGGCCTTTTGCCATTTTCCACGCCGCAGTTTTGGGTCGAGCGTGCGCTCCAGCCACGACTGAAACAGCATGAACAGCGAGGTCAGCAGCAGGTAATAGAGGCCCGCCGCGCAAAGCGCCTCGAAATAGCGGAAGCTGGCGCTGGCGGTCTGGTTCGCCACCAGCAACAACTCCTGTACCGCAATCACCGACACCAGCGCGCTGGACTTCAGCATGCTGATCATCTGATTGCCCATCGGTGGCAGCACGATGCGCGCGGCCTGCGGCAAGACAATCTTGCGCATGATCTGGGCCTGGGTCATTCCCAGCGCCATACCGGCGGTGCGCTGGCCGCTTTTTACCGCCTGTAAGCCGGAACGTAATATCTCCGCCATGTAGGCGCCCTCATTCAGCGACAGCGCCAGCACGGCACAGGTAAACGCGGAGAAGCGCAGACCGAAACCAGGCAACACGTTGTAGACAAAGATGATCTGGAACAGCACCGGCGTACCGCGAAACAGCCAGAGATAAAAAAACGCCAGCCCTTTCGCAGCACGAAATGGCGCTTCCTGTAGCAGCGCCAGCACCAGTCCCAGCACTACGCCGCACAACAGCGAGCACAGAGTAATCAGCAGCGTCATCCACGCGCCCTGCAGAAATTCGCGGGAGAGGAAGTACTGCCACATTAAATCGATCGACATAGCTTTCTCCGGTCAGCGGATTAAAAAATGGCAACGGAGTCCGGGAAGTTCCATTTCTCAATCAGTTGCTTGTAAGTGCCGTCTTTCACCAGGTTTTGCAGTCCCTGTTCCAGTTGCGCTTTGGTGGCGCTGTCGCCTTTACGGACCGCAAAAGCGATGTGGGTATCGGCTTCAAACTCAGCGCCTGCCGCTTCAAACACGCCGGGCTTCTCGCTAAACAACGCAACGGTACCCGGCGTAGAAAGGAACTCCGCATCGGCGCGCCCCTGCGCAACAGCCACTGCCGAGTCCGTTGCCGCCGGGAACGTCATAACGTTGATCGCGGCTTTTTTGGCGGCGAGGCAGTTCTGGTTATCCACCCGCGCCTGGCTCTCTTCGATACCGCCAAGGGTGACCGCCACGTTTTTGCCGCACAACGACAGATCGCGCCCGGTGATGCCGGCCGGATTGCCTTTACGCACCACGACGCGACTGCCGATTTTGAGGTAAGGAACAAAATCCACCTGCGCCGCACGCGCCGGGTTGACGTACATCGCGGAGTTAATGATGTCGAGACGTTTGCCCTGCAGTGCCGGGATCAGCCCTTTGAACTCCATTGGCATGGCTGCGGGTTGCAGATTGAGCGTCTTACTCAGCGCGGTTATCAACTCGATATCAAAACCGGTGAGCTTGCCGTCTTTCACAAACTCGAACGGCATAAAGGTGGCTGCGGTGCCGTAGGTCAGTTTGCCTGGGGCAACGCGATCGCTTGCCGCCTGGCTGATGATGGGCATCAGGGCCAGCGTGGCAAGCGCAAGTAACCGACCGGTAGAGCGAAATGAATTACTGATCATCTGTGTCTCCTGGTAAACGTTTAAATTGGTTTTTATGATTCATAAAATACAATCATGGTGATAAAAAAACGTCTTCTCCTGGTGCACTCTGCACGCTTATCGTGCATGCATTGCTTTATATCGCAGCATTTTCCTCAACATGTTATTGTACCTTTAGTCGACAATAATACATTTCAGGAAATCCCGTTCTATGCAGCCTGACTCCTCCGCCAGCAGCCGTCGTATTGCACGTCAGCTACTTGACCTGATCTATGAAGCAAGATTCGATCCAGGTCAGCACTTACGTGAACAACCTCTGGCAGACGCGCTGGGCGTTTCCCGCACGCCGGTGCGGGCAGGACTTAAAGAACTGACCCGACTGGGTGCGGTGGAAGCGCGGCCCAATCAGGGATTTTTTCTGCTAAAAGGGGCAGATGAGTTACAGCAGCTGGACATTGAACCCCCGCAGAGCAGCGACCAGACGTTGTACGAGTTACTGGTACGCGATCGTATTGCCGGTGCCCTGCCCGAATCGTTCACTCAGACGGAAATCAGCCAGCGCTATGACGTTGATCGCGGCATTCTGACACGCACGCTGGTCAAGCTGTCGGAAGACGGGTTAATCGCGCGCAATGCGGGACATGGCTGGCGTTTTCAGCAAACGCTTAACTCGGAAGTCGCGCTGCGCAACAGTTATGGATTTCGTCTGATGATCGAGCCAGCCGCCCTGCTCAGCCCGCAATTACGCGCGGATCGTGCCATGCTGAAGCGCCTGCGGGCACAGCATCTGCGATTGATTACCCATCCGGACCTCACGCAGGTACCAGCGCGCGACATTTTCGAGACGGATGCCGCTTTTCATGAATCGCTGGCCGAAGCCAGCGGCAATCTGTTTGTGCTGCAGGCGATTCAACAGCAAAACCGCCTGCGCCGCCTGCTGGAATTTGGCAGCTACCAAAACAAACGGCGCGTGAAAGAGTGGTGCGAAGAGCACGTGGCCATTATCGACGCGCTGCGTGAAAACCGACCGCAGCAGGCGGCCGAATTAATGAAAACGCATCTGCAATTCGCCTTCGATCAGGTACAGATGCGTAAACCGGGCGCATAACCGGCACTGTTTTTGCACATTACGATCCTGAAAATACAATCAGGAGGCAGTGATGGATTTGCAAATACAAGGGCGCGTGGCGCTGGTATGTGGTGCAGGCAGCGGTCTGGGTCAGGCGATAGCGCTGGCACTGGCGCAGGAGGGCGTGCGCGTGGCGGTCACCGGACGCGACAGCAGTAAGTTGCAGGCAACGGTGGAGCGCATTACCGCTGACGGCGGTGAGGCGCAGGCGTTCCAGCTCGATCTGGCGGCACCCGACACCTTTGACAGCGTGCTGGAGGCGATTCGCCAGCGCTGGGGCGCGGTGGATATTCTGGTGAATAATTCAGGTGGGCCGCCAACCGCGAAAGCCGCGGGCACCGCCAGCGAACTCTGGCGACAGCAGTTTGCGGTGATGGTGGACGCGCTGATTCAACTGAGCGATAAGGTGCTGCCGGCCATGCGCCAGCGCGGCTGGGGACGCATTATCACGTCCACCTCGTCGGGCGTGGTCACGCCTATCCCCAATCTGGCGCTGTCCAATGCGCTGCGCATGAGCCTGCTGGGCTGGTCGAAAACGCTGGCAAGCGAGGTAGCCGCGGATGGTGTAACGGTTAACGTCCTGGTGCCGGGACGTATTGATACTGAACGCGTCAGTCAGCTTGATGCGCTGAAGGCGCAGCGCGAAAACAGTACCGCCGCTGCCGTCGCGGCCCAAAGCCGGCGCAGCATACCGATGGGCCGCTACGGCGCGCCACACGAATATGGCGCCACCGCCGCTTTTCTCGCCAGTGAGCCTGCCAGTTATATTACCGGCAGCGTGATCCGCGTCGACGGCGGTCTGATCGACGCCGTTTAGCCGCTGACCGCGGTTTTAAGAGATGGGCATGCAATGACGGCTGCCCATTTAACCAGTCACAACGCTCTTTTTATACCTTAACGTCATCGCTAACGGTTTTGCTGGCTGAGCGTTGCCGCTGTGCCACTGCATCTGCTGAATTCACACCCCGGTTAATCAAAAAATGACCACCGCACCGCCACACCACGGTGCACTCTGGCGGTTTTTGCACCAGCAGATCTCATAATCTGCGCTTATTACGGCATCAAATCTCTTGCTGAATCAAAGCTTCATGATTCTGGCATGCGGGTTGCTAAGCCTTTGGTAGAGATGTTGGACCAATTAAGGCAAAGCGATGCATGACCCGGCTGAACTCCATCCCATCATTCCCACGCGCAGCGATACGCTGATTCTTGATGCGCTCACGCGCTACATGGCGCATGCCGGCGCGCAGCCGGGCAGTCGCCTGCCGCCGGAGCGCGAGCTGGCGGAGAAACTGGGCGTCAGTCGTAATACGGTGCGCGAGGCGCTCAAGCGCTGGGAAGCTCTCGGCATCATTGTGCGCAAAAAAGGCAGCGGCACTTTTCTGCAGGCGGAAGTCGGTCTGCATGACAGCTTTCTCTCTCTGCGCTTTAAAAACGACTCCGCCAACATGCTTCATGCGCTGGAAGTGCGCCGCATCATTGAGTCCGAATCCTGCGTGCTGGCCGCGCAGCGCGCCAGCGCCGACGACCTGCTGGAAATCGAACGGCGGCTGGAAGAGATGGAGCGTGTGCACCTGGCTATCGGTTCCGCCGGGCCGGAGGATTGGGCTTTCCACACCAGCATTTACCGCGCCGCCGGTAATCCGCTGCTGTTGCAGATGCTTAACGGCGTCTACGACACGCTGCACGCCTTTTTCGAATCCCCGCCGGAGCAGGCGCTGTTTTCAGACTCGTTTCCCCTGCACCGTGAACTGTTTAACGCCATCCGCGCCCGCGACAGCCAGGCCGCGCGCGCCCTTTGCCACCAGATTCTTGATATCACCGAACGCGACATGAAGGACGTGATCCATGCCAAACGCTAAACCTATTGCGCAACAGACACTGCTGACCCACGACCAGCGCCACGAACAGGGCGCCGTAACGCCACCGATTTATCAGTCCTCGCTGTTTACCTTCAACGATTACGACAGCATGATCGCCCGCTTTCGCGGTGAGAGCGACCAGCCGCTCTATTCCCGCGTTGATAATCCGACGGTCAAAGCGCTACAGGATAAAGTTGCCGCGCTGGAAGGCGGCGACGCCTGCCTCGCCTTTGCCAGCGGCATGGCCGCCATCAGCAACGCGATTTTGAGTGTGGTTCAGCCAGGCGCGAAAGTGGTCTGCGTCAATCATGTCTATCCCGATACTTACCGCTTTTTGCGCGGCTTTTGTCAGCGTTTCGGCATCACGACGCAGTTTGTTGATGGCGACGATGAAGCGGCGATAACCGCCGCGCTGCCCGGCGCCAGCCTGCTCTATCTGGAAAGTCCCTCCAGCTGGGTGATGAGTGAACAGAACCTGCGGCAGCTGGCCACGCTGGCGCGCGATGCGGGCGTCGTCACGTTGATTGATAACAGCTGGGCTTCGCCCATTTTCCAGCAGCCGCTGCTGTGTGGTATCGACATCGTGGTGCACTCCGCCTCGAAGTACATCAGCGGCCACAGCGATGTGGTGGCCGGCCTGGTGATTGCCAGCCACCAGCACATCAACAACATTGCCCGTCACATTAGTCCGTTCCTTGGCGGCAAACTGTCCGCGAACGAAGCCTCTTTGCTGATGCGTGGCCTGCGCACGCTGCCGCTGCGTATGAAGCAGCATCAGCACAGCGCCCTGCAGCTGGCGGAAAAGCTGCGTGACCATCCGCAGGTCAGCGCGGTTTGCCATCCCGGGCTCAATCCCCCTGCATGGTCCACGCTGCGCGGTTACAGCGGGCTGTTTTCCTTTGCCGTGACCGAACAGGTCGACATACCGCAATTCTGCAACGCTCTGCAACTGTTCCACATGGGCGTCAGCTGGGGAGGTTTCGAGAGCCTGGTGATGCCGGCGATTTCGGTCATTAATCAGGCCAGTGAATTTAATTCAGCCCAGGATTTTGGTGTCTCGCCGCGCCTGATCCGTATCTCTGTTGGCCTCGAAGAGACCGACGATCTTTGGACCGATCTGAATCAGGCACTTGCTGCCGCCACTCACCGTTAATCACGCTCCGGAGAACCAGCCATGACAACACGTTTCGCCCTGAAAGCCCTGGTACTCGCCGTGGGTTTAGGCAGCGCCTTTTGCAGCCTCGCAGCAAAACTCACCGTGGTGGAAGTTATTACCAGCCCGCCACGTACCGCGCTTCTGCAAAAAATGCTCGACGAATACAAGACGCAGCATCCTGGTACCGAGATTGAGCTGATTTCGCTGCCGTGGGGTCAGGCATTTGAAAAACTGGGCACCATGTTACAGAGCGGACAGGTTCCGGATGTGGTGGAGATGCCCGATACCTGGCAAGGCTTATACGCCAGCAACAATATGCTGGAGGATCTTGAACCCCGCCTGAAAAGCTGGCCTGAAAGCGCCCAGCTGACGGACAAAACGCTGGCAATGGCGCGGGCCGCAAACGGCAAAGCCACCATGGTGCCGTACGGTTTTTACCTGCGGGCGCTGTTCTGGAATAAGAAGCTGTTTAAGCAGGCAGGACTGAGTGAGCCGCCGAAAACCATGGAAGAGTTTGCCAGCGACGCGAAGCGTATTAGTCAGTCAGGTAACGGTATCAGCGGCTACTGCATGCGCGGCGGCGTGGGGGGAACCAATGCGTGGATGATGTTTATGGCCGCGATGAACGGTTCGCCTGCTTTCTTTGATAAAGACGGCAACAGTACCTTAACCCAGCCGGGGGCGATAAAGGGAGCACAACTGCTGGTCGATTTGTATCAGCAAGGTGGCGCGCCTAAAGACAGCGTGAACTGGGGCTTTAACGAGATTGTCTCGGGCTTCTATTCCGGCAAATGCGCCATGCTCGATCAGGATCCGGACGCGCTGATCGCGATTAAAAATAGCATGGCGGCTGAAGATTTTGCCGTGGCGCCCATGCCGGTCGGGCCGTCCGGTAAAGCCTTCCCGACCATCGGCTATACCGGCTGGGCGATGTTCAAACAGGGTAAACAAAACGATGTCGCCTGGCCGCTGATTACCTTCCTCAGTAATAAAACCAACAACCTGGCGTGGG
>Ga0268256_1000279_pt1 | contig 52918 bp, 50 predicted proteins | sample AgamicAtAmrz_FD_200247 | JGI IMG/M metagenome (GOLD analysis project Ga0268256, IMG submission 200247) | Agave microbial communities from Guanajuato, Mexico - At.Am.rz (v2) (version 3) | ecosystem: Host-associated > Plants > Roots > Rhizosphere | place: Guanajato, Mexico | collected 2012-06-07 | reverse complement strand
TTGATAGGCTGGGTGTGTAAGCGTTGTGAGGCGTTGAGCTAACCAGTACTAATTGCCCGTGAGGCTTGACCATATAACACCCAAACAATTTGGCTGTTAGACGGTTGAAGTCGACAGTAATGCCGAAGATTTGCGAGAACACGTACTACCAACCGATATCACATACCCAATTCGCTGCAGCGGCTAAACCCCGAAGCAGCAACCCGTTTGCTTGACGACCATAGAGCGTTGGAACCACCTGATCCCATCCCGAACTCAGTAGTGAAACGACGCATCGCCGATGGTAGTGTGGAGCTTCTCCATGTGAGAGTAGGTCATCGTCAAGCTTCTACAAGAAACCCCAGGTCTCGACAGAGATCTGGGGTTTCGTCTTTTCGGCTCACAAAAACCGGAAGATGCAGGGCAAGCAGATGGCAGAAAGCAGGCTGCCCTGGGTATCGCTTTGCTCGACCGCAGGCTACGGACGATATAGCCCTAAAGGCTCAGGCTACACCGTGGCAAAGTTGCTGGTGGAAGAGTGAAGCATCTTCCAACCTAAGGGCGAAGACGAGCCGGCAGCATATCGAAGCACGGCCGAGTCGGGCGACGTAACACTGGGGTAATGTTTGCCGCGCGGATAATCGGTATAACGCTGTGTTGCTTTGAGGGTCTCATCTAGAATGGTCGGTATTTTCGAGAGCTCTATCCATGCCCGAATCGGCTGCTCAACAGTCGTTAGCTGAAGTCCCTCTGACGGAGCTGGTCGCCTGCCACGAATGCGATCTGCTGATGCGTCGGCCCGAGATTGCCGAGGGTGAGCGCGTCGAGTGCCCACGCTGTGGCTATGAGCTGTATAACCACCGCCCCCAGGTGATACGCCGCAGCCTGGCCCTGGTGCTGGCTGCGCTACTTCTTTATATCCCCGCCAACTTCCAGCCGATCATGCAGATGACCATGCTCGGGCAGACCTCCCACGACACGGTATGGAGCGGGGTGCTGGGCCTGTACGACGCCGGCATGCAGAGCATCGCCGTGGTGGTGTTCCTGTGCAGCATGGCGGTTCCGCTGCTCAAGCTGCTCTGCCAGCTGTTGGTGCTCCTGAGCATCTGTTTCAAGGTCGGCCGCGGCTATGGGTTTCTGCTGTACCGCATTTACCACCATATGCGCGAATGGGGCATGCTCGAGGTCTATCTGATCGGCATCTTGGTCTCAATCGTCAAGCTGGCAGATATCGCCGAGCTGTCCGTCGGCTTCGGGCTGTTCTGCTTCATTGCGCTGCTGCTGGTGCAGGTGTGGCTGGAGGTGACCATGTCGCCCCACCAGATCTGGGAAGCCCTCGCCGGGGAGGACGCCCGTGCGCGCCATTGATGCCGGCCTGATCATCTGCCACGAGTGCCACCAGCTCAACCGCCAGCAGCCCGACTTGAAGCGACAGTTCTGTACGCGTTGTGGTGGGCGTATCCACGAGCGCCGGCCCAACAGCCTGGCACGTACCTGGGCGCTGCTGATCACCGCAGCGATTCTCTATATTCCCGCGAACGTGCTGCCGATCATGACGGTCAATTCCTTCGGCAAAGGGGCGCCCGACACCATCATGTCCGGCGTCATCACGCTGGTCGACAATGGCATGCTGCCGATCGCCATCGTGGTCTTCGTAGCCAGCATTCTGGTGCCGACCTTCAAGCTGGTGGGCATCGGTCTTCTGCTGTATTCGGTGCAGCGGCACCAGCCGATGTCGGCCAGGCAACGTATCTTGATGTACCGCTTCATCGAATGGATCGGACGCTGGTCCATGCTGGATATCTTCGTCATCGCCATTCTCGTGGCGGTGGTGCGGTTCGGCAGCCTGGCCAGCGTCGAGCCGGGTGTGGGAGCGGTGGCCTTCGCCAGTGTGGTGATTCTCACCATGCTGGCAGCACTGACCTTCGACCCACGGTTGATTTGGGATAACACGGAATCGGATGACGACCATGAATGATCTGCCCACCGCCAGGACGCGTCCGGCCTCCAACTGGTCCGCGATATGGGTATTGCCGCTGATCGCGCTGCTGATCGGTGGCTGGCTGGCCTGGCGTGCCTACAGCGAAGCCGGCATCCAGATCCAGGTGGTGTTCGCCAGCGGCGAAGGTATCGAGGCCGGCAAGACCGAGGTGGTCTTCAAGGGCATGTCGGTGGGCAAGGTCACCAGCCTGACGCTGGACAAGAGCGACAAGCAGCGCGGGGTGATCGCCACCCTGGAGATGAACAAGGACATCGAGCATCAGCTGCGCACCGGCACCCGTTTCTGGCTGGTCAAACCCAGCGTGAGCCTGGCCGGTATCACCGGCCTGGAAACCCTGGTGTCCGGTAACTACATCGCCTTCAGCCCGGGCACCGGTGAGCCGGCCTACGACTTCCAGGCCCTGGCCCAGGCCCCGCCGCTTTCCGATGAACAGCCTGGCCTGCACCTGACCCTCAAGGCTGAGCGGCTGGGCTCGCTGAACCGTGACAGCCCGGTGTTCTTCAAGCAGATCCAGGTGGGCCGGGTGAAGGATTACGAGCTGGCTGCCGATCAGACGTCGGTAGAGGTGAAGGTGTTCATCGAGCCGGCCTATGCCCACCTGGTGCGCAAGCACACGCGTTTCTGGAACGCCAGCGGCATCAGTGTCGACGCCAACTTCTCGGGGGTGAAATTTCGCAGCGAATCCCTGGCCAGCATCGTCGCCGGCGGTATCGCCTTCGCCACGCCGGAGCATCGCAAGGACAGCCCGCCGACCGACCCCAGCAAACCCTTCCGTTTGTACGAGGACTTCGACGCTGCCCAGGCCGGTATCAAGGCGGTGGTCAAGCTCACCGATTTCGAGGGCCTCCAGGCCGGCCGCACACCCGTGATGTACAAGGGCATCCAGGCGGGTCTGTTGAAGACCCTCAAGGTCGATCCGGATCTGAAGAGCGCCACCGCCGAGCTGGCCATGGATCCGCTGGCCGAGGATTACCTGGTCGAAGGCAGTCAGTTCTGGGTGGTCAAGCCGTCGATTTCCCTCGCCGGCATCACCGGGCTGGAGGCGTTGGTCAAGGGCAACTACATCGCCATTCGCCCGGGCGAACTGGGTGGGCCACCACGCCGCGATTTCGTCGCCCGTGCCAAGGCACCGCCGCTGGATCTCGGTGCCGAGGGCCTGCACCTGGTGCTGTTCAGCGACACCCTGGGGTCGGTCGACGTGGGCAGCCCGATTCTCTACCGGCAGATGAAGGTCGGATCGGTGCAGAGCTTCCAGCTTTCGCGCGACAACAAGCAGGTGGTACTGGGCGTGCACATCGAGCCCGAGTATGCCGGGCTGGTAAACCGTACCACGCGCTTCTGGAATGTCAGCGGCATCACCCTCAAGGGCGGCTTGTCCGGCATCGAGGTGAAGAGCGAGTCGCTGCAGACCCTGATGTCCGGTGGCATCGCCTTCGAGACCGATGACCTCAAGGCGCCTGCCGAGGCCAAGCGCGTGCAGCGCTTCGACCTCTATGCCGATCGCGAAGCCTCGTTGAAAGGCGGCGATGCGCTGAGCATCCGCGTGGAGCGCGGCGATGGTCTGTCGCCAGGCACCGAGATTCGCTACAAGGGCCTGCAGGTCGGCAAGATCGAGCGGGTCGAGCTGACTGGCGACCTGCAGGCGGTGATGCTGCATGGGCGCATCACCACTGCGGCGCAGCATGTGCTGCGCCCTGGTTCGCGCTTCTGGGTGGTCAAGCCCGAGATCGGCCTGACCGGCGCCTCCAACCTGGATACCCTGATTGGCGGGCAGTACATCGAGGTGCAGCCGTCGAATCAGGGCAGCGGCCGGCAGACCGATTTCGTGGCGCTCAAGCAGGCGCCCGAGCAGGTGGTCGAGGAAGCGGGCTTGCGTCTGGTACTCAGCACGCCACGGCGCGGCTCGCTGAAGACCGGCTCGCCGGTGAGTTACCGCGAGGTGCAGGTCGGCAAGGTCACCGGCTACGAGCTGGGCGCCACGGCCGACCGGGTGTTGATCCATATCCTGATCGAGCCCCGTTATGCCGGGCTGGTGCACACCGGCAGCCGCTTCTGGAACAGCTCCGGGTTCGGCGTCGATTTCGGTTTGTTCAAGGGCGTACAGGTGCGCACCGAGTCGGTGGAAACCCTGGTCGCGGGCGGCGTGGCCTTCGCTACCCCCGAACCGACCGGCAATGCGGCACGACCCGGCCAGACCTTTGCGCTGTTCGACGAGGCGCAGCCGGAGTGGTTGCAATGGGCGCCGAAAATCGCTTTGCCCAAGTGATGGAGGCAACAGGGCTCTAGCTCGCAAGCCTTCATTCAAATAGTGCGAAAAGAAAAGGCCCGCGTACTCCGCGGGCCTTTTGCGTTACCGGGGCAGGATCACGCCGGTTCGGCCGCATCCTGCTCGCTGCTGGCAGGCGTTGCAGCCTGCTCGCGGCGCTTGATGTACTTCCAGTCCGCTTCGTCGATGTAGATGCCGTTCGGGCCGCTACCGCCCTCCAGGTCGATGGCCACGGTGGCCGAGACCTGGGGTTTCACCGAGGCGAGGATCGGCACGAAGCCGAGCTGCAGGCTGGTTTCGATCAGCGCCTGCTGGTTGCGCTCGTCGATGTCCGCCGCCTCGTCGAGGTAGTAGGGCAGGCGTACCCGACCGGCCAGGTCGCGGTCCATCAGATGCAGCAGCAGGTACATGTTGGTCAGCGCCTTGATGGTCATCGTGGTGCCGTTGGAAGCCGCACCGTCGATGTCGGTATGGATCACCGGCTGGCCGTGCACCTTGGTAATCTCGAAGGCCAGCTCGAACAGATCCTTGAGGCCCAGCTGGTTGCCGTTGGCGGCCACCAGGCGCGACAGGTAGTCCTTGGCTTCTTCGTTCCTGGCGTCCTGCTCGGCATTCTGGGTCAGGTCGAACACCGAAAGGGTTTCGCCTTCCTCGTACTGGCCGGCGCTGTGGATGATCTGGTCGATATGCCGCAGCGCGTCCTTGTTCGGCGCCAGCACGATGCGGAAGCTCTGCAGGTTGGAGACCTGGCGCTTGTTGATCTCGCGGTTGAACAGCGCCAACTGGTGCTCGAGGTTGTCGTAGTCGCTGCGGATATTGCGCAGGGTCCTGGCGATGTCGGTCACTGCGGCACGTCTGGCCTTCGCTAGAGTGAGGGCTTCGTCCTGACGGTGGGCGTAGGCGTTGACCAGCAGCTGCAGGCGGCGCTCCATGTCGTCTTCGCTGTCGAACTTGGCGACGCCCTTGAGGCGCACCTGGGCGTACAGCGCCTCGATCTGTCCGTCGACGCGCTGCAGGCCCTGCCAGGTGTCCTGGTAGTCGTTGAGCAGCGGCAGCAGGTTGTCCAGGGAGTCGTCCACCGGCTCCATGTAGGGCGTGCCGAACGGCAGGTCGGCGGGCAGCAGCTGGCGACGGCGCAGGGCGTCTTCCAGGGTGCGCTCCTTGGCTTCCAAGTCGGCGATCTGCCGGCCGACCAGTTGCAGCTTGGCGGACAGTTGCTGGACGCGTTCGGTGAAGGCGTCACTGGCACGCTTGAGCTCGTCCTGGGCGGCTTCCAGCTGGGCGAGTTTCTCCAGCTTGTGCGGCTCCTCGGCGGCCAGGGTCTGGCTCTTGCGGAAGTCTTCGAGGGCCTTCTGGGCATCCAGTACCGCCTGGTACAGCTGCTCGGCCTGGGCCTTGCTGGCGGCGCGGTCGGCGGCGACCGATTGCTGGGTCTTGAGCTGCTTGAGCTCGCGGTCGAGGCGATCCTTCTGGTCGCGCAGGGCGGCGCGGTCGGCCAGGGCCTGCAGGGCCGGCGGCTCGATGTTCGACAGGTCGATATCCAGGCCGGGCACCTGGAAGCGCTCGCCCTTGAAGCCGTCGAGGATGGCCTCCAGGGACTTCACCCACAAGTCGCCCTCGTCGAGCTGGATGCCTTTCTCGCCCAGCGGCAGGCTGAACAGCTGGCCGTTGAACAGACGCATCAGGCGATCGACATCGGCCTGGGAGAACTCTTCACGCAGGCGCGAGTAGCTGTTGTTGTCGGCGTGGTCGAGCTGCTGCTTGACCGACTTGAGGCGTTTTTCCAGGTCGCGCAGGCGTTCGTCCAGGTCTTCGCTGGAGAACTGACGGGACTGCGCCAGGGCGCCGGCCAGCTCGTCGTGAGCATCCTTGGCAGCCAGCAGCTGGGCTTCCAGTACCTTGACGTCGTCGACCAGGGCGAAGCGGTTCTTCAGCACCGCCAGCTCGCCGAGCCAGCGCTGGATCTCGCTGATCTCGCGCTCCATGCGCATCAGTTCCTGGGTGCCGCCGCGCTGATCGTTCTGCAGGCTGTCCTGCTCGCCCCGGTAGTGCTCGGCCTGGATGACCAGTTCTTCCTTGCGGGCGTCGGCGTAGTCGTGCCAGGTGCCCAGCAGGTTGTCGAGCAAGGGCGAGAGGCGATGCAGCTTGCCGCGCAGTTGTTCGCGCTGGGTCACCCCGGATGCCAGGGCTTCGATCAAGGGGCCGGCGGTGACCAGGGCCTGGTAGTCCTGCTCCATGCGGCGCACGTCGCGAAAGGCTTCCTCGGTGGCGGCGATGTAGTCGACGCTGCCCGAGCGCAGGCTGTGCTCGAAGGCGTCGAGGAACAGCTGCTTGAGTTTCGCCGCGGTGATTTCGCGCATATGCAGGAGGTTGATGAACAGGGCGCGGAAGGTCTTCAGGCTCTGCTCGCTGGTCGAGCGCAGCGGGATCAGGGTCAGGTCCAGCGGAATGCTGGTGTGGCCGCCGACCAGCAGACGACGCAGTTCGTCGGGCTTGAGCTCGTAGGCGGTGATGCCGGCCTGGCCGAGGTTCTTGAACAGCTCGCGTTGGCGCAGGCAGGTGCCGTTGTGCTGGTAGTGATCCAGATCCAGTTCGCCCTGGTAGGCGAAGAACTGGTGACCGAAGCCGCCCCCCGGGCCGCGACCGGCCACGCCGATCACGTGGGGGCCGTGGGGCAGGGCGACTTCGACGAGGATGTAGCTGGTGTCGGTGGCGAAGTAGAACTTGCGCGACTGCTCGAGGCTGTACTTGCCGAAGCTCATGTCCGACATACGCGCCAGGATCGGGAACTGCAGGGCGTTGATCGACGCCGACTTGCCGAGGTTGTTGGCGCCGTACACCGACAACGGGTTTTCCAGCGGAAACAGGCCGAGGCTGTAGCCAGCGGTGTTGAGCAGCGCGAAGCGGCGGATGCCGTAGCGTTCCTGGGTCATGCGTCTTGCTCCTGTGCGGCGCGCTCTTCGGCCAGGGCGCGGGCCATGGCCTCTTCTTCGGATTCTTCGGCGTCGTCGAGGCTGATGATCGGGTCACCGCTGTCGTCGTCGATCAGTACCGGGGCCGGCAGCGGCAGGTCGGTGCTGTGCAGGCTGGCAGCCAGGTCGCGGTCGTGCTGCACCGCCAGGCACACGTCGAGGAAGCGGTGCATCGGCGGCAGGAAGCGGTACACGCCATTGCTGTCCTCGGCGAAACCGAGCTGGGTCAGGCGGCGGATGACCTTGTCTTCGAGCTCTTCATGGGTGGTGACTTCGGCCTGCAGGAACAGGTCGCGGTACTTGTCGAGCAGTGCCGGCAGCTCGTCGCGGCCGATGGTGCCGCCGTCGAGCACGGAGAGTGGGTCACGACCCTGGTCGGCCAGATGCTCGACCAGGATGAAGGTGAACAGCGCCAGGCGCTGGGCGGTCTTGTTGACCTGGGGCGCGGCCTGCTCGGGCACGAAGTAATAGAAACCCCTTGGGTCGCAGACCAGTTCGAAGCCCAGGGCGCGAAACAGCGCGCGATACTGATCCTGCATGCTGGACAGCTGGGCGTAGCACTCCGGCTCGCTACGCGAGATGTGGTAGCCCTTGAACAGGTCGCGGAACGCGGCCGCGAGCTGGGTCATTTCTTTCAGGTCGATATTCATAGGTGATGCTCTTTGGCAGTTGCAGCCGTGGCTGCAACTGAAACGATTGGGCGGCCAATGGTGGACAAGCTTCGCGTTGTCCACCCTACGTCGCGCTTAAGCATTGGGACGACCCACCAGGGCATAGGAACTGATGCTGATCTCATGCTCGCGGGTCAGGTAGGTCTGGCGCTCCAGGCGGTCGCGCTGGAAGCGTGACTCGCGTGACAGGCGCGAGAACCAGTAGAGCAGTTCGTCGGTGGCGCCTTCGGGTTCCTGTTCCAGCAGCCAGGTCATCAGGTCCGGCAGCGGCAGCGACTGCTCGCAACGGTCGATCATCTCCCGGGCGGTTTTCGGCGCGCGCGGGTTGTCGCCCTTGCGCTTGCCGGTGGCTTTCGGGAAGTGGTTGGGCTTGGCCTCGAAGCGCGCCAGGGCATAAACGTAGGCTTCGACCTGGGAGGCGCTGCCGAGAAAGTTGCTCTGCGGGCGGGTGAACAGCGGCATGGCGGCCTGCGGCACGGCGTCGATGCCTTTTTTGCGGATCACCGACAGGGCCAGCGCCGCACCGCGGGTCACGGCGTTGTGGCGACGGGCTTCCTCGCGCAGCGGCAGCAGCAGTTCGCGGGCCTTGCGCAGGGTCAGCTGGGCGCTGGTCTGCATTTCCAGGATGCGCGCATGGGTGCGCAGCAGCAGGTCGTCGTCGACCAGCTGGCCGAGGCGCTGCTGTTCGCCGAGCAGCTTGAGCAGCACCTGCTCGACGCGGCGCACGCCTTGTTCGAAGGCGCCGTCGGCGGCGACCAGCTGGATCATCGGCTCGACGTATTCGTCCCAGGTGGCCAGTACTTCGGCGTAACGCTGGCGCAGGGGAATCTGCCGGTCGCTGGTCTTGGCCCGTTCGGCCACGCCGATCAGCGCCTGCTCGTCGTTGCCCAGCTTTTTCAGCACGTCGCGCACGCGCATGTCGAGCAGGCGCAGCTGGCGGGCCAGGTCGTTGCCATCGCGGATCTCGAAGGCGTCCTGGATGTAGCCGGCCAGGCGTTCGAGGTGGCGCAGGTAGGCTTCGATCTCCAGGCACAGGCCCAGGCGGTGCTCGCGACGCAGGTAGGACAGGAAGTCGTGGATCTGCGCGTTGAGCTCGAAGCGGTTGGGGCTCTTGGCCACCGGTACCAGGATGTCCAGGCGGATCCACTGGTCGAGCAGGGCGGTGACATCCACCGCCGTGCTTTGCGGCGGCAATTGGGCGGTCAGCTGGTTGCGCAGCTCCACCAGACTCAGGGTGCCGGCGTCGAAGCGTTCACCGAGCGGTTCGAGCAGGGCCCAGTGCTCGGCGAGGGCGCGCAATACGCGTTTGGGGTCGATCATCGCGGGACGGTCGCTCGCTTGCGAAAAAACGCCGATTGTACGGGAAACCGACCCGCCCCTGCATTGTCACGCAGACGTCATCCGCGCGCGGCATGCTCGGCGGCGAATCACCGGCTCATGGTGGGCAATACGCCATGAAATATCCGTAAATGGACAAAATATGCTCAACGGCCTTTCGATCTGTGTCCGTTGTCGGCACAATTCGCGTCCGCTTTTTTCAGGAGGCTGGCGGGCTCCTGTTGGCCGACCTTTATTACGGACTGCGCAATGATCAAAACGCCGTACTACCTCATCGACAAACAGAAGCTGCTGGGCAACATGGAGAAGATCGCCTACGTGCGCGAACACTCCGGTGCCAAGGCGCTGCTGGCCCTCAAGTGCTTCGCCACCTGGTCGGTCTTCGACCTGATGCAGCAGTACATGGACGGCACCACCTCCAGCTCGCTGTACGAGCTCAAGCTCGGCCGCCAGAAGTTCGCCGGCGAAACCCACGCCTACAGCGTGGCCTGGGCCGACGACGAGATCGAGGAGATGCTCGCCAACTGCGACAAGATCATCTTCAACTCCATCGGCCAGCTCGAGCGCTTCGCCGAACAGTCCGCGGGCAAGGTGCGCGGCCTGCGCGTCAACCCGCAGGTCAGCAGCTCCGATTACCTGCTGGCCGACCCGGCGCGCCCGTTCAGCCGCCTCGGTGAGTGGGACCCGACCAAGATCGAAGCGGTGATCGATCAGATCTCCGGCTTCATGTTCCACAACAACTGCGAGAACGGCGACTTCGGCCTGTTCGACAAGATGCTCAGCCACATCGAGGAGCGCTTCGGTCACCTGCTGCACGAGGTCGAGTGGGTCAGCCTCGGTGGCGGCATCCATTTCACCGGCGAAGGCTATGCGCTGGACGCCTTCTGCGCGCGCCTGAAGAACTTCTCCGAAAAGTACGGCGTGCAGGTCTACCTGGAACCGGGCGAAGCGGCGATCACCGGCAGCGCCTCGCTGGAAGTCACCGTGCTCGACACCCTCTACAACGGCAAGCACCTGGCGGTGGTGGACAGCTCCATCGAAGCGCACATGCTCGACCTGCTGATCTACCGCCTCAACGCCAAGCTGGCGCCCAGCGAGGGTGAACACACCTACATGGTGTGCGGCAAATCCTGCCTGGCCGGCGATATCTTCGGCGAGTACCGGTTCGAGAAACCGCTGCAGATCGGCGACCGCCTGTCGTTCGTCGACGCGGCCGGTTACACCATGGTCAAGAAGAACTGGTTCAACGGCCTGAAGATGCCCGCCATCGTGGTCAAGCAACTCGATGGCAGCGTCGAGGTGGTTCGTGAATTCGGCTTCGACGATTACCTGTCGAGCCTGTCGTAACAACCGGATGTGAGCGTAGGGTGGACAACGCTCTTTTTGTCCACCGTGTTTGGTGGACGGATGAAGCGACGTCCATCCTACAAGTCATGTGTAGTGGTACCGAATCATATTTCTCAACGAGCGCAGTACCCTGGAGGTGAAACAATTGAAGAAGAACGTCCTTATCATTGGTGCAGGAGGTGTCGCCAAGGTGGTGGCCCACAAGTGCGCGCAGCACAACGACGAACTCGGTCGTATTGCCATCGCGTCACGGAACATCTCCAAATGCCAGGCCATCATCGACAGCGTCAAGGCCAAGGGTAGCCTCAAGGTACCCGCCGACATCCAGGCCTTCTCGCTCAATGCACTGGATATCGAGGCAACCAAGGCGCTGATCCGCGAGACCGAATCGCAGATCGTCATCAACGTCGGTTCCGCCTTCCTCAACATGTCGGTGCTGCGTGCCTGCATCGATACCGGCGTGGCCTACCTGGACACCGCCATTCACGAAGAACCGGGCAAGATCTGCGAAACCCCGCCCTGGTATGGCAACTACGAGTGGAAACACCTCGAGGAATGCCAGCAGAAGAACATCACGGCCATTCTCGGCGTCGGTTTCGACCCGGGTGTGGTCAACGCCTATGCGGCCCTGGCCCAGCAACAGCATTTCGACAAGATCGAGTCGATCGACATCCTCGACGTCAATGCCGGCAGCCATGGCAAGTATTTCGCGACCAATTTCGATCCGGAAATCAATTTCCGCGAGTTCACCGGCACCGTCTACAGCTGGCAGAACGCCCAGTGGATCAGCAACCGCATGTTCGAGGTCAAGCGCACCGACGACCTGCCGGTTGTAGGTTCCCAGAACCTGTACCTGACCGGCCACGATGAAGTGCATTCGATCTCCAAGAACCTGGACGTGCCCAACGTGCGCTTCTGGATGAGCTTCGGCGAGCACTACATCAACGTCTTCACCGTGCTGAACAACCTCGGCCTGCTCTCCGAGCAACCGGTGAAAACCGCTGAAGGGCTCGAAGTGGTGCCGCTGAAGGTGGTCAAGGCCGTGCTGCCGGATCCGGCTTCCCTGGCGCCGGGCTATACCGGCAAGACATGCATCGGTGACCTGGTCAAGGGCACCAAGGATGGCAAGGCCCGCGAAGTGTTCATCTACAACGTGGCCGACCACGAAGAAGCCTTTGCCGAGACCGACAGCCAGGGCATCTCCTACACCGCCGGTGTGCCGCCAGTCGCCGCCGCGCTGCTGGTCGCCCGTGGCGAGTGGGATGCCCAGCGCATGGTCAACGTCGAAGAACTGCCGGCCGAGCCGTTCCTCAAGGCGCTGGACGTGATGGGCCTGCCGACTCGGATTAAAGACGAGCACGGTGATCGCCCGTGGGACCAGGCGCTGTAAGCCTGATCTGCGAAGTCGCTGCATGAGAAAAGGATCGCCGAGGCGATCCTTTTTTCGTTTCAGGCCGCCTATACGGTCAGAGCCTGTTCACGATCTTTATGCGCATGAAGCGGCAACTACAAGGCAAAAGCGGCCATCGTTGCTTTACCTGTGGGAACGGGCGGGGACGCCCAGTCCATGCCCGTGATTTTTCGCGGGCATGGCCCGCTCCCACAGCTAAGTAGGGTGGATGACGCTCTTTTCATCCACCATTGCGATCGCAGAACAGTGGATGGGTCGGGCCGCGTAGGTGAAGCGTCGTCCACCCTACGAACGACCGTTCATGACACTTCGCTGCCAAAATCGACGAACCTGAGCTGGAAGATTATGAACAGGTTCTTAGACCGTCACCACGCCGAGCAGCACTGCCGAGGCCAGCATGATCAGGCTGATGCCCCAGGCCCACAGCACGGTGTAGCGGATGTGCTTGTACAGCTCGACGCCCGCCAGGCCGATCGCCAGGTACACACTGGGTACCACCGGGCTGACGCCAAAGCCGGTGTTCTCGCCGATCAGCATGGCATTGGCCACCGACGCCGGGTCGACGCCGGCCGCTACGGCCACGTCGCGGATCACCGGCAGCAGGGCGAAGTAGTAGGCGTCCGGCGAGAACAGCATGCCCAGCGGTACGCCGAAGGCGCCGATGATCACGTGAATCCAGTTGGCCGAGCCCTCGGGCAGGATGTTGATCATCCAGTGCGCCATGCCGTCGGACATGCCGGCGCCCGCCAGCACGCCGAGCAGGATGCCGGCGGCGAGCATCACCAGGGCCATCTGCATGGCGTCCGTGGCGTGGGCGCGCAGCGCCTTGTTCTGGTCGTCCAGGCTCGGGTAGTTGAGCAGCAGGGCGATGCCCAGGCCAACCATGAAACAGGCGAACAGTGGAAAGGCGCCGGTGAACAGGCAGGCGAGAATACCGGCGGTCAGCGCCAGGTTGGCCCAGTAGCGCCAGTTGCCCGTGGACAGCATCTGCGAGGTGACGACCTGCGGCGCGTCGGCCGGTGCGCTGTCGATGGCCGCGCCGCCGTTGGCCGCGAAGCTGCGTTGCGCGCGCAGGCCGAGAAACACCGCCAGGCTCATGACCAGCACCAGGCCGACCGCCTGGATGGGAATCAGCGAAATCCACAGTTGCGAGGCGTCGATGCCGGTCACCGCGGAAGCGCGGGCGGTGGTGCCGCCCCAGGGCACCATGTTCATCACCCCGGCGCTGAGCACCACCAGGCACAACAGCATCTGCCGGCTCATGCCCAGGCGCAGGTACAGCGGCAGCAGGGCGGGAATCACCAGCAGGAAGGTGGCGGCGCCGATGCCGTCGAGGTGGGTGACCGAGGTCACCGCAACGGTGACGATGGCCACCGACAGAGGGCGGCCCCTGGTGCTTTTCAACAGGAAGCGCACCAGCGGATCGAACAGCCCGCGATCACGCATGATGCCGAAATACAAGATGGCGAAGATGAACAGGGTGGCGGTCGGTGCCACGGTCTTCAGGCCATCGGTGATGAACTTGCCGATTTCGTCGAGGCCGAAGCCGGCCATTACGCAGGCGATCACCGGCAGGGTGACGAAGGCCACCAGCGGGGTGATACGGCGCATCAGGATCAGGATGACGATGGTGAACATCAGGGTGAAGCCGAGGGCGGTGATCATGACGATCTCTCCGGTTTTATTATTGTTGGAGTCGCAGGGCTGGCGTTGAGTGAGCTCAGGCGGGTGCGGGCAACCTCAGGTCGAGCAGGGCATAACTCAGGCTCTTGCCATGGCGGTCGATGCCGGGGCTGGCATTCACCCCACCTTCCAGGGCGTTTTCCACCACGAAGTTGAGACCGCCCAGGTTCGGCAGCTCATAACGGCGCACGCCGCCGATGCGGCGGTGGGCCAGGCAGGCCGCCACCCGCTCGGCGGTCAGCTCGGCGGCCAGCCAGGCATAGTGGGTCGGGTCGTAGGCGAACACCGCCACGCTCAGCATGTTGCCCTTGTCGCCCGCGCGGGCGTGGGCGTAGTCACACAGCAGTACGTCGCTCATCAGAACCACTCCACACGTTGTTGCACCTCGGTGCGCGGGATCAGGAAGCTGGCGGTGCCCAGGGACTCGCTCAGGTGCCGGCGCACACCGCCGCCGCCTGCCGGGCCGTTGGTGTATAGCGATTCGGCGTCGAGCAGCAGGTTTTCCAGCAGCGCCTTGTCACGGTCGACGAAGCTGATGCGCAGGCGCACGTCCTGCGGGTCCTGTGCGCTGGCAAGGCGCTGCTGCAGCCACTCGCCGCGGGCGTCGTTGAACAGGCTGGCGACGCCGATCAGGTCGATCCACGGCGTCAGCTGCGGCGCCAGGCGCGCGCAGCGCTGCAGCAGCACATCGCGGGCCAGCGCCGCGCGAGCCAGAGCACCGGGCCCGGCGTAGGAGATTTCCGCCTCGGCGAACCAGTTGCCGCGCAGGCCGATCAGCCCCTTGAGCTCCGCCGGGCGCGGATGGCCGCAGATGCCCTCGACCTCCACCAGATCAGGACCGACCTGGTGCACCCGCGCGTTGCTCAGGTCCAGGGTCACGTCCGGCGTCAGGTAGGCGGCCGGATCGTGGACTTCATAGAGCAGCTGTTCCTTGACCGTGCGCTCGGTAACGCAGCCGCCGGTGCCGGCGGCCTTGCCGATGGTCACCCGGCCGTCGGCCTCGATACTGGCGATCGGGCAACCGACGTTGGCCAGGTCCGGCACGTCCTTGAGGCCCGGGTGGGCGAAGTAGCCACCGCTGACCTGGGTGCAGCATTCGAGCAGGTGGCCCACGGCGGTGGCCAGGCCGATGCGGTCCCAATCCCCGGCCTGCCAGCCGAAGGCGTGGCGCAGCGGGCCGACCGCCAGGCTGGGATCGGCGACGCGGCCGCAAAGGACGATATCGGCGCCTGCGTCGAGGGCCTGGGCGATGCCATCGGCACCGGTGTAGACGTTGATCGAGACCACCTCGCCGTCGAGCGCGTCGGGTAGCCAGGGCGCTATTGCGTCACCCGCGTCGAGCAGATCGTCACCGAGCACGCAGGCGATACGCGCCTTGGCGAAGCGCCCACCCTGCAATTGCTGGCGCAGACGCCGGGCCGCCGCGCAGGGGTTGGCCGCGCCGCCATTGGTGATGATCGGGATGCCGGCGGCCAGGCAGGTTTCCAGCACCGGTTCGAGAAAGTCGAACAACCGGCTGGCATAGCCGCTGTCGGGGTCGGCCAGGCGGCGCAATTGCGCTTCGGCCAGGGTGCGTTCGGCAAGCAGTTCGAAGAACAGGAAGCGCCGACCGTCGCGTGCAGCGAGGTCATTGGCCAAGGCCAGGGCGGCGTCGGGCCGATCATTGGCGAAGCCTGCCCCGCAACCGATATGGACTGTTGTCATCGTTATGATCCAGGTCGAGGTCTGCGGGGAGGATGCCGCGTCTGGATTTAGTTGTGAATTCGAAATGTGATATGAATTGATAAGATAATTTTATAAAAGCGCCCGCCATGGATATCAGTTTTCGCCAGCTTCAGGCCTTCGTGCTGATTGCCGAGCAGCGCAGCTTCAGCCGCGCCGCCGAACAGATTCACCTCTCCCAGCCGGCCCTTAGCTACAGCCTGCGCAAGCTGGAAGAAGCCCTGGGCCTGTCGCTGTTCGCCCGCAATACCCGCAGCGTCGAGCTGACCGAAGCCGGCACGCGCTTTCTCGAGCAGGCCCGGCGCCTGCTGCGCGACATGCACAACGCGGTGCACGACGCCCATGAACAGCTGCACCTGCAGAGCGGCTCGCTGCGCATCGGCGTGCTGCCGTCGGTGGCCATCGAGCCGTTGCCGCGGGTGCTGGTCGAGTATCGCCAGCGTTTTCCGGGCATCGAGATCAACCTGCGCGATGGCCGTGCCGGGGAGATCCGCCAGTGGGTGAGCAACGCCGAAGTGGATTTCGCCATCACCTCGGTGGCAGACGAGCCCGGTGTGCTGGATTTCCAGCTGCTCTACGACGACAGCCTGGTGTTGCTGGTGCGCGGCCAGACCGGTTTACGCGGCAAGAAGCTGTTCGCTGCGCTGAAGCGTCTGGATTACGTGGCCACCACCCGCGATACCAGCCTGCGCACCATGGCCGACCAGACTCTGGCGCGCATGGGGTTGCTGCGTGAACCCGCATTCGAGGTCGCCTATATGAGCAGCGCCGCCGCCCTGGCGCGGGCCGGGCTGGGCTATGCGCTGCTGCCAGCGAGCGTGGCGGATACCTTCAATGGCGATGGCAGCCTCTCCGTGCACCCGCTGCCGATGGCGCCGGCCCGCGGCATTGGCGTGCTGCAGCGCAAACCCTGCTACCTGAGCCCGCCGGCCCAGGCCTTCGTCAGCCTGCTCAAGCAGCAGGCCGAAGCCAGTGGCCTCTAGGGTCTGTTCCCGTTTCACGCACGGCTGCGCTGAAACGGGAACAGACCCTAGCCACGGCTGACGTTTGGGGCTACCCGTGGCAGGCGATTCACGCGACAATCAGCGCCCTCGAAAATCGATGTGCCGGGTACCTGACGTTTGAACACCGAGCTGCGCCGCCGCGCCTACCTGGATGCCATGCAAGTGGCCAGCTGGCTGCCGCGCGTCGAACTGCCCTTCGCGGCGCCGTCGCGGCCCGAGCTGCTGGTCGCCTTCGAGCCGCAAGCCGAGATCGTCGTCGAGAAGCCGCCGGTGCAGGCCAAGGTCAGCGCGCCGGCCGCGCAGCCTGCCGCCAGCGAAGTCGTCAGCCGCGAACGCCCGCGCATCGAGGTGCCCAAACCGGGCACGGCAAGCAAGGCCGACGAGCCTGTCGGCGAACAGACCAGCGCCGCACCGGCCCCGCGCGAGCGCCCGACGCCGCCCCCGCGTTTCGCCCTGCAGTTGCTGCGCGCCGGCAGTTGCGCGCTGCTGGTCGAGCTGCCGACCGGTGAACCCTTCCAGAGTCGCGATCCTGCCTACCTGCTGCTCAAGGATCTGCTGCGCGCCGCCGGTTTGCCGGATGCCCCGCAGATCATCGGCGAGCCGGTGCGCTGGCCGCTGCTGGTGCGTGGCAACATGGACCAGGGGCCCCAGGCAGCGCTGGATTTCGTGCAGAGCTTTATCGGCGCCCGCCTGGAAGAGCAGGAGCCCTGCGCCTGCCTGTGGCTGATCGGCCTGCCGGCCATTCGTTTCGCCGGTGACGCCGATGCCGAGGCCTACAACCGCGAGCTGCAGGTCGAGGAACTGGGCGCCGCCTGGGCGCTGCCGGGCCTGGAGCTGCTGATGGACGAACCACAGCGCAAGCGCGAGCTCTGGCACGCCATGCAGCGGGTGCGGCGGCGCTGGCTGGAGGCGTCGGCATGAGTGACGCGATCACCTTCCGCCGGGCCACCGAGGCGGATATCGATGCGGTGCTGAAGATCGAATACGCCGCCTTCAGCCACCCGTGGACGCGCGGCATCTTTCTCGACAGCCTGAAGTCCTACGAAGTCTGGCTGATGTTCGAGGGCAGCCAGCAGGTCGGCCACGGGGTGATCAACGTGATCATCGACGAGGCGCACCTGCTCAACATCACCGTCAAGCCGGAAAGCCAGGGCCGCGGCCTGGGCCTGCGCCTGCTCGAACACCTGATGGCCCGCGCCGCCGAGCTCAAGGCCGGCGAGTGCTTTCTCGAAGTGCGCTCGAGCAACCAGGCGGCGTACCGGTTGTACGAGCGTTACGGTTTCAACGAGATCGGCCGCCGGCGCGATTACTACCCTGCGCCGGGTGGCCGTGAAGACGCGCTGGTGATGGCCTGCACGCTGGTGGAATGAGCTAACGCCGTGCCCAGCGTCGTTCGCGGCGTTCTTCCTCGACCTGGCTCAGGTCGTATTTATCCAGAAACTCTTCAGGCTGCCCGTCGCGCTCGGGCTGATCGGCCTGTTGCGATTCATCGGGCGACCTGGCCGGTTTCTGCACAGCAGCCTTCAGCGGTTTGCGCGACGTCAGCGGCTCCACCACATCGCGCAGGATGGGTGGCTCGGCCGGTTGGCGGCTGTCAGGTGGCTGCTTGTCAGTCATGACGAACTCCAGATCGATCATTGGCTCTAGGCAATGGACGGCCGCAACACCCGAAAGATTCAGCGTTTCGGCCTCTAACCGGCAAATCCGTTGGGTTGTTCTGCATGGAAATCGCCTTGTCAAAAAGGCCCGTGCATCCGTATGGTGCGCATCGACCTTTCTCGGGAGCCGCCGCCGTGAGCGATCTCAAGCACCTGTTCGACAACAATCAACGCTGGGCCGAGAACATCACCCGGAACGATCCGGACTTCTTCCCGCGCCTGGCCCGCCAGCAGACGCCGGAGTATTTGTGGATCGGCTGCTCGGACGCCCGCGTGCCGGCCAACGACATCGTCGGCCTGCTGCCCGGCGAGCTGTTCGTGCACCGTAATGTGGCCAACGTGGTGCTGCACACCGATCTCAATTGCCTGTCGGTGATCCAGTACGCGGTCGATGTGCTCAAGGTCAAACATATCCTGGTCACCGGCCATTACGGTTGCGGTGGCGTGCGTGCGGCCATGCACGATGCGCAGTTCGGCCTGATCGATGGCTGGCTGCGCAACATCCGCGACCTCTACTACGAACAGCACGCGCAACTGGCCGCGCTGGCGGACGAAGAGGCGCGGGTCGACCGGCTCTGCGAGCTCAACGTGATGAAGCAGGTGGGCAACGTCAGCCGTACCAGCATCGTCCAGAACGCCTGGCACCGCGGTCAGCCGTTATCGGTGCACGGCTGCATCTATGGCCTCAAGGATGGCCGCTGGAAGGACCTCGACGTCAGCGTCAGCGGCGCCGAGCAATTGCCCGAGCAGTACCGCCTGCGCCCGCCGCAGGCATGAGCATGGGCAAACCTTCGCGTCAGCTGGCGATCGCCGGCGTACTGTTGGCAGTACTGTGCTGGGCGGGCAATGCCCTGGTGGCCCGCGCCTTCGCCGGCGAGATTCCACCCTTCGCCCTGGCCTTCTGGCGCTGGAGCCTGGCGCTGATCCTGATCCTGCCGTTCGTGGCATTGCCGTTGTGGCGGCACCGGTCGGCGCTGCGCCATGCCGGCTGGCGCCTGCTGGTGATCGCCGCCTTCGGCATCGCCGGCTACAACACCTTTCTGTACAGCGCAGCGCAGACCACCGCGGCGATCAACATCACCCTGGTCAACACCTGCATTCCGCTGATGACCTTCATCTTCGCCGGGCTGCTGCTCGGGGCGTGGCCGGCGCGACGTGCCTGGTGGGGGATGGCACTGGCGGTGCTTGGTTTGCTGGTGTTGATCTGTCGCGGTGACTGGCAGACCCTGGCACGCATGGAGTTCAACCGCGGCGACCTGATCATGCTGCTGGCGGTGCTCGACTGGGCGCTCTACACCGTGTTGCTCAGGCGCTGGGCTGCATATCTGGCGCCGATTCCACCGCTGGCGTTACTGGGCGTTTTCATGCTCCTGGGTGTGCCGATGATCCTGCCGCTGTATCTGTATGAACTGTCCAGCGGCGCGCAGTTGCTGGCCACGCCAGCCAACCTGGCGGCCATCGCCTACACCGCGGTGTTCGCTTCGCTGGTCGCCTACCTGGGCTGGAACAACGGCGTGAAGGTGCTGGGCGCCTCGACCGCGGCGATGGGCAATTACCTGATGCCGGTGTTCACCGCGATCCTGGGCTGGATCCTGCTCGGCGAGGCGCTGCAGTTGTTCCACTGGGTCGGCGGGGCGATGATCTTCGCCGGGCTGCTGCTGGCCACCTTGCCGAAGCGCTCGCAGCGGGCGGCGGCCTGAAACGACCCTGGCCGCCGTCTGGCATGGGCTGAAAACGCCCTCGAACGAGGGCGTTGTTCATCACCGATAGGCTGCCAGCGCCTGATCGATCTGCAGATCCACACTCAGCAGGCCGCCGCCGGACAGATACCAGAGGGCGGGATCCAGGTAGACGACCCGTTTGGCCCGGGCCGCCGGCGTGCGCGCCAGGGGCGAGTCGGCCAGGGTGGCGACATCCAGTGGGGTGGCGCCAATGGCCGCGCTGCGGTCGATGATGAAAATCACCTCAGGGTTGGCCGCGGCGATGGCCTCGGCGTCCAGCGGTTGCGGACGCTGGCGGGGTGCGCCGGCAGGCTGCGGCGGTGGTGCGGGCAGGGCCCGTGGCGCCTGCAGCAGTGAATAGATCACCGCGTTCTCGGTCGGCGCGAAGCGCCCTTCGTTATGGGTCAGTACCAGGGTACGTTGGCCTGAAGCGGCGATCTGCTGACGGGCGCGTTCGGCCTTGCCCTGCAGGATGGTCAACGCCTGCTGCGCCTCGGCCGATTGGCCGACCAGCTGGCCGAGCAGCCTGACGTTATCGGCGATGCCGGCGAAGTAGTCTTCACCGGTGATACCCATGTCCAGGGTCGGCGCCAGGGCTTGCAGGGCCGAACGGCTTTCGCCCTGGCGCCCGGTGATCAGGATCAGGTCCGGTTTCAGCGCCGCGATGGCGTCGACGTCCGGGGTCTTCATATTGCCGGCGTTGCGGGTCTGGCCGGCTTTCTCCGCCAGATAGGGCGGTACGTTGCCGGGCACGGCCAGCACTCGCTCGCCGGCGCCGAGGGCGATCAGGCTGTCGTAGCTGCCGTAGTCGAAGGTCACGATCCGCTGCGGATCACGGGTGATCTCGACCTGCTGGCCCGCCCGGGTGACCTCGAGGGTAGCGGGGCGTTGCTGGACATCGTGGCTGCAGCCAGCCGTTGCCAATGCCAGAAGGGTAAACAGTGCGGCCTTCTTCACGTGAGCGAGCTCCTTGGATGCCGGTTTGCAGCCCAGTGCCGCAATCCTGAAGGGCAGGGAACATAGCACCCAAAGCTGATCGAGAAGCTTTCTCAACGGGTAAAGTTTGCAAAGCCGGGCTTGCACGGCCTGTTCCCTGGACGTTGCCGGGCTGATTTGCCCTCGCCGGAAAACTTTACGGGATGCATGGAGGTCTATCCCGGTGGCTGGCGTTGGCGACTTGCGCTGACGCCGTAACGGGCATGAAGGCGATTCAGTTGCTAGTGTTATGCCATCTGCAGAAGGATGGGTCGTGAGTTAATGGATTGCTCGCACGTCTCTCTCACTGGAAAAGCGGCACCCCCGCGCAGGCTGACGGCCCGGTATCCGTCGCTTCGTGGTGCCTGCTGGCGGGCCGTGCTGCTGGTGGCGCTGGTGACCAGCCTGAGTGGCTGCATACGCAACCAGGCCAATGGCGCCTTCACCAGCAACAGTGCGGCGGCCAGCCCTAGCGAGCTGTTCCAGACCCACTCCGATCGCCTGGCCACCATCGGCATGCGCAACAACCTCAACAGCCTCTATCGCCTGATGGACAAGCTGTACCAGCGCAACCCGCGTGAATGGCGCAAGACCGGTCTGGCCAGCCGCGAGGCGGCGCAGCAGGCGGTGCAGCAGGCCATCGAGCAGGGCCGGCCACCGCCGGCGCTGGCTGGCCGACAGGACATCGTGGCCCTCAGCTATGCGCTGAGCCCGGAGTTCCAGGGCGATCGGGTCGGCGCCTTCATCTATGCCATCGGCAGCATGGTAGTCACCGCCCACGGCGGACGCACCCAGTTCTATCTCACCGACTCCATCGATGCCCAGTTCGTGCACAACGCGGCGCGCAACATCGAGAAGGCCACCTGGCTGCTGGCCACCCGGCGCGATGCCCAGGGCAACCCGCTGCTGCTATCCAACGAGCTGTCCGAGAACGGCCGCAACCTGAGTTTCGCCGTGGAATTCGGCAAGATCGTCGCCCGCCTGGATTACCTGAGCGACGTGCTCGACGAACGCTACCGGCGCATCGGCGTGAATTACGCTCACAGCCTGCTGTTTCTGAATTTCCTGCCGGTGCAGTAGGCGCCCGCTGGAGAGCGCCATCGCCTTGGCATCTATTCACGCTTTCGGCTCGACCTCAGCGCTTTGGCTGCAAAGTGGCGGAAGCGGCCGGTCGCTTCCATAGGACTGACTGGTGATTACCTGTGGGAGCGGGCCATGCCCGCGAAAAAATCACGGGCATGGCCCGTTCCCACAGGAAAAGCAATGATGTCCGCTTCTGCCTTGCCGCAGCCTCTTCTATGTCGCTTGAAAAGATCGTGAACAGGCTCTTACACCTTGCGGACGAACTCGGACTTCAGCTTCATCGCGCCGATGCCATCGATCTTGCAGTCGATATCGTGGTCGCCGTCGACTAGGCGAATGCCCTTGACCTTGGTGCCGACCTTGACCACCAGCGAGGAGCCCTTCACCTTGAGGTCCTTGATCACGGTGATGGTGTCGCCGTCCTGCAGCACGTTGCCGACCGAGTCCTTGATCACCTTGACGTCATCACCCGCCGCCTCGCTGGCGCTGGCCGACCATTCGTGGGCGCATTCCGGGCACACCAGCTGGGTGCCGTCTTCATAGGTGTATTCGGAGTTGCAGGCGGGGCAGGGTGGCAGCGTGCTCACGGGGTATCCTTCTGAGGCCGTGGATAAAAGGCCGCAGATTATATAGGGTTTTACCCGCCGCCGGGGGATCGGCGTCAGGCGTCCGGCAATAGTGCTTCGGCCTCGATCTCGATCAGCCACTCGGGCTCCGACAGCCCGGTGACCACTACCCAGGAGGTGGCCGGTGGTTGCTCGGGGAAGAAACTGCGCAGTGCATCGACGATATGCGCCTGTTCGTCTCGCGCCTGGGCGGCGATGTAGATGCGCAGCATCAGCACGTGCTGCAAGCCGCCGCCAGCGGTTTCGAGAAGCCTGCGCACGTTGTGCAGCGCCGCGTGGGTCTGGCTGGCCAGGTCAGGGCCGACCAGCCGTTCGTGGGCGTCCACGCCGACCTGTCCGGACAGGTGGATACGCCGTCCGCCCTGGCTGATCACGGCCTGGCTGAAGCCGTACTGCAGGGTGTCGAAGACCGAGCCGGGGTTGAGTGTATGCCTGTGCATCGATGCGTCCTCCATCAGAAACAGCCCGCCAGTGTAGCGTTGCACCCAGGGCCAGGCAGGCCGAGACTGTTGCACGGTTTGTGCACTCGCGGCGCGATAACCCGAACTCATGGCGGCTTCGCTGCCTCCAAACGAGAGTGGTGGTTCGGCCCGTGCCGAGCGCTGCATCTGCCGATGAGTCGTGGGCTGCCCGTGAACGGCCCACCGTAGCCAGTGGAGGCGCTATGTTTTTTCCCCAGTTGCCGGGTGTCAGCCTGTTCCAGGTGATGAAGAAGACGGTCACCGACTTCATCGAGGACGAGCTGCCCACCTATGCCTCGGCCCTGGCGTTCCAGATGTTCTTCTCGCTGTTTCCCTTCCTGCTGTTTCTGATCGCGCTGATCAGCCTGCTCGACATGCAGCCGTTCTTCGACTGGCTGCGCCAGCAGGCCGAGTTGCTGCTGCCGCTGTCCACGGTGGAGTTGGTCAACCCGGTGATCGACCAGTTGCAGACGCAGAAAGCCGGGTTGTTCTCGATCGGTATCGTGGTGGCGCTGTGGACGGCCTCGTCGGCGGTGCGTTCGACCATGGACGCGATGAACAAGGCCTATGGCGTGAAGGAAGGGCGCAAGCCCTGGAAGCGCATCCCCCTGTCGCTGCTGTACACCATCGGCATCGCCGCGGCATTGCTCACCGCTGCCGCTCTGATGGTGCTCGGCCCGCAGGTGATGAACTGGCTGGCACACCAGATCGGCATCGAGCAGGTGGTGGTCACCCTGTGGACCTGGTTGCGCCTGCCGGTGGCGGTGTTCCTGCTGATGATCGTGGTGGCGGTGGTCTATTACGTGGCGCCGGATGTCGAGCAGCGGTTCCGCTTCATCACCCCGGGCTCGGTACTGGCGGTGGTGGTGTGGATCGCCGCCTCGGTGGGCTTCGCCTACTACGCGCAGAACTTCGCCAACTACAACGCCACCTACGGCAGCATCGGCGCGATCATCATCTTCCTCCTGTACCTGCACATCTCCTGCGCGGTGCTGCTGTTCGGCGCCGAGCTCAATGCCGTCATCGAGCACTTCGCCCAGGAGGGCAAGGAGCCCGGCGACAAGGAAATCCGCCCGGAGAATGAGCCCGCTACCTGAGCGCGGGCTGCGCCGGTGGCCAGGTCAGCTGGCCGCTGTCGCTGAAACGCCGGGTGCCGAACGGGCCGTCGGCGAGCTTGCCGCGCAGCTGATAGGGCAGGCTCTGGCCGGGCTGGTGGGTGCTGGCGCCCCAGGCCTGACGGAGTACCGAGTAGGCCGAGATGGTCACCGGCACGCTGATCACCGTCTCGCCAAAGCGCGGCACCTGGCCACGTTGGTCGCTGACCCCGCGTGCCAGTGGCTGGTCGTTGATATCCAGGGCAAGGGCGATGCCGTCGAAGTCGATGGCGCTTTCATTGGGGTTTTGCACCCGCAATTTCACCGCGAAACGCGCCTCGAGGCCTTGCGACGGCAGCGGCTCCAGACCGACCAGGTCGATATGCAGCGGATCGCGTGGTGCCCATGAGGCGCAACCGGCCAGCACGGCGATCAGCAGCAGGGCACTCAAGTGGCGCAGTGTCGGGCGCATGGCAATTCTCCGGCAGATCATCGTGCAGTTGTGACCGCAACAGGTGGCGTTCGACTCAGGCGCTCGCTGCCTGGCGGTCAGAACCAAGGCGCCAATCGCTATTGAACTCGGCCGCAGGCGCAGGTTGATAAAGGCGGCGTGTCGATCTGGGTGGTTTCCAGGGCCAGGCGGTAGAGCAGCGCGTTGCCGGCGAATGCCAGCATGGCAATAGCGGTGACAAGCAGTAAGCATGGCGGAGGAGGGCCTGATATCAGCGCAAGGCCTCAGGGTCGCGTCAGATCGTGCGCAGTGCCTTGCTATGCAGCATGTCGAGCAGCGCATCGACCATCGCGTGGGCATGGGCTTGCAGGTCGTAGGCCTCGGGGTTGAGCAGCCAGTGGGCCTGCAGACCGTCCATGTAGGCGTGCAGGCAGATCGCCGCGCGCTGACAGTCGAGGTTGGCGGGCAACTGGCCGCGGTTCACGGCATTGCGTAATGTTCTGGCAATGCGCTGGTCGCATTCTTGCTGGAACACCTGCATCTGCTGGCGCAAGCCGCCGAGCTCGGAGCTGTACTCGCATTTGTATTGCAGAATTTCTCCGACACGCCGGCATTCGCTGTCCGCATGCATGCGCAGCAGCAGTTGCACCAGCAACTGACGCATGTTGCCCAGCGGGTCAGGTTCGTCCTCGCTTTCACACGCGCGGGCCAGTTCTTCCTGGGGCAACAGGCGGCGGTCGAGCATGGCCTGGAACACGTCGACCTTGTTCTGGAAGTGCCAGTAGATGGCGCCACGCGTGACGCCGGCCGCGGCGGCGATGTCCGCCAGCGAGGTGGCCGATACGCCATTGGCGTAGAACACCCGCTCGGCGGCATCGAGAATCTGCGCGCGGGTTTCTTCGGCTTCCTCTTTGGTGCGTCTGGCCATAGAGCGGCTTCCAGGGCGTAGAAATTTCGGATCAAAACCCCTGGCCGGGGTCACACAGGCGCGCAGTGTCACACAAAAAGATGCGTTTACAAACATTCTCGAACGTAAGTATATTTGCCGTCTATTTCCCAGTATCCACCTCGGCTATCTGCCAGGTATCGCCCCCCGCGGCTCGAATCACTTAGACATGAGGTCCTTTCAGATGCAGAAGAAGCCAGCCTTCGCCGCTATGGTTTCCGCTATCGCTCTGGCCACGCTGACGCTCGCTGGCTGCAGCGATGAGGCTGCCCCGCCACCGCGTCAGGCGCCGACTGTCGGCATCGTCACGCTGCAGGCAGAGCCCTATACCCTGACCACCGAGCTGCCGGGCAGAACCGCGGCCTACCGCATCGCCGAGGTGCGCCCGCAGGTCGACGGCATCATCCAGAAGCGCCTGTTCAAGGAAGGCTCCGAGGTCAAGGCCGGTGAGCAGCTGTATCAAATCGATTCGGCGGTCTACGTGGCTGCAGCCAAGAGCGCGGAAGCGACCCTGGCCTCGGCCAAATCGCTGGCCGAGCGCTACAAGAGCCTGGTGTCCGATCAGGCCGTGAGCCGTCAGGCCTACGATGAAGCCCAGGCGTCTCGCCTGCAGGCCGAGGCCTCCCTGGAGCAGGCGCGCATCAACGTGCGCTATACCAAGGTGCTGGCGCCCATCGCCGGCCGCGTTGGCCGTTCGGCGGTCACCGAAGGTGCACTGGTCAGCAACGGCCAGACCAATGCCATGGCGACCATCCAGCAGCTCGACCCGATCTACGTCGACGTGACCCAGCCGACCAAGGATCTGCTGCGCCTGCGCCGCGAGCTGGAAAGCGGCCAGTTGCAGAAGGCCAGCGACACCGCTGCCAAGGTGCAACTGCGCCTCGAGGACGGCAGCACCTACGAGCACGAAGGCACCCTGGAATTCGCCGAAGTGTCGGTCGACGAAGGCACCGGTTCGGTGACCATGCGCGCCGTGTTCCCCAACCCCGACCACACCCTGCTGCCTGGCATGTTCGTGCATGCCCGTCTGCCCGCCGGTGTGAACAAGGAAGCGATCCTCGCGCCGCAGCAAGGCGTGACCCGCAACGCCAAGGGTGACCCGACCGCGCTGGTGGTCAACGCCGAGAACAAGGTCGAGCTGCGCCAGATCAAGGCCGAGCGTACCGCTGGCAACCGCTGGCTGGTGCTCGATGGCCTGAAGTCCGGCGACAAGTTGATCACCGAAGGCCTGCAGTTCGTGCAACCGGGTGCCGAGGTGAAAACCACCGAAGCGAAGAACGTGGCTGCGCCGGAGCAGGCCGCGGCTGACCAGGCTGAAAGCCGCTAAGGAGCGATTACACGATGTCGAATTTCTTCATCGACAGGCCGATTTTCGCCTGGGTGATCGCCTTGGTGATCATGCTGGCCGGTGGTCTGTCCATCCTCAAACTGCCGGTCAACCAGTACCCGAGCATCGCCGCGCCTGCCGTGAGTATCCAGGTCAACTACCCGGGTGCCTCCGCACAGACCGTGCAGGACACCGTGGTGCAGGTGATCGAGCAGCAAATGAACGGTATCGACGGGCTGCGCTACATCAGCTCGGCGAGCAACTCCGACGGCAGCATGGAAATCGTCGTCACCTTCAACCAGGGCACCAACCCGGACATCGCCCAGGTTCAGGTGCAGAACAAGCTGCAGCTGGCCACGCCACTGTTGCCCCAGGAAGTGCAGCAGCAGGGCCTGCGCGTCACCAAGGCGGTGAAGAACTTCCTGCTGGTGATCGGCGTGGTGTCCACTGACGGCAGCATGACCAACCAGGACCTGTCCAACTACATCGTCGCCAACATGCAGGACCCGATTTCCCGGACCCCGGGCGTCGGTGACTTCCAGGTGTTCGGTGCCCAGTACGCCATGCGTATCTGGCTCGACCCCGCCAAGCTGAACAACTTCCAGCTGACCCCGGTCGATGTGCGCAGCGCCGTGCAGGCGCAGAACGTGCAGATTTCCTCCGGCCAGTTCGGTGGCCTGCCGGCCGGCCCCGGCCAGCAGCTCAATGCCACCATCATCGGCAAGACCCGCCTGCAGACCCCCGAGCAGTTCCGCAACATCCTGCTCAAGGTCAACCGCGACGGTTCCCAGGTGCGCCTGGGCGATGTCGCCAAGGTCGAGCTGGGCGGCGAGAACTACAACATCCGTGCACAGTTCAACGGCAACCCGGCCTCCGGTCTGGCGATCAAGCTGGCCACCGGCGCCAATGCCCTGGATACCGCCAAGGCGATCCGTGCCACCATCGATGAGCTGAAGCCGTTCTTCCCGGCCGGCATGGAAGTGGTGATGCCGTACGACTCCACGCCCGTGGTGCAGGAGTCGATCCATGGCGTGATCATGACCCTGGTCGAAGCCTTCGTGCTGGTCTTCCTGGTCATGTACCTGTTCCTGCAGAACTTCCGCGCCACGCTGATCCCCACCCTGGCCGTGCCGGTGGTACTGCTCGGCACCTTCGGCGTGCTGGCGGTGTTCGGCTACAGCATCAACACCCTGACCATGTTCGCCATGATTCTGGCCATCGGCCTGTTGGTGGACGACGCCATCGTGGTGGTGGAAAACGTCGAGCGGGTGATGCGCGAAGAGGGGCTGTCGCCGCTCGAAGCGACGCGCAAATCCATGGGGCAGATCCAGGGCGCGCTGGTCGGTATCGGCGTGGTGCTGTCGGCGGTACTGCTGCCGATGGCCTTCTTCGGTGGATCGGTGGGGGTGATCTACCGGCAGTTCTCGATCACCATCGTTTCGGCCATGGTGCTCTCGGTGATCCTCGCGCTGATCTTCACCCCGGCGCTGTGCGCCACCATGCTCAAGCCGATCGCCAAGGGCGAGCACCACGAAAAGGGCGGCTTCTTCGGCTGGTTCAACCGCACCTTCGAGCGTAGCGTCAACGGCTACGAGCGTGGCGTACGCGGCGTGGTCAAGCGCAAGGCGCCGTTCCTGATCATCTATGCGGTCATCGTCGCGGTGGCCGGCTGGCTGTTCACCCTGATCCCGTCGGCGTTCCTGCCCGAGGAAGACCAGGGCGTACTGTTCGCCCAGGTGCAGACACCGTCCGGCTCCAGTGCCGAGCGTACCCAGGCGGTCGTCGACGACATGCGCAAGTACCTGCTCGAGGACGAGAAGGACGTGGTCAACTCGGTGTTCACCGTGACCGGCTTCAACTTCGCCGGCCGTGGCCAGAGCTCGGGCATGGCGTTCATCATGCTCAAGCCGTGGTCCGAACGTACCGCTGCCGGTACCAGCGTGGCCGAGCTGGCGCAGCGCGCCCAGGGTCGCTTCTTCGGCGGCGAGTTCCGCGATGCCATGGTGTTCGCCTTCGCTCCGCCTGCGGTCATGGAACTGGGTAACGCCACCGGCTTCAACCTGTTCCTGCAGGACCGTGCCGGCGTCGGCCAGGCCACCCTGAACGAAGCCCGTGACAAGTTCCTGCAACTGGCCAACCAGAGCCCGGTGCTCAGCAGCGTGCGCGCCAACGGCCTGCTCGACGAGCCGCAGTACAAGCTGCTGATCGACGACGAGAAGGTGCGCACCCTGGGTGTGTCGCTGTCGGACGTCAACACCACCCTGCAGATCGGTTGGGGCGGCAGTTACGTCAACGACTTCATCGACCGCGGTCGGGTCAAGAAGGTCTACCTGCAGGGTCAGAGCGACTCGCGCATGAACCCCGAAGACCTGAGCAAGTGGCACGTGCGCAACGACCAGGGCCAGATGGTGCCGTTCAGCGCCTTCGCCACCGGCGAGTGGACCTACGGCTCGCCCAAGCTGTCGCGCTACAACGGGGTGAGCGCCATCGAGATTCTCGGTGCGCCGGCACCGGGCCACAGTTCGGGTGAGGCGATGGCCGAGGTCGAGCGCATCGCGGCCGAGTTGCCCCAGGGCGTCGGCTTCGACTGGACCGGGCAATCCTACGAGGAGCGTCTGGCGGGATCGCAGACCCTTGCCCTCTATGCGCTGTCGCTGCTGGTGGTGTTCCTCTGCCTGGCGGCGCTGTACGAGAGCTGGTCGATTCCGTTCTCGGTGATCCTGGTGGTGCCGCTGGGTATCCTCGGTGCGCTGCTGTTCACCCTGGGTCGCGGGTTGTCCAACGACGTGTTCTTCCAGGTGGGCCTGATCACCACCATCGGCTTGTCGGCGCGTAACGCGATCCTTATCGTCGAGTTCGCCAAGTCGCTGCACGAGCAGGGCATGAGCCACCTCGAGGCGGCGGTCGAGGCGTGCCGCATGCGACTGCGCCCGATCATCATGACCTCCCTGGCGTTCATCCTCGGCGTGGTTCCGCTGGCCATTTCCAGCGGCGCGGGCGCCGGCAGCAAACATGCCATCGGTACCGGCGTGATCGGCGGTATGCTTACCGCGGCGGTGCTGGCGATCTTCTGGATTCCGCTGTTCTATGTGGTGGTCAGCTCGATGTTCAAGGACAAGAGCGCCAAACAACCCAACGATGAGGAGGCCGTCCAGTGAGGCAGTCCCTGTTGTCTCTAGCCGTGGCGAGCATCGTGCTCGGCGGCTGCACCATGATCCCCGACTACCAGCGCCCCGACGCGCCCGTCGACACTGCCTGGCCTCAGGGCCAGGCGTACCAGGGCAGCGCCGTGCAGGGCTCGGTCGCTGCGGCCGATCTCGGCTGGCGCGAGTTCCTGCGTGACCCGGCGTTGCAGCGCCTGGTGGAAACCGCGCTGAACAACAACCGCGACCTGCGGGTGGCGGCGTTGAACGTCGAGGCCTACCAGGCCCAGTACCGCATCCAGCGTTCCGAGCTGTTCCCCAACGTCTCGGCCGATGGCAGCGGTACCCGCCAGCGTACGCCCGCCGACCTGTCGCAGACCGGCCGTTCCACCGTCGGTGGCCAGTACAGCGCCACGGTCGGGGTGAATGCCTGGGAAGTGGACTTCTTCGGGCGCCTGCGCAGCCTCAACGAGCAGACCCTGCAGCAGTACTTCGCCACCGAAGAGGCGCAGCGCAGCACGCAGATCAGCCTGATCGCCAGCGTGGCCAATGCCTACCTGACGCTGCAGGCTGACGAAGCCCTGCTCAAGCTGACCCGCGATACCCTCGGCACCTACCAGCGCAGCCTGGAGCTGACCCAGCGCAGCTTCGACGTCGGCGTGACCGATGCCCTGTCCCTGAGCCAGGCGCGCACCGCCGTGCAGACCGCCCAGGCCAACCTGGCCCAGTACACCCGCCAGGTCGCCCAGGATCGCAACGCCCTGGGCGTGCTGCTCGGTGGCCCGGTGCCGGCCGACCTGCCCCAGGGCGAAGGGCTGGACAAGCAGCTGCTGGCCGAGGTGCCGGCGGGCCTGCCGTCCGACCTGCTGCAACGCCGCCCCGACGTGCTGCAGGCCGAGCGTGAACTGCTCGCCGCCAACGCCAGCATCGGTGCGGCACGGGCCGCGTTCTTCCCGAGCATCAGCCTGACCGCCAACGCCGGCACCGCCAGCAGCCAGCTGTCGGGCCTGTTCGACGGTGGCTCGGGGACCTGGCTGTTCCAGCCGCAGATCAACCTGCCGATCTTCACGGCCGGTCGCCTGCGCGCCAACCTCGACTACGCCGAGATCCAGAAGAACATCCAGGTGGCGAACTACGAGAAAGCGGTGCAGACCGCCTTCCAGGAAGTCTCCGATGGCCTGGCGGCTCGCGGCACCTACGAAGAGCAACTGCAGGCCCAGCGCAGCCTGGTGGAGACCTCCGAGGACTATTACGACCTGGCCGACCGCCGTTTCCGTACCGGGGTGGACAGCTACCTGACCCTGCTCGATGCCCAGCGCCAGCTGTTCAGCGCCGAGCAGCAGCTGATCGGCGTACGCCTGTCGCAGCTCACCAGCGAGATCAACCTGTACAAGGCGCTCGGTGGTGGCTGGAACGAACGTACCCAGACCGCACCGGCCACTGCGGCCGCGCCGCCATCCTGAGTGGCGGCAAGCGCCCATGAAAAAGCCCCGCAATCGCGGGGCTTTTTCATCTCTGTCAGCCTGTTACTGCGGCGTCTGCACGCGTACCGAGCGGTTCATCTTGTGGCGGATCAACTGGATCACGCCTGGCAGGATCGACACCACGATGATGCCGACGATCAGGTAGTGCAGGTTGCTCTGCACCGCCGGCAGGTTGCCGAAGAAGTAGCCACCGTAGGTGAACAGGGTGACCCAGAGAATCGCGCCGACCACGTTGTAGGCGGCGAAATGGGCGTAGTTCATGTGGCCCATGCCGGCCACGAAGGGCGCGAAGGTGCGCACGATCGGCACGAAGCGCGCCAGGATGATGGTCTTGCCACCATGGCGGGCATAGAACTGCTGGGTGATTTCCAGGTGGCGGCGACGAAAGATCTTCGAGTCCGGGTTGCGGAACAGCCGCTGGCCCATGAAGCGGCCGATGGTGTAGTTCAGCGCGTCGCCGAGAATCGCCGCGGTGATCAGCAGCAGTACTAGCAGGTGCACGTTCATGGTGCCGTGCACGGCGATGGCGCCGGCGACGAACAGCAGGGAATCGCCCGGCAGGAACGGGGTGACCACCAGGCCGGTTTCGCAGAACACGATCAGGAACAGGATCGCGTAGATCCAGGTGCCGTATTGGGCGGTCAGGGCCGCCAGGTGCTGGTCGATATGCAGAATGAAATCGATAACCAGGTGAATGAATTCCATCAAAAGCTCCAACGATAGGGCAGCCCGCTGTCCATCGGGCGGGCTGCTTGGGGGCGGCATTATGCTCGCATCGGCGTGCAAAGGTGCGAGACTGAGGCAGGGTTTTGAGCCTGCGCCATGGCAAGCGTTCCCTGGCGCGAGGAAGGTGGCGATGAACGTACCAGGGCGCGAGCGGGTGGCGGCTATGGTTTGCCGCGTGGCTGGATATGCAGCTCGGTGGTTTGCGCGTCCTTGGCCTGCAAGGTGGCCGGGTCGCGCTTGCTGCCATCCTGCTGGGCGCGCTGCTTGGCGAGTGCGGCCATGCGCTCGGACCAGGCGAATTGCAGCTCACGATACTGCGGCGCCACGGCCGCACTATTGAGGTGCGCCTGCTCCTGCCAGAACGCGGCATCGCCGCGCCACCAGGGGTCTTCGCCGGGAGCCACGGGCTCGACGGGAGCGACCTTGGGGGCGGGTGCCGGGGCGACCTTGATGGTGGTCGGCGTGACCTGTGGCGCCGCCGGATACAGGCGGGCGAACAGCTGGGCACCCCCATACGCCAGCGCAGCGCCAACGGCCACAGCCAGGGCGCTGCGCGCGAATTCGCTGCGTGGGCTTTTGGGGTTGCTTGCTGAAGCTTTCATCATCCATCCCTAGAGGAGAAAGAACCGACACGAGGCATGGCGGAACCTGCGTGAATGATAGCCACTTACGCGGCGCCGTTGAGCTTTATTTGCGTGTCGGTACAGGGTGGCGGAGCGCTTACTTACCCTTGATGATGCGTTGGATGGTGCCGGTGTTGTTGTTCAGCAACACGTAGTCGGTACCGATCTTCACCCAGTGCTCGTGCTCCTTGTCCTCGGGCTCCGGCAAATTGTGCTTTTTCAGGTCCTTGATTGCGTAATCGTCGCGCCAGTACTTGTGCGGTGCAGGGGTACCTTCCTTGAGGTGGCCGATATGCATCGGGTCCTTGGCCTCCGGATCTTCCTGATCGGGCTGCTGCTTGAGCACCTGGTCCTGATAGACCTCACGGGCGGGTTCCTGCTCTTTCGGATCGGCCGCATGGGCCATGCCGCTGACCAGCAGGGCGCCAAACAAGATGCTGAGGGTAGGCGTGGTTTTCATGTGACTCTCCTTTATCCGTGTCCAAATAGTGGACAGGGGCAAGCGGCGAAAAACTCAACCTAAATTTTCGTCACTCGGGCGGCTTGCGGTCTTCGTGTAGCGCGTTGCCGATGACACGTGCGTGCAGGCCGTTGCACACGCCGCTGCACACGCCGCCGAACGGCAGGTTTTTTCCATGAACCTTCAGGCTGCGGGGCGCCACTATCTATTCAAGTACCCGATTCGAGTGAGTCATGCCTGTTCCCGTTTTTCTTGCCCTGGTGTTCGGCTGCGTCGGCGCCGTGCTCATGGGCATCGGCCTTTCCCGGCGTCGTGTCAGCCGCAACTGGCTGTGCGCGCAAGGGCGCATCATCGCCAGCGACTGGGGGCTCAGCACGCCGAGCCGCTACCCGCGTTTCGAATGGCGCGACGCAGAGGGCAACCTGCACATGCACGAGAGCAGCATGAGCAGCTGGCGCCACTACCGCAAAGGCGACCCGGTGCCGGTGCGCTACGACCCGGCGTTTCCCAAGCGGGCGGTGATCGATACCCCGGTGCAGCGGGGTGCCTCGTTCTTCTGGCTTGGCGTGCTGTTGTGCGGTATCGCCGGGCTGTTCCTGCTGGTCGAGCTGCTGCTCACCTGAGCCATCTTCCAGCCGCCCTGCAGGCGGCTGCGACCATTGAGCACATACGTCCAATAAAGCCGCTCGACGCAGCGGCATAGTGGCGGCACGGTCGGGTACCGCCACGGGCATGCCGATCGTCACGCCGCAGGCCATGGCCTTGCGGGTCGATTTCGCTGCCAGGACGTCCTTTCGCTATGCCAACCATCGAGCCGAGCAATGTGGTGACCCTGGTCATCCAGCATCAGGTGCGTTCCGGCTGCCTGCCCGCCTACGAGGCCTGGCTCAAGCGCGCCCTGGCCGCCGCCGAGCAGCAGCCTGGCCACCTGGGCGTCAACGTGATCCGCGCGGACGGGCAGGGCGATGCCTTCACAACCGTGCTGCGCTTCGCCGAAGGCTGGCAGCTGGACGAATGGATCGCTTCGGATCGCCGACGCCTGCTGATCGATGAGGTGCTGCCGTTGCTCGACGGCGGCGACCAGATCCAGGTCAGCCGCGACCACGAATTCTGGTTCACCCCCGAACATGCCCAGGCCGCGCAACCGCCGAAGTGGAAGCAGGCGGTGCTCACCTACCTGGTGATCTGCCCGCTGACCATGCTCATCCCGCTGCTGTGGCAGCCGCTGTTCCAGCACTACCCGGCGCTCGGCGGCGTGGTACCGAGCAACCTGCTGATCACCCTGTGCATCGTCGTGCCGGTGGTGTTTTGGATCATGCCGGTGGTCACCCGTTGCTGTGCCGGCTGGCTGAGCGCCCGCTGATTTCCCTGACATTCCTACCCGAGAGGTTATCGCCATGAGCACATTCACCACCCGCGACGGCACCGAGATCTATTTCAAGGACTGGGGCAGCGGCAAGCCCGTGCTGTTCAGTCATGGCTGGCCGCTGGACGCCGACATGTGGGAATACCAGATGCAGTACCTGAGCAGCCGCGGCTACCGCACCATCGCCTTCGACCGCCGTGGCTTCGGGCGCTCCAGCCAGCCGTGGACGGGCTATGACTACGACACCTTCGCCGACGACATCGCCGACCTGATCGAGCACCTCGACCTGCATGACGTCACCCTGGTGGGTTTTTCCATGGGCGGCGGCGATGTCAGCCGCTATATCGGCCGCCACGGCACCTCGCGGGTCAGCAAGCTGGCGCTGCTCGGCGCGGTCACGCCGATCTTCGGCAAGGCCGCGGATTTTCCCCAAGGCGTCGATGCCTCGGTATTCGCCGGCATCAAGGACGGCTTGCTGGAGGACCGCGCGCAGTTCATCAGTGATTTCGCCGCGCCGTTCTACGGCATCGACAAGGGCCAGAAAATTTCCGATGGCGTGCTCACCCAGACCCTCAACATCGCCCTGCTGGCGTCGCTCAAGGGCACGGTCGACTGCGTAACCGCATTCTCGCAAACCGATTTCCGCGCCGACATGGCCAAGGTCGACGTGCCGACCCTGGTGATCCATGGCGACGCCGACGCCATCGTGCCGTTCGAGACCACCGGCAAGCTTGCCGCGCAGATGATCAAGGGTGCCGAGCTGAAGGTGTACGAAGGCGCCCCCCACGGCTTTGCCGTGACCCATCAGCGGCGTCTCAATGAAGACCTGCTGGCCTTCGTGTCCCGTTGATCACCGGAGCGCCCAGTCATGACAGATGATCCCAAGGACCCGAAACGCCGCCAGATCGTCGCGGCCGGTGGCCTGCTCGGCGCGGCTGGCGCGCTGTGGTCTGCCTTACCTTTCGCCGGCGGTGCCGGTTATGCATTCGGAGCCAACATGAACGACGCCGACCTGATCCTGCTCAACGGCAAATTCCACACCGTCGACCCGGAGCGGCCGCAGGCCACTGCCGTGGCGATCAAGAATGGTCGCTTCATTGCCGTGGGCAGCGACGCGGAGGCTATGGCCACCAAAGGCGCCGCCACCCAGGTCATCGACCTCAACAAGCGCACCGCGATTCCCGGGCTCAACGACTCGCATCTGCACCTGATCCGTGGCGGCCTGAACTACAACCTCGAGCTGCGCTGGGAAGGCGTGCCGTCCCTGGCCGACGCCCTGCGCATGCTCAAGGACCAGGCCGACCGCACGCCCACCCCGCAGTGGGTGCGCGTGGTCGGGGGCTGGAACGAATTCCAGTTCGCCGAAAAACGCATGCCGACCCTGGCCGAGATCAACCAGGCGGCGCCGGACACCCCGGTGTTCCTGCTGCACCTCTACGACCGCGCCTTGCTCAACCGCGCCGCCCTGCGGGTGGTCGGCTATGACAAGAACACGCCCAACCCGCCCGGTGGCGAGATCCAGCGTGACAGCAATGGCGAACCCACCGGCATGCTGATCGCCCGTCCCAACGCGATGATTCTCTACGCGACCCTGTCGAAAGGGCCGACGCTGCCCCTCGACTACCAGGTCAACTCGACCCGTCAGTTCATGCGCGAGCTCAATCGCCTGGGTCTGACCAGCGCCATCGACGCCGGCGGCGGCTACCAGAACTACCCGGACGACTACCAGGTGATCCAGCAACTGGCCGACAACGACCAGCTCACCGTGCGCATCGCCTACAACCTGTTCACCCAGAAGCCCAAGGAAGAGCTGGCCGACTTCCAGCAGTGGACCAAGACCGTCACCTACGGCCAGGGTACCGATTACCTGCGCCACAACGGCGCCGGCGAGATGCTGGCGTTCTCCGCCGCCGACTTCGAGGACTTCCTCGAGCCGCGCCCGGACCTGCCACCGAACATGGAGGCCGATCTCGAACCGGTGGTGCGCCACCTGGTCGAGCATCGCTGGCCGTTCCGCCTGCATGCCACCTACGACGAATCCATCTCGCGGATGCTCGACGTGTTCGAGAAGGTCAACCGCGACATCCCGTTCAACGGCCTGCCGTGGTTCTTCGACCACGCCGAAACCATCACCCCGAAGAACATCGAGCGGGTCAGGGCGCTGGGCGGTGGTATCGCCATCCAGCACCGCATGGCCTTCCAGGGTGAATACTTCGTCGACCGCTACGGCAAGCAGGCGGCGGAAAGCACCCCGCCGATCAAGCGCATGCTCGCCGAAGGCGTGCCGGTCGGCGCCGGCACCGACGCCACCCGCGTGGCCAGCTACAACCCCTGGACCTCGCTGTACTGGCTGGTCAGCGGCAAGACCGTGGGCGGTACCGCGCTGTATCCCGAAGGCCTGTCCCGCGCCGTGGCGTTGCAGCTGTTCACCCAGGGCAGCGCCTGGTTCTCCAACGAGCAGGGCAAGAAGGGCCAGATCAAGGTCGGCCAGCTGGCCGACGTGGCGGTGCTTTCCCAGGATTACTTCAGCGTGTCCGAGGAAGCCATCAAGTACCTCGAATCGGTGCTCACCGTGGTGGGCGGCAAGGTGGTCTACGGCGCCGAGGAGTTCGACAAGCACGGCAACCCGCCGCTGCCGGTACTGCCGGACTGGTCGCCGGTGGCCAAGGTGCCCGGGCACTGGAAGCCCGCCGCACCGCTGCAGGCCGCCGTGCACCAGTGCATCGGCTCTTGCGCGGTACACGCCCACAGCCACGAGCGGGCGCGGCAAAGCAAGGTGCCGGTGAGCGACTACGCCGGCTTCTGGGGCGCCTTCGGGTGTTCGTGCTTTGCGTTCTAGCGCTGCTTAGCCCCCTGTGGGAGCGGGCGGGGACGCCTAGTTCATGCCCGCGATTCGCGCGCATGGCGACGCTCCCACAGGTAGAACGCGCTCGCCGCACTTCGACAGGCAACACACACATTTTTTAATCGGCGTCTCTCCGCCGTCTCGGGCACGGCTGTGCCCATTTTTTACCGACACCGACTTTTTTAACGAGATAGCCCATGAACAGCGTCACCCAAGCAACCACCGCCGGGCCCTGGAGCCCGCTGCGCACTCAGGTGTTCCGCTGGCTATGGCTGGCCAGCATCGCCTCGAACATCGGTACCTGGATGCACGAGGTCGGCGCCGGCTGGCTGATGACCTCGCTGTCGGCCAGCCCGCTCGCCGTGGCCATGGTGCAGGTGGCCGCGGCGTTGCCGATGTTCTTTCTGGCGCTGCCGGCCGGCGCCCTGGCCGATATCGTCGACAAGCGGCGCTACCTGCTGACCGTGCAATTGTGGATGGCCACCGTGGCGGTGCTGCTCGCCGGCCTGACCCTGCTCGGTCTGATGAACGTGCCGCTGCTCCTGCTGCTGACCCTGGCCATGGGCATCGGCACCGCACTGATGATGCCGGCCTGGTCGGCACTGACCCCCGAGCTGGTCGGCAAGAGCGAGCTGCCTGCTGCCGTGGCGCTATCCAGCCTGGGCATGAACGTGGCGCGGGCCATCGGCCCGGCCATTGCCGGTGTGCTGGTCAGCCTCAGCGGCCCCTGGCTGACCTTCGCCCTCAACGCCGTGTCGTTCTTCGCGGTGATCGCTGCGCTGTATGCCTGGAAGCGCACGCCCACGGTGAGCATCCTGCCGGCCGAGCGGCTGTTCGGGGCGGTGCGTCTTGGCGTGCGTTATGCGCGCAGCGCCAAACCCTTGCAGGCGGTGCTGGTGCGCACCTTCGCGTTCTTCGTCGGCGCCAGTGCCGGCATGTCCCTTCTACCGCTGCTGGTACGCCGTGAGCTGCACGGCACGGCCGCGGACTTCGGCATCCTGCTCGGCTGCGTGGGCGCTGGCGCCATCGTCGGGGCGATGTTCCTGCCCAGGTTGCGCGAGCGGCTGCGCAGCGACCTGATCGTCGCGGGCGCCAGCCTCGCCTATGCCGCGGTGCTGTTCGGCCTGGCCTTTATCCGCGACTTCGCTCTGCTGATTCCGGTGATGCTGGTCAGCGGCGCTGCCTGGATCGCCGTGCTGTCGAGCCTGCAGGTCGCCGCGCAAACCTCGGTGCCGAGCTGGGTGCGAGCCCGCGCCCTGGCGGTGTACATCCTGGTGTTCTTTGGCTGCAGCGCCCTGGGCGGCATCGTCTGGGGTTCGCTGGCCAGCGAATACTCGCTGAGCGTGGCCCTGGCCGGCGGCGGCGCCTTGCTGGTGCTCGGCGTGCTGTTGTCCTGGCGCTTCCGCCTGCCGGTCACCGATGCCGAGGACCTGGCGCCCTCGGTGCATTGGCCGGCGCCGGTACTCAGTGCTGACCTGGACCGCGAGCGCGGCCCGGTGATGGTCACCCTCGAATACGACATCCCCCGGGAACACGCCGAGGCATTCAGCCACGCCATGCTCGCGGTACGCGCCATGCGCCGGCGCAACGGTGCGCTGTCCTGGGGGCTGCTGCAGGACAGCGAGAACCCGCACCTCTGGCAGGAATTCTTTTTCGACGCCTCCTGGCTCGAACACCTGCGTCACCACGGCCGCGTCACCGTGGCCGAGCAGCGCATCGAGGCCAATGCCCGCCAATACCAGCGTGAAGGCGTGGCCGTGCGCATCCGCCACCTGCTCGGCGTGCCCGAAGCGCGCCACCCTGATTCCCGTTCCCCCAACCCACCTGGAGTTTCATCATGAACAAGCCCTACAACCGCCTGGACAAAGACAACGCCGCCGTTCTGCTGGTCGACCACCAGGCCGGTCTGCTCTCCCTGGTGCGCGACATCGACCCGGACAAGTTCAAGAACAACGTGCTGGCCCTGGCCGACCTGGCCAAGTTCTTCAACCTGCCGACCATCCTCACCACCAGCTTCGAAACCGGCCCCAACGGCCCGCTGGTACCCGAGCTGAAAGAGCTGTTCCCGGACGCGCCGTACATCGCCCGCCCTGGCCAGATCAACGCCTGGGACAACGAAGACTTCGTCAAGGCGATCAAGGCCACCGGCAAGAAGCAGCTGATCATCGCCGGCGTGGTGACCGAAGTGTGCGTGGCGTTCCCGGCCTTGGCCGCCATCGAGGAGGGCTTCGACGTGTTCGTGGTCACCGATGCCTCCGGCACCTTCAACCAGATCAGCCGCGACTCGGCCTGGCAGCGCATGACCGCCGCCGGCGCGCAGCTGATGAACTGGTTCGCCGTGGCCTGCGAGCTGCACCGCGACTGGCGCAACGACGTGGAAGGCCTGGCGAAGATCTGTTCGGATCACATCCCGGACTACCGCAACCTGATGACCAGCTACGCGGCGCTCACTGAAGGCAAGTAACAGGTGATGGTGGCTGGCGTCTCAGCCGTCCACCCATTCAGCGGGCCGCGGCGGATTTCCCGTCGCGGCCCCATCCCTTTTTGTGGCGCAGCCTTTTCCGGGAGCCCATCGTGAACCGCAACGACCTGCGCAAAGTCGACCTGCAACTGCTGGTCGTGTTCGAAAGCCTGATGCACGAGCGCAATCTCACGCGCACGGCGGAAAAACTCTACCTTGGCCAGCCGGCGATCAGTGCCTCGCTGACCCGCCTGCGTGACTATTTCAACGACCCGCTGCTGGTACGCAACGGCCGCGAGATGGAACCCACGCCCCGCGCGCTGGAAATCTTCCGCCGCCTGCCGGCTGCCCTGGATGGCATTTCCCAGGCGATCAGCGAGGTGCGTGACTTCGACCCCAGTAGCAGCACTGCGGTGTTTCGCATCGGCATGTCCGATGACGTGGAGTGCGGCCTGCTGCCCCAGTTGCTCGCCCACCTGCGTCAGCAGGCGCCAGACTGCGTGCTGGTGGTGCGCAACGCCAACTTCCTGCTGCTGCCCGGCTTGCTCGCCACCGGCGAGGTGTCCATCGGCATCAGCTACACCACCCAGCTGCCGGCCAATGCCAAATGCCGCAGCCTGCGCGACATCCGCGCCATGGTGATACGCGCCGCCGACGGCACGCCGCCGCTGACCCTGGACGACTATTGCACGCGGCCCCACGCCCTGGTGTCGATGTCCGGCGACCTGTGCGGCAACATCGACCAAGACCTGGCGCGCCTGCAGCGCAGCCGCAAGATCGCCCTGGCGGTACCCCACTTCAACGGCCTGGGCGCGCTGCTGCGCCACTCCGACATGATCGCCACCATTCCCGACTACGCCGCCGAAGCGCTGGTGCAGGGTGGCGGCCTGGTGATGGAGGAGCCGCCGTTCGAGATCGTGCCGGCGCAGCTGACCATGGTCTGGCGCGCCGCCCAGGATCAGGACCCGGCCGAGCGCTGGCTGCGCGAACAGATCCTGCGCTTCATGGCCGCCTGAGCCCTGCAGGCTACTCGCCAGCAACACCTTAGTGTTGTTTCGTTGCAACCCCGCAGGGGCTGTTTAACCGGCGGCCATGCCTAGATAATCGACGCAGGATTTACAAACCTGACAGCTGCCCTATGACGGCAGCTGCTGTTTACCTTGCGTTCGAGATTGTGCATGACCAGCAAAACCGTGGCGATCGTGCTCTACGCCGACGTCCTGATGCTCGACGTGGCGGGGCCCATCGAGGTGTTCTCGATCGCCAACCGCTACCTGCCCGAGAGCGACCACTACCGCATCCTCACCCTGGGCGCGGATTCACTCGGCGTACGTGCCTCCAATGGCATCGTCATGCAGGCCGATCAACTGGCCGTCGACTCGCCGGTCGCCTACGACACCCTGCTGGTGCCTGGCGGACCGGGCGCCTACAACGACAGGCACCCACATCTGTACGGCTGGCTGCGTGATGCCGCCCAGGCCTCGCGCCGCTATGGCGCGGTGTGCACCGGCGCCTTCATCCTCGGCGAGGCGGGGCTGCTCGATGGCCACCGGGTGACGACCCACTGGCACTATCTGGACCGCCTGGCCAAACGCTATCCCAAGGCGCAGCTGGAGAGCGACCAGCTGTTCACCAAGGACGGCAAGCTGCTCAGCTCCGGCGGCGTGACGGCAGGCATCGACCTGGCGTTGTCGATCCTTGCCGACGATCACGGCAAGAAGCTCGCGCTGGATGTCGCCAAGGTGCTGCTGGTGGTGATCAAGCGCCAGGGCGGCCAGGCCCAGTTCAGCCCCTTGCTGCCGCCGACCGGCCAAGGCGCCACGCCACTGGATCGCGTGCAGCAGTACGTGCTGGAGAACATCCAGGAGCCGTTCACGGTGGAGCAGTTGGCCGAGCTGGCGGCGATGAGCGTGCGCAACTTCGCCCGGGTGTTCACCCGCGAGCTGCAGATGACGCCCATGGAGTTCGTGCTCAACGCGCGGGTCGACCACGCGCGCGCGCTGCTGGAAAGCACCGACCTGCCGCTCAAGACCGTGGCCTTTCGCAGCGGCTTCGGCAGCACCCGGCACATGCGCCAGATGTTCGACAAGCGCCTGGGCCTGACCCCGGTGCAATACCGCCACCAGTTCGGCTGATCCGCTGGCCAAGGGCCACGATGCCCGCGCTAGAGCGTTTCGTCAGTTGTCCGAGTTGCGCACCGTGATGGCCGAATCCGTCCCCCCGTGCCGATGTCGCCGGGCCGACGAACGGTAGAGAATGATTCTCTTATCAGAACAGGAGCGGCAGAGCGTCGATCAGCCGAGACCCGATGGGTGACGTCCGGCATGGCGGGATGCTGAACAGGTCATGCATGATCTCGAACCCACTGGCAGTGCGATCGTCCTGCGTTTCGGCCGCTTCGAGTTGCACCCCCAGCGTCGCCTGCTGCTCGACGGCGACCGGCCGCTGCCCATCGGCGCCCGCGCCCTGGACATCCTGCTGGTGCTGGTGGAAAGCGCCGGCAAGATCGTCAGCAAGGAGGCGATCATCGCCCAGGTGTGGCCGAGAACCTTCGTCGAGGAGATCAACCTGCGGGTACACATCTCCGCCCTGCGCCGGGTGCTCGGTGTGTGCCCGCAATCGCGGGACTACATCACCAACGTGCGCCAGCGCGGCTACAGCTTCGTCGCCCATGTCGAGCAGGTCAGCCAGGCCGACAACGATGCGCCGCGTGCATCCAGCGAGCTGCCCAACCTGCCGGGCCGGGCGGTGCGCATCGAGGGCCGCGAGCGGCTGATCGACGAGCTGACCCGCCGTCTGCACACGCGCCGGCATATCACCCTGATCGGTCCCGGCGGGGTCGGCAAAACCACCGTGGCGTTGCGCGTGGCCCAGCAGCAGCTCGGCCATTTTGCCGATGGCGTGCGCTTCGCAGACCTGGCAACGCTCCGCGAGCCGGCGCAACTGCCTGCCACCCTGGCCTCGGAGATGGGCATCGCGGTGCCCGAAGGCGTGCATGCCCTGGCCCATCTGCAGGCGACCCTGGCCAACCGCCACATGCTGGTGCTGATGGACAACTGCGAGCACCTGGTCGATGCCTGCGCCGCACTCAGCGAGGCGCTGCTGCAGGCCGCGCCGCGGCTGCGCATCCTGGCCACCAGCCGCGAGGCGTTGCGCACCGCCGAGGAATACGTGCAGCCGCTGGCGCCCCTGGAGTCGCCACCGCTCGGCAGCCATCTGCGCCTGGCCGCGGCGCTGCGCTATCCGGCGGTAAAGCTGTTCGTGCGTCGGGCGCGGGCCCGCCAGGCGGACTTTCGCCTGTTGGAAAGCGATGTGCCGCGGGTGGCCGAACTGTGCTGGCGGCTCGACGGCCTGCCCCTGGCCATCGAACTGGCCGCCGCGCAGCTCGATGCCCAGAGCCTGGACGGCATCCTCGCCCAGCTCGACAACCACAGCTACCTCAGCCTGCTCGGGCGGCGCAGCACGCCGGCCCGGCATGCCAGCCTGCAGGCCTCGCTGGAGTGGAGCTATCAATTGCTCAACGCCGAGGAGCGCCGGTGCCTGCAGGGCCTGGCATGCTGCGATGCGTACTTCACGGTGGCGGATGCACAGCAGGCGCTGGCGGGGCTGAAGATCAGTGACGGTGCGCGATGCGCCGCCGTGGCGCGCCTGGTGGCGCTGTCGCTGATCGGCCTGCGTCGTGATGGCGGGGTGGTCTACTACCACATGCTCGGCTGTACCCGCGCCTTCGCCCGGCACAAGGCCCAGCAGGCGGCGAGCCTCGGTGAATGGGACACGCCGGCGCTGGCCTAGGCGCAGCGGCTAGCAGGCGAGGCGCTGCAGTCGACCGGCGGGCCTTGATGCAGGCGTTTGAAGGCCAGCGGCGTCATGCCCTGGCTGCGGGCGAACACCCGGCAGAAATGCGCTTGGTCGAAGAAGCCACATTCCATGGCGACCTGCGTCAGGGACAAAGGCGTATGGCGCAGCAACGCGATCGCCTTGTCCACCCGCTGCTGGCGCAGCCACACATGGGGCGACAGCAGGGTGCTTTCCTTGAACTTGCGGGTGAAGTGGCTGCGTGACAGGGCACAGGCCTCGGCCACTTCGGCGACCGATATGCCGGCATCCAGGTTGGCCAGCATCAACTGCTTGGCGACCGCTTCCTGCCAGGCGGCGAGCTTGCCGGCCGACGCCTGCGACTGTGCGGAACCCTGGATGGCCTTCATGCTGATATCCCCACTGGCGCCCCGGCGACATCGTGTCGCGAGGCAGCAGGGATTGTTGAAGAGCGGGGTGTGGCGGGCGAGTTGCGTAATGTTAATTAAGGTTAAGGGCAGGCTTAACCTTGACCCGCGGGCATTTACTCCCAGTTATCGATGATGCCGCGTTGCAGGGCGATGCTCACCGCATGGGTGCGGTTGCGTGCCTTGAGTTTGGTCATGATGCTGCGCATATGGCCTTTGACCGTATCTTCGGAGATCGCCAGCTGCGTGGCGATATCGCCGTTGCCCAGGCCCTGGGCGGTGCGCTGGAGCACCTGGGTTTCACGCGGGGTGAGGCCGTCCTCGGCGATGGCGGCGAGCAGCTCGCTGGCGATGGGTTCCGGAAAGTAGCGTTTGCCCGCCGCTAGGCTATGGATGGCGGTGACCAGTTCCTTGCGCAACATGTTCTTGAGCAGGTAACCCCGGGCGCCGGCCTGCACCGCCTGTAAGGTGCGGGCGTCGCCGCTGTAGGTGGTGAGCACGGCGATGCAGGCATCGGCGAATTGCGCGCGAATCGTGCGGATCGCCTCGGTGCCGTTGAGCCCGGGCATCTGCAGATCCATCAACGTCACGTCCGGGCGCAACTCGGCGAAACGCGCCACGGCCTGCTCGCCATCGGCGGCTTCACCGACCAGCTCGATGTCCGGGTGGGCTTCGAGCACGGCGGCGATGCCCTCGCGCAGCAGGGGATGGTCATCGACCACCAGCAGGCGGATGGGCGTATCACTCATGCGTCGTCTCTCTCTGTGGTGGGCGGTCGTGGGCGCGCGAACCAGCGGCGCCAAGGTCGTCGGGCTTGGTCGGCATAGGACAGCGCCGCCTTGATCCGCAGTTCCACCCGGGTGCCGCCGCCGGCCAGCGCCTGCACCGCGAGGGTGCCGCCAATCTGCGCCGCCCGTTCGTGCATGCCGCGTACGCCCCAGCGTTTGGCTCGGCCTTCGGCCATGGCGTAGTCGGCGGCGATGCCCTGGCCGTCGTCCTCGATACACAGGCGCAGATCGCGTGCGCCGTAGTTCAGCATCACGGTGATCTGCCGCGCGTCCGCGTGGCGTACGGCATTGCCGATGGCTTCGACGGCGATGCGGTAGGCCGCGTCCTGCACGTTGGTGTGCAGCGGGCGCTGGTCGCCGTTGATGTGCAGGCTGATCCGGATACCGGGCTCGTCCAGGCCCTGCACGAGCTGGCTCAGCTCGGCCGCCAGCCCCAGGCCGTTGGCGCCGGCTTGGCGCAGGTGCTGCACGCGCTCGCGGCCTTCGTGCATCACCTGGTCGGCGCGATCCAGCGCGTGCTCCAGGCGCGTGCGCGCCGGGTGATCGGCGGCCAGGGTATTGGCCGCTGCCTGGAAGCGCAGCATCAGCCCCTGCAGGCTTTGCAGCAGGGTATCGTGCAGCTCGCGGGCAATCCGCTCGCGCTCGCCCTGCTGGGCCTGCAGCTGCAGGTGCAGGCGCTGCCGGTCACGGCGCACGGCACGGCGATGCAGCCACCACAGGACGAACCACAGCGCCGCGCTGAGCGGCAGGTAGAACAGCGGGCGCAGGTAAAACGCCGGCGCCACGCTGAAGGCCAGCACGGTCGGCGGCGCCGGCTCGCCACCGCTCTGGTCGAATACCTGCACCTCGAAGCGGTAATCGCCGGCTGGCAGGCCGGTGTAGGTGGCGCGTCGCTGGCGCCCGGCCTCGATCCAGTCGCGGTCGTAGCCCCGCATACGGTAGCGGAACGCCAGGCTCTGCGGCGCGCGCAGGTTCAGCGCCGCGTAGTCGATGACCAGGCGCTGGCTGTCCGCCGGCAGCTGCAAGGGGGCCGCCAGCGGCTGGGGCACGCCATCGACCGTCAGGTGCTCGATCACCACCGTCGGCAACGGCGCTGGCGCCGGCTGGCGCGCCGGATCGAGCAGACTCACACCGGCACTGGTGGAAAACCACAGCCGCCCGTCCGCATCCACCACGCCGGTGGGCAGCGGCAGTACCCGATAGGGATCGTTGGCCAGGCTGCCATCCAGGCTCACCGAGCGGTAACGCAGCCGATAACCCGGCTTGGCCAGGGCACGCGCCACTTCAGGTGCCGGCAACTGCAGGATGCCACCCTTGCCATGCACCCACAGGTCGCCATCGCGGCCGGGCAGCAGCCCATAGACATTGTCGAACTGGCCGTTGGCCGGCAGCGGCAGCATCTGGAAGCGCTGGCCATCGAAACGCGCCAGGCCGTGCTGGCCACCGACCCAGGAAACCCCGTGGTGATGCAGTTGTGCGGTGACATGGCCGATCTGCAGGCCATCCGCTTCGCTCCACTGGCGCCAGTGATCACCCTGGCGGCTGACCAGGAGGTTGTCGCGGTAGCCGAACCACAGCCGGCCCTGCTCGTCGCGGCCGGCACTGACCGGCATCACCTGGCTTGGCTTTTCGCCGACGCCGGCCACCGCCTGCCAGTGACTACCGCGTAGCACGAACAGGCCGAGCCCGTTGATCGATACCCACAGGCTGCCGTCATCGGCCAGGGTCATCGTCCGTACCGACGCATCCGCCGGCGCCTGCTCGGGCAGCCTGGCCCGCAATTCGACACCCACCGGCGTGGCGTGCCAGATGCCGTGGGGCCCGCCGGCCCAGACGCCGCCATGGGTATCGGCGAGCAGGGCGGTTACCGGTTCGGCGATGGGCCAGCGTTGCAGCGCGCCATTGTGCAGGCGCATCAAGCCGCGGTTGCCGCTGGCTGCCCACAGCGCCCCGTCCGTGGCCAGCGCCAGCGCTGCATTCAGGGTGCCGGCCGGCAGCGGCGCGGGGCTCAGTTCGCGCAGCCGGAAACGGTCGAGCCCGGCATTGCTGCCGGCCCACACGGTGCCGTCGCGATCCTCCAGCAGCGGCCAGAGGTAATCGGCGCTCAGGCCCTCGGTGCGGGTCACCCGTTCGGCATGGGTGAGGTCCAGCGCCATCTGGGCATGGCGGTAGCGGCGCAGGCCGTTGCCTGGCGTGCTGGTCCATAGCCCGCCGGCCTTGTCGAACAGCAGGCCGGTGATGGGCGTGTCCACCGTCTGTGTCTGCATGCGTGGCCGTGTGCTGGGAACGACCCGATGCAGGCGATTGACGTAGCGCTCGGTGATCCAGATGGTGCCGTCGGCGGCCTGGGCGATCTGGCTGGCCCAGTCGAGGGTGCCGACCACTCTGGTAAAGCGCGGCGCGCCGGCGGGGCGCCTGTACAGGTGATGGCTGGTGGCGGCCCAGACCGTGCCGTCCCGGGCGACGAATACCGCTCGCGCGCTCCTGGCGGCGAAGCCCTGGTCTTCGCCAACCGTCGTCCAGCGCTGGCCGTCGAAACGCGCCAGTCCCTCATGGGCTGCTGCCCAGATATTGCCATCGCGGTCGCGCGCCAGCCCGTACAGTGCGCCACCCGGCAGGTCCTGGCCGGGTGGGAAGCTGCGGGTCGTGCGCCCCTGGATCAGCCGGGCGCCACCAGCGCGCAGGCCAACCCACAGGCCACCGTCCACCGCCAGCAGGCTGGCCACCGTGCCTAGCGGCTGACCGTCGCTGGGCTGGTAGGTCGTGAAGTCGGAGCCGTCGAAACGCAGCAGGCCGCTGTCGCTGCCCAGCCACAGATAGCCGTCGCCGGTCTGCGCCAACGCCCCGACCTGGTTGGGGCCATCGTCGTCCGCCATGGTCCAGCGATGGTGCTCGCGCTGCGCCAGCGGCTCTGCCTGTACGGGCAGGGCCAACCAACCCGCCAGTAGCCAGGCGTAACAGCCAACCACCCACAAGGGCTGGCGGCGAGCTAAAGGGGAGGTGAGGGCATTCACGGCAGAGAATCGAGTGCGCAAGGAAAAGCGGATTGTGCAACCGCGCCTGCTGGCGTGCCAGCGCCACGGCCGACTACCCGCCGATTGACGGTATGCATATCAGCCCGGCACGAATCGGTTTACGGCTGTACACTGAACTTGCAGCTGCCAATGCAGCTCTGATGGATCAGATCATCACCAGCCAGGAGGGCGAGATCATGGGACCGGAAGACCGAGAGTGGTGGCGCGAAGGCCGCCGACAGCGGGGCCACAATGCCTCATGGGACAACTTCAGCGCCAAGCCCGGCCCCAAGGGCGGCAATGTCCTGCGCATCCAGCGGCCCCTCAAGCTCAGTGCCACGCCGCCTTACCTGCAGCTGCAAGCCCAACAGCTGATCGACGGCCGTGAAAACACCAGCACCAGTCGCATACTGCTTATCCTCGGCGTGGTGACCGTTGCCGCGCTGATCGTGGCAGGGTTTCTGGTGATCTAGCACCAAGGCATTACGACGAAAAAGGCTTATCAGGTGATAAGCCTTTTTCGTTTGCGTGCCTGGTTATCCGCAGTTATCAGCGCAGCTGCACGCTATGCTGGGCACATCAGGCGTCTACCTGCCTGCCGGCAATTCGCTGTAGGCAAGCGAGAACGGAGCGAAGTCCATGGCAGTGTCGCCAAGCGTTTATAAGTCGCTTCAAGCATGCGCAGCCACTGCTGCCCGCCCTTGCTGATTTGGTGACGGGCAGATCGCCACTGTGCGTAAAACCAGCGCGCACAAAAAAGGGCTTACCTTTCGGTAAACCCTTGTTTTGTTTGGTGTCTACGCAGGGACTTGAACCCCAGAACCCAGCATTATGAATACAGTTACCAGAGTCCCTCTAATACACATAAGTTCATAAGCCGCTGCTTTCTATCTGTCCCAATCCTCGTAAATGCAGAGCGTTTCATGAAAATCCATTAATGTGGTCACCTCTGTTTTTAGATTGGCAGCCTCCATGAAATTCAACTGAGAGAGCACGAAAGTTTCCATAGAACGTCGTCTGAAGACATCTGGGAGTCTTTAATTCTTCTCATTCGCCCCATGTCTTTTCGGTTGGGAAGATAAACGATTCCTTCATTTCCTTGATGTTCTGAAATCAGCCCTTCAGACTTCATAAGTCTAATGATATCTTTCGATATTTTAGAATCCTTAACTTCGCCTAGGCCTCTGAATAGAGCCCTTTCTTTTCTCCCCGCTCCTGGCTGGAAGAAAAGTCTTTGAATGAGGATTAGTAGTATTTTTTGCGCGTTTGTGAGATTTGAATGAAGAATGGATGAAGAGTTTGATATCTCATCAAAATGGTCCACTGAAGTTGATTCATGTAACCATCTCTCGACTTGAATTCTACTGCCTACGCCAACTATGTTGCTTACGTGTGAGTCTGATATGGTGACTTCTGTTAGCTCTTCTCCTCCTGCAAATATTTTGTCAATAAGCGATTGGCTTATGTTTAGTCCTTTAATTGTTTTCTCGGACAGGTTGAGCTCTATTATGTGTGTGTTGTTGATATCGCAGTTTATTGGCCCTGAATGATCTGTGCTCAGAAGTATAGCAAGTAGGTCTCCGTTCAAAATCCCGCTGCTAATAATTTTGGATCTAGTTCTTAAGTGCTGAAGTATCAAGTTGTTAGATTGTATTTTATTTATGTTGTAAGCAGCTACGCCAATCCCGAAAGCTCCCGTTGGATGTTTCCAGCCTCTATCATCAAGTTGTATGTTGTTTGTTGTTACTATTTCAGTTAGATCCTCTCCACGAATTCCATCAAGCACGTATGCATCCACGAAGACTCTGTCTTCCGAGTCTGTCTCAAATCGTCCTAAGCACGGTAATCGCTGCAACATTTGCAGAGAACTTACGTCAGGTGTCATGTCTGTTACATTTTTAAATGATTCAGATATGTCATCTGTAGTAATGGGGCCATTCGGCATGTTTTTTGAGCGACAAATTCGGGAGAGTGTTTTTAGTACTGAAAGTATTACAGCGCCGTCAAGGATATTGTTAATTCCCGATTCACGTTGTCCTAGCGTTTTGAAAAACAGATCCCAAAACTTGTACTCTGAATCATCGTCTTCCCTCGTGTATTGCCTTAAGCTTGCCGGTTCAACCCTGCCTAACATGTAGGCGACTAGGGGCCTTTTTGGTAGCCAGTGAGGAAATTCTATAGATTGGTTGCTGAAGTATTGATTGAACTCCTCTGCTGAGAATTCTTCCTTGCATTGAACAATGGTAACGTCCTCTCTTCTGACGCCCAAGCATTCCAACATCTCATTATCGCTATTGAAATAATATGATCTTCCTGTGATTAGGAAGCTGTTCTTCTTGTTTTTTAATAGCTCTTTAATTGGTAGTAACGCTTCTTTTCTAAGTTCTTGCATTTTTCTAGGGTCGCTCGCCCAAGCCTGCAGACCTAATTCGTCAAAGCCGTCAAATAGCCATGTCACTTTTCCGTCAGGCATCATTTTTATGATGTCATCTGCCATCTTGGTTAGGCCAAGATCATCGAAATGCCTGCGTACAAGCTCTGGGCCTCTTTTTACGCCCCAGCATCCTCGCAGGTCTACAGCTATAGGATACTTAAGTTCGCGAGGGAGTGATTTGCTAGAAGTGCTAAACAACTCTTTAACTAACCGACTTTTTCCAGTGCCGTAATCCCCAGTGAGAATTATAGACCTTCCCTGCGCAAGCATACCTTCGATATCTTCTAGTGTGATCTCATGATTTGTTCTAGAGTTGTGATATCTGACTTTTATATAGTCTTTCTGATCAGGCTCGCCTGTATGAGGATCCACAGCGCTACCAAACCCGTGTTTCAATCTCTGGTATGCATAGCTCTTGTAGTCAAATATAAATGTTTCGAATTCTTCGAGGCTGTAGGCTGTTACGTTATTGCCTTTGGCTGTACCTCTAAATTCGTCAGATAATGCTTTGTCTGCTACGAAGTAGAATTCACAAAATATTCTCTTTGACCATAAATAATTATCTATTGAGGAAAACTTGGCCAAGTCGGTTCGTAGTTTTTCTATTGTTGAAGACTTTGATACTTCAATCACTATGCGATGATTTTCACTTATTTCGACCACGCAGTCGAAATGCACGTTGTTTATCATTGCTGCGGTTGCAGGCCTACCCCATTTTGATGACGCTAGAGAGCGAACTTTATCTTCCAGAATTTTCCAATTCACGGTGTTTTCCTTGTGAGGTATATCTTCTGATGGTTAGTAAATTAATTTTTTGCTGAGGGGTTACCAGCTTTTTTTGCGCAAGCCGTCAATACAATCCTTCACGTCGTCATCAATGACGTTCCCAGGTTTAATGCATTCCTTTACGGTACGACGAAGCCCACGATTATCTTCGCGTTCTCTTTTATCTTGTGCTTTAAGACTGGCTCGGGCTGCTTCGCCCATTGGGCCTTCGGAGCCAGCGAAAAACTCGTTCACTAGCTTTTGCATACCTTTACCGTAGGCTTCGGCAGCTGGCCGCATTGCGTCACCCACCTGCGTGGCGATGGGCTTAGATTCTTCTGCGAAAGCAGGAATCGTGGTTATTACCAGCGCCAACAGCATCCTTTTCATTGGTCTTCTCCATTCCTTCGGGCGTACCAGCGCTTAACTACTTCCTGTGTGATCGCTATCCCGCGTTTGGATTGGCCAAGTTTCGGTTCGCTTCGTCGTAGTCAGGACTAGTCTGGCCATTCTGTGGCATCACTTCGCCAGTAAGCAACCACCACCTGTAGCCTGGATATAGATTTGCCAAAATTTCAATTTCATCGGCGCCGACTCTTGCTCGTCCTCTCTTGATATTCACCCAGCGTGGATAGTCGGTCGCACCAGCCTTAGATAGCTCCACCAAGCTAGCTGCGTTTATCAGTTGAAGCGCTCTATCAGACAGCCTATCGCTCATTACAAATACTCATGGCATGCCATATGTACAAAATTTGTTATTGCCACTATGATTTGTACATATGGCAAATTCATATGGTTTGCCTTAAACACGTGAAGCATAAGGTACAGCTATGGAACAGTCTGGAATAGTGGGGTTCGACACACAGGGAAACCCGGAGCGCGTCAACGACCTGCGTGATGCGCCGTTTTGCTCGAAGCACGTGTTCGCCAAGCTGCTGGGCATCGACGTGATTACCGAGGATGTCGTACGCGGCTGGATCGAGTCCGGCACCGTCCCGACCGCCAAGATTGGCCGTCACCGCGTCATCAACCTGCACCGCATCCGCCGTGATATGGAACGCGGCAAGACCGTGTTCTGTGCAGGGGACTACGGCGATGACTGAGCCCTCTAAAGCACCCGCCCTGTTCTCTGTTCAGCAATTCAAAGACCTCTGCGTATGGCTCTTTTGGCTCTCGGCTTACGTGGCCTTCTGCGTGCTGTTTAGCCACCTGTTTAAGAGTCTTTGGGCTCTGCTTGTCGATGTGCCGGTACAGGCAATCGCCGCAATCCTTGCCGCCTCTATCGCTGCAATCGCTATCGGCTATCGCGTAGCTATGGGGGAGGACAGATGAACAATGCAAAAGTACCTGCACCGCCCGCACGCGCCGGACTGCGACTGCTCTGTCTGCTATGTCAAAAGACTGGGGCCTATCAGCCTGTCGCCACGCTGCGCCCAATGCCGCCCCGTTCGCTGTTTTCCGGTCGTTGGCCAAATGCGTCTGGTGAACGGGCACTGGCTGCACGTGAGCAATACGTATCGCTGGGTCTCGGGCTTTACCTGTCCCCAGCACTCACCAACCCCGCGCCCGCCTCGGTACTGGTACATGGTGGAAAACACCGGCAAGCCAACGCCCTACGTCCCGCGCTGGGATCTGTTCGAGCTGGAGTCTGAGCCATGCACGACCTGACTGGATTCATGCCTGTAGGCGAGTGCTTCTACTGCGGCCAAACCCTGGTGGTGAGCTGCCAGGGCTTCAGCGTGGCGGACATCCCCGACGTAATCGTTTGCCGGGACTGCCAGGACATCAACGAAGGTCGCCTCGCTGACCTTGAAGGGGAGACCGAGTAATGCCCGGCATCGTCCTGACC
>Ga0268256_1000278_pt1 | contig 53027 bp, 46 predicted proteins | sample AgamicAtAmrz_FD_200247 | JGI IMG/M metagenome (GOLD analysis project Ga0268256, IMG submission 200247) | Agave microbial communities from Guanajuato, Mexico - At.Am.rz (v2) (version 3) | ecosystem: Host-associated > Plants > Roots > Rhizosphere | place: Guanajato, Mexico | collected 2012-06-07 | reverse complement strand
AATGAAGTCGGCCATCACCGCCTGGGTGCCGATATCGGAATGCCGCATATCCACCCCACGGCGCCGGGCGAACGCCTGGGCCAGGCGCGGCGGCACCACCAGATAGCCCAGGCGCAGGGCCGGAAAGACGATCTTGCTGAAGGTGCCGACGTACAGCACGCGCTGGCCGCGATCCAGGGCGGCGAGCGGGGCCAGTGGCGTGCCGCTGTAGCGGTACTCACCGTCGTAGTCGTCCTCGATGATCCAGGCATCGTGGCGCTCGGCCCAGTCGAGCAGGGCCAGGCGCCTGGGCAGCGACAGCGTCACCCCGGTCGGATACTGGTGCGACGGGGTGACGTAGGCCAGCCGACACGGCCCTGAACGTTGCAGCGCGGCGACGTCCAGGCCCTCGGCGTCGATGCCGACGCCCTCGAGGCGGGCACCGGCGACGCTGAACGCGTGGGCGGCGGCGCGGTAACCGGGGTCCTCGATGGCCACCCGGTCACCGGGTTCGAGCAGCAGCTGGGTGCACAGGCTGATGGCCTGCTGGGCACCACAGGTGATGATGATCTGCCCCGGGTCGCACTGCAGGCCGCGGCTGCTGCGCAGGTAGGCGGCGATCAGCTCGCGCAGCCGGCCATCACCCGCCGGGTCGCCGTAGCCCAGCAACGCAGACGCCGGCCGGCGCCAGAAACGCGCGGCCAGACGTGCCCAGGTGTCGTAGGGAAACAGGTCGAAAGCCGGCACGCCAACGCGAAAGGCCCGCGGTGCCCCGGGCAGGTGCGGCGGTAGATGAAAGCGCTCCAATCGCTGCAAGGCGCTGCTGCTCGCCTGGCTCACCGGCATCGCCGCCGGCAACGGCGCGCTGGCGGCCAGGTCGGCCACGTAGGTGCCATCGCCGACCCGCGCCTGCACATAGCCCTCGGCGTACAGCTGATCCAGGGCGCGGTTGACGGTATTGCGCGACACCCCCAGCAGCTCGGCCAGCTGGCGGCTGGCCGGCAGGCGCGTGCCACCGGGCAGCCGCCCGTCGAGCATGCGTTCGCGCAGCGCCTGGTACAGCTGGCGCGACAGGCCTGCACCGGGCTGCAGGCACAGACCCGAGAGGTCGACGGGTAGCGGCGTCGAGGTGGCCATGATTGGCTCCATGAAAGTCACGGGAAATGGATCTTACAACAGACCAATCGTAATTCTAGGATGGCGCATCCAGCCAAGGAACGCCCCATGTACACGCCACCCGCCTTTCGCCAGAACGACCCCGCCACCCTGCACCGGGAAATCCACGCCTGCCGCCTGGCGACCCTCATCAGCCCTGGCGAACATGGCCTGCAGGCCAGCCACCTGCCCTTGCTGCTGCGCGCCGAAGAAGGCCCCTACGGCACCCTGTATGGCCACCTGGCGCGGGCCAACCCCCATGCCCGGCTGCTGGCAGAAGGCGGCGAGGCCCTGGTGGTGTTCGGCGGCGCCGATGCCTACGTCAGCCCCTCCTGGTACCCGGCCAAGGCCGAGCACGGCAAGGTGGTGCCGACCTGGAACTACATCGCCGTGCATGCCCATGGCCGCGCCGACGTGTTCGACGATGCCGAACGCCTGCTGGCCCTGCTCGGCGCGCTGACCGACCGCCATGAGCAACCGCGGCCGCAGCCCTGGACCATCGACGACGCACCGCGCGATTACATCGACGGGATGCTGCGCGCCATCGTCGGCTTCGCCCTGCCCATCGCGCGCCTGGAGGGCAAGTGGAAGCTGGGCCAGAACCGCAGCGAGGCCGACCAGCGCGGCGTGCGTGACGGCCTCGCCGCCAGCCCCGATCCCCGTGACCGCGCCCTGGCGCAGCGCATGACCGACCGATAGGAGACCGAACATGGAAATACGCGCCGTTACCGCTGACGATCACGCCGCCTGGCTACCACTCTGGCAGGGCTACCAGCGTTTCTACGCCACCGAGATCCCGGAGGCCACCAGTGCCCAGACCTGGCAGCGCTTTCTCGACGCCGACGAGCCGATGCACGCGGCCCTGGCCTGGCGGGACGACCGCGCCATGGGTATGGTCCATTGGATTTTCCATCGTTCCTGCTGGACCGCGGGGGCCTACTGCTACCTGCAGGACCTGTTCGTCGACGAAAGCGTTCGCGGCAGCGGCGTCGGGCGCGGACTGATCGAGCACGTCTACGCCCAGGCCAGGCTGGCCGGCGCCTCGCGGGTGCACTGGCTGACCCACGAGAGCAACACCAACGCCATGCAGCTGTACGACCGCATCGCCGAACGCCCCGGCCTCGTGCAGTACCGCAAGAAATTGTGATCAGGAGCCCGACCATGACAGACGCCCCGCTCGACTGGGTACCCGCCACACCACCGCCCCGCGCGCCCATCGACGGCCGCTTCGTGCGCCTGGAGCCGCTGAACGCCCAGCGCCACGGCGAGGCGCTATGGCATGCCCTGCAAGGCCCGGACAGTGATCCCGATTTGTGGGACTACCTGCCCTACGGCCCGTTCGCCGAACGCGGCGCTTTCGATGACTGGCTCGCGGGCAGGCAGGCGGGCGACGACCCGCTGTTCTTCACGGTGATCGACAAGGCCACCGAGCGGGCCGTGGGGCTGCTCAGCTTTCTGCGCATCGCCCTGGCCGACGGCTGCATCGAGATCGGCCATATCGCCTTTGGCCGCGCCATGCAGCGCTCCCCCGCCTCCACCGAAGCGCTCGGGCTGCTGATGCGCCTGGCCATGGACGAGCTCGGCAATCGCCGCCTGGAATGGAAGTGCAATGCCCGTAATGGGCGCTCGATGCGCGCAGCCCAGCGGCTCGGCTTCACCCAGGAAGGCCTGTTCCGCCAGCATGCGGTGATCAAGGGGCGGAACCGCGATACCGCCTGGTTCTCGATCATCGATGGCGAATGGCCGGCGATTCGCGATGCCTTTGTACGCTGGCTGGCCCCGGAGAATTTCGATGCGCAGGGCAGGCAGCGCCAGCGTCTGGAGGAGTTGCGCGGGCGGTAGAACGACCTTCTGCGCGAAAACGATTGCGGCCTTACCGCGAGAACGGCGTTGTGCACACGATTCGCCGCGAGGTCGCGTCTCCTACACGGGGATCGCGGTATCACACGAGCCTGGTGGGAGCGTCGCCCCCGGCGCGAAAACGATTGCGGCCTTACCGCGAGAACGGCGTCGTGCTCACGATTCGCCGCGGGTCGCGGCTCCTACAATGATCGCGAGCATCTCAACGCCCGCGTGGGAGCGTCGCCCCCGGCGCGAAAACGATTGCGGCCTTACCGCGAGAACGGCGTCGTGCTCACGATTCGCCGGGAGGTCGCGTCTCCTACACGGGGATCGCGGTATCACAGGAATCGCTGGGAGGATCGCCCTCAGCGCGTCAGCGGTTCAAAGCGGCGCACCCAGCCAAGCTGAGGCCAACAGCAGCACGGCCATCGTCTGGTTGAAACGGCTCATGTCGCGCGCCGAGGTGAACAGCCGGGCGGCGCCGCGACCGAGCAATGCCCAGCAGCCCAGGCACGCCAGGGAAATGGCCAGGAAGATCGCCGCCAGCAGCGCTATCCGCAGCCCCTGCCCGGGCCCCGGTGTGGCGAATACGCTGACCACCGCCAGGGCCATCATCCAGGTCTTGGGGTTGACCAGTTGCAGCGCCGCGCCGGCAGCCAGCCCGAGGCGTTTCTCGTCCGCCGTCACCGCCGCTCCATCCAGCGCTGCCGCAGGGCTGCTGAAGATCCGCCAGGCCAGGTAGCTCAGCCACAGCACGCCGAACCAGGCCATCGCCCATTGCAGGCGCGGGTGCTGCTGCAGCAGCTCACCCAGGCCGAGGCCGACCGCAACCACCATGGCCGCCGCGCCAAAGCAGGCGCCGAGCACCAGCGGCAGGGTCGCCGCCAGGCCATGGCGGGCGCTGCTGCCGAGCACCAGCACGTTGGTGGGCCCCGGGGTGATGGAGGCGACGAAAGCGAACAGCATAAAGGGCAACAACTGGGTCATGAATGGGCTCCTCAACGATCCGAGCCCTGATCATCGGCGCCTGCAGCTCAGCGGTCTGGAAGCTTTGAGCAACGCCGCTGGTAGTTCGCCGGGGTGATGCCGTAGGAGCGGCGGAACCAGCGCCCCAAGTGGCTCTGGTCGGCAAAGCCGAGAATCGCCGCCACCTGCACCGGCGGCTCGCCGCGGGCCAGCAGGTGCCGGGCCCGCGCCAGGCGCAGCTGCACCAGGTAGGCATGGGGCGCCAGGCCGAAGGCGGCCTTGAAGGCGCGGCTGAGGCGAAAACGATCGACGCCGCAGGCAGCGGCCAGGTCGTCCAGGCCGATATCGCGGCTGTGCTGGTCATGCAGGAAATCCCGTGCGCGCTGGGCCACCAGCGGCAGGCGCGGGTCGACATCCAGGCGCCGGCGCCAGTGCAGCCGCTCGGTGAGACGCGCCAGCAGCCCGTCCAGGGCAGCCTGCCTGACCATGCGCAGCTCCTGTCGATGCAGGGCGCCAAAAGCCTCGACCACCGCTGCCAGCAGGCGCGGGTCACTGGCCAGGGTGGCGCCGAAGCCTGGCAGGCAGTCCGCCGGTGCATGCTCGAACAGGCTGCGCAGCTCACGCTCCAACCACTGGCCGTCCAGGTACAGCGTCGAGTAGGTGAAGCCCTCCGGCTCCGGTGCATGGCCGTCGTGCAGTTCCCCGGGCTCGAGCAGAAACACCTGGCCTGCCAGGCTGCTGTTCAACTGCTTGCGGCAATTGAACTGCTGCACGCCCTGCTCGGTGAAGCCGACCAGGTAGGCGTCGTGCCAGTGAGGGTCGTAGGCATGCCCGCGAAAATGCGCGCGGATGGTCTCGATCCCGGTGTCTGCGTCCTGGGCCAGGTCGACCCAACTCTGCGCGCTCATGCCTGCTCCCGCGCCACGGTGTGTGGACGGATGATGCTAACCGACCTGCCGCGCTTATTCTGGAAGTTTTGAGCAACCGTTCATCTGGCCCGTGCCATGCAACGCTGGTGACGGGTGTCCACGCGCTCGGCGAACCAGGCGGTGGTCAGGCGGCGGGTGATTTTCGGGCTCTTCAGCACGATGCCGGGCAGCAGTTCGCGGGGCACGGGTTTGCCTTCGGCCGCGTCGGCCAGGGCGAACACCCGCTCGTAGAGGCGGCTGTCCTCGAAATCCAGGCTGTCGCCCTGCTCCAGGTCCCGGCGAATCGCCCGTTCGCTCATATCCAGGCGCTTGCCCAGCGAGCGCACGGCAAGCTCCGTGGAGCCCGCCCTGCTGCTGCCGTGAATGATCAGGTCGCCATCGAGGGCCAGGGGAATGCCCGAGGCGCTGGTGACGGCGTTCTGGAACGCCGCGTTGCGGCTGGCGTACCAGCCGGCATTGAAATCGGCGAAGCGGTACAGCGGTTTCGGGTAATTGGCCGGGTAGCCCAGCAGGTGGGCGATGCCGAAGTACATGCCGCCGCGGCGGCTGAACACTTCGCGGCGAATGGAGCCGTCCGGTGGATAGGGGTAGCCCTCGGCATGGGCCTGGGCGAAGGCGATGCTGACCTGCATCGGCCCACCGGTGCGCACCGGGTTGAGGGTGCCGAACAGCTGGCGGCCGAGGGGCACCATGCCGGTGAAGTCGTCGAAGATGGCGCTCAGCTGCTTTTCGGTGCGCACGCTGTCCAGGCGCTGCTGGTAGGTCTTGCCGGTCGGCGACTCGAGGCGCAGCGCAGCGTTCACCAGCAGCCGAGGAATGTGCAGGCTGGCGGCGCGGCGGTCGATTTCCGCGCGGGCGATCCTGGCCAGCCCCGGCACCTGCGGGTCGGCATTGAAGGTCGACTCCTGCTCGGTCACCGCCAGCACCGCACAGATGTTCTCGGTGGTCGGCGCGATTTCCTGGGCGGCGAAGGCGGCGTAGATATCGGCGGCCCAGCCTTCGCGATCAGGGGTATTGATCGGCATCAGCCGCACGATCTGCGCGCGTACCTCGGCCGGCTTGGGCGCCGGCTCCCGGGGCTGGGTGGCGCAGCCGGCCAGGGACAGGGCCAGCAGCGCAGCGGTTGAACGCAGGAAAAGGGATGTCACCAGGGGCTCCTCGCAATGAACAGGCTTGAGCCTCTGACAACGGGGGTACGCTGCCGTGCGCGATTATTTGCCGCGCTTGGCTGCCTGGCCGTGGCAATGATCGCGAGGGGCCGCCTGCAGAGACGAATAGACTCCGCTCGAAGAGCCACAATCGCCGCGCTGCACAAGCAGGCCCGCGATGACCGCGAATCGGCGGATTCAGCGACCGGCGACACCTGTGCCCGCGCTGCCAGGCGGCAGCTCAAAGGGTGGTTATGACGCTCGGGCGCCAGGAAAGGACTCACGGTGATCGAGCTCGAAAACCGCTGTTGCAGGGCCGCCGGGGTGGGCCGCCATCATCGGCCCACCCCTGTTCGTCTCACTGCGGCTTGATCACCAGGGTGGCCAATGGCGGCAGATCCAGGCTCAGCGACTGCGGCTGACCATGGCTGGCCACCGACTCGCTGAACAGCCCGCCCTGGCTGCCGGCGTTGGAGCCGGCGTAGCGCTCCGAATCGCTGTTGAGCAGCACGTGCCAGGCGCCCTCTTTCGGCACGCCGATGCGATAGCCGTTGCGCGGTTCGGGGGTGAAGTTGTGCACCACCAGAAGCGGTGCACCGCTGCGATCGTGACGCAGCCAGGCAAACACGCTGTTGGTGGCGTCATCGCCGATCAGCCAGGCAAAGCCCTCTGCGTTGCCGTCGAGCTGGTGCAGCGCCGGCTCGTGGCGGTACAGGCCGTTGAGATCGCTGACCAGCTGCTGCACGCCCTTGTGCTCGCCGTAGCGCAGCAGGTACCAGTCCAGCTCGTGGTCGTGGTTCCACTCGCGCCATTGGCCGAACTCGCAGCCCATGAACAGCAGCTTCTTGCCCGGGTGGCTCCACATGAAGCTCAGGTACAGGCGCAGGTTGGCGAATTTCTGCCAGCGGTCGCCGGGCATCTTGTCGAGCAGCGAGCGCTTGCCGTGCACCACTTCGTCGTGGGAAATCGGCAGCACGAAATGCTCGGAAAAGGCGTACAGCAGGCCGAAGGTCAGCTGGTGATGGTGATGGCGGCGATGCAGCGGGTCCTCGGCAGCGTACTTGAGGCTGTCGTGCATCCAGCCCATGTTCCACTTGTAGGAAAAGCCCAGGCCACCTTCCTGGGTCGGCCGGCTGACCCCTGGCCAGGCGGTCGATTCCTCGGCGATGACCAGGGCGCCGGGCACTTCCTGGGTGACCACGTCGTTGAGATGGCGCAGGAAGTCGATGCTCTCCAGGTTTTCGCGGCCGCCGAAACGGTTGGGAATCCACTCGCCGTCCTTGCGCGAATAGTCGCGGTAGAGCATCGACGCCACGGCGTCCACGCGCAGGCCGTCGATATGGTAGGTGCGCAGCCAGTGCAGCGCCGAGGCCAGCATGAAGCCGTGCACCTCGGTGCGGCCCAGGTTGTAGATGTAGGTATCCCAGTCCTGGTGGAAGCCCTCGAACGGGTGGGCGTACTCGTACAGCGCGGTACCGTCGAACTGGCCAAGGCCATGGGCATCGGTGGGAAAATGCGCCGGCACCCAGTCGAGGATCACGCCGATGCCGGCCTGGTGGCAGGCGTCGACGAAGGCGGCGAAGTCCGCCGGGCTGCCATGCCGCGCGGAGGGCGCGAACTGCGACAGCAGCTGATAGCCCCAGGAGCCACCGAACGGGTGCTCCATGATCGGCATCAGCTCGATATGGGTGAAGCCCAGCTGCTGCACGTAGGGAATCAGCTGCTCGCCCAGCTCCCGCCAGCTCAGCAGGCGACCATCCTCGCCGCCCTCGCGGCGCCAGGAGCCGGCATGCAGTTCGTAGATTGACATCGGCGCCTGGTAGCCCTGCTGGGCCTGGCGCTGCTGCAGCCAGTGATCGTCGTGCCAGTCGAACTGCAAGGGCGCCGACACCACCGAGCCGGTAGCCGGCGGCAACTCGGTAGCCAGGGCCATGGGGTCGGCCTTCAGCGGCAGCAGGCCGTCACGGCCGAGAATCTCGTACTTGTAGACCTCGCCCGGCGCCAGGCGCGGAATGAACAGCTCCCACACACCGCTGGGCTGGCGCAGACGCATCGGGTGGCGACGACCGTCCCAGCCGTTGAAGTTGCCGACCACCGACACCCGCCGGGCGTTGGGCGCCCACACCGAGAAGCGCACGCCCTGTACGCCTTCGTGGGTGGTGAACTGGGCGCCCAGGCTCTTGCCCAGTTCGCGGTGGTTGCCCTCGGCGAACAGATACAGATCCATCTCGCCGAGCAGCTGGCCGAAGGCATAGGGGTCTTCGGTTTCCTGCACACCGGTGCCCCACTGGATGCGATAGCGATACGGCACCTGCTGCTCGATACGAATGCTGAACAGCCCCGGCACGCTGGATTGCTCCAGGGCACCGAGTACCTCGCCGCTCACCGCGTGGATCAGCTCGACGCCCAGGGCACCGGGCAGGTAGGCACGGATGGTCAGCCCGTGGGCGAAGGCGTGGGGGCCCAGAATCGAAAACGGATCGCCATGCTCGCCCCTGATCAGGGCCTCGACGGCGGCGCGTTCCAATCCCGCCACCTGGCGCTCGGTTTCTCCATTGCTCATCGTTTACCGCTCCCCAAGAGATATTTGGTCAGCTCTATCAACCCTTGCACCGGGACTTCCAGCCAATCGGGACGATAGCGCGCTTCATACAGGATTTCGTAGGCCGCCTTCTCGATGCAGAACAGCGCCAGGGCTGCCACTTCACCTTCGCGGTCGTGCCAGGCATGGGGCAGATCGGCTGCCGCCAGCCGGTAGGCTTCGTTGAATGCGGTTCTGGCCTGGCTGCGATACAGCCCGGCGATATGCTGGCGGGCCTGTTCGGCCTCGGCGGTGACATCGGCGCTCTGGGCACTGCGCATGGCCATGGCGGCAGCGTAGTCGAAGGAGCGCAGCATGCCGGCGACGTCCTTGAGCGGGCTGTAGAAGGCGCGGCGCTCCTCCAGCGTGCGGGTCGGCTCGCCTTCGAAGTCGATCAGGTAGGCATCGCCCTGCACCACCAGCACCTGGCCCAGGTGCAGGTCGCCATGCACGCGCATGCGGATACCGCCTGCCGAACGCCGCGCCAGGTCGTCGACCAGCTCGATGATCTGGTCATGCCGCGCCGCCAGCCAGTCGGCCTGATTGGCCGCTTCACCCGGCAGGTGCCCGCGGCCTTCGGCGATCACCTTCAAAGCTTCGCGCACCTGGGCGGCAATGTTCTGCGACCACTCGGCCACCTCGGCCTCGCCCGTCTCGTGGTAACCGAAATCCGGGTTGTCGCTGGCCTGGCCGAGCGCCACGTGCATTTCGCCCAGGCGTTTACCCAGCAGCCCGGCGAAGGTTTCCAGTTCGGATAACGCACCGTGCTGGTTTTCCTGCTCGGAATGCCCGCCGGCCAGTTCGTCGCGGATGGCACGCTCCAGGTTGTTCTGGGTCCACTGCCAGGCGTCGCCCTGGTTGTTCAGGAAACCCTGCAGGATCATCAGCGTATGGGGCACGCCCTGCTCGTCGACGCGGCGTACTTCACCGAGCAGCGGCGCGATGTGTTCGAAGCCGGCGGCGGTCAGGTAGCCGCCGATCTCCGCCTCCGGATGGATGCCGGGCAACACGCGGCGCACCAGCTTGAGCACCGCCTGCTCGTTGATGATCGCCGAGCTGTTGGACTGTTCCGCGGAGATCAGCTTGATCTCCGCGTCGCTCAGATCACCCAACGCCTGCAGGCGCGAGGTGGGCACGAACTGGATTTCGCTGCCCTGCCAGCCCAGCACGCTGCGCTCGCTCAGCTGACGCATCACATGGCGCACGAAGCCGGGCAGCGTGTAGCCATCGGTAAGCAGCCCCACCTGGCGGCCGCGGCGCAGCCGGGCCAGGGCGAGCTGCTGGGGCACGCTGCTGCCCGCGTCGTGCTCGCCGACGAAGCCCAGCGGCACCTGGTAATGCTCGCTGGCGCCAGAGGCGCGGGTGACCTGCACTTCGCTGAGCACGTAGGGCTCCTCGGCGGTGCCGAAGGGAATGGCGTAGAGCAGCTTGACCTGGCCGGGGTTCTCGCCCTGCCCGGAGAACCAGCGGCGCTTGGGCAGGTAGGCCGGCAGCGACTCCTGTTCCAGTGTCGCGCGGGCCGGCAGCTGCAGCAGCTCGCCGAGTTCGTTCTTGATCACCAGGGTGGTCAGTTCCGGCATGCGGTCGACCGGTGGTACGTGCCAGCTGGGCATTTGCGCCTCCTCGGCGAGCAGAAACCAGTAGAAGCCATAAGGCGGCAGGGTCAGCAGGTAGTTGAGCTGGCCGATGGGCGGGAACGACGAGCCGCCGACCATTTCCACCGGCACCTTGCCGTCGTGGGCGGACAGCTCCAGCTCCACCGCCTGGGCGGCGCGCGACAGGTTGGCCACGCAGAGGATCAGCTCCGGGTTGCCCTGGGCATCGGTGCCCTCGCGCAGGTAGGCCAGCACGCGGCGGTTGTTGGGGGTGAGCATCTTCAGCGCACCACGGCCGAAGGCACGGTGCTGCTTGCGGATGTTGAGCATGCGCCGCGTCCAGTTGAGCAGCGAATGGGGGTCGCGGGACTGGGTCTCGACGTTGATGCTCTGGTAGCCGTACAGCGGATCCATCACCGGCGGCAGCACCAGCCCGGCCGGGTCGGCGCGGGAAAAGCCGCCATTGCGGTCGGGGGACCACTGCATCGGCGTGCGCACGCCATCGCGGTCGCCCAGGAAGATGTTGTCGCCCATGCCGATCTCGTCGCCGTAATACAGTGTCGGCGTGCCGGGCATGGACAGCAGCAGGCTGTTGAGCAGTTCGATGCGCCGACGATCGCGCTCGACCAGCGGCGCCAGGCGCCGGCGGATACCCAGGTTGATACGCGCCCGGCGGTCGGCGGCGTAGTAGTTCCACAGGTAGTCGCGCTCGTGGTCGGTGACCATTTCCAGGGTCAGTTCATCGTGGTTGCGCAGGAAGATCGCCCACTGGCAGTTGTCGGGAATCTCCGGGGTCTGGCGCAGGATGTCGGTGATCGGGAAGCGGTCTTCCTGGGCAATGGCCATGTACATGCGCGGCATCAGCGGGAAGTGAAAGGCCATGTGGCATTCGTCACCCTGGCCGCTGGCGTCACCGCCAAAGTACAGCTGGGTGTCCTCGGGCCACTGGTTGGCCTCGGCGAGCAGCATGCGGTCGGGGTACTTGGCGTCCAGCTCGGCGCGAATCTTCTTCAGCACCCCGTGGGTTTCCGGCAGGTTCTCGTTGTTGGTGCCGTCGCGTTCGATCAGGTACGGGATGGCGTCCAGGCGCAGGCCGTCGACGCCCATATCGAGCCAGAAGCGCATCACCCCCAGCACTTCCTTGAGCACCTGGGGGTTGTCGAAATTCAGGTCCGGCTGGTGCGAGTAGAAGCGGTGCCAGTAGTACTGGCCGGCCTCGGCATCCCAGCTCCAGTTGGACTTCTCGGTGTCGAGAAAGATGATCCGCGTGCCGTCGTATTTCTGGTCATCGTCGGACCACACGTAGTAATCCCGCGCCTTGCTGCCGCGCTTGGCGGCGCGGGCGCGCTTGAACCAGGGATGCTGGTCCGAGGTGTGGTTGATGACCAGCTCGGTGATCACCCGCAGGCCACGCTTGTGGGCTTCGGCGATAAAACGCTTGGCGTCGGCCATGGTGCCGTAGTCCGGGTGCACGCCGCGGTACTCGGCGATGTCGTAGCCGTCGTCACGGCGCGGCGACGGGTAGAACGGCAGCAGCCACAGGGTGTTCACCCCCAGGTCGGCGATGTAGTCGAGCTTGTCGATCAGGCCCGCGAAGTCGCCGATGCCATCGTTGTTGGCATCGAAGAATGACTTCACGTGCACCTGATAGATGATCGCGTCCTTGTACCACTGCGGGTCGTTGAGAAAGGTGCCGCGCCGGGCTCTGCGTGCCATCGACCGCTTCCTCAGCTCGCCACGCGAATGCGCCAGATGCCGAACGGCTGGTGCCAGGGCTCGATGCGCATCCACTGGGTCTTGCCGTGCCAGTGCCAGGTATGGCCGGTCATCAGGTCTTCGCCATGGGTGGTGGCGTGGTCATCCAGGCCCAGCTCCCAGAGTGGCAGCTCGAAGTGCGCTTCCTGGGCGTTGTGCGGATCGAGGCTGACCGCCACCAAGATGAAGTTCTCGCGGTCGGCGGTGCGTTTGCCGAAGAACAGGATGTTGTCGTTCCAGCAGGTGTAGGCCTTGAACCCGAGGTGGGTCTGCAAGGCCGGGTTCTGACGGCGAATGCGGTTGAGCTGGGCGATCTCGGCGACGATGTTGCCCGGCGCCTGATAGTCGCGCACGCGGATCTCGTACTTCTCCGAGTCCAGGTACTCTTCCTTGCCCGGAACCGGCAGGGACTCGCAGATCTCGAAGCCCGAATACATGCCCCACAACCCCGAGCCCATGGTCGCCAGGGCAGCGCGGATCAGAAAGCCGGCACGGCCGTTGTGGTGCAGGAAGTAGGGGTTGATGTCCGGCGTGTTGACGAAGAAGTTCGGCCGGTAGCAGTCACGCCACGGCGCCTCGTTGAGCTGGGTCAGGTAGGTTTCCAGCTCGGCCTTGGTGTTGCGCCAGGTGAAATAGGTGTAGCTCTGGGTGAAGCCGAGCTTGCCCAGGCGCGCCATCATCGCCGGGCGGGTGAAGGCCTCGGCGAGGAACATCACCTGCGGATGGCTCTTGCGGATATCGGCGATCAGCCATTCCCAGAACGGCAGCGGCTTGGTGTGCGGGTTGTCGACGCGGAACTGGTACACGCCCAGCTCCACCCAGCCGCGCACCACGTCGCGCAGTGCCAGCCACAGGTCGGGCACGGCATCCTTGGCGTAGAAATCGACGTTGACGATGTCCTCGTACTTCTTCGGCGGGTTCTCGGCATGGCGAATGGTGCCGTCCGGGCGCCAGCTGAACCAGCCCGGGTGTTGCTGCAGCCAGGGATGATCGGGCGAGCACTGGATGGCGAAATCCAGGGCGATCTCCAGGTCGTGGTCACGGGCGGCCTCGACCAGGGCGACGAAATCCTCACGGCTGCCGAGCTGCGGGTGGATGGCCTCGTGGCCGCCGTCGGGGCTGCCGATGGCGTAGGGGCTGCCGGGATCATCGGGGCCGGCCGTCAGGGAGTTGTTGCGACCCTTGCGGTGGGTGGTGCCGATGGGGTGGATCGGCGGGAAGTACAGCACGTCGAAGCCCATGGCCTGGATCGCCGGCAGGCGTTTGATCACGTCGCGGAAGGTACCGTGGCGGGCCGGGTCATCGGTTTCCGAGCGGGGAAACAGCTCGTACCAGCTGGCGAAGCGCGCCAGGGGGCGCTCCACGTCGAGCAGGTAGGTGGCACTGCGGGTGCGATGCGGGTGGCCTTCGGCGCGGCGTACCAGGGCCACGGTTTCGGGGGCCAGCAACAGCGCCACCCGCTCATCCAGGCTCTGCAGTTCCTGCAGCTCGTCGCACAGGGCCTGCAGGGTCATGGCCAGGTCACCCTCGGCGCGCTCGGCGGCTTCGCGCAGCAGCGCCTGGCCTTCCTGCAGCTCGAGGTTGATGGTCACGCCGGCGCCGAACTTCTTCGACAGCTCGTAGCAGTAGCTGGCGTAGATGTCCCACCAGGCTTCGATGAGAAACTCCACCTCGCCGACCCGCTGCGGGGTGATCTGCGCCTGCCAGCGATCGTGGCCCAGCTCTTCCAGCGGCTCGCGGTGCCAGTCGGTGGCGCCGACGTCACGCCACAGCACTTCCCCAGCCAGCTTGTCGTGACCATCGGCAAAGATCAGCGCGCTGACCGTGACCCGGTCGCCGGCTATCGCCTTGGCAGCGAAGCGTCCCTGTTCGACCTGCGGCTCCACCTCCTCGATGGCCAGGCGCGGCAACTCCAGCGCCCGTTCCAGGGACAACTGGCCATGGCTCAAGCGAACGGGTTCTTGCAGAAAAGCGGCTTGCGGATCAGCGGACGGCATCGAAACGGGCTCCTCACGCCTGGCAGGCGTATAAGCTGTTGCACCGTGGCGAACCACGGGCTGTACGCGACAGTGCGTACCTGAATGCGGGTTTGCCGACGGCACCTGCTCGGCGCCCTGCGCTGCGACGTCGCCCTGGCCTGACCTGCGCCAGTGCGACTTGCATGACAGGGGCTGCGGGGTGCCGCGACCTGTCTATCTCCGAACCTGGCGCATTTGCCAAAGTTCATAGTTTCCGAGGCGAGGCAGGCGCGCCCTCTCGGGTTCATGGCGCCTCGGCGCCCAACTTTTTCCACATCGCCCGGGTGATGCGCTGGCGGTTGGCGTAACCGGCCCAGGGATCGCCCTCGAGCTTGTCCAAGCGCTGCTGCAGATTGCCGATATGCCACTGCCTGGAGTCGCGCAATTGCGCCAGCTCGTCGCGACCGATCGGCACCGACACCGGCAGGCCCGGCCGCGCGCGTACCGAATAGGCGGCCACGGTGCTGGCACCCCGGCCGTTGCGCAGGTAATCCAGGTACACCTTGCCGATGCGATTCTTCGGCCCCATGCGGGCACTGAAGCGATCCGGCAACTGGTCGGCCATGAATTGCGAGATCGCCTTGCCGAAGGCCTTCAGGGTATCCCAGTCGACATGCCGGGCCAGCGGTACCACCAGGTGCATGCCGGCGCCGCCGCTGGTTTTCACGAAGGTTTCCAGGCCCAGCTCGTCGAGTACCGACAGGCTCAGGCGCGTGGCCTCCAATACCGCGCGCCAGGGCAATGCCGGATCCGGGTCGAGGTCGAGGATCAGCCGGTCCGGCCGTTCGATGCTGGCATAGGCGGCATTCCAGGTGTGCAATTCGATGGTGCCCATCTGCACGGCACCGACCAGGGCCGGCACGCTGTCGATGGCCATCAGCCGGTCGTGACCGGGGTCGAGATCGGCATCCAGGTGGCGGATGTTGGGAATCGCCAGGCGCTCGGCGTGCTTCTGGAAGAACTGCTCGCCACCCACACCGCTCGGCGCGCGCAGCAGGGACACCGGCCGGTTGCGCACATCGGGCAACAGCCAGTCGGCAATCTCGGCGTAGAAGCGCGCGAGCTGCGCCTTGGTGGTGCCGCTTTGCGCGTCGATGACCCGCTCGGGGTGGCTGACCGACACCTCGCCGATCTGCTCACGCCCCTTGCGTGGGGAAGCCTTGCCGGCAGGTTGGTCGCCAGTAGCGCCCGCCTCCACGGCCTGCGCTGGCGCGGCTTGCTCCTTCACGATCTGCTCGGCCGGCTTGTCACTGCGCTCGCCGACGAAGGCGCCCTGGCGCACCAGCCCTTCCCCGGTCCAGCCGGCAAAGGCCACCTCGACCACCAGCTGCGGTTCGATCCATTGCACGCCCCGGCGCTGCGCCGCGCTGGGTTGCTTGTGCAGCGGCGAGTCGTCCCGCGCCAGCGCCTTCATGCGCGTAAACAGGCTGCCGAGCAGCGCCTCGTTGAAGCCGGTACCGACTCGCCCGGCATAGCGCAGGCCCTGTGCCTCGTTGACCGCCAGCAACAGCGCTCCGAACCCCGAGCGACTGCCCTGGGGCTTGCTGAAGCCGACCACCACGAACTCCTGGCGCTGCCGACACTTGAGCTTGATCCAGTCGGCGCTGCGCGAGGAGCGATAGGGGCTGCCGGCACGCTTGCCGATCACCCCTTCCAGGCCCAGCGCACAGGCGCTGCCCAGTACGCTCTGGTGATCGACCTCGAAGGCGTCGGAAAAACGCAGCGGACCCTTGCGCTTGGGCAACTTCTTCTGCAGCGCCGCGCGGCGCTGCTCGACCGGCAGCTCACGTTGATCCTGGCCGTCCAGCCAGGGCGCGTCGAACAGGAAATACAGGATGGCGCCACTGCGCGACTCGTCGAAGGCGTTCTGCAGGGCCTGGAAATCCGGCATGCCCTGCTCGTCGAGCACCACCGCCTCGCCGTCCAGCCAGCTATCGCCGAGCTTGAGTTTTTCCAGGGCCTTGGCCTGAGGCGCCATGCGCGCCGTCCAGTCGTGGCCGTTGCGGCTGAACAGGGTCACCTTGCCGTCTTCTACGCGCGCCATGATCCGGTAGCCGTCGTACTTGATCTCGTAGATCCAGTCCCCCGCCGGCGGCGACTCGACCAGGGTCGCCAGCTGCGGCGAGAGGGTTTCCGGTATGGCCGACTGGGCGCCCTTGCCGGCCTTGGCCTTGCTCGCCCTGGCCGGCGCCTTGCTGCGCGCCTTGGCCTTGGTGGCCTGGTTGGCAGCCGGCTTGGCCATGCCGCCCACCAGTTCGCCGCTGATCACGCTGGCCGGCAAGGCGGTGACGATGTCGTATTCATCGGCCGGCCTGGCCACGTCGTCCTGCTCCTTGATCAACAGCCATTGCTGCTTGTCGCCGCTGCCCTTCAGGCGCGTGCGCACCAGCGTCCAGGCACCGCTGAGTTTCTCGCCAATCAGGGTGAACTTGAGCTTACCGGCCGCATAGGCCGCCACGGGGTCACCCTCGGGCTGCCAGATACCCTGATCCCAGACGATCACGTCACCGGCCCCGTAGTTGCCCTCGGCGATGCTGCCCTCGAAGCTGGCGTAGGCCAGCGGGTGATCCTCGACATGCACGGCCAGGCGTTTCTGGCTCGGATCGAGGCTCGGCCCCTTGGGCACGGCCCAGCTTTTCAGGGTGCCCTCCAGCTCCAGGCGAAAATCGTAATGCAGGTGCCGGGCATCATGCTTCTGCACCACGAAGGTCAATGCCCCGGCCTTGGCGCGGCTGCGCCGGCCGGACTCGCGGGGTTCGCTGGTGGACTCGAAATTGCGCTTGCGGTTGTAGTCGCTCATGGCCGCTCACCTCACTTGGACGAGCGCTTGCGCGCAGGCTTGCCGGAATTGCCTTCCAGGCTGCGCTTGAGCAGGTCGGTAAGGTCGATGACGTCGGCGCTCTTGCTCGCCGGCTTGCGCTCGCCGCCGTCCACGTCTTCGATCTTGCCGGCCTTGGCCTTCTTCTCGACCAGTTTCATGATCTCGTCGCGGAAGGTGTCCTGATACTCCTCAGGCGACCACTCCACGGTCATGTCGCGCACCAGGCGCTTGGCCATGTCGCGTTCGCCCTTGCTGAGCTTGGCGCCGGTTACCGCGCTACTCAGCTCCAGGGTGTCCAGGCCGCGTACCTCATCGGGCCAGCGCAGCATCACCAGCAGCAGCGCATCGCCGTCGACCATCACCGCCGCCAGGTGCTGCTTGACGTGCAGCACCACATTGGCGAGTGCCACCTTGCCGGAATCCTTGAGGGTCTGCTGCAGCAGGGCATAGACCTTTTCGCCGCGCTTGTCCGGCGCCAGGTAGTAAGGCCGCTCGATGTTCTGCAGGGGAATGTCCTTGGCGTCGAGAAAGCCGAAGATATCGATGGTCTGGGTCGACTCGGGATGAGCGGCGCGGATCTCGTCCTCGCTGATGATCACGTAGCGGCCCTTTTCCACCTGCACGCCCTTGGCGATGTGCTCCTTGTCCACTTCCTTGCCGGTGGTCTTGTTGACGCGCTTGTAGCCCACCGGCTCCATGCTGCGTGCATCCAGCCAGTCGAAATCGATGCCCTTGGATTCGGTCGCCGAGACCAGCGACACGGGAATGTGGACCAGCCCGAAACTGATCGCCCCTTTCCAGATTGCACGCGCCATGTGGCGAATCTCCCGTCAGTGGAATCTTTACGGGTGACTGGCCGGCGAAAACAAAAGTTTCAGTGATCCGCCGGAGGGCCCGGCGGCAGCGCGGGATCGCGCCGCAGGAGGGGTCTCTACAGGGCGACGCCGTCGCGGTAGATCACGTCGCCGTCGATGGTGATGTCACGGATCTGGCGCAGCATGTTGTCGGCGGCGGTTTCCGCCTCGCTCTCGCACACCGAGCCCAGGGCCGGCACCCAGAGCAACTGCACGGCAGCGCCAGCGCATTTGGGCTGGTACTCGATCAGACCAACGTAGTGCTGGCCATCCTTCATGGCGTCCGTCCAGGCGATGCATCCCTTGAAGTCGCGGAACATACGGGGCTCCCCTCATCCACCAGGTAGTGCATGAGAGCGTGACGGGAGCGAAGACGTTCCCATCTTCAGCGCGCACGCTTCTCCAGCCAGGCGATCAGGTGCGGCACGGTATTGAAGATGAACAGCGCCATCAGCGTGGCCAGCACCGCGGTGGCTTCGCGTCCCATGCCGATGGTGATGCCGATGGCGGCGGTCAACCAGATACCCGCGGCGGTGGTCAGGCCCTTCACTTCGGTCATCGAATCGCCCTTGATGATGGTGCCCGCGCACAGGAAGCCGATACCGGCCACCAGCCCCTGGATGACCCGGCTCATGGCGTCGTGTTCGGCGCCCATCTGCGCCGGCACCAGCACGAACATCGCCGAGCCGATGGCCACCAGCATATGGGTGCGCACGCCAGCGGCCTTGCCGCTGGTCTCGCGCTCGAGCCCCAGCAGACCGCCCAGCAGCGCCGCCAGCAGCAGGCGCAAGGTGACCTGGGTGAACTGCTCGGGGGTACTCAGATCGGAAAATTCGTTGGCCAGGGTGGCCAATACCGCGTCCCAGAAACTCAAGTCGATTGCTCCAGCCTGCTCGATCAGGAAGTAAGCGCAGCGCTCCCGCCGCGCTGCTGTAATCGACCCCATAAGCAGGTAGAGGTTTGGCTTTTTTGACGGCGTACCGCTGGGCGAAAAACCTGAACGCCGTGTAACGCCGGCCAGTCAGCTGTCATGACAGGCGAGCACGCCGCCCCGCGCCACAAGCGCACGACGAAAAGAGGTTCGGATGTCCAGAAATCACTACTTTCTCGTCAGCTACAGGCTTGGCAAGCAGAAGAAATCCACCGAGGTGCAGGCCGGTGCCTCGGTGCTGACGCCCGAGCAGGCCCGTTACCACATCGAATCGCTGCACAGCAGCGAACTGCCCAGTGAGATTACCGATATCGAGGTCAAGCCTCTGGGTGATTCGAACGAGCAGGAACCCGGTCAACAACGGCAGACCTGAGCCCGATCATGAGCGACCTACGCCCCATCGACAAAATCGCCCTCTACGGTGCGCCGGACCGGGTCACCGATGCCCTGCAGGACGTGCTGCTGGAGCGCGGCCTGCAGGTGGTGGTGATCGTCGATGACCCGACCGACATCGCCGCGCGCCCTGGCCTCGCGGCCAAGAGCGGTACGCCGCTGCAGGCCGACAGCGTGGCACGCAGCGTCGCCGGCATGGACGCGGTGATCGTCGTGTTGAACAGCCGACAGCTGCGCATCGAGGGATTCGAACGCACCTACGACGCCATCATCGCCCTGCTCGAGGGATTGCCCACGGCGGGCGTGGAGCGCCTGCTGCTGATCGGCGAACACGGCTGGCTGGATCGCGACGACGGCCTGCCGGCCGACAAGCTCGAACACCTGCAGCACAGCCTGCACAAGTCGCCGCTGGCGTGGACGCTCGTCGAAGCGCCCGGCACAGAGCCAAATGCATTCATGACGCTGCAACACTATGCCTGCAGCGTGATAGACCAATGCCTGCAGGGGACGAGCGTCAAACAGCGTTTGCACGTCGATTCTCGCCCGCAGGCCGAGGAGGCCCCATGAGTCCTGAAAGCTATATCCTGTTGATGATTTCCGGCTGGTTACTGGTATCGGCGGCCATGCTCTGGGGCATGCTGCGCCTGCTCAACCGTTACCAGCTCGAAGCCCAGCTGGCCGAAGAATTCCCCGCCCTGCCCGCCTCGCCGAGCGATCCGGTATGGCGTCGCCAGCATGCACCGCGCCGTGCCAAATTGCGCGCCCGCGCCCAGCGTACCTGCCAGCAGCATGCGCATGTGCTGATGAGCTAAGAACCAGTTGACGATTTTTAGGCAACGTTGAAGAGGCAGCTATAAGGCAGAAGCGGCCGTCACTGCTCCATTGTGGGGGGCAACTGTCTTGTTCAAGAATTTCGCCAGGCCGTGTTATCGCGCAGCCACCTAGGGTGGATGACGCTCTTTTCATCCACCGTTGCGATCACGAAGCGGTGGACGGATGAAGCGTCGTCCACCCTACAAATGTCCGCTCCCGCCAATTTGCAGGCAAAGCGCTGAAATCGGCCGAACGATTGTGAAAAGCTTCTGACACCCAGCTGAAAGCCCCTGCACCTCGCGGTACAGGGGCTTTTTCACGTCAGGCTGGAATCGCCTTGGTCAGCGGCTCGCGGGCCCACACGCGGTGCTTGGCGATGGCCGCGGTGAACGGCTGTACCAACCCACTACCCGCCTGCCCGGTAAGCAAGCCTTCATCCTCCTGGAGACGCAGCAGCTTGAGCAGATCGGCCGACTCGCCGCACAGGGCGATGGCCTTGAGGTGCTTGTAGGCCTCGAGCAGGTAATGCAGCGCCACGCCATCGCCTTCCAGGGCCTTGGCGAAGCTCGCGCCACCCGGCACCCACACCGCATCGAAGGCCACCGACGGCAGGCCCTGCATGGAGTCATTGGGCACCAGTTGCTTACCGGCATCACTGTTCACCGGCGCGGCACTCGGCGCCAGCAACTTGAACTGCGCGCCCTGCTTGTCCAGCTCGGCAGTGAGCGCATCGATATCGGCCTGCTTGACGCCCTCGCCGATCAGGATCGCCACCTTGCGCGACTTGATGTTGCCCGGCAGCAGGTTCATCTGGCTCAGCGCCGGCGACTCCTTCAGCGAAATCTCCGGCACCTGCACGGTCGGACCGCTCGGTGCGTCGACACCGATATTGGCCGCTACCTGCCTGGCCAGGTCCAGGTCGATGTTGGCGAGGATCTCGTGCACCTGGCGCTTGCGGATATGCATGCGCTCGACCTTGCCCAGCTCGAAGCTGTAGGCCGCCACGATATGCGCCTTCTCCGCCGCGCTCATGCTGTTGAAGAACAGCCGGGCCTGGGAGAAGTGATCGCCGAACGACTCGGCGCGCTTGCGGATCTTCGGCCCGGAGACCTCTTCGGGGTAGCTGACGTAGCCGCCGCCCTTCGGTGCCTCGGGGGTTTCCTTCGGCCAGCCGCCATCGATGGAGTTCGGCTCGTAGGAGGCACGGCCCTTGTTGATGGTCTGGCGGTGGAAGGAGTCACGGTTGTTGTTGTGGAACGGGCACACCGGACGGTTGATCGGGATTTCGTTGAAGTTCGGCCCACCGAGGCGCAGCAGTTGGGTGTCGGTGTAGGAGAACAGCCGGCCCTGCAGCAGCGGGTCATTGGTGAAGTCGATGCCCGGCACGATGTTGGCCATCTGGAAGGCCACCTGCTCGGTCTCGGCGAAGAAGTTGTCCGGGTTGCGGTTCAGCACCAGCTTGCCGACCACGCGCACCGGCACCTGCTCTTCGGGCACCAGCTTGGTGGCATCGAGCAGGTCGAAGTCGAATTTGTGCTCGTCATCTTCGGGGATCACCTGCAGGCCCAGTTCCCATTCCAGCGGGTCACCGTTCTCGATGTCGTCCCACAGGGTGCGACGATGGAAGTCCGGGTCCTTGCCGGCGAGCTTCTGCGCCTCGTCCCAGACCAGCGAGAACACCCCGGCCACGGGGCGCCAGTGGAACTTGACGAAGTGCGCGCGGCCTTCGGCGTTGACCAGCCGGTAGGTGTGTACGCCGAATCCCTGCATGCCGCGAAAGCCTACGGGGATGGCGCGGTCGGACATGGTCCACAGCACCATGTGGGCAGACTCCGGGGTCAGCGACACGAAGTCCCAGAAGGTGTCGTGGGCCGAGGCGCCGGTGGGAATCTCGTTGTGCGGCTCGGGCTTCACGGCGTGCACGAAGTCCGGAAACTTGATGGCGTCCTGGATGAAGAACACCGGCATGTTGTTGCCGATCAGGTCGAAGTTGCCCTCGTCGGTATAGAACTTGGTGGCGAAGCCGCGTACGTCGCGCACGGTGTCGGCCGAGCCGCGCGGGCCCTGCACGGTGGAGAAGCGCACGAATACCGGGGTCTGCTTGCTCGGGTCGGTGAGGAAATCCGCCTTGGTCAGCTCGCTCAGGTCTTCATAGACCTGGAAGTAGCCATGGGCCGCCGCGCCGCGGGCATGCACCACGCGCTCGGGGATGCGCTCGTGGTCGAAGTGGGTGAGCTTCTCGCGCAGCAGGAAGTCCTCGAGCAGCGACGGGCCGCGCTCGCCGGCACGCAGGCTGTTCTGGTTGTCGGCGATACGGGTGCCGTGGTCGGTGGTCAGCGCCTGGCCGGTGGCGTCTTCACGAAAGCGTTCGAGCTGCTCGAGCTTCTTGTTGCTGTTGCCGCGGTCCACGGTGTCGGTTCCCGCCAACTCGCTGGTGCGGCCCTTGTCTCTGGATTCCATCAGTCATCTCCTCGCAGTGGTATCGCCCGCCAGATCGACTGATCGGGGGCAACAGCGTCCGCCGCGCTCAGGCAGGCGCAGCTTGGACGTGTGGACGCCTCAGGAATGTGAGGCCGCAAGCGGAGGGACGTTCGGGTTATTTAGCGAAGCGGTGCCCGGCAACAGGACGGACGGCAGGCAACCTGGTGGCGCAAAGCAAAAAGCCCGGCATGCGCGAGGCATGCCGGGCTCTGCTCGTTGCCTGTCGGTCAGCCGTCGAGGCCGCCCACGTTCCAGATCTCCTTGGCGTACTCGCGAATGGTGCGGTCCGAGGAAAACCAGCCGGTACGGGCGGTGTTGAGCACCGCCGCCTGCCACCAGCGGTCCGGCGTGCGCCAGAGGATGTCGACCTTGCGCTGCGCCTCCCAGTAGGCCTGGAAGTCCGCACAGACCAGGAAGCGATCATGGGCCAGCAGGCCATCGATCAGGCCCGTGTAGCGGCCCGGGTCGTCCGGCGAGAACACCCCGGAGCGAATCGCCTCCAGGGCCCCCGCCAGCCGCTCGGAGGCGGCCACCTCGGCGCTCATGTTCAGGTCACGGCGCGAGCGCGCGGCGACCTGCTGGGCGGTCATGCCGAAGATGAACATGTTCTCGCGGCCGATCTGCTCGGACATCTCCACGTTGGCGCCATCCAGGGTGCCGATGGTCAGCGCGCCGTTGAGGGCGAACTTCATGTTGCTGGTGCCGGAGGCTTCCAGCCCGGCGGTGGAGATCTGCTCGGAGAGATCCGCCGCCGGGATGATCACCTCGGCCAGGCTGACGTTGTAGTTGGGGATGAACACCACCTTGAGCAGCCCGCGCAGGGTCGGGTCGGCGTTGACGGTGCGGCTGATGTCGTTGGCCAGCTTTATGATCAGCTTGGCCTGGTGATAGCTGGCCGCGGCCTTGCCGGCGAAGATCTTCACCCGCGGTGCCCAGTCGGTGGCCGGGTCGTTGCGCATCGCCTGGTACAGCGCCACGGTGTGCAGCAGGTTGAGCAACTGGCGCTTGTATTCGTGGATGCGCTTGACCTGCACGTCGAAGATCGCCTGGGTATCCAGGCTGATGCCCATGCGCTCGCGCACCAGTTCGGCCAGGGCGCGCTTGGCGTGCTGGCGCTGGGCAGCGAACTGCTTGCGGAACGACGATTTGGCGGCGAACGGCTCGAGCGAGCGCAGGGTGGTTTCCGGCGTGTCGAGCACGCCCTCGCCCAGGGCGCCGACCAGCAGCTCGGTCAGTTGCGGGTTGGACTGGTACAGCCAGCGGCGAAAGGTCACGCCGTTGGTCTTGTTGTTGATGCGCTCGGGGTACAGGCGATGGAAGTCGCTGAACACGCTCTTGCGCATCAGGTTGGTATGCAGCGCCGAGACGCCGTTGATGCTGTGCGAGCCGAGGAAAGCCAGGTTGCCCATGCGCACGCGGCGGCCATTGTCCTCGTCGATCAGCGAAATGGAGCGCAGCAGGTCGAAGTCGTGGATGTCCTTCGCGCGCAGCGAATCGATGTGGTAGGCGTTGATCAGGTAGATGATCTGCATGTGCCGTGGCAGCAGGCGCTCCATCAACGACACCGGCCAGGACTCCAGGGCCTCGGGCAGCAGGGTGTGGTTGGTGTAGGACAGGGTCGCGGTGGTCAGTTTCCAGGCTTCGAACCATTCCAGGCGGTACACGTCGACCAGCAGGCGCATCAGCTCGGCCACGGCGATCGCCGGGTGGGTGTCGTTGAGCTGGATGGCGACGCGGTCGGGCAGCGAGTGAATGTCGAGATTCAGCTCCAGGTGCCGGGCGATCAGGTCCTGCAGCGACGCCGAAACGAAGAAGAACTCCTGGCGCAGGCGCAGTTCCTGGCCGGCTTCGGTGCTGTCCGCCGGGTAGAGCACCCGGGAAATGCTCTCGGCCTTGACCACGTCAGCCACGGCGCCGAAGTGGTCGCCGGCATTGAAGCGTTCCAGCTGCAGGTCTTCCTCGGCGCGGGCACGCCACAGGCGCAGGGTGTTGACGCTGGAATGACGCCAGCCGACCACCGGGGTGTCATAGGCGATGGCGCGCACCTGTTCGTTGGGGTGCCATTCGTGACGGGACACCTCGGCCGAATCGGCCAGGTTCACCACGCTGCCGCCGAAGCCGACGCTGTAGCTCACCTCCGGACGCTCGAACTCCCAGGGATTCCCGAAATCCAGCCAGGTCTCGGTGTGCTCCTGCTGCCAGCCGTCGACCACCACCTGGCGGAACAGGCCGTGCTCGTAGCGGATGCCGTAGCCGTGGGCGGCGATGTTGAGGGTCGCCATGCTTTCCATGAAGCAGGCAGCCAGGCGGCCCAGGCCACCGTTGCCGAGGGCGGCATCGGGCTCCAGGTTGCGAATCTGCTCGAAATCCACGTCCAGCTGTGCCAGCGCCTCACGGGCGGTGTCCAGCAGGCCGAGGTTGCTGAGGTTGTCGACCAGCAGGCGGCCGATCAGGAACTCCAGCGAAAGGTAGTAGACGCGTTTCTGTTCCTGGCGATCGACCTGCAGGGAGGCGTCTTCCCAGTGGTCGATCAGGTGGTCGCGAGCCGCCAGGGCGACCGCCTCGAACCAGTCGTGGGCAAAGGCGTTGCCCGGGTCCTTGCCCACCGAATACCTGAGCTTGGCCAGGATCAGTTGTTTGAAAGTATCGACGTTGTCTGTTGCTTTCACTGCTTCCTCGGCCATTGCAGGTTCGCTCCCTGAATCAGTTGTAGACGTGGCCGTTATGACCCTCTTCGCTACCGCGACTGGCGAACAGCATGGAGTCGGCGGTCGGCGCGTTCTTCAGCCCTTCATAGGTGATGCCACCGGCGCGAGCTTGCAGATAGGCCTTCTTGGCTTCCCACAGCGCCTCCTCGCGAATGCCGTCGAGCAGGTCGTGACCGGTCAGGGTCAGGCCATTGGCGATGGAAACCGGCGCGCCATTCCAGGGATGGTGCTGGGAGCACTCGATCAGGTTGGCCTGGCACATCAGATGAATATGGTAGCTGACCGATTCGGCGCTGTGCTCGCCGACCTGCTGCGGGTAGAAGTGGTGTCCGGTTTCCAGTGCTTCGATCTGCAGCAGCAGTTCACGGATCAGTTCCCAATCGCGTTTCATCATTGATCTCCTTGAATGAGGTTAGGTGGCCGGGGGACGCATGCCAGAGCTTGGCGCCCCTGCCACGGGCACTTAGCAATGAGTCCGGCACCGGCGCCAGAGTTCAATGCGTCTGCCGAATTGCCGACGACCACTCATCCAGCCCTCTGAACTCGACGCCGTGGCGCCCTGCCCCATGGGTATCGACCCATGCCATTGCTGACCAGGAGACCGACATGCCACGTGGAAGCAAAGACAAGTACACCGCAGCCCAGAAGCGCAAGGCAGCGGCCATCGAATCCAGCTACGAGGACCGCGGCATTGCGGAAGACGAGGCCCGCGCCCGGGCCTGGGCGACCGTCAACAAACAGTCCGGGGGCGGCGAACGTGCCGGCGGCTCGGGGCGGCAGACCAGCGCCAGGCAGAAGAGCAGCGCCCGCCAGGATTCTGCCCGTCAGGCAGCGGCCAGCCGCCGCGGTGAGACCCATCCCAACCGCCCACTGGACGAGCAGAGCAAGCAGGAGTTGCTGCGCCTGGCGCGTGCCCGCCAGATCAGCGGGCGCTCGACGATGCGCAAGGCCGAGCTGCTCAGCGCCCTGAAGAAAGCCTCTTGATGGGAGTTTCCATGCCCACACACGACAGCAACGACGGTGCGACCAACCTGGCGCCCCTGGAACGGGTGATTTCCATAGCCGGTGGCGCACTGCTGATTCGCAAGGGGCTGGCCATTGGCGGCGTGTTCGGCCTGACCGACATCGCCGCCGGTGCGCTGGGTATCTTCCGCGGCGTGACCGGCATCTGCCCGGCGAAACGGCGCATGGCGGCCCGTGGCAAGGCCGCCACGCTCAAGCGCCTACCACCGCCACGGCGCCTGCTGGACTGAGATCAGGCGGCTCAGCTGGGCGGATTCAACCGCTCGAGAAACGGGTGGGAGGGGCTTTGGCCGCGAGCTCTCTACGCCTGGCCAAGCACGATCGAGGCAAAAGCGGATCGCCGCCCGACCCCGGCCACAAAAGTGCCGTGCCTACCCTCTGCGTCTAGCGGTAGGAGCAGATCATCGCCAGGAACTGGTTCTCGGTGCTGGTGCCATGGGGCGCGGCTTCGTCCCAGAGCAGCAACTCGCCGTTGTAGTAGGCGAAATACAGAGCGCCGTCCTGATCATCGCGCTTGGCGAAACCGCACACCGCCAGGTCTTCGCCGGCCGCGCTGGCCGCGCTGGCCGCCGTGCCGAACAGGGTGTCGAATTCGACACCATCGGAATCGATGGCCGTGAACAGGCTGGCCTTGGCCGCCTCGATATCGGCATCGCTCGGTGTGACCTGCACCCGGGTCGGGTTGATCTTGCCGGTCACCGGCGCCTGCAGCGCCGGCGGCTTGCCGGGCGCACTGCAGCCGGCCAATAGCAACAGCGCGGCGAACCCCGCCATCAAGCTCTTCATGTCTTCCCCCCCTGATGACTGATCGATGCCGCGTAACCATCACAGGCGGCGTCGCATTGTATGCCAGATGGGTGCCGGCAAGGTGATCGGCGCCCATTGCAGGCCACTCATCGGCGCCCTGCTCTGCCGCTTTGGCTGGCATCGACCGGATTGGCGCGCTAAATTGCGCCCTCGCCCGCCCTCATCCCGGAGCCTCAATGACCACCGACGACACCTGCGCCGATCTGCTGCTCGACAACCAGGTGTGCTTCGCCCTGCATTCGACCTCGCTGATGATGACCAAGGTCTACAAGCCGCTGCTCAAGAAGCTCGGCCTGACCTATCCGCAGTACCTGGCGATGCTGGTGTTGTGGGAAGGCGACGGCATTACCGTGAGCGAGATCAGCGCGCGCCTGCTCACCGACCCCGGCTCGCTGACGCCGCTGCTCAAGCGCCTGGAAGCCGAGGGGTTGATCGACCGCAAGCGCAGCAGCAGCGACGAGCGCGTGGTGCACCTGCACCTCACCGACAAGGGCCGCGCCCTGCACGCCGAAGCCCGGCAGATCCCCGGCTGCATTCTCGATGCCAGCGCCCAGACGGCCGAGCGCCTGGCCAAGCTCACCGCCCAGCTGACCGCCCTGCGCAAGCAGTTGCAGGACAGCCTCTGAGCACGTGCGTGCAATCGACAGCTAACCATCCGGGTCTACACTGAGCTTCACTCGAGGATGCCGGTGTCGCCCACTTGCGATTTTCCTCGAAAAATACCTTGCGCACTAAATAAATCGCGACTAGAGTTCGCTCCGAGCAGTTAAGTTGCGCACTAACAAACATCGCACAAACAAAATACGAGGATTTCACCATGTCGATCGAAACCGTTGCCTACCGCGCCTACGCCGAAGCCACTGGGGGCCGTGAAGGCCGTGCCATTTCCTCCGACGGCGTGCTGGATGTCGCGCTGACCACGCCCAAGGAGCTGGGCGGCGCTGGCGGCCAGGGCACCAACCCTGAGCAGCTGTTCGCTGCCGGCTACTCGGCCTGCTTCCTGGGCGCGATCAAGTTCGTCGCCGCCCGTGACAAGCACAAGGTGTCGCCGGATAGCTGGATCGAAGGCATCGTCGGCATCGGTGCGGTGCCCACCGGTTTCGCCATCGAGGTGGAACTGAAGATCACCCTGCCGGGCCTGGACCGTGAAGAAGCCAAGGCACTGATCGACAAGGCGCATATAGTCTGCCCTTACTCGAACGCGACCCAAGGCAATATCGACGTGACCCTGACCCTGGTCGAGTAAACGCCCGCCGCAGCAACGCAAACGCCCCGGTCGATACCGGGGCGTTTGCGTTGCTGCGGCGTCAGGCGGCGCGGCTTTGCAGTTGCTGTATGGCGCCACTGCGCCAGGCGCTGGCGAGCACCTCCTGCAGCAGCGGCTGGGCGAAGTAGCGTTCCAGGTCGCGGCTGCTGCGCCAGCGGCTGTGCAACTGCCAGCGCTGCCGATCACGTTGTAGTTCGAATGTCAGGCAACCTTCCAGGCGCCGCGTCGGCTCCAGCAGGTCACGCAGGTAGCCACCCAGTTCCTCACAACGACCTGGAGCGGCTTCGAGTACGGTGATGTGGGTCTGCAGGGTCATGTTTTTCTCCCTCGATCTAGTCGGCGATGCCACGGCAGATCCACCGTGGCAGCGCCGCAATGTCAGTGGATGCTCGCCGTCGGGCGCACCACCAGTTCGCTGACGTCGACGTCGGCCGGTTGCTCGATGGCATAGGCCACGGCACGGGCGATGGCCGACGGGCTGATGGCCACCTTGCGGAATTCGCGCATGGCGTCGCGGGCACCCTCATCGGAGATGCTGTCGGCCAGTTCGGATTCCACCACGCCAGGCGATACCAGGGTGACGCGAATATCGCCGCCGACTTCCTGGCGCAGGCCATCGCTGATCGCCCGTACCGCGTACTTGGTGGCGCAATACACCGCTGCGGTCGGTGACACCCGGTAGGCACCGATCGACGCCACGTTGATGATCTGCCCGCTGCGCTGGGCCTGCATGACCGGCAAGGCCGCGGCGATGCCGTGCAGCACGCCACGGATGTTGACGTCGATCATGCGGTTCCACTCGTCCAGCTTGAGTGCTTCGATCATCGACAGCGGCATCACACCGGCATTGTTGAGCAGCACATCGATGCGGCCATACTCGGCCATGGCGGCGTCCGCGAAGGCCTGCACATCGGCGGCGTCGGTCACGTCGAGGCGGCGGGCGATGGCCTGGCCGCCGGCAGCGCGGATATCGGCCACCAGTTGCTCGAGGCGTTCGACTCGACGGGCGCCAAGTACCACCCGCGCGCCCTGTTCGGCCAGCAAGCGGGCGCAGCCTTCGCCAATGCCGCTGCTGGCGCCGGTGATCAGGACGACTTTTTCTTGGATGTTGCTCATGGTGCGATCCTCTGGTCAGGGCGGCGTACCCCGCCGCGATGGATCCAGAGTAGGAGCCGGGCACCTCTCTGCGTTAGCCGGATACTGGAACATTCTTGCCTGATCGTGCAGATCTGCGCTCGAGCTCAGCCTCCGCCCGCCCATTACGGGGCATGCAGCGCGGACGATTGCCTAATGCTGTGCAACGCTTGCCCAATACTCCGAAGATCGCTGGCCGCGCAGGACGTCCGGACGATTCCCGGATAGGCTTCGCACAAATTCGCGAGTGAGTAGACAATGCAACCCGACCAGCCTGATGACCTGGCCCTTCGCCAACGCGAACTGGCCCACCTGATTCAGCAGCACACCCCGGCCGAGGGCATGCACGAGACCTTGATCGACGGCCTGGGGCTGGCCTACACCACGGCCCCCAGCCTGCCGATGCCGACGCTCTATCGGCCGTGCCTGTGCATCATTGCCCAGGGCCGCAAGGAGGTTCGCCTGGGCGCCGAGCAGTATTACTACGACCCGCTCAACTACCTGGTGGCTTCGGTGACCTTGCCGGTGACCGGCCAGGTGATCGAAGCGACCCCGGAGCAGCCGTACCTGAGCGTGCGCCTGGATATCGACCCGGCGCTGATCAGCGAACTGCTCTCCGCCGCCGGCCCGATCGGCCTGCCGGCGCCCGGCACCAAGCGCGCGCTGTTCGTCGACCGCCTGGACGCCTCCATGCTCGACGCGGTGATTCGCCTGCTGCGCCTGCTCGACGCCCCGCGCGACGCCGCCATGCTGGCGCCGCTCGCCCTGCGCGAGATCTTCTATCGGCTGCTGCGCAGCCCCCAGGGCCAGCGCCTGCGCGAGATCGTCATGGCCGACAGCCAGAGCCACCGTATCGCCCGCGCCATCGAATGGATCAACCGGCATTACGACAAGCCCCTGCGCATCGAGGAGCTGGCCCGCGAGGTCAACCTCAGCGCCTCGACCCTGCACCACCGCTTCAAGGCCGTCACCGCCCTGAGCCCGCTGCAGTACCAGAAGCAGCTGCGCCTGCAGGAAGCGCGCAGGCTGATGTTCAGCGAAGGCCTGGAAGCGGCCTCGGCAAGCTTCCGCGTCGGCTACGAGAGCCCCTCGCAATTCAGCCGCGAGTACAGCCGCCTGTTCGGCGCCCCGCCGCTGCGTGACATGTTGCGGCTACGCAACGCGGGCTGAGCGCTGGAAAGCGATAGCGGCCGTTCGCTGATCCACTGTGGGAGCGCGCCATGCGCGCGAAAAATCGCGGGCATGGCCCGCACCCACAGCTGGGGCGCCTTACGCCCGCTTTCGCCACTTTGCGAACTTAACGATGGCGCAGCGTCTCAGAAACGCTGAGTCAGTGTCGCCGTCACCGTCCGCTCCTCGCCCAGATAACACGCAACCGCCGAATAGCAGGATGCCACGTAGTACTCGTCGGTGAGGTTGTTGGCGGTCAGCCTGAGCGAGGTGCCTTGCAGACCGACCTGGCTCAGGTCGTAGCCAACCGACGCATCGAACAGGGTGTAGGACGGCACATCGAAGTCGTTCAGCTCACTGCCCTCGCTCTGGCCGACATAGCGCGCACCGGCACCGACACTGAGGCCGGCCAGCGGGCCGTCACTGAAGCTGTAGTCGGCCCACAGGCTGGCCATGCGCTCGGGCGTCTGCGGCGGGGTATTGCCCTTGGCGTCGACCACGGCGCTGCCGGCGTTGACGAAGTAGGTCTTGCTGTACGACACATCGGCGTAGGCGTAGCTGGCGATCAGCTGCAGGTTGTCGACGGGCTTGAAACGCGCCTCCAACTCGACGCCGCGGGAACGAATGCCGCCGACGCCCTTGTAGAAGCTGTCGGTGACCAGGCTGTTTTCCTTGGCGAACAGGTTCTCCATCTCCAGGTTGAAGAACGACAGGGTGTAGAGGTCGTCGGTGCCCGGCGGCTGGAACTTGAGGCCGGCTTCCCATTGCTCGCCGGTGGTCGGGTCGAGGATCTGCGCACCGCTGGAATAGTTGGAGGTCGGGTTGAACGAGGTCGAGTAGCTGACATAGGGCGACACGCCATTGTCGAACGCATAGAGCACGCCGACATGGCCGCTGAGTTTCTCGCCCTGATTGTCGTCCTTGCCACTGATCTCGTCATCGATGGACACGTCGTACCAGTCCTGACGCAGGCCGAAGGACAGGTTCCAGTTGTCGATCTCGACCAGGTCCTGCAGGTACAGGCCGGTCTGTTTCTGCCGGCGCAGGGCGTCGGTCACCGGGGTGATGGAGGTCAGGGGATTGTTGTCGTAGACCGGATCGAACACGTCGATCGGGGTAACCGAGCCGGGTGGCTGCAGGATCGAGTTGTCACGCTGGTCGGCGACCTTGTTCTTCGAATACTGATAGTCCAGGCCCAGTACCAGGGTGTGCTGGGCCGCGCCGGTGGCGAAGTCGGCCTGCAGCATGTTGTCGACGATCCAGGCGTGCAAACGCTCCTGGCCACCGCTGTAGCCGCGATACAGCTCGTTGCTGGTGTCGCTCAGGTAGCCGGAGGCCCAGACCTGGCTATTCGACACCCGGGCATCCACGTAACGGAAGTTCTGCCGCGCACTCCAGGTGTCGTTGAAGCGGTGCTCGACCTCGTAACCGGCCATCTGCTGGGTGCGGGTGAACTCTTCCACGCCCGGGTCGCCCTCGAAAAAGCCGCTCGAAAGGCGCCGGCCATCACGCTTGTGCACGGTGCCGGAGGCCGGCAGGCTGCCGTGATAGCCGCCGTTGGGATCATCCTGCAGGTAGGCGTAGAGCGTCATGAAGGTGTCGTCACTGAGGTTCAGCGCCAGGCTGGGCATGAGCGCATAGCGGGTCTCGGTGACGTGATCGGCCTGGGAATCGGCATCCTTGGCCAGGCCGACGACGCGGTAGGCGATATTCTCGTTCAAAGGGCCGGTGACATCGAAGCCCAGGGACTTGCGGGCATTGTTGCCATAGGACAGGTCCACCCGGCCGGACTGGGTGAATTCCGGTCGCTTGGTGCTGATGGCCGCCAGGCCGCCGGGGTTGCTGCGACCGTAGAGCACCGAAGACGGCCCCTTGAGAATGTCGATGCGCTCGATGAAGTACGGGTCGATCTGCAGGCTGCTGTAGGAGCCGGGATCGCCCATGGACTTCAGGCCGTCGATGGTGATGTTGTCCACCGAGCCGTCGTTGATGCCACGAATCGCCAGATAGTCGTAGCGGTGGGTGTTGCCGTAGGGGTTGGTCAGCACGCCCGGGCTGTAGCGCATGGCATCGGCGGCGCTCAACGCGCCCTGGCGCTCGATCTGCTCGCGGGTGACCACCGACACGCTTTGCGCGGTTTTCGCCAGCGCCTTGCTGGTCTTGGTCGACACGCTGCTGTGGGTGGCGTTGTAGCCGTCCATGCTGCCCAGCGCGTTGCCCAGGGCGAAGGCGCGCACATCGGTGCTTTCCAGTTCCAGCGAGCCGGTACCCGTCTGCGCGGCGGCCTGCAGCGAGTAGCCGCCATGACCATCGGCGACGGCCTGCAGGCCGCTGCCCTGCAGCAGCCGTGCGAAGCCCTCGTCGACACCGGCCTCGCCCTGCAGCCCGGGGCTCTGTTTACCGGCGGTCAGCCGCCCATCCACCGACAGCAGCACGCCCGCCTCCGCCGCGAAACGGCTCAGCGCCGTCGACAGCGAGCCCGCCGGAATCTGGTAGCTGCGCGTCGCCTGCTGGTGGCTACCGACCTCGATGGCCTGGGCCTGCACGAGAAGCGGTGAGTAGGTCGCCAGGGCCAGGGTGGCCAGGCGGATCGAGCGGCGCAGATCAAGGGGCGAGAAGCGGAGCGGTGACGACATGCAGGAATCCTCGAGACAACGCCCGCGCAGGGTGCGCATGGGCCGGATGCACTGAGGCCAAGCGAGATCGCAAAAGGGGAACCACCATCGCAAGATTTTTTGCACGCCAGGTCGTCAGCCGGCCAGTGGTTCTATCGTCACCCACCAGGGCAAACGCCGGTTGACGCGGATCGGCAGGCTGCCGGCCAGGGCCTGGAGAATCCGCTCGGGGTCGCCCAGCGGATAGGCACCGACCAGGCGCAGATCGGCCACCCGCGGGTCGCAGCCCAGGTAACCCGGCAGGTAATCGGCCAGCTCCGCGATGAAATCGCCCAGGGGCCGGTCATTGGCCAGCAACACGCCGCGACTCCAGGCCTGACGCGCCGGGTCCACCGGCTCGCTGGCCGAGATGGCGTCACTGCCGAAGCGCACCTGATGGCCGGCCTGCAACACCTGGGCAGCATGCCCGGCCCAGGGTTCGATACGTACCGCCCCCGCGAAGACGCTGAGCTGGCTGAAGCCATCGCCCTCGCGCACGCCGAAACGCGTACCCAGGGCCTGCAGCCGCCCGTGGCGGGTATCGAGCAGCAGGGGCCGCGGATCGGCTGCCGTGTCGATCAACACCTCGCCCTGCAGCAACCGCAACGACCGCGTCGAAGCGCTGTAGTCGATATCGACCGCCGTGCGGCTGCCCATCCAGAGGTGGCTGCCATCGGCCAGGCGCCGCTCGCGGATTTCCCCGATACCGGTGCGCTCGCTGGCCAGCCACGCGCGCCACGGCTGGCCCTGCCCGGCAGCGGCCAGCAACCCTGCGCCGCCCAGCACGGCGAACAGCCCAAGCACCTGGCGCCGGCTGCGCGCCGGATGGCGCAGGGCCCTGGCCGCAGCGCGGCGATGGGTATCGGCCGGCAATCGGGCGAACTGGCTGCTGATCGCCTCGACCCGCTGCCAGGCCGCCGCATGCTCGGGGCGCGCCGCCAGCCACTGCTGCCAGGCCTGGCGCTGCTGATCGTCGACCGGCGGATCGGCAAGCACCGCGAACCACTCGGCGGCCTGTTGCAGATGAACGTGATCAGGCGCCATGGCTCAGGCCTCGGCCAGCAGCAGGCATTGCAGCATGGCCTGGGCCATGTACTTCTTGACCATCCGTTCGGACACCTGCAGGCGCGTGGCGATGGCCCCGTAGGTCAGGCCCTCGAGCTGCGAGAGCAGGAACGCCTCGCGCACCCGGGCCGGCAGGCGCAGCAACATGGCGTCGATGGCCAGCAGGGTTTCGATGATCAGCTCGCTGGTTTCCGGCGAAGGTGCATGGGGCTCCGGCTGCAGGGCCAGGGCCTCGAGGTAGGCACGCTCGATCGCCTGGCGGCGCCAGTGATTGACCAGCAGCGAATGGGCGATGGTCGAGAGATAAGCCCGCGGCTCGCGCAGCGACGGCAACTCGCGATGCTTGGCCAGCAGGCGCACGAAAGTGTCCTGGGCCAGATCCGCGGCATTGTCCGCACAGCCCATGCGTTTGCGCAGCCAGCCGTTCAGCCAGCTGCTGTGCTCGAGGTACAGCTGCTGCAGGGACTGTTGGGAAGAGACGAGGGACATCGAGCACACCATCACCGCGCAGGGAAAACGCATGAATGGTAATGCTTCTCAGAAACAAATTATAGCTATTCCTAGCTTAGAGACAGCTGGCTGGGCATCACGCCCCCAAGTGACGGCCACTCAGAGGTTGATCGGCCGCCGCCCCGCCAGGGCGTGGGCCAGGGTGCCGCCATCGACCAGCTCCAGCTCGCCGCCGAGCGGCATGCCGTGGGCGATACGCGAGGCGATCATGCCTTTGCCAGCCAGCAGCTGGGCAATGTAATGGGCGGTCGCCTCGCCCTCCACCGTCGGGTTGGTGGCCAGGATCACTTCACTGAACTGCCCGGCCTCGATGCGCGCCAGCAGTTCGGGAATGCCGATGGCCTCCGGCCCCAGGCCATCGAGGGGCGACAGGTGGCCCTTGAGCACGAAATAGCGGCCGCGAAAGCCGGTGTGCTCCACGGCATACACGTCCATCGGCCCTTCCACCACGCAGAGCAGGCTGTCATCGCGGCGCGGGTCCTCGCAAATCTGGCAAAGCTCGCTCTCGCTCAGGCTGCGACACGACTTGCAGTAACCCACGCCCTCCATCGCCTGGCTCAGTGCCTGGGCCAGCCGCTGGGCACCATTACGGTCGCGCTCGAGCAGTTGCAGCGCCATGCGCTGGGCGGTCTTCTGGCCGACACCGGGCAGGATGCGCAGCGATTCGATCAGTTGGCGGATCAGGGGGCTGAAGCTCATGGGGCGAGTGCTCGAAGAGGATGAAGCGAAAAGGTGTAACGGTCAGACGTAGCAAGGGCCGAAACCACGCAGGTGACACCCATCGATCACCGACGGGGTCCACCTGCCTTACCTCTGGCCCAGCGAAATACGGTGGCGATCAGACGGCGTGCAGGGCAAGGCGCTGGCGGGCGAGAAACCGCAGTGTGCTGGTGCACATGAGGATTCCGAGCCCACCGGCAACGCAGCCATGTGCGTCGGCTGGACGGCACGTGCCAATCAGAACGGCATCTTGAAGCCGGGCGGCAACTGCATGCCGGCGGTCATGCCGGACATCTTGTCCTGGCTGTTGGCTTCGATCTTGCGCACGGCGTCGTTGACGGCCGCGGCGATCAGATCTTCGAGGATTTCCTTGTCTTCCTGCATCAGGCTGTCGTCGAGGCTGACGCGCTTGACGTCATGGCGACCGGTCATCACCACGCTGACCAGGCCGGCACCGGACTGGCCGGTGACCTCGGCGTTGGCCAACTCTTCCTGCATCTTCTGCATCTTTTCCTGCATCTGCTGCGCCTGCTTCATCAGGCCGGCCATGCCACCTTTCATCATGATGTTGTCCTCGGTAGTCAGGGATTAACGACGTTATCGACGGGTTCGATACTGCCCGCACGCACGGAGGCGGCGAACTGGGAAATCATTTGCTGCACCAGCGGATCGTTGTGGATCGAGGCCTCGGCTTCACGCTGGCGATTGGCGCGCTTGCGGGCGGCAGCCTGGGCCGGGGTTTCCTGCTCGGGCTTGATCAGCTCGATGCTCAGCTGCATCTCCCGGCCATGGTAGGCGTTGAGGGCATCGTTCAGTCGGCGCTGCTGGGTCGCGTTGAACAGTGCACTGTGGCCAGGGTCCAGGTGCAAGAGCCACTTGTCGCCTTCGACGGCGATCAGCGTGCAGTTGGCCGCGATGCTGCCGGTCATGCCGCTCAGGCCGAGCTTGGGGAACAGCTCGAGCCATTCCGCGGCCAGGCCGGTGGCGGGCATCGCCGCCGGCTCCGGTTCCGGCTCGGCCTGGGGCTGATCGCCGCCGAGCGCATCGGCGAAATCGTAATCCAGGTTGTCGACGTCCATCGACACGTAGTCGTAGTCGCCAGGTGGCGGCTCGTCATCGCTGTCGGGCGGGTTCAGGTCGCGGGTGTCGATCACCGGCACGTCGGCCAGCTCGGGCACGGGCAGCTCGGCCGCCGGTTCCGGCTGCGCTTCGACAGCGGCGGCCGGCGGTTGCGGCACCGGCGCTGGCGCTGCGGCGACCGGCTCCGCTGCTGGCGCTTCGCTGACCGGCGCGGCAGGCTCGGCTCGGGCCGGCATCTCTTCCCAGGGCGGTGTGACGGTCGGTGCCGCCGCAACGGGTGCAGTCACCGCCGAAGCGACGACAGCAGGCGCAGGTTGCGCAGCGGGCGGCTCGACAGCGGCCGGCTGGCTGGGCGCGGCTGGTGCCTCAGGCGCAACGCTGGCAATGGCAGGCGATGCAGCGGGCGCTGCATCGGCCACCGGGGTTACCTGGGGATCAGCCTTGGCCTGGCTGATCCCCAGTGGCTTTAGCGCCACCTTCGGGGCATCGCCCTCGCCCGCCGGCCGGAACGCCAGCATGCGCAGCAGCACCATCTCGAAGCCGCTGCGCGGATCCGGCGCCAGGGGCAGGTCGCGGCGGCCGATCAGGCCCATCTGGTAATAGAACTGCACGTCTTCGGCGGGCAGCGCCTGGGCCAGGCCCAGCACGCGCTCGCGGTCGCCCTGGCCGTTGTCCACCGCATCCGGCAGCGCCTGGGCGATGGCCACGCGGTGCAGCACGTTGAGCATTTCGGCCAGCACGCCGCTCCAGTCCGGGCCCTGCTCGGCGAGCTGGCGTACCGCCTCGATCACGCCACGGGCATCGCCTTCGATCAGCGCGTGCAGCACGCCATACACCTGGCCATGGTCGAGGGTGCCGAGCATGGAGCGCACGTCGGCCGCCAGCACCTTGCCCTCGCCAAAGGCGATGGCCTGGTCGGTCAGGCTCATGGCGTCGCGCATCGAACCATCGGCGGCTCGGCCAAGCAGCCACAGCGCGTCATCCTCGAACGGAACGTTCTCGGCGCCCAGTACGTGGCTCAGGTGCTCGACCACCCGCTCCGGCGGCATGTTCTTCAGGGAGAACTGCAGGCAGCGCGACAGCACGGTGACCGGCAGCTTCTGCGGGTCGGTGGTGGCGAGCAGGAACTTGACGTGGGGTGGCGGCTCCTCGAGCGTCTTGAGCAAGGCGTTGAAGGAGCTGGTGGAGAGCATGTGCACTTCGTCGATCAGGTAGACCTTGAAGCGCCCACGGCTTGGCGAGTACTGCACGTTGTCGAGCAGCTCGCGGGTGTCCTCGACCTTGGTGCGGCTGGCGGCGTCGACTTCGATCAGGTCGACGAAGCGGCCCTCGTCGATCTCCCGGCACACCGAACAGGTACCGCAGGGTGTCGAGCTGATACCGGTCTCGCAGTTCAGGCACTTGGCGATGATCCGCGCGATGGTGGTCTTGCCCACCCCGCGGGTGCCGGTGAACAGGTAGGCATGGTGCAGGCGCTGGCTGTCCAGTGCGTTGATCAGCGCTTTCAGCACATGGGTCTGCCCGACCATCTCGCGAAACGAACGCGGGCGCCATTTGCGTGCAAGAACCTGATAACTCATTGAAAACCGTCGCCAGAGGAAAGCAAAAGAGCGCTAATGCTAGCTCAAATCGACCAGCCAGTGCGACGCCGATCGGCGGCCACAAGAATATCAAAACGGGCCTGGCTATTTTTTATACAGCCGGGTATGATCCGCCCCGTTCGTACCACGCTGCAAGTCATCCGGCCCCTGGGCCTTCCCGATGGTTTCCTGGCAATCGGCATCCAATCGATGCACGCATCGCTGCCAAGACCCCCTCCGCTGACTGATCTGGCCGTCCCGCTCACGCGCTGACCTTGCCAGTCTTCCGAAGTACAGACCCGCTCCAGCAAGCCGTTGAAGAACCACCTGCGTTGCCATTGCTGCGCTGAAGCCGTGCGCGGACACCAGTCCGATCGGAATGCTCGTTTACAGCCCGTAAACTGCGCTTTCTCGCCCGCCTTCGCCTGGCACCGGCTGCCTCGCCAGGTATTCGACAGCCCGCTGGTTCCGCCCATATAGGTGGAACTTAAAAGCGCGCAGCTCGCTCCGATAACCAATCCCGTTGGCATAAGCCCGCGACCGGAGCCCTTTATTTATGGCGCGATCATGCGCCTGCAGTATCAGGAAACACCGATCATGAATACCAATCAACAAATCCAGACCGCTATCCATACCCTCTCCAACGCCTTCGCACCGCTGGCTTGCCATATTCTGGCCACCCGCAAGGGCAGCTTCAGCTTCACCGTGGTGGACCATACCGGCGTCGCCCAGCACAGCCAGCGCCTCTATCCCGGCCAGTACGGGGCGGACACCCTGCCGGGCGTCATCGAGCGTACGCGCCAGGCATTGCGTCGCTGAACATCGAGATAAATGCGAAATCCATCACCATAAGGGCGCGAAAAAGCAGCCATCGTCGAACTAAATGATTTTCAGTCACTCATAGGGGTTCCTACGTAAACTGGAGTTCGTCAATGGAAAATGGTCATCGACAGCTTGTCGAGAAGCTATTCGCCCCACTACGTGCCACCTTCAGTCGGCCTCGCCCGGACGGTAGCATCGTTCTCTCCCTGATCGATGAAGCGGACACCACCGCCTACAGCCGGGTCTTGCAGAAACTGCAGATCAACGATTCGAACGCTTTCGCTCAGAGCCTCGAAGACATCCGCCTGGAGCTGGCCGTCAGAGCCGGCAACATCCCGGCGGAAATGCGCAAGGTGCTCAAGGAGCAGGACAGCGTGATCAGCTACCACCACGCCTGACAGCTGTTCCAACCGAGGCCCCGCAGCCCACAAGGCGCGGGGCTTCGTCGTTTCTGTGCCCGGGGGTCTGTACGAAAAGTCTCCGAGCGAAGGTCAGGCGAGGCAAAAATCGGTGAGGACGCGGAGTTTACGAGCTGTAAATGAGCAGTCCGAACCGATTTTTAACGAAGCATCACCGAGCGCAGGTACTTTTCGTACAGAGCCTAACTGGGTGTGAAGCGGTAATGGCCTGCAACGGGAAAACGGAACAGGATGGCCTCCTCCCGGGTACCGGCGCCTATGTTGTGCAGGATCAGCGGCTCGCCCGCCGCGGACAGGCGATCGGAAACGATGCCGATATGGGTCTGCCCGCGGCCCAGATCCCAGGTGACGATATCGCCCGCCCGATAGTCGGCCGCCTGGCGACCTATCTCTAGCGCCATGCCCTGGCGCTTGAACCAGGTCATCAGGTTGGGCACGCGGCGGTGATCGATGTTGCGATCCGGACGCTTTAGCCCCCACTGCTTCGGGTAGGCGGAAAAGTTCGCCGCCATGTCCTCGTGCACCGCCTTCTGCAGGTCCAGGCCTTGCAGGCGCAGGGCGCGGATCACCACGTCGGTGCATACCCCGGTTGCCATGGGTACGTCCCCGCCCGGGTAGGCGATGCGTCGGTAGGCGGGGTCGTAGGCCAGGGTCACGCCGACCTGCTGGCGCGCTCCGCTCACCAGCTCTGCTGGCTCGATGGCAGCTGCCTGCAGGCTCAGCAGGCACCCCAGCAGCAACAATGACGCTCTCAGCATGCACGCCTCCTTTCAGCCGACACCGTTCGACGGACGCTCTTCTTTAAATGGTAATTTTTTGCGACAGTATGGCTGGGCACGGTTGAAGCCATATCGGGATGCCCCCATCACTACATAAAGTCGTCATGCAGGATGCCTTTCGACAATGCGCCTACCACCTGATGAGGAGACCATGATGAGCAGCCCCGACAAGCAACAGGCACAGCAGTCGAACAGCGAATGTGAGCTCGCCCACGGCGCGCTGATCGACCCCAATGGTCAGGAAATTCCGATTACCGAAAGCATGATCCAGCAAGCATGCAGCGAACTCGACAAGGACGCGACAACCAACCGGCAGGACACCTCCCGCTGACAGGCCAGCACGGCGTACACGCTGTCATCTCAGGTTGATCACGCGCGCGCCCAGCGCGCTGATCAGCGCCCTCAGGTGCTCGTCCACGCCGAGCAGCTCGACTTCCAGCCCTTCTATCTCACGGCGCATGGGATAACCCTTGCGCAGCAGGTCGAAACCGGCCTTGCGTGCCTGCTCCTCGACCACCAGGCTGCGGCGCAAATCCGCATCGTCGCGCCGCGGGTCGTAGACGGCGCGGCATACCGTAGCCAACGCCCAGGCCGGATCGCTGCCCGCGGCGATGCTCAGGCGCTGCAGCCAGCGGGCCGGGGTCAAGGCGTCCAGAGAAATCGCCGGTTCGATACCCTGGTGTCGACAGAACGCCTGATAGATCTGCCCCGTGCCGCGCAGCTTGCCGTCCAGGCTGTAGCCGGCGATGTGCGGCGTGGCGATATGGCACAGCGCGGCCAGTTCGAGATCGACCAGGGGCTCACCCTCCCAGACGTCCAGCACCACATGCAGATCGGCGCCGCGCTGCAGGTGCGTGCGTAGCGCTACGGTATCGAGCACCGTGCCACGGCTGGCGTTGAGTAGCCAGGTGCCGGGGCGCAGCTGCTCCAGCAGATCGGCGTCGAGCAGATGCCGGGTGGCGAACTCGCCGTCGCGGGTCAGCGGGGTGTGCAGGCTGATCACGTCGCACTGCTCGACGATCTGCTGCAGGCTCACGTAATCGCCGCCCTCGGCGCGCTGCCGGGGCGGATCGCAGACCAGCACCCGCCAACCGAGGGCGCGCAGCACTCTGATCAGCCGTTCGCCAACCTGGCCGGCGCCGACCACGCCGTAGGTGCGCTGCGTCAGGTCGGCACCCAGGCGCTCGCCGAGCACCAGCAGGCTGCCGAGCACGTAGTCGACCACCCCGCGCGCATTGCAGCCCGGTGCGCTGCTCCAGGCGATGCCGGCCGCCGAGAAGTAGTCGAGATCCAGATGGTCGGTGCCGATGGTGCAGGTGCCGACGAAGCGCACCGGGCTGCCTTGCAGCAGCGCCTGGTCGACGGCCGTGACCGAGCGCACCAGCAGCAGCTCGGCATCGGCGACGGCCGCGCGGTCGATGGCGCGCCCGGGCAAGCGGCGGATCTCGCCGAAGCCGGTGAAGAATTCGTCGAGCAGGGGGATATTTTCGTCGGCAACGATGCGCATGGCAGCTCTCCACAAACCGACAGACATTCTACCTGCAAGCGCGCCGCTTCGCCTTTCCTGACCGCCCCGTCAACGCGTAGACTGTGCGGTTTTCTCTGCCCTGCGAACCTCGTCATGCCTGCCCACTCCCGCCTGCAGCGGGTGCGCACCGAACTGCGCACGCTGCTGGCCCTTGCCCTGCCGATCATCGTCGCGCAGTTGGCCTATACCTCGATCGGCTTCGTCGACACCGTGATGTCCGGGCGCTTCAGTGCCCGCGACCTGGCCGCCGTGGCCCTCGGCAACTCGATCTGGGTACCGGTGTTCCTGCTGATGACCGGTATCCTGCTGGCTACCACACCCAAGGTGGCGCAGCGCTTCGGCGCCGGCCGGCACGGCGAGATCGGCCCGCTGGTGCGCCAGGCCCTGTGGCTGGCACTGGCGGTGGGCTGCCTGGCGGGCACGCTGTTATGGAACGCCGAGTTCGTGCTGCGCCTGATGAAGGTGGACGCAGACCTGATCGAACCGGCCATGGGCTACCTGCACGGCGTGGCGTTCGGCTTTCCCTGCGTGGCGCTGTTCCACGTGCTGCGCTGCTACAGCGACGGCCTGGGTCGCACCCGCCCGGCCATGGTGGTGGGCCTGCTCGGCCTGCTGGTGAATATCCCGCTGAACTACGTGCTGATCTACGGCAAGCTCGGCCTGCCGCCGCTGGGCAGCGTCGGCTGTGGCTGGGCCACGGCGCTGGTGATGCTGTTCATGCTGCTGGGCATGCTCTGGTGGATTCGCCGCGCGCCGGTCTACGCGCACACCACGCCACTGCGACGCTTCGACTGGCCGGACTGGACGCTGATCAAACGGCTGCTGGGTATCGGCCTGCCGATCGGCATCGCGGTATTCGCCGAGTCGAGCATCTTCGCGGTCATTGCCCTGCTGATCGGCGGCCTGGGCGCCACCGTGGTCGCCGGGCACCAGATCGCCCTCAACTTCGCCTCGCTGGTGTTCATGATCCCCTATTCCATCGGCATGGCCGCCACCGTGCGCGTCGGCCAGGCACTCGGCCGCGAGCAGCCACGGGAGGCGCGCTTCGCTGCCGGGGTGAGTATCGCCACCGCACTGGCCTACGCCTGCGTATCGGCGACCTGCATGCTGCTGATGCTGGAGCCCATCGCGCGGATCTACTCCTCGGCGCCGGAAGTGATCGAAGTGGCCGTGGCGCTGATCGTCTACGCCGCGCTGTTCCAGTTCTCCGATGCCATCCAGGTCACCGCCGCCGGCGCGCTGCGTGGCTATCAGGACACCCGGGCGACGATGATCCTGACCCTGTTCGCGTACTGGGGCATCGGCCTGCCGGTCGGCTACCTGCTGGGCCTGACCGAGCTGTTCGGCACCGCCAGTGGCCCGGCCGGGCTGTGGCAGGGGCTGATCGTCGGCCTGACCTGTGCAGCGTTGATGCTAACGCTGCGCCTGAAGACCAGCGCCAGGCGGCGAATTGGAATGCAGCCGATGGCGCCAGCGGCCTAGCGAGGTGATCGCAATGGTGGGCAGCAGCCAGCAATCCCTGTGGGAGCGGGCCATGCCCGCGAATGGCAGGTGTGGACCAGGTGGTTCTGATCCTTCCCACAAAAGCACGTCGCCCTATACTTCAGGTCACCCGGTCAAGCCAGACTTCGCCACGCCCCACTCAACCGAATCGCGCGCACGGCGCGCTCCCACAAAGGCCAGTGACCGGCCGCCACTACCTCGAACCGCTCAACCAACCTTCTTGCAAATCCAGCTACGAGCGTACCGGGCGGCGTTCCGTTCGCGAAGCGGTACGCCGTTGGAGTGCCGGCCACGGATCGTGGTGCGGACCGGCGTAAAGCGGCCGACCGTGGGAGCGGGCCATGCCCGCGATTTTTCACGGGCATGGCCCGTTCCCACATGGGTCACCTATTGCCCGCCTAGCCCCGCTCAATCAACCTTCTTGCGAATCCAGTACAGGTAGGTCTCGGCGTCCTGCGCCTGCTCCACCAGCTCATGGCCGAGAAACACGCAGAACTTGGGAATATCACGCTGGGTCGAGGGGTCGGTGGCGATCACCTTGAGCAGGCCGCCGGCCGGCAGGTCGCGCACCTTGTTGTGCAGCATCATCACCGGCTCGGGGCAGAACAGGCCGGTGGCGTCGAGGGTGTCATCAGGGGTCGAATCGAGCATCACGGGCTCCGCGTCATGGGTACGTGCAGTGTTCATGGAATCGCCGCCCGGCTGGGCGGCGTAACGGTTTGGCCTACTTGCTCAGGCGGCGCAGGTGGCAGGTCACTTCCTCGCGGTCGTGGTACAGCTGCTTGCAGGCGATGCTCGCCTTGACCTTGCGCGCCGCCAGGCCTTCGGCAATGCGTTCGAGCAGGCGCTGCACCTCGGCGTAGCGCTGCTTCATCGGCAACTTGAGGTTGACCACCGCCTCGCGGCAATGTCCCTCGCCGATCCAGGTTTCCAGCAGCGCGGCACTGCGCGCCGGCTTCTCGACGATATCGCAGACCATCCAGTCCACCGGCTGCTTGGGCTTCCAGGTGAAGCCGTCGACCATCAGGTGCTTGACCAGGCCGGTGTCCATCAGGCTCTCGGCCATCGGGCCGTTGTCGATGGCGGTGACCAGCATGCCGCGGCGTACCAGCTGATAGGTCCAGCCACCCGGTGCGGCGCCGAGGTCGACGCCGGTCATCTCGTCCGACAGGCGCTCGTCCCATTGCTCGCGGGGGATGAAGGTGTGCCAGGCCTCTTCGAGCTTCAGGGTCGAACGGCTGGGCGCCTCGCGGGGGAACTTGAGGCGCGGGATGCCCATGGGCCAGATCGCCGAATTGTTCGCCTCGGCCATGCCGAGAAATACCTCGCGGCCACTCTTGAAGGTCAGCAGCAGGCGCGGCGCACGGGGGTTCTCCGCCAGCCGGCCGGCAGCCATCAGCGCCTTGCGCAGCGGGCCTTCGAACTTCTTGCAGAAGCCGGACAGCTCCTTGCCATCGTTGGTGTCGAACACCTCCAGCCACAGGCTGCCGAAGATCGGCAGCGGCGCCAGGTGCTCGAGCAACACGCTGATACGTTCCTTCTCGGGCAATTCGATGAAGCGCCCTCGCGCCCACTGGCGAATGAATATCAGTTGGCTGAAGCGCAGCCCGGCCATCAGCCGCTCGGCGCCCGCCTCGTCACCGCAGATGAATTCGGCGTGGGCGGTATTGGGCTTGGCCTTGGCGTAACCGGGCACCTCGAGGCGCGCCGCATGCTCGGAAATCTCCGAACATACCTCGCTCTCGAAGCCGGGGCGGCAGTGCAGCAGCAACGTATTCATCGACACTCTCCTTGGGCCGCGCATGATAGCGAAAACCGGAACCCAGGGCCTCAGTTCCCTGTCCAGAGAACAGCATCCCGGCATCGCCGGCTGCGCCTGCGGACTATGCTCGACAGGCGCACGATCAGGCGACGGCTCACCGCACGCCACACGAGCCGGGCCCAGGGAACTCTCGCGCAGAGTCGCAGAAGCTCTGCCAAACCAGCTTGGCTTGTACCGTGCAAGCCATAAGGAGATGCACGATGCCTTCCATCGATAGCCTGAACTGCCGCCGCACCCTCGAGGTGGACGGCAAATCCTACGATTACTTCAGCCTGCCGGACGCCGCCAAAAGGCTGGGCGATATCGACAAGCTGCCGGTGTCGTTGAAAGTGCTGCTGGAAAACCTGCTGCGCTGGCAGGACGACAAGACCGTGACCCAGGACGACCTGCAGGCCATCAGCGACTGGCTGCACAAGCGCAGCTCCGACCGCGAGATCCAGTACCGCCCTGCCCGCGTGCTGATGCAGGACTTCACCGGGGTGCCCGCCGTGGTCGACCTGGCCGCCATGCGCGACGCCATGGCCAAGGCCGGCGGCGACCCGCAGAAGATCAACCCGCTGTCGCCGGTGGACCTGGTGATCGACCACTCGGTGATGGTCGACAAGTTCGCCAGCCCTGAAGCCTTTGGCGAAAACGTCGAGATCGAGATGCAGCGCAACGGCGAGCGCTACGCCTTCCTGCGCTGGGGCCAGAGCGCCTTCGACAACTTCAGCGTGGTGCCGCCAGGCACCGGCATCTGCCACCAGGTCAACCTGGAGTACCTGGGCCGCACCGTGTGGACCAAGGAAGAAGACGGCGTGACCTACGCCTACCCCGACACCCTGGTAGGCACCGACTCGCACACCACCATGATCAACGGCCTGGGTGTGCTCGGCTGGGGCGTCGGCGGCATCGAGGCGGAAGCGGCGATGCTTGGCCAGCCGGTGTCGATGCTGATTCCCGAGGTGATCGGCTTCAAGCTGACCGGCAAGCTCAAGGAAGGCATCACCGCCACCGACCTGGTGCTGACCGTCACCCAGATGCTGCGCAAGAAAGGCGTGGTCGGCAAATTCGTCGAGTTCTATGGCGATGGCCTGGCCGAGCTGCCCCTGGCGGATCGCGCCACCATCGCCAACATGGCGCCGGAATACGGTGCGACCTGCGGTTTCTTCCCGGTCGATGACATCACCCTGGATTACCTGCGCCTGTCCGGTCGCCCCGACGAGACGGTCAAGCTGGTCGAGGCCTATTCCAAGGCCCAGGGCATGTGGCGCCAGGCCGGCAGCGAGCCGGTATTCACCGACACCCTGGAACTGGACATGGGCCAGGTCGAAGCCAGCCTCGCCGGGCCTAAACGCCCGCAGGACCGCGTCGCCCTGCCCAACGTCGGCCAGGCCTTCGAAGACTTCCTCGGCCTGCAGCTCAAGCCGCCGCGTAAAGAGGAAGGTCGCCTGGAAAGCGAAGGCGGCGGTGGCGTGGCCGTCGGCAATGCCGCGCAGAACGAAATCCACTACGAGATGGACGGCCACCGTCACCCGATCAGCGACGGTGCCGTGGTCATCGCGGCGATCACCTCCTGCACCAATACGTCGAACCCGAGCGTGATGATGGCCGCCGGCCTGCTGGCCAAGAAGGCCGTGGAAAAAGGCCTCAAGCGCAAGCCCTGGGTCAAGAGCTCGCTGGCACCCGGCTCCAAGGTGGTGACCGAATACTTCGCCGCCGCTGGCCTCACCGAATACCTCGACAAGCTGGGCTTCGACCTGGTCGGCTACGGCTGCACCACCTGCATCGGCAACTCCGGCCCGCTGCCGGACCCGATCGAGAAGGCCATTCAGGAGCATGACCTGACCGTCGCCTCGGTGCTGTCCGGTAACCGCAACTTCGAAGGCCGCGTGCACCCGCTGGTGAAAACCAACTGGCTGGCCTCGCCGCCCCTGGTGGTCGCCTATGCCCTGGCCGGCAGCGTGCGGGTGAATATCGCCGAGGAGCAGCTGGGCGAAGACCGCGACGGCAAGCCGGTGTACCTGCGCGATATCTGGCCGAGCCAGAAGGAAATCGCCGAGGCGGTGCAGAAGGTCGACACTGCCATGTTCCGCAAGGAATACGCCGAGGTGTTCGAAGGCGACGAGCAGTGGCAGTCCATTGCCGTGCCGGAGGCCGATACCTATACCTGGCAGAACGACTCCACCTACATCCAGCACCCGCCGTTCTTCGAAGCCATCGACCAGGCGCCGCCGGCGATCACCGACATTGCCAATGCGCGGATCCTCGCGCTGCTCGGCGATTCGGTGACCACCGACCACATCTCGCCGGCCGGCAACATCAAGGCCGACAGCCCGGCCGGTCGCTACCTGCGCGAGCAGGGCGTCGAGCCGCGCGACTTCAACTCCTACGGCTCGCGCCGCGGCAACCATGAAGTGATGATGCGCGGCACCTTCGCCAACATCCGCATCCGCAACGAGATGCTCGACGGCGAGGAAGGCGGTATCACCCTGCACGTGCCCAGCGGCGAGAAGCTGGCGATCTACGATGCCGCCATGCGCTACCAGCAGGAAGGCACGCCGCTGGTGGTGATCGCCGGCAAGGAATACGGCACCGGTTCCAGCCGCGACTGGGCGGCCAAGGGCACCAACCTGCTGGGCGTGAAGGCGGTAATCGCCGAAAGCTTCGAACGCATCCACCGCTCCAACCTGGTGGGCATGGGCGTGCTGCCGCTGCAGTTCACCAACGGCGCGGACCGCAAGAGCCTCGGCCTGACCGGCAAGGAAACCCTGGCGATCAAGGGCTTGGATGGCGTCGAGGTGCGCCCGCACATGCCCCTGACCCTGGAGATCACCCGTGAAGACGGCAAGCTGGAGAGCGTCGAGCTGCTCTGCCGTATCGACACCCTCAACGAGGTCGAGTACTTCAAGGCCGGCGGCATCCTGCACTACGTGCTGCGCCAGCTGATCGCCAGTTGATGCGCATCCGTGCAGCGTCGCCAATGGCCGCGCTGCACGGCGCTTTCCGTAGCCTGGGTCGAGCGACGCGACGCCCGGGTTCTTTATTGTCCGCCTGCCCGCTACATAAGCCCTACCAATGGACTGCCGATTTACCGGCGTCAAAATGTGACGAACCTCGAATATTGGTTACACTGCAGCCCTGCCACGCGTAAGCGATAACCATAAAAAGCGTTGTCTGAAGATCGGCCGACCCAGCCGCACCGGGTCCAGGCCCAAGGTCATAGTCTGTAGGCACCGCGACTCATCGCCAGCCTGCCTAGTGCCCACCAGGCATCGCACTGACATCAGGGTAGATGCCATGCGTAACAACCAGCCCATCACCGGTAACGAGCGGACATTTCCAGCGCAGCAGCGCCTGATCTCGACCACCGACCTCAAGGGCCAGATCACCTACTGCAACGATGCCTTCGTGGAAATCAGCGGTTTCTCCCGCGACGAGCTGATCCGCGCCCCGCACAACCTGGTTCGCCACCCGGACGTGCCGCCCGCCGTGTTCGCCCATATGTGGGAGACCCTGAAAGCCGGCCGACCGTGGATGGGCATCGTCAAGAACCGCTGCAAGAGCGGCGACCATTACTGGGTCAACGCCTACGTGGTGCCGGTGCTGGATGACGGCAAGGTCACCGGCTACGAGTCGGTGCGCAGCAAGCCCACCGCCGAACAGGTGCAGCGCGCCCAGGCCCTCTATTCCCGTATCAATGCCGGCAAGGCGGCGATACCGAGCCGCGACCGCTGGCTGCCGGTGCTGCAGAACTGGCTGCCGTTCATTCTGGTCAGCCAGGTGGGCTTCCTGGTTGGCGCCTGGCTGGACAGCACCTGGGGCTTCGCCGCCGCCGCGGCGCTGTCGATCCCGCTCGGCCTGCTCGGCCTGGCGTGGCAGAGCCGCGGTACCAAGCGCCTGCTGCAACTGGCCGAACAGACAACGTCCGACCCGCTGATCGCGCAGATGTATACCGACAACCGTGGCGTCGAAGGTCGCCTGGAACTGTCCATCCTCAGCCAGGAAGCACGGCTGAAAACCTGCCTCACCCGCCTGCAGGACAGCGCCGAGAACCTGGCCAGGCAGGCCCAGCAGGCCGACGTGCTCGCCCATAACAGCTCCGCCGGGTTGCAGCGCCAACGCGAGGAAACCGACCAGGTCGCCACCGCCGTCAACCAGATGGCCGCCACCACCCTGGAAGTGGCCAACAACGTGGCACGCACCGCCATCGCCACCCAGGAGGCCAACCGCCTCACCCAGGAAGGCCGTGGCATTGCCAGCGAAACCCGCGAAGCGATCCAGCGCCTGTCCCTCTCGGTAGGCGAAACCGGCGAAGCCGTCACCCGCCTCGCCCAGGACAGCAACGAGATCGGCGGCGTGGTCGATGTGATCAAGGGCATCGCCGACCAGACCAACCTGCTGGCCCTCAACGCCGCCATCGAAGCCGCCCGCGCCGGCGAAATGGGCCGCGGCTTCGCCGTGGTCGCCGACGAAGTGCGCTCCCTGGCGCAACGCACCGCCGAATCCACCGGGCAGATCCACGCCCTGATCGCCAAACTGCAACGCACCGCCGACGAAGCCGTAATGACCATGGACATCGGCCGCAAACAGGCCGACGAAGGCGTCGAACGCGTGCAACAGGCCGACCAGGCCCTGGCCGGCATCAGCGACGCGGTCGCCAATATCAACGAAATGGCCGACCAGATCGCCGCCGCCGCCGAAGAACAAAGCGCCGTGGCCGACGAAATCAGCCGCAATATCACCACCATCGCGCAACTGTCCGATCAGACTGCTGGCGAGGCGCAAAGCACGGCGTTGTTGAGTGAGGAACTGACCAGTACGGCGCAAGGGCAGTATTCGTTGGTGGCGCGGTTTAATCGGTAGGTGGGGTTGGTGGGGCTGCGCTCTGGGCCTGGGTAGGCATGCGAGGCAAGGAGACTTTTGTACCCTTGCGAGGGTGCAATGAGCGTGGTGTATAACATGCCAAACATTCCAGGACCTCGCCGTATGCCTCGGACTAGACGGGTTCAGCCCAAAGGTCCTGGAATGTTATACACCACGCCCGTCTGGGGAGTTATGCACCAGTTGGTGTCTATTTATAATTAGAGGTCATATGCTCAGCAAGCGAACTCTTGGATTCCTCGAAGGCTTGGCAAACGCTTCTAGTGCCGTTTACACAGAGGGCGGTCTTCTATTTAAATTCAAATTTGGCTACCAGCAAGCACATAACTGCTCAATCACTTCGTTAAGAGAGTCCTTAGTTACAGCTGACCGACAGAACTTGGAACTCACCGAAAAAGATATTCAAGATCTAGGTCGTTTCTTCCAAGGCTCGCTTGGCCAATACACCAAAGAAACGCCATCTCAAGATGCTCAGGAAATCGCTAGGTCTTTGGTTGAACGCCTTCATCACGACCTTCAATTCGACTTAGCATCTCTGGTGGTCGAAGACGAGAATTACGGTATGACGGTGCAACTTGAGATGGTTCAGCGTCTCAATAATAGCCTCTACAGCTTGGAAATCTGGTGGTCCGTCGATTGACTTCTAACACATGGTTCAAATCGTTCACTTCGCTCACTGGGACGGGCTAAAGCCCGCCCCTTTACCAAACGTTAGGCACTCATAATGGAAAAATCACCATACCGAGAAGTATGGGTCGAGATCCCAGACGGCCAGTCCATGTGCGCACTTATCAATGGTGAGTGGGGATGGTTGATGTACCTAAGGTATAAGGGTGATACGGGCTTTAGCTCACGTAACATCAAGTACAAAGGGCCGGCAGAGTCAACTATTGAATATCGACTTGATAATGGCCAGCACGACGAGTACCCCGCATCCTGGGCCTACCCTGTTGCTGTGATTGAGCGCGCAGTGCAATTTTTCCAAACGCAGCAAATACCACCCACATTTATTCACTGGCACAATGATTCAGAAGATGGCTTTTAATTGGAATACAAAACAGCCAACAATCAACTATAACTGTGTAACCTAACAACTGGTTCAAGCCGACGCCGCTTCGCGGCTCGGCTTAACTCAGTCGCTGGGTTCGCTTCGCTCACTCGGGACGGGCTTTAGCCCGCCCCTTAACCAAACGGTAGCCGCCAAAGACCTTAAGATCCAAAGCCAGAGAGCAATCATGTTTGCTGAGTTAAAAAACAAGGAACTGCATCTTCACGGTAAGGCAGCTGAGCTCAATGCAGTCGCTAGATCAATTCATAAAGGCAGGCACGGTACGTCAGCATCCTTTGATCTTTGCAGCTCAACCTCCTTGTTTTCCACACTACATACCAAGTGTCATGGCAAGCTCGCAACCATAGAAATTAAAGAATCGAACATTTATATAACTTATTCCGAATCCGTAAAAAATCACCTCTACACCTACTTCTCAATGCCATCTGGCACACAACCGGGCGCTCTGTTTTCACTTACTCACTTAAGCCGAGACAATCCACCATTGCTGGCAGACAGCTCGCTTGAATTAATCATCCATGTTATTTCTAGCGAAACATGAGATCTCGGCTAACAAGTGGTTCAAGCCGTTCGCTTCGCTCACTCGGGACAGGCTAAAGCCCGCCCCTTAACCAAACGTTATGCGTAATCGAGCATGAAGAATAAATTGAGTTCAAAGGAAAAAGAACTCTGGAATAGCAAGTAGGGTGGATGACGCTCTTTTCATCCACCATTGCACTCTGACATTGGTGGACGGATAAAGCGTCGTCCACCCTACTAAGCTGAGTACCTTGAAGGGCTTGAACCTGCGCAACTTCAGTAGCCTATTCGCTTTTTTTTCGTGGATTGCAAACAGGGCATGCTGAGCCGTGAGGAAGCGATCTTCCACCTGATCAATCACGGCACCTATCATCGCGGCGCCATCGGCCATGCTCTCGACCGGGCTGAAGGCAGCCGGCCCGCCGATACCTACACGGTATTTATTCATGGGGCTGAGCCTGAGCGTCGAAACGCCTGAGGCATACTCCCCGTTCGATACAGACCCACCATCCGGCGCACCATGACCAATCCGCAAAACCAACTGAATGAACTGATCGCTCACCTTGCGGCGCTCGCCGATATTCTCGCCCTCGACCCAGATAGCCAATGGGGCGCTCATTTCCGCAATTGCCTGTCGACCGCCAGAGTGCTGGCGGGTACCCGTTACGATGGGGATGAGCTGACAGGCCTGGCGTGCTCGGTGATGTCCGTTTACGGCGGCATGGGCAGCTTCAACGATTACGCGCCATGGCAAAATGGCCGCTTGATTGCCGGCATGGAGTCGCTGGATGAGGCGTCTAACCGCGTCTATACGGCGGCACGGGCGATAAGGCTGCGCAACGCCACAGACGTAGACTGACTGCATACAGAGGCAACTGCATCGAATGTCCATAAACACCCTATCCGACCTCTTCCAGTCCGAACCCATCAGTTGGGGCTGCCGGGGCGATCCCTATCTGTGGCAGGAAATGAGCGAGGTGCTGGCCGCCCTGCCGCTTCCACCCAGCGAGGCGCAGCTGGCCGCAATCCTCGAGACCACCTTCGAACGCCTGGTTGGCTTGCCGACAAGCGCGCAAGAGTCGTCTGTGTTCGTCGAGCGGCATGCCCATGGCGGCATGTCGTCGGGCCATATCAGCCTGGTCTTCTGGCGCGAGACGGCCTTGCCATTGCTGCTCGCGTGCTACCGCACCGCACAGGGCGACAGGCTGTGAAGGAACTCGATGGCGAACTCGTGCTGAGGACCGAGCGCCTGCTGGTGCGGCGCTGGTCGCCGGATGACCTGGAGCCGCTGCAGCAGATCTACGGCGATGCCGAGGCCATGCGCTGGGTCGGTGATGGCGTGGCGCTGACGCCGCCACAGGCGGCCAACTGGCTCGAAGTGACGGCGAACAACTACCGGCAGCGCGGCTATGGCATGTACGCGGTGACCTTGCGCGACGGCGGCGCGGTGATTGGCTTCTGCGGGCTGGTGCACCCGGACGGCCAGGACAAGCCTGAGATCAAGTACGCCTTCGCCCGCGAGCACTGGGGCCATGGCTATGCCAGCGAAGTGGTATGCGCCCTGCTACCCTACGCGGCCCAAAAGCTGGGCCTGACGCAGATCATCGCCACCGTCGCGCCGGACAACGCCGCCTCCCGGCGCGTGCTGAGCAATGCCGGCATGACGATTATCGACACGCTGTCTGAAGACGACGGCAGCCGGACTCTGCTGCTGGGCTGGCAGG
>Ga0268256_1000275_pt1 | contig 53304 bp, 37 predicted proteins | sample AgamicAtAmrz_FD_200247 | JGI IMG/M metagenome (GOLD analysis project Ga0268256, IMG submission 200247) | Agave microbial communities from Guanajuato, Mexico - At.Am.rz (v2) (version 3) | ecosystem: Host-associated > Plants > Roots > Rhizosphere | place: Guanajato, Mexico | collected 2012-06-07 | reverse complement strand
CCTGTGAGATCGGCCTGAGCAGCCACAGCGGCATCGACTATCACGGCCTGGTCTATCTGGTCGACCGCGTCACCCGCCCCCGCAGCATCTGACCCTGTGGGAGCGGGCACGCCCGCTCCCACCGGTTCAGCGCATACCCCGAGCTAACCCAATTCCATGTGGGAGCGGGTTCACCCGCGAACACCGGCAAAGCCGGTGCCATCCCCACCATCATTCACCGCTCCACTATCCCGATTGAACCCCCGCCAATCCCCCACAGTCCACCCTTACAGGCCCACCCTCCAGAGGCCCAGAAGGAGACTCCCATGAAAGGTACCGCGCTTTCGGCCCTGTTCGCGGCCGCGACCCTGCTGGCTTCCCCGGTGTTTGCCGCCGAAGACCTGTGCACCACCAACCTGCAAAAGATCGACGACAGCATGGCCACCGCCGGCGCCACCTCCGAAGGCCTCGACAAGGCCATCACCGAGCAAGTCGATAAAGCCAAGGCAGCCCAGGCATCGGGCGACACCAAGGAATGCATCGCCATCACCAGCAAAGTCCTGGAGCGCCTGGAAAAAACCGAAAAAGGCAGCGGCACCAGCGGTGGCGGTAGCGGCGCGTGAGCCCAAAAGCGGGCGACCAGACCGGCTGTCGACGTCGCCCGCGCAATGGCGTATACTCTGCCTCACGTACCGTAAGGTGCGTTAGCTTAGAGCTAGTGTGGGGCCGATTAGGATTCGACGCCGGTAGCGAAACTCTAGGTGCATGCCGAGTTGGTAACAGAACTCGTAAATCCACTGTTGCAACTTTCTATAGTTGCCAATGACGAAAACTACGAGGGCTACGCTCTCGCTGCGTAAGCAGCTGAGCCCGCTCTCCTGGTAGCTTCGGCTCCAGCAATCACTAGGGGATGCCTGTAAACCCGAAGTGATTGTCATACAGAACAGGATCGTCGTGTAGCACGTTGGGGGCAAAGCGACTAAAACTTACCCAACTCGTCCAAAGCACCCTGCCCGTCGGGCGGCTGCGGATTAACTCAGTAGACACGGCTAAGCATGTAGTACCGACAGCGGAGTACTGGCGGACGGGGGTTCAAATCCCCCCGGCTCCACCAAATGATCAAAAAAAGACGTCCACGGACGTCTTTTTTTGTGCCTGTAAGCCAGTAAGTACGCGGCTTCCAGCGCTTTTGCGGTCTTTTGAGAGTTTTTGAGTTCCAGCCATTCGGGTATTCCAGGGGGTATTCCACCTCACGCGGTGCTAATCTTTGGAATACCGAATCAGTGCTTGAGGAGAATCTCATGCCTGCTCAGAACCTCCGTCTCTCCGATCGACAGCTCAAGGGAGTCAAACCCGCGTCCAAGGATTACGTCCTCACTGACGGCGACGGTTTGCAGCTCCGCGTACGCAGCAACGGCTCGTTGCTGTGGAATTTCAACTACCGCGAACCGGTGACCAAAAAGCGCATCAACATCGGCTTCGGGACCTACCCCGAACTGTCACTGGCGAACGCACGAAAGAAGGCAGTCGAAGCCCGCGAGCTGCTCGCCCAAGGCATCGATCCAAAGGTGCAGCGCAATACGTTGAATGAAGCCAAGCGCGCAGAAACTGAACACACCTTCGAGAACGTAGCCACCGCCTGGTTCGAGCTCAAGAAAGACTCGGTGACCCCGGCCTACGCCGAGGATATTTGGCGGTCGCTCACGCTGCATGTGTTCCCCGATTTGAAGACGACACCACTGACGAAAATCACCGCGCCGATGGTGATCGGATTGCTTCGTCCAATCGAAGCGAAAGGCAGCTTGGAGACGGTGAAACGCCTTAGCCAGCGGCTAAACGAGATCATGACCTACGGCGTGAACTCAGGCCTGATCTTCGCCAACCCTCTTAGCGGCATCAGGGCAGTATTCAAAAAACCCAAGAAAGAGAACATGGCTGCGCTCCCACCTGAGGAGCTCCCCGAGCTCATGCTGGAGATTGCGAACGCCAGTATCAAACGCACGACCCGCTGCTTGATCGAATGGCAGTTACACACGATGACTCGCCCCGCCGAGGCGGCAACTACTCGCTGGGCAGACATCGACTTTGAAAGGCGTGTCTGGACTATCCCGGCGGAGCGGATGAAGAAGCGCCGCCCACATAGCATCCCGTTGAGTGATCACGCTGTCGCACTGCTGGAGTCACTGAAGACTCACAGCGGCCATCGCGAATACGTCTTCCCGGCAGACAGAAATCCGCGCACCCACGCCAATAGCCAAACTGCCAACATGGCGTTGAAACGCATGGGGTTCCAGGATCGGTTAGTCAGCCACGGCATGCGCTCGATGGCCAGCACCATTTTGAATGAGCATGGGTGGGACCCGGAACTCATTGAGGTCGCACTGGCGCACGTCGATAAGGATGAGGTGCGTAGCGCCTACAACCGAGCCGACTACATCGAGCGCCGCCGCCCGATGATGGCTTGGTGGAGTGAGTACATCCAGAAAGCCGCCACAGGCAGCCTGCTCGCCTCAGCGTACGGCCAAGTCAGAGACAAGAACGTGGTGCCGATCCGCTAGCTCTGTACGGCGCAAGAATGGCAGCAGCAACAACTGAACGTTCAAGATTCGGGGCAAGCAACCTCGCTTATCCGCTTCTTAGCACGGGTCCTTCCAAACAGGGCTGCAAAGCCGCCCTGTTTGGAAGGACCTCACTTTGAAGAGCTAGAAGCGAACACGTTGTCCAGGATTTACCACGGAATTCCACCGGTGGATAACCGCTCTTGAAGTCCAAAGTGGCGCTGAATTTCGACCCTTGACCGGGTTTATCCACACGCGTAGAACTGGCCGTGCAAACGCTGTCGATGACAGCAACCCAGGTGGCCCGAACCTTGAAGGTCACGCCGCTCTTGCGGTGGTTCTCCCCCCCAAATGGCGATTCGCATCCGGCAGCTCGCCCGGTCACCTCCCCGGTGATGGATGCCTCCTTCAGATCATGGCCCTCGTGCGCCAGACAACACCTCCTACTTCGCTGCCCTGCAGCAACCTATCCGCTTGGCCGAATCTTGCGCCAACCTGTGCCCGTCTCTTTCTCCTGGAAAGAGACGGGCACGTCTACCACTGCTGCAGCCCTCATCGCACATGGCTTTGCGGCATTCCCCCTCGTGACAATCGGCGTGACAAACGCCGATGTCACCAGCAACAGCCATGCAGATGATGGTGCCGCAGACCACGGAATGGACTGCACCTGACTGACAGTCAGGCATGCCCCGGTCATCGCATTGCTGCGCTCACCCGGCTCAGGATCTTCAGGCGCAGGTCTCGTCAGCCAGCGCTGCCTCCACCCGCCCACCGGTAACGGTGTTAAGGAGGCCAGATCATGAGATGCCCTTGCTCCCGGACGTAAGGAGCCGCCAGTCCCGCGTAGAGGACATTCCCCACAGGTCGCAGGGGCCTTGATCCCTGATAACACTCAGCATTCTTGGCGGGATGACGTGGGGCGAGGATCGGAGAGCGGAAGATGAGGTGACCGATATGGCATTGGTGGGTAGGCGCGATGGCCGCAATTTCGGCTACGGCAGACAGTTGAGCTACGCGGGGCCGCAAGCGCTGAAAGACTTGTTTGGCCGCGGCCACTACGGCACGGTCAAGGCGCACAGTGATCGGTGGCAGGCCTTCGTGAAGTGGTGCCGCTCCGAACAGGGACCGGGTATCAACGATGCCCGGCAGATTGATCGGAAAGTGTTGGGCGACTATGCGGCGTATCTACGCGAAATGGTTAGGCGCGGTGACCTCGCCGTCAGCACCGCACAAAATCGGCTATCTAGCGTTAACAGGACCATGGCAGCGCTTCGCGGTGATCGGTACGTGAAATTGCCCAGTCCGAGCAAGGCATTGGGTAGGCAGCGCACCGGCGTTCGACACTCGGTGCCTCAGGGCCAAGACCGCGAACAGGTTAAGCAGATCGTCGCTGTGCTTTGCCGCCATCATCAGCAGCGGGCCGCCGCGATAGTCCTGTTGGCACGAGCCACCGGCATGCGCTTGCGTGAGGCTATCTTGGCGAACCTGCCACGGTTGAGCCGTGAGGCTAACGACTTAGGTAGGATCAACATTCAGGATGGCACCAAAGGAGGCCGCGCCGGATTCTCGGCGCCGCGTTGGATTGCGGTGGACGAGCATGTTCGAGGTGCCCTCGGGTTTGCACGGCAGGCGTCACCTGCAGGTAGCCGCAACCTGATTGCGCCCAACGAAAGCTACCTGAATGTTCTGCAAGAAATCATCCGCCCTGCACGGGACATCCTTCAAGCACACAATCTCAAAGGCTTCCATGAGCTACGAGCGATGTACGCATGTGAGCGCTATAAGCAAATCACCCAACATCGCGCGCCTATCAACGGCGGCCAATGCTTCTTGGCAGATAGAAACCTTGATCGTGAAGCCCGACGGCAAATCAGTTATGAGCTGGGACACGGTCGGATCGACGTTGTCGCTGCCTACGTAGGTGGTCGCAGATGAATAAGGTATTTGATATGGAGCTGTTCTTGGCTGCGGTGCTGACCGGATCGTATTCCACACAACAACGCCATTTGCGGCAAGCGAGAATCATCCAACATGAAATCTCAGAGCGCTGGCAACGACAGACGCCTTGGGCTTGGCAAAAAAAAAATTTGGCTTGGTTTCTAGAACATCGCATAAATCAACGCAGCGATGCAACACGGTATTACTACTTGCTGACAGTGCGGCTGCTCACTCGTCGTTTACAAAAAGCATGGAAGTTCAATCGATGAGTGAGACCGGCTGCTATCGTCCCATTTTCGCTGAGTCGGCTAACGGCCAGAAGCCGCCCTCTCGTGCAGAGGCAGCGTCAGGACTGAACTATCTGCATAACTAAATACGATTCATGCCAATGCCTTACCGGAAAACCGAGTACACGCTCTCACCAGCCCCGTAGTAACTCGTGAAAATGTGGTGGAAGGCCAGTTCGCACTTCTCGTTGTATATCCCCTCGTCGTAGCTCTCAGGCAAGCCTCGATCAAAAACAATCTCCAGAGTACGCCGTACATCGCTCCTGGCCCTGTCTTTCTTCCGCCAGTCCAGCACCAGCTTCTCGGCCTTCAGCGTTTCCAAAAGCTCTTTGCAGACCTTCTTCACTAGCGCCCTATCCTTATCAGCAAGCTCAGGCACTGGATTGGTCAGTATGTCGAACAATGCTAGTTCTTCCTCAGAGAGGTTCTCGCGGATAGCCCGTTGATCCTCGACCTGCAGATCAGCAGTAAGATCCACCAACTGCTTGAAGAACACCTCGATGTTCATACTACCTGAGTTGTAGGCATCGATCAGCTTCTGGAACTTCTCCATGAAGTCCTTGCGAGTGGGATTCTCGGTCAACATGGTTTCCAGCTTCATGCTCAGCAAGGCCCGTAACTTCTCTGCCTCGGTGCGCTTGCGCCCCTGATTGAACTTCTCCTTGAGCTTCTCGAAGTCGATCTGGCTGAGGTCATGCAGAGGCTGATCGTCGTCTTCCTTGATGATGTAAGGCACCGGAGCGATGGATCGATCCAGCAACTCTTCGACCTGCTGCATCACATCCGAGATGTCCACAGGTGGAGCCAGTGCCTTGATCTTCTGGGCAATCACGGAGATCAGCACAGCGTCAGGAGCGAGCTCATTGGCATCAGGATCGGGAAGAATCGCTCTGTAGACCCGAGACACAATCCGGGCCTGACTCATAAAGCTGTTCTTGGTTTCCTCATTGGCAATCAGTTGCTCAACAGCATCATCCAGCTTTGCCACTTTCTCGAAGCCTTGAGCATCCTTGATTGCCTGTGCATTCACACCATGCTCGGACAAGAACGCGATCCCCCTGGCAAGCAGGTGCTTCAAGTACTCGACCAGCTCGGCCTTGTTCTTGATTGGCTCACCCTCACCACCTTCGCCAGAAGGAGCACCACCATAGATCGCCAAGGCCTCCTGTAGCTTACGGAAGACCCCCACATAGTCGACGATCAGCCCCGCTTCCTTGCCCGGATACTTCCGGTTGGCCCGCGCGATGGTCTGCATCAAGGTGTGGTTCTTCATCGGCTTGTCGAGGTAGATGGTCGAGCAAGACGGCACATCAAAGCCGGTGATCCACATGGCGCACACGAAGACCAACCGCAGCGGATCCTTGGAGTCCTTGAACCTCTCGCCCAGGTTCTCCTCGTTCATGCGCTTACGGTGCGGAAGAATGTCCAGCCCCTTGTCGGCCAGCTCCTTCACTTCGTTCTGGCCTTGGGAGACGACCACAGCCATTTCGGTCGATGTCATCACCTGAATCTTGTGCTGCAACTCCTCCTGCTGCTCCTTGGGAGTCTTTGCGAGCTGAGCTTTCAGGTCAGCCAGGCACGTCTTCCAGTGATCCTGAACCTTGTTGTACATGCGAACGGCGGTGGCCTTGTCGATGCACACCAGCATGGCCTTGCCCTGGTAGCCACGCCCAACGAAGTGGTTCACCAGATCCTTGGCGATGGCCTCAAGGCGATCCTCTCGGGTGATCAGGTGGTACTCACGAGCGAAGACCTGCTCGACTTTGCGCTCCTGCTCATCATCCAGCTCGGCCTCTTCGAGTAACGCCGCCATGTCCTCGTTAAGGTTGTCATTGATGAGCTGCATCTCGGGAATGCGGTTCTCGTAGTACAGCGGAACCGTGGCACCGTCAGCGATGGACTGGCCGAAGTCATAGACCGAGATGTAGTCACCGAAGACCTCTTTGGTTTTCTCCTCGCCAGCCATTAGTGGCGTCCCGGTGAAGCCCAGGAAGGCGGCATTAGGGAGTGCCGTCCTCATGTTCATGGCCAGGGTGTCGTACTGGGAACGGTGAGCCTCGTCGGTGATGACGATGATGTCCTGGCGATCCGAGAGCTGCGGATAGACCTGGCCTTTCTTAGTGCCGAACTTCTGGATTAGCGTGAAGACGTAGCGGTGGTCTTCGCTGAGCAACTGCTTGAGGTGAGCACCGCTAGTGGCATGAGCTTCGACTTCCCCCACCGCGCCTGTAGCGGCGAAGGTCTTGTAGATTTGCTCGTCCAGTTCGTTGCGGTCAGTGACGATCACGAACGTCCAGTTGCCTGGGATCTTGCGCAGGATCTTCTGAGCGAAGAAGACCATCGACAGCGACTTGCCTGACCCTTGGGTGTGCCAGAAGACGCCAAGCCGCCCAGCCTGATCCTTTGGGCGATCCTTGGTGCGCCAGACCTCAGCGATGGTCTTATTGACGCCCAGGTACTGGTGGTTCTTGGCGATCTTCTTGATCACGCCACCAGCCACATCCTCGAACACGGTGAAGTTCTCGACGATATCCAGCAGCCTGGAAGGCTCACCGATGCCTCGGATCGCTGTTTCTAGGGACACAACACCCTTCTCACCTTCATCGTTGATCCGCTTCCACTCGAACAGATGCTCCCATGGGGAGAAAGTGCTACCCACCACCGTCTGAGAACCGTTCGACAGCATCAGTGCGCCATTGTAGGTGAAGAGCTGCGGGATGACCGTACGGTAGTCGGTGAGGTTGTCGTCGTAGGCGGCCTTGAGCGTCTTGTGCGTCGCCTTCAGCTCAACGAACAACAGCGGGATACCGTTCACGAAGCCCAGCAGGTCAGTGCGCCGGGTGTGGTAGTCGCCCTTCACCCAGAACTGGGAGGCGAGAAAGAAGTCGTTCTCCTCAACATTGCCCCAGTCGATGACCTTGGCCACCTTGAGCGTGTTGTGTCCGTGCTCATCAGTAACCGAGACGGGCACCCCATCCTTCAGTAGTTGGTAGACCTCCTGATTGGCGTTAACCGGCAGCAGCTTGGAGCGATCTCGGGCCAATTCCTCGGCCACCAGATTGATGGCCTCTTTAGGCAGATCAGGGTTGAGCTTGCTGAGTGCGGCCCGCAGACGCCCCCCCAGCACCACATCCTGCTGGGTCTGGCGACCTTCGCTGGAGGAACTACCTGTCCACTCTGCGTAGAGGTTCCCGGTCTCCCAGCCGAGAGACTTGAACAGCGTGATGGCTGGCTGCTCGACCAGCGTGTCCTCGGAATAGTCGTGCGAATGCGGTGCTGCTGGACTCATGCGCCTGAACTCCTTTTAGGTCGGCATGGGGATATCGGATATGTCGATTTCACCGGAGATTAGCTTGGGAAGTAGAAGATCACGCTGTGCTCGGAGGTTCTTGTTTTTGCGTTGCAGCCTTAGAACCAGTTCCATAAGGGGAGCAACTCTCTGCTGAAAAGCATCGACAATAACCGCAGGTGGTACAACAAGCTCAATCTCTTTAAAGACGCTCTTGGTGATTTCCTTGAACGTCGAGCCCGTGCCAAGACTTATAAACTTATCGACATTATCCTTGAGCCAATGAAACAGCAGGTACAGTGGAAGCCGTTCATTCGGAATGCAAGTAATAAAACCCTGGTTAGTAGTTGCCGGGGTCGTATTAATCGCAACAACGCCTATCGTAGCTCGACTGGTTAACATTACGGAGTAGGCTGGAAACAGCCTTGCGGAGCTGCGACTCAAACCCATGTCGGTTATTTTAGTCGCAGACTCTTCCATAAAGGACGTGCCTGATCTGGTAAGGTCTGTTGGTGAGTACCAATTTATTTTGCCATCGCCCCAATAAGCGGGCTCACTCTTTGAGGGGGTGCCTCCCCCGAGAATATCAAAGGCTTCAGCTACGGTAGTTAGATCCCAGCCTTCAGGAATCAGCCCAAGTTCACTCTCTTTGAACTCCACCCCCTCATGCCCCGGAAAGCGGAACTTAACGAACCACTCCTCGTATAATCGCCGCGCTATTTCTTCGAGGATCTCGATGCGTCGCGTGTTGTTTTCGATTAGATTGTCGTAGGCGGATAGAATTGAGGAAATGCGAATCTGCTCATTGAGTGGGGGCAAATCAATTGATAGAGACTCTACCTGCGCAGGACTAATATTCGCCTGACTTGCAGCCCCGCTAGCCATGGCGGCTATGTCGCCACGTAAAGAAGCCAGCGTCAAACAGTAGTATAGGAAACCAAGATCGCACCTACTCTTGTCATTGAGTATCACTTTTCCTGCACGCTGATTGAGTAAGCAAACAGGAAGTGACCCTGATGCTCGACCAACACGTCCAACCACAGAGTTAGGCTGACCGACATGAGAGCCAGTCAAGGATATGAGAACTTCGCCAGCTTGAACCTTATACTTATCAGATAACTTCGCAAGATAGCTAGAGTTGACTTTCTGTGCCCCGTCCAAATCCAAAAAGCCAACACGAATGTTTGCGATCTTTACAACAGGAACTCCCTCATCAGAAAACTCGGAGCTCTTAAAGGCAAACCCAGAAATGACCTTGGCTACATCGCCAAGACTAACACTTTCGACAGTTCTCAACTTAGTGCTCCAAAATAAGAGCAGCATTTTGGAAGATCCTCTGCTCCAGCTCCCCAGCTTCGGCAACCAATACTTCCAGTTCTTCTACAAGCACCTCTAGCTGAGCCTCGAAGTCAACACTTTCTATCGCACGAGCAGAGGCCTCAACATACCGTCCGGGGTTCAGCGACCAGCCCTGAGATTCGATCATCTCGCGAGAAGCAACCTTGCATAGCCCTGGCACATCCACATAGCCAGCGCTCAATCCTCTCTCTGCCAGCAACTCAGCACTTCCCTGCTCCAGCTCTGGCACTTCACCTCGATAAAGCCGCACGATATTGGCAAGAAATTCGATCTGCTCAGGTAGCCAGTCACGGTGCGCCCGGTCGATCTGCCGGTAGATGTGGCGAGCGTCGATAAACAGAACCTTGTTTGCTCGCTCTGCATTCCGTTCTTTCGCCCTGTCGAAGAACCAGAGCGTGCAAGGCAGAGTCACGGTGTAGAAAAAGTTCGAGCCAACCGAAACGATTACATCGACTGCGCCGCTCTCAATCAGCTTTTGCCGGATCACCTGCTCGCTGCCTCGGGCATCACCTGACGAGTTCGCCATAACGAAACCAGCGCGACCTTTCTTGTTCAGCGATGCGTAAAAGAGCTGAATCCAGAGGTAGTTGGCGTTGTCGGTCTTCGGTACGCCGAACGGGAACCGCAGGTCGCCCTCAAGACGCTCCTTATCGACACCCGATACGTTGAACGGCGGATTAGCCATAACGAAGTCGAAGCGCCCACCATCACGAGTAACAGCCTCATGCGGGTCTTCGTAGTAGGTGTTGGCAATACGCACATCACCCGACAGGCCATGCACAGCCAGGTTCATCTTGTTGAGATTGACCGTGACCTGCTCTTTCTCGGTGCCGAAGATGGAGATTTCTTCCATCGCCGTCTTGTGGTGACGCTTAACGAAGTCAGCCGACTGGGCGAACATACCGCCCGACCCACAAGCCGGGTCGAAGATCCGCCCATGGAACGGCTCGATGATCTCAACGATCAGCTTCACGATGGATTCAGGGGTATAGAAGACGCCGCCTTTCTGGCCTTCCTTCAACGCGAAGTTGCCCAGGAAGTACTCGTAGACCTTGCCGAAAGCGTCCCCACTGAGATCCACCGGGCCAAGCAGCTTGATCAGCTCCAGCAGCACCTTGTTGCCAAGCTGGACGTAGTTGCGAGGCAGAGCGCCTTTGAGGTCGACGTTCTCTTCCTCAACGGCCTTCATGGCTTCGTTGATCGCCAGCCCGATGACATCGCCTTCGGTGAGGGTCTGCAAATAGGAGAAGCGGGCCTTCTCCGGCAGGAAGATCACGCCCTCGGCCAGATAGTCATCCTTGCTGACCTTGCGGCGACCACCAGAGCCAATCGGCCCCAGCTTCTCCTCCGCAGCGGCGTACATCTTCTCGGCATATCGCAGGAATATCAGCCCGAGTACAGGAGCGGAAAACTCCCCCGGCCTCAGGCCCGTGTTGGCCCATAGCTGGTCTGCAACAGCCCACAAACGCTTTTCCACATCTCCGCTGACCAAGGCCTTCTCTCAACAATGCTTAAAAAATGCAAGAAGCTTACTACAGTGGCTCAAAAGTCGATCAGTGTTGCAGGGATTTTCTGATGCTGATCGGTAGCGCTTTTTCATAAGTGACCGATTTGGGCCAAATGCGGCCGTTCTTGACCAGCAGCATTTAGGCCGACGTTGGCCCGCTACCAACCACCGTTTTGATTCGTTTGCTGCCTATCAACATAATTGGCCCGCCCAACTACCACTGGGTGGCCATAGGGCCAAATCTGGTCGTACGTGACGGCAAGGTAGTGACCTCTCCGGATGAGCACGCCAAGCACGATAAATCGATTCTCGATAGATTCGGCTCCCATTCGTTTTGGAGCCGGTTCTCAAAGCACCGTCCATCAGAATCCAGAGCACGCAGCGTTCCATCTGGTATTCCAAGCAAATTGACCAAACAATTATTTAGCAGCCAAAACAGATAGCTACCGACTCGTTTCAGATTACCCCGGCCCAACTGCCTGAACCCCATCCCCCAAGGCCATCCCCAAATGCCCCTACACGACTCAATCCTCCTCGAACTCCAACAAGGAACCCTCCCCCACCCCCTAAGAGCCCGAGACCTCCTGACAGCTGATCGCCGAGTCCTCCGCCAAACCCCAAAGGGAACTGCCGAGTACTACCGAGTCGGCTTCAGCTTCTTCAAAAAAAGCCATGTCCGTACCCAAATGGCCAACGCCGCCCAAGACACCGGTCACTGGGTCAATGCAGGCCAAGCTCCACAATACAAACGCGTCGCCAAAGGCCTCTACGAAGTACTGGGTCTAACCGAGCAGGAAGAAACCCTCGAACAGCCCACTTCCCCTCCTCCCACACCGTCCCCAGCAAATCTGCACTGCGCGCAAAGCATGGAAGCTCGCCTGGTCACACACCTAATCCAGACCCCCTTCCAAATCCTCGACCGCAAGCGCCGCACGCTTCACCCTCAGCAACCAGCGGTTGGCTTCAACGCTCGCCTGGACGCCTACTTCTGGCCAACCCCAGCAATCAACTTCATCGCTACTGAGAGGATCCTCGATGGGTTCATCTCGCGTGCACGTTCGATGGCACCGAATCTGGATCACAATGCCAGCGCTGTACTTCAACTTTTCTCTGAAATCTGCAAATGGGGTGGGGTGCGGCTACCCACGCAGGTTCCCCAGGTCGTTATCAACAACCTGCGGCGGGCCCAACACCGTAGCCGCACTCAGGTCGCCGCAATGAATAGTGCGTGGACCAAGCTCTATGCGGTGTTCTACCCAGAAGACTTCCTGATCTACGACTCACGTGTGGCCACGGCATTGCTTGGTCTGGCCGAAACAACGTTGTCAGACGACGAAATCGCTCAGTTGCGCCAGCGCTACCCGGCCCTGGGCAAGGTTGCAGGTCGGGGCGGCTCGCGTCCTCGGGCGACCTGTCTTGCCTGGCGCAACGCTTACAGATGCTGGGCGGCCCAGCTCGACGCCAATGCGCTGGGCCAGGCGATGCTGGCGGCTCTGAATGCAAAAAGCCTCAAGCTCTATACATTGCGCCATCTCGAGGCAACCTTGTTCATGGAAGGCTACTGAGGCGCTGGCGATGGCCAGACTGCCGACAGCACACGTCTCAAGCCGCGCGGGCGGGCGCTGATGCGGACGGCGGCAGATGCCTTGGCGCGCCCCGTTCTGGTGGAGGTGGCCCAGGAAATGTGCAGGCGTTGGGCATCCGCTTCACGGTCGAGGCCGACAAGCGCTTCAGCGCACCAAAAGGTCCGCCCCTCGCTCCCCAATCACCACACAAGCCGCCATCGTATTCCCCACCGTGATCCGCGGGATCACCGAAGCATCCACCACCCGCAACCCGCTCACCCCATAAACCCTCAACGCTCGATCCACCACCGCCATCTCATCCCGACCCATCTTCGCCGTTCCGCACTGGTGCCAGAAACTCACCGCCGAGTTGCGCAAGAACCTCTCCATCCCCTGCCTATCCCGCGGCCCAGGCACCACCTCCCCGCTCACCAACCCGGCAAACGCTCGATGGTTCCCCAACTCCCTGCACAACTCGACCGAAGCCAACGCGGCGGCCATGTCCTCCGGCGCGCTCAAGGTGTTCGGCTCGATCAGCATCCTGTCCAGCACCCCGGCGCCTGACAGCCGCAACTGCCCGCGGCTGACGGGCCTGGCCAAGCCGGCGAACATCGTCCAACCCTGCGCCGGCGGGGCAACGCCAACCTCGGGGGGTGAAGGTACGGCGAATTCCAGTTGGCAGTGCAGCAAGTCCGGCGCGTCCAGGCGGGAGTCGCTCTTCCAGTACAGGGTCGCCTCGCAACCTCCGCCGCCGACTGGCTGCGGCTGCGAGTACGCCCAGGTGCAGCCGAAGGCGACGTGGTCTTGGTGGTTCTGCCCCACGCCAGGCAATACGTTGAGCAATGGGATGCCGTGCGCGCGTAGCTCGGCTTCCGGGCCGATGCCGGATTGCATCAAGACCTTGGGGGTGTTCACCGCGCCCATCGACAGGATCACTTCACCCGTCACGTAGAAACGCTGCAGTTGGCCTTCGACCACGACCTCGACACCTCTCGCCTTACGGCCATCGAACAACACGCGAGCCACCAGCGCCTGCGTGAGGATGTGCAGGTTCGGGTTGTGCAGCCGCGGCACGATATAAGCGTCGTACACCGAGTCACGCTTGCCTTCCTTGATGCGCAGGTCAGCGATGGCGACGCCGCCGGGGCCTTCCATCATCTCGCCGTTGGGGCTGTCGAAACGGGGGATACCCAGTTGGCTGGCGGCCTCCAGGGTCGCCAGGGCGAGGGGCTGGGGCGCGTGGGGTTGGGCGACGTGCACGGGGCCGGTCGAGCCGCGACGCAGGGGGTCGGGGCGGCCTTGCCAGTTTTCGATGCTGCGGTAGTAGCCGAGCACCGATTCGTAGCCCCAGCCGGGGTCGCCGCTTTCCTCGGCGAAGTGGTCCCAGTCGGTGCGGTGCCCGCGCGCCCACACCATCACGTTGATGCTGGAGCCGCCACCGAGGCCCTTGCCCATGTTCAACGCCATGCGGCGGCCGTTCAAGGCGGGGTTGGGTTGCGCCTCGAAAACCCAGTCGCGCTCGGAACCGAGGTTCGCCGGCCATTGCGCGGGATCGGTGACCTCCGGGCCGGTGTAGGCACTGCCGGCTTCTATCAGCAGGACACGGGCGCCGGGCTGGTCGGCAAGGCGAGCGGCGACCACACACCCTGAGGTGCCGGCGCCGCAGACGATGAAGTCGTAAGTGCGATCAATCAGTTGCTGCATGCGTTCAGTCCCTGAGTGCCTGTAGGAACCGAAGATTCTGCTGCGCAGCGTGCCGCACCGGTATCGGTCGATTATCCGACCCGTTGGAGGGCCTGCAAAAACAAAGGGCGCATCATGCGCCCTTCGTTGTTTTCACGGCATCCCCAACCACTCCGGCAACGCCAGCGAAATAAACGGCACATACGTCACCAACACCAGGAACAGCAACAGAATCGACAACCACGGCAACGCCGCACGAATCGTCTGCCCCAGCGTCAATCCAGTCACCGCACTGGTCACAAACAGGTTCAACCCCACCGGCGGATGCACCAGGCCGATCTCCATGTTCACCACCATCACGATCCCCAGGTGAATCGGGTCGATGCCCAGCTTCATCGCGATCGGGAAGAAGATCGGCGCCAGGATCAGGATGATCGCCGAGGGCTCCATGAAGCTCCCCGCCACCAGCAGCACCACGTTGACCATGATCAGGAAGCCGATCGGCGTCAGGCCTTCGGAGAGCACCCACTGGGTGATCTGCTGGGGAATCTGCTCGGTAGTCAGCACGTGGGCGAAGAGCATGGCGTTGGCGATGATGAACAGCAGCATGATGGTCAGGCGGCCGGACTCGAGCAGCACCTTGGGGCAGTCCCTGAAGCTCATGTCCTTGTAGACGAACAGCGCGATGAACGCCGAGTACACCGCCGCCACGGCCGCGGCTTCGGTGGGGGTGAACATGCCGCTGTAGATGCCGCCGAGGATGATCACCAGCAGCAACAGGCCCCAGAACGCCCGGCGTGCGGTGCGCAGCCATTCGGCGAAGCTGGCACGCGGCTGGGCGGGGAGTTTCTTGATGCGGGCGACGATGTAGATGGTCACCATCAGGAAGACGCCCAGCAGGATCCCGGGTATCACACCGGCCATGAACAGCTTGCCGACCGAGGTTTCGGTGGCGGCCGAGTACACCACCATGACGATCGATGGCGGAATGAGGATGCCGAGGGTGCCGGCGTTGCAGATGATCCCGGCGCCGAACTCCTTCGGATAGCCCGAACGCACCATGCCGGCCACGGCGATGGAGCCGACTGCGGCGACGGTGGCGGGCGAGGAGCCGGACAGCGCGGCGAACAGCATGCACGCCAGCACTGCGGCAATGGCCAGGCCGCCGCGGATGTGGCCGACGCAGGCGTTGGCGAAGTCGATCAGGCGCTGGGCGACGCCGCCGGTGGTCATGAATGCGCCCGACAGCAGGAAGAACGGGATCGCCAGGAAGGTGTAGCTGTCGGAGGTTTCGAACAGCTTGATCGCCAGCGAGCTGAGCGAGTCCTGGCTGAACAGCAGGATCGACACCGCGCCCGACAGGCCGAGGGAAATGGCGATCGGTACGCCGAGGAACATGAACACGAACAGCAGCAGGAACAGGCAGATAACGGTCATCAGTGTGACTCCTCGCCCGGGTTGGCCAGTTTGCTCGCTTCCGCTGCTTCATCCGCGAGGCCGAGGCCGGTCTGGCGGTGGGTGAAGATGCGGTAGAGGATTTCCAGGTAGCGCACGATGATCAGGGCAAAGCCGAACGGCACGATCATGGCGATGTGGCCGATCTTGATGCCGTAGCGGTCGAGGTCCTCGGCGCCGATACCGGCGACGAACACCGCGCTCACCCACTTGATGCTGGCGACCAGGAACAACCCGGCGTAGGCCAGGCAGCAGGCGCAGGCGATCATCGCCAGGATGCGTTGCACCGGCTTGCGCGCGCGCCGCACCAGCACATCGACGCCAAGGTGGCCGGCGGTGCGTACGCCGTAGGCGATACCGAAGAAGATCAGCCAGCCGAACAGCGCCTTGGTCAGGGCGATGCTCCAGGTCATTTCCTGGGCGTAGCCCATGAGGTGGTCGCCGATGCCGAGCAGCAGCTCGCTGGCGAAGCTCCAGTGGTCGCTGAGGGTATAGAACAGGGTGTAGAGGTTGTTCAGCGCCACATAGATGAAGGTGATCAAGGTCATGGCTGCCAGGAGGAAGGCGATCATGCCCTCCTCGAAGTGCTCCCAGACGCGTCTGATCCTGTGCATGGGCATTCTCCGGACAGAAGGAAGCCGGGCCACCTGCGCTGCAGGTGGCCATGGGTGATGGGGGCGACGATCAGGACGGCTTGTTGGCGTCGTCGGCAGCCTTGATCAGGTCGGCGCCGATCTGGTCGGAGAACTTGTCCCACACCGGGCGCATGGCTTCACGCCACTGGGCGCGCTGCTCGGCGGTGAGCGGGTCGATCTCGCTGGTCTTGGCGTCGAGGATCTTCTGCCGGGAAGCCTGGTTGAGTTCCTCGGCTTGCTTGTTCACCTCGACGGTGACCTTGTCCATGATCGTCTGCAGCTCGCCGCGCACGTCTTCAGGCAGGCTGTTCCAGAACTTGGCGTTGGTGATCACCATGTAGTCGATCAGGCCGTGGTTGGTCTCGGTGAAGAACGGCTGGACTTCGTTGACCTTCTGGCTCTCGTAGTTCGACCAGGTGTTCTCGGTGCCGTTGACGGTACCGGTCTGCAGGCCCTGGTAGACCTCGGCGAAGCTCATCTTGCGCGGGTTGGCGCGGATCGCCTTGAACTGCTCCTCGAGCACGCTGGAGGCCTGCACTCGGAACTTCAGGCCGCGGGCGTCCTTGGGCAGGATCACCTTCTTGTTCGCCGACAGCTGCTTGAGGCCGTTGTGCCAGTAGGCCAGGCCACGGATGCCCTTGTCTTCCATCGAGGTCAGCAGCGCCTTGCCCTGCGGGCCTTGCTGGAAGCGGTCGACGGCAGCGAGGTCGTTGAACAGGAACGGCAGGTCGAACAGCTGCACCTGCTTGTTGTAGTGCTCGAACTTGGCCAGCGACGGCGCGAGCATCTGCACATCGCCCAGCAGCAGGGCTTCCATCTCCTTGCCATCGCCGAACAGCGAGGAGTTGGGGTAGACCTCGACCTTGACCTTGCCCTTGAGCTGCGGGTCGGCCTCGACCAGTTTCTGGAACATCAGCGCGCCCTGGCCCTTGGGCGTGCTGTCGGCCACGACGTGGGCGAACTTGATGATCACAGGATCGGCAGCCTGGGCGAGCCCGGCCATGGACACGGCGGCGGCGCACAACAGCGCCTGGGTCAGCTTCAACATCGGTGTCACCTTTTATTGTTGTTGGAAGGGGTCAGCAGGGAAGCGTTGCCAAGGGTACGATGGCCCAATCGGGCGTGTTTCGAGAATCAGCTTTTGTGTAAGCCCGCGTTTGGCTGGGGTGAACGCTCCTGGATGGGTGGGGGATGGCACCGGCTATGCCGGTGATCGCGGGACAAGCCCGCTCCTACAGGTACCGCGTTGAGCCGAGAGTCAGCGCTGTAGCTGCCACTGTCTTGTTCAAAGTCTTAAACCAGCCCAGCTCCTACAGGGATTGGGCTGGCCTTTAGATTTTGATCAAGACAATTGCACCCACAAATGCATCGGTAGGGATGCCGCCGGCTTGCCCCGCGAAAGGCCTAGGTGCTTTCGGCCAATGCCAACAGCCGCTGCGCCCGCAACAGCACCGGCGCATCGATCATCTGCCCATCGAGCTGGAACGCCCCGGCCCCCTTGGCCGCCACACTGGCGTCCACCACCCGCCGTGCCCAGGCCAGCTCTTCGCTGCTCGGCGCCAGCACGCCATGAATCAACGGCACCTGGCTGGGATGGATGCACAGCGCCCCGCCATAGCCCATGTCATAGGCATGGCGCATGGCCCGCTGCTGCCCTTGCGGGTCGCCAATTGCCGGGAACACGCCGTCGAGCGGCGGCGCCAGGTCGGCGCCGCGTGAATGCAGTTGCACTGCCATGCGCGCCTGGTCAAGAAAGCGCTGGGCCGAAGCGCTGTCGGTGTTGAGGTTCAGGTCCAGCGCCAGGTCCAGGCTGCCGAACGACAAACGCTCGACCCCCTCGGCACCGGCAATGCGCTCCAGTGCCAGCAAGCCCTTGGCGGTCTCGATGATCGGCAGCACCGGTTTGCCAGTGCGCGCAGCGACTGCGACCTGGGCGGCATTTTCCACCTTGGGCAGCAGCACAGCGCTGACGCCGGGCTGCTGCGCGCAGAACGCCAGGTCATCGGCATGCCCGGCATGCTCCGGGGCGTTGACCCTGACCCACACCCGCGCCTGCGGATGGGCTGCAAGAAAGGCCGCGAGATTGTCACGCGCCTGAAGCTTGAGCGGCTCCTCGACGGCATCCTCGAAATCGACGATGACAGCATCGGCGCCCGCAGCCAGGGCCTTGGCAAAACGCTCGGGACGGCTGCCCGGCACGAACAGCGCCGAACGGACGATGGTTTGCGGCATCAGCAATCACTCCTTGTCATCAAACGACACCAGCAGCCGCCAGTCGGGCCTGGTCGTCGGCCGAGAAACCCAGCTCCTCGAGGATCGCCGCGCTGTGCTGCCCCAATCCCGGCACCGGGTCCATGCGCGGGGTAAAGGCGGCATTGCGCCCTGGCGGCAGCAGCGACGGCAGCTTGCCAGCCGGGCTGTCGACCTCGCGCCAGCAGTCCCGGGCCTTGAGCTGCGGGTGCTGCCAGACGCCCTGCATGTCGTTGACCCGGGCGTTGGCGATCTGCGCGTCTTCAAGACGTGCCACCACCTCATCCAGCGACAGTTCGGCGAAGCCGTCGATGATGATCTGGCGCAGCACCTCGCGGTTCTCCGAGCGCCGGAAGTTCGCGGAGAAACGCGCATCGCTGGCCAGCGCCGGGTCGAGCAGAACCTTTTCACAGAACAACTGCCATTCCCGCTCGTTCTGCAGCCCGAGCATGATGGTGCCGCCACCGCCGGTGGGGAACGGCCCGTACGGATAGATGGTCGAGTGCGAAGCGCCGGCCCGCGGTGGTGGCGGCGCGCCGTTGTAGGCGTAGTACATCGGGTAGCCCATCCACTCCACCAGGCTCTCCAGCATCGATACGTCGATGCGGCTGCCGATACCGGTCTTGTCACGCAGCAGCAGCGCCGACAGCACGCCGGTGTAGGCATACATACCGGCAGCGATATCGGCGACGGAGCATCCGGCCTTGGCCATCTGCTCGTCACCCGGCCCGCCGGTTACCGAGAGAAAACCGCCCTCGCTCTGGATCAGCAGGTCGTAGGCCTTCTTCTTCTCGTACGGCCCCCCTTCGCCGTAGCCGGAAATATCACAGACGATCAGCCGCGGAAAACGCGCGTGCAGGGCCTCGAACGACAACCCCATGCGCGCCGCCGCACCCGGTGCGAGGTTCTGCACCAGCACATCGGCCTTGGCCAGCAACGCCTGGAGGATGTCGTCGGCCTCGTCCTGCTTGAGGTCCAGGGTCAGGCTCTGCTTGGAGCGGTTGGTCCAGACGAAGTGCGAGGCCAGGCCATCGACACGCTGGTCGTAGCCACGGGCGAAGTCGCCGCTGCCGGGGCGCTCGATCTTGATCACGCGCGCGCCCAGGTCCGCGAGTTGGCGGGTGCAGAACGGCGCGGCGATGGCATGTTCCAGGCTGACGACAGTGATGCCGTCCAGCGGGCGGGGAGCGGATTGGGTCATGGCAAATTCCTGTTCGGTGTTCAATGCAGGTCCGCCAGCGACTGCGCGTCACGCAGTTGCCAGACGCGCTCGATCAGCGCACGGCCCTCGGCCTCGCTGCGCTGCCCGGCATAGGCCAGCAGGCGCTGGAACTTGGCCTCCAGCTCCGGGCGCGACAGGGTATTGCCGGGGTCGCCCTTGGGTTCGTCGATAGCGGCGCTGAACTGCCGGCCATCGACGCAGCGCACCTCGACCCGACCCAGCCAGCGCGCCGGGTAGGCGCCGTCCACTTCGGGGTCCAGCTGCATGCGCACCTTGTCGCGGAACGCGGCGATGCGCGGGTCGGTCAGTGCCAGGTCGCGGAACTCCAGCAACTGTGCGCTGCCGTGCACGGCGATCAGGCCGAGCACCGTGCCCATGGAGAACTTGGCCTGGTGCACGGTGCTCGGCGTGGTCACCCGCCCCAGCACATCGATGGCGCCCTGGTGCACGCGGGTGATGACTTCAGCGATCTGCTCATGGCCCAGCCCCTCGCGCTGCATCAGGTGCAGCAGCGCATCAGCCGCTGGGTGGGTGTGGCGGCACGAGGCGTGGAACTTGAACGAGGTTTCCGCCAGCGCCCAGCGCGTGCCGAGCCGGTCGGAGAGCCGCGCAGGGTCGGCGTCACTGGACATGCCCGCAGCCATGCCCTGGTCACCCTCGAGAATGTTGCGCGCACCGCTCAGGCCATCAGCGGTGAGGTAGGCGGCAAGCAGGCCGTCGGCGGCTGCCTTGGCAGTATGCAGTTGCTTGGAGTCGGCGGCGTCGCGCAAAAACTCCCACAGCCCTGCAGCCTGGGTACCGGCGCTGCCGAGCAGGTTGATGAACTGCTCCTGGTTGAAGTCCAGCAGCTTGCCCACGCCCACAGCGGCAGCCAAGGTGCCGACCGTGGCGGTGGTGTGGAAGATCCGATAGTGCGAACGGCCAAGGAATTCGCCGATGCGAATGCCGGCCTCGTAGCCAGCCACCGAGGCCAGCAGCAGGTCCTGGCCGGACTTGCCCAGGTCTTGCGCGGCCGCCAGCACGGCGGAGAACACTACGGTGGCCGGGTGCAGCACGGAGCTGTTGTGCAGATCGTCCTGCTCGACCAGGTGCGAGGCGGCGCCGTTGACCAGCGCGGCGAAATAGGCCGAGGTGCGCCGGCCATTGGTTAGCACCCGCGCACGGCCCGACGAGGGCCCCATGCGCTCGGCGTAACGCTCGAACAGCGGGATCGGGTGCGATCCCTGGCTGGCCAGGGCCGAGCCGAGCCAGTCGAGGAACAGGTCTTCGGTGCGGTCCAGCACGCTGCCGGGGATGGCCTCATAGCGCAGGTCGGCCAGGAAGCTGGCCAGGGCTTGGGTATCACGCATGGTCGGCTCCTCAGAAGCTGCGCGGCAGCTCGAGCAGGTGCTCGGCCACGTACGACAGGATCAGGTTGGTGGAGATCGGCGCCACCTGGTACAGGCGGGTCTCGCGGAACTTGCGCTCGACGTCGTATTCGTTGGCAAAGCCGAAGCCGCCGTGGGTCTGCAGGCAAGCGTTGGCCGCCTCCCACGAGGCCTTGGCCGCGAGGTACTTGGCCATGTTCGCCGCCGCCCCGGCGTTGGCGCCGCTGTCGTATTCGGCGCAGGCTCGCCAGCGCATCAGGTCGGCGGCCTCGATCTCGATATGGGCTTCGGCGATGGGGAACTGCACCCCCTGGTTCTGCCCGATCGGGCGACCGAACACCACGCGGTCGCGGGCGTACTGGCTGGCCTTTTCGACGAACCAGCGACCATCACCGATGCACTCGGCGGCAATCAGCGTGCGCTCGGCGTTCAGGCCGTCGAGGATGTAGCGGAAGCCTTTGCCCTCCTCGCCAATCAGGCTGCTGGCCGGGATTTCCAGGTTGTCGAAGAACAGCTCGTTGGTCTCGTGGTTGACCATGTTGGCGATCGGCTGCACGGTCAGGCCGTTGCCGATCGCTTCACGCAGGTCGACCAGGAAAATCGACATGCCTTCGGATTTCTTCTTCACCTCCGGCAGCGGCGTGGTGCGCGCCAGCAGGATCATCAGGTCCGAATGCTGCACGCGCGAGATCCACACTTTCTGCCCATTGATCACGTACTTGTCGCCCTGGCGCACGGCGGTGGTCTTGATCTTGGTGGTGTCGGTGCCGGTGGTCGGCTCGGTCACGCCCATCGACTGCAGCCGCAGCTCGCCACTGGCAAGCTTGGGCAGGTAGAAGCGCTTCTGCTCGTCGCTGCCGTTTCGCAGCAAGGTGAACATGTTGTACATCTGCCCGTGGATGGTGCCGGAGTTGCCGCCGCAGCGGTTGACCTCCTCGAGAATCACCGACGCCTCGGCCAGGCCCAGGCCCGATCCGCCGTATTCCTCGGGAATCATCGCCGACAGCCAGCCGGCATCGGTCATGGCCTTGACGAAGGCTTCCGGAAAACCTTTTTCTTCATCGATCCGGCGCCAGTATTCGGCGGGGAATTCGGCGCACAGGGCGCGCACGCCCTCGCGGATGGCATTGAGGTCATCGCTGTCGTAGCTGTGCATGTGTGGACTCTCTGCGAAGGCTTGAGGAGGTCAGTCGAAGGTCACTTCGGCACTCTGTGCAGTGCCGTCGGCGTTGCCGGCCCACAGCCGCGCCTTGCCCGGTGCTTCGATGCAGCCACTGACCTGGAACGCTGCAGGCAGGGTGAGCGGCCGCACACCGCGATAGGCGAAGTGGCGCACAGGCTTGTCGGGGTGGGCCCGCACGAAGGCGCGCAGGTTGAGGGTGGCGATCATCGGGCCATGCACCACCAGGCCGGGGTAGCCTTCGGTCTCGGTGACGTAGGGGTGGTCGTAGTGGATGCGGTGGCCGTTGAAGGTGATGGCCGAGTAGCGGAACAGCAACGTCGGCGTCGGGGTGATGGTTTCGCTCCACTCACCCACCTCGCTCGGCGTGCCGCTGCCGCGCTTGGGCGGGTTGGGCTCGCGGTAGACGATGTCCTGCTCCTCGCGGATGCACAGGCGGCCGTCCTGGGAGTAGTCGTGGCGCACGGTGACGAACAACAGTGCGCCGGTGCGTCCGTGCTTTTCTTCGATGTGCAGGATGGTCGACAGGCGGTGGGCTTCACCGCCGACTTTCAGCGGCGCGATGAACTCGACCCGCCCGCCAGCCCACATGCGGTTGCGGTTGTCGGCCGGTGGCAGGAAGCCGCCACGGGCAGGATGACCGTCGCTGCCCAGTTGCGGCTCCGGCAGCGGCTCCTGGAAGAAGCACCAGGTCCACAGATGCGGCAGCGCATCACCATGGCCTGGCGCGGCCTCGCCGAAGGTCGCGGCAATGCGCTTGACCAGGTTGCGGCTGAGCACATCCCAGGCCTCTTCGGTGCGGCCGATCCAGGCGCTGAAGTCGGTGGGCGAAGTCGAAGCAGTCATGAGCATGGGCCTCTGCATTTGTTGTTATGGGCCGATCATGCGAGGCGCCCGGCATTCTGTGAATTTGCATTTGCGTAAACCAGCGTTCATAAATGCCGAACGCCTCTGCTACGACAGGACTCCCCCATGCACTTCGACCTGGCTGACTTGCGGCTCTTCATCCACATCGGCGAATCGCCGAGCCTCACCCAAGGTGCGCGTCGTGCGTTCCTCTCCCCCGCCGCGGCCAGCGCGCGGATCAAGGCCCTCGAGGCGCAGCTCGACACCCGCCTGCTGTACCGCGACAGCCGTGGCGTGGAGCTGACGCCCGCCGGTCAGAAACTGCTGACCCATGCGCGCCTGATCATGCGTCAGGTGGAGTACCTCAAGGCCGAGTTCACCCAGTTCGGCACCGATTCGGCCGGGCACATCCGCATCTTCGCCAACACCACTGCGGTGACCGAGTTCCTGCCCGAAGTGCTGGCCGGGTTTCTCGCCCAGCGGCCGGGTGTGACGGTCGATCTGCAAGAGCGGCTGTCACGCGATATCGTGCGCGGGGTGCTCGATGGCAGCAGCGACATGGGCATCATCGCCGGGCCCGTGGAGGCGGCCGGGCTTCAGGTGATGCGCTTCAGTACCGACCGGCTGGTGCTGATCGTGCCGGCCGGTCACGAGCTGGCGGGCCGCAAGCAGGTGACGCTCAAGCAGACCCTGGCCTACCAGCACATCGGCCTGCATGACGGCAGCACCTTGCTGACCTTCTTGCGCGATCACGTCGAGCGTATTGGCCAGAGCCTGGCGCTGCGGATCCAGATGTCGAGCTTCGAGGCGATCTGCCGGATGGTCGAGGCCGGCGTGGGGATCGGGATCATCCCCGAGTCTTCGGCGATGCGGCACAGCCACACCATGAACCTGGTGACCATCGAGCTGGACGAGCCGTGGGCGGTGCGTGAGCGCAGCATCCTGGTGCGCGAGCTGGATGCATTGCCGGGGACGGTACGGGCGTTGATCGCGACCTTGATGCCGCAAGCGGATGGCACCGACGCTGACGGTGTTCGCGGGTGACCCTGTGCGATTGGACTGACCTTTGGATTTTGAACAAGACAGTTGCCTTCACAGCTGCGGGGGGCTTTTGTGGGAGCGGGCTTGCCCGCGAAAAGGACACCGCGCTGCCTGGCACGGGCTACGCCCGTGTTCGCGGGCAAGCCCGCTCCTACAGGGATTGGGCAGGCGTTGGGGTCTTGAACAAGACAGTTGTTTCCCCAAAGCTCCCTCAAGATCACATCCCCAACTGCCCCAGCGTGCGCCGCGCCTGGGCTGCTTCCATGCAGACATACAGCCGGTCGGTCAGCGCCTGCAGATCGACGCGCCGCCCGTCCACCACCGGCGTGCACACCCACAACTTCACCCGCAAGCCACCGGCCACCGGCCACGCATCCGGCGCCACCAGTGACTTGAAGCAGGCCGGCGCGAGCTGCGGCGCACGGCTGACGGCTGCCAGCGAAAACACCAGCGTCATGCTCAGATGACGCTGGTAGATTTCAAACCCATCGAAACAATACAAGGGCGTCGGCGCGTGCGAGTTGGCGAACAGCACACCGTCGTCAGCCACACTCAACACACACTTGCCATGTCTTCGGCGCAGCCCCTCGGCGAGCGCCAGCCCAGCCACGCCGGCAACCAGCAGCAGCACGCCAGGCCCCCACAGCAACCAGCGCCCGGATTGCATCTGCCACTGCGCAGGCAAACTGGCCAGCCAGCCGCCGACCAACACCAGCGAAAACGCCAGCAACGAACAGGCCAGCGCCTTGCCACGCGAGGAGTCGTGCAGCGCCCATGGCTTGCAGGACTCCTCCGCGTGAGCCCTGAGCCAGGCCAGCAAGGTTTCCCGGTCGGTGTCAGCCATGAACCTGCAGGGCATCCAGTTGCTGCTGTGCACAGGCGGCGTCGCGGTAGGCACCCAGCAGCGCGGCGATTTCGTCGCAGCCCAGTTTGCGCCCACCGGTCATCAGCCCGGCAGAGTGGATGCGTACATGCGGCTCGGGTTTGTTCAGCGCCATGGCCTGATTGCCGAATACCTGCAGCCTCGCCACATGGTGCGTGGGCAGATGGGCGTGAGAGTCGAGCGTGAGTTTCTGCAGGGTCAGCAGCCCTTCGTCCTTGACCAGGATGTCCTGCACCTCGGCCATTTCGATCGGCGCATCGAGCGTATCGACGAACAGCTGGCGACGGGTCAGGCGCATGAACACCTGCTTGCCCGCGTCCCGGTGCTGCCAGGTGACGAGCAGGGAAAACACGACCAGAAAGCCAGCGCATACCGTCAGCCCGGTTCGCCCCATGTTGATGGCCATCGCCAGCATGCCCAGCGATACCAGCAACATGATCGGGCCCCACAGTTTGTAGCGTCGGGAGTTGGTGAATTCGGTCTGCTCAGGAACTCGCTCGATCATCAGACGCAGTTCGGCGATCACGCGGTCGCGCTGGGCCGCTCGGGACTGGCCGTACTCATCGGGAGAAAGGGAGGGATCAGGGTGTTGTGGCGTGGTCATGGCTTACTCGGTACGGGCATTGAGGTAATCGGTCAGGAACGCCTGGGCGTTGCCCTGTTCGGACAGGGCCTGGGAGTAGCCGATCTTCAGCGCCTGGGCTTCGCCCGGCAGGTACAGTTCGCTGGCGCTCCAGCTGTCCGAACCCTGGATCACCAGTGCCGCGAACTTCTGGCCGTCGACCGTGGTGTAGTAGCGGGTCAGCTTGTCGGTCTTCTCGACTTTCATCTTCTGGATGCGCATGTTCCAGTCATGGTCGACGCCCTCGACCTGCACCAGCGCCTCGTTGGCGCTGCGCTCACCGATACGCAGGGTCCAGACCTTCACGCCCTGCTCGCCGGCATAGGCCACGACCTTTTCGGCCACCGATGGACGCTCCTCGGCCTGGGCCATGGCGCCCACAAGCGCCAGCGCTGCGACCATGCCGGCCGCCCATCTGCGATGAATCGACATACTGCTTGCTCCTCGAAATTCTGGGGCCTTGTATTGAAAGGGGCATGGGCCAGCCTGCCAACCGGCCTGGCCGCTGCGCACAACAAACAGGCCGTCGCGCACAATGGCTGACGTCCGAGGCGTGTTCGCGTTAACATTCCGCCACCCGCCACGACACCCTATGGACAGGCTTGGCAGATGGAACACTGGACCCCTTACCTGGACATGCAGTTCAGCTTCGACCGCCCAGGCTCGCTGGCCCAGGCGGGCGTCCTCGACAGCGCCGCCAGCCACGTCATGGGCAGTGCGATCGGTCATTACCGCGCCCACACCGTGCGTGCGCACCTGCAGTACTTCGACTGCGACCTGCAATTTCCCGAGCCGCTGCGCATCCACAAGGTGTTGCCCGACAGCCTGTGCCTGGTGCACATGCTCAGCGGCCAATGGCAGCACCGGGTCGACGGCCGGCTCAACCACTACCTCACCGGCAAGACCTATGCGCTGGGCCTGAGCGAGCACATGGAAGCCTTCGACCAGTTGCCCGCCGACAGCCACGCGCGCATGGCCGGGTTGCGCGTCGGTGCCGACTATCTGCGCGAACTGGCCGAGGAAGATCCGCACCTGCAATCCTTGATCGGGTTGCTCGACGACGGCATGAAATTCACCGATTTCGAACGCTGCCCGGCGCTGGGTCGCCTGCTGCAGCAGCTCTACCATTCGCCCTACCACGGCACGCTCAAGCGCCTGCACCAGGAAAGCCTGAGCCTGGCCGTGCTGGTGGAACTGGCCACGCACCTCGGCAACCGCCCGCTGGCGCCTGCGCCGACGGTTCGCGGCCAGCGCGACCTGGCCCATGAGGCGCGGCGCCTGCTCGACCTGAACCTGGTCGACCCGCCCGGCAGCCTGGCGCTGGCCCGACAGCTAGGGGTGGGCGAAACCACCCTGCGCCGCGCCTTCGCCAAGGTGTTCGGCCAGTCGATGCTGCAGTACCTGCGCCAGCAGCGCATGGAGCTGGCCCGCACATTGTTGCTGCAACGCAAATGGCAAGTGGCACAGATCGCCTATCGCCTGGGCTATGCCAACCCGGCCAATTTCAGCAACGCCTACAAGGCCTACCACGGGCATCCGCCGGGTATGGAGTGATCGCCTGCGCTGTGAAAGCTGTGAGCTGTTGTGAATCGTTGTGAAGCCTCACAATACTAGCCAATTGCCCATGCTACCGTCCGGAGCCGTCATCAAGACGACCCCTTCATTTCCGTTTCGGGAGCAGCGCCAATGTCTACCATCACCCCCGCTGGTAGCGGGTCCAACACTCCAAAAGCCTCGAGCTCGGCCTTCGACAACCGCCTGGACACCGCCAAGTCGAGCCAGGTGATCGCCGATTACATGCGCCAGACCGGCAAGTCGGCCATCACCAAGGACGAACTCGACAAGCTGGCCGACAACAAGTCAGGCAACGTGCCGGCCAATGTGTCGGATGCGGCGAAATACATGCAGCGCCACCCGGATGTGTTCACTGCCATCGAAACCCACGACGTACCCGGCGCCGACAACCTGTCCGGGGTGTGGAACTTCGATTGGGCAGCCAAGGGCGGCCTGGCCGGCACCCCGACCGACGCCATCGCCAAGATGCAGGACACCTTCGACCTGGCGATCGAGAAGTCGGCGAAGATCACTGAAGTGACGACAGGCAAGAAAGCCGAGCTGGATGCGACCAAGCAGCGGCCGAGCAACTGATTCAAGGCGGTATGCGGGTTCTCCCCTGCTGCCGCTCAGTACCTTGTGGGGACAACTGTGTTGTTCAAACTCTAAACGCCAGCCCTGTGGGATTGGGCTGGCTCTCAGGGATGCCCCCAACGCCGATCAGTGCTTGATCATCACATGCCGAATGGCCGTGTAATCCTCCAGCCCATACATCGACATGTCCTTGCCATACCCGGACAACTTCACCCCGCCATGGGGCATCTCGCTGACCAGCATGAAATGGGTGTTCACCCAGGTGCAGCCATACTGCAAGCGCGCCGCCAGCCGGTGCGCGCGGCCAACGTCCTGGGTCCACACCGACGACGCCAGCCCATAGTCCGAGTCGTTGGCCCACTCCAGCGCCTGGGCCTCGTCGCTGAACTCGGTCACCGACACCACCGGCCCGAAGATCTCGCGCCGCACCACTTCATCGTCCTGTTGCGCGCCGGCCAATACCGTCGGCTCGAAGAAGAACCCCGCCCGGTCGGCGCGCTTGCCGCCAGTGGTGACCTGGATATGCGGCACCTGCCGCGCCCGCTCGACGAAACCGCTGACGCGCTCCAGGTGCTGCTGGGTGATCAACGGTCCCAGTTCGGTCTCGGGATCGTCCTGCTCGCCAAGGCGGATGCTCGCCACCGCCGCCGTGAGCTTGTCGACGAAGGCCTGGTACACACCCTTCTGCACATACAACCGGCAGGCCGCCGTGCAGTCCTGCCCGGCGTTGTAGAAGCCGAACGCACGGATACCTTCGACTGCGGCATCGATGTCGGCATCGTCGAAGATGATCACCGGCGCCTTGCCGCCCAACTCCATGTGCATGCGCTTCACGGTATCGGCAGTGCCGGCGATGATGCGGCTGCCGGTCGCCACGGAACCTGTCAGCGAGACCATGCGCACCTTGGGATGGGTCGTCAGCGGCTCGCCCACGCTCGGGCCTCGGCCGAACACCAGGTTGACCACACCCGCCGGGAAGATGCCCGCGATCAGCTCGCCCAGGCGCAGGGCCGTCAGCGGCGTCTGCTCGGACGGCTTGAGCACCACGGTATTGCCCGCCGCCAAGGCCGGGCCAAGCTTCCAGGCGGCCATCATCAACGGGTAGTTCCACGGTGCGATCGACGCCACCACACCCACCGGGTCGCGGCGGATCATCGAGGTGTGCCCCGGCAGGTACTCACCCGCCGCCGAGCCCTGCAGCACACGGCTGGCGCCGGCGAAGAAGCGGAACACATCGGCCACTGCCGGCAGTTCGTCGTTCAGCGCAGCCTGATAGGGTTTGCCACAGTTGTTCGACTCCAGCCGCGCCAGCTCCTCGGCGTGCGCATCGATGGCATCGGCCAGCTTGAGCAACAGCAGCGAACGATCCTTGGGGGCGGTCTGGGACCAGCCTTCGAACGCCGCATCGGCTGCACGCACGGCGATGTCGACCTGGGCCGGCGTGGCTTCGGCAATTTCCACCAGGGTGGTGCCGAGCGCCGGGTTGAGCACGGCGAGCGACTCGCCTTCACCGGCGACCAGTTGGCCGTTGATCAGCAGTTTGGTTTGCATGAAGCGCTCCTTTTCTCAGGTTCTTGTTCGCGTGTTCACTTGCCGCTGCCGGCAACGCCTTCGCCACCTTTGGTCAGGTAGTAGGCGCCCAGGATCGGCAGCATGGTCACCAGCATGACCAGCATCGCCACCACATTGGTCACCGGCACATCGCGCGGGCGACCGAGCTGGTTGAGCAGCCAGATCGGCAAGGTGCGTTCATGACCTGCGGTGAAGGTGGTGACGATGATTTCGTCGAACGACAGGGCGAACGCCAGCATGCCGCCAGCCAGCAGCGCCGAGCCGAGGTTGGGCAGGATCACGTAGCGGAAGGTCTGCCAGCCGTCGGCGCCCAGGTCCATCGAGGCTTCGATCAGGCTGTGCGAGGTGCGCCTGAAGCGGGCGATGACGTTGTTGTAGACGATCACCACGCAAAAGGTCGCGTGCCCGACGACGATGGTCATGAAGCCGGGCTCGATGCCCAGGGTCTTGAATGCCGACAGCAACGCGATGCCGGTGATGATGCCGGGCAAGGCGATCGGCAGGATCAGCATCAGCGAGATGCTTTCCTTGCCGAAGAAATCACGCCGGTACAACGCAGCCGCCGCCAGCGTGCCCAGCACCATGGCGATCAGCGTGGCCAGGGCGGCGATCTTCACCGACAGGGTCACGGCATCGAGCACGTCCTGGCGTGCGAAGGCCACACTGAACCAGTGCAAGGTGAAGCCCTGCGGTGGAAAGCTGAACGCGGCCTCTTCGGTGTTGAAGGCGTACAGGAAGATGATCAGGATCGGGAAGTGCAGGAACACCAGCCCTCCCCAGGCCGCAAGCTTCAGCCCCCAGGACGCTTTTTCAGAGTGCATCGAAGGCCCCCAGGCGTTTGACGATGGACAGGTAGACGGCGATCAGCACGATCGGCACCAGGGTGAAGGCCGCAGCCATGGGCATGTTGCCGATGGCGCCCTGCTGGGCGTAGACCATGCCGCCGATGAAGTAACCCGGCGGCCCGACCAGCGACGGCACGATGAAGTCGCCGAGGGTGAGGCTGAAGGTGAAGATCGAGCCCGCGGCGATGCCTGGCACCGACAGCGGCAGGATCACCTGCATGAAGGTCTGGCGCGGTTGCGCCCCGAGGTCGGCCGAGGCCTGCAGCAGCGACGGCGGCAGGCGCTCCAGCGAGGCCTGGATCGGCAGGATCATGAACGGCAGCCAGATGTAGACGAACACCAGGAAGCGCCCCAGGTTCGAGGTCGACAAGGTGTTGCCGCCCACACCGGGCACGCCCAGCAACAGGTTCAGCAACGGCTCCAGGCCCAGGTGCTGGACGAACCACATGGCCACCCCGCCCTTGGCCAGCAGCAGGGTCCAGGCATAGGCCTTGACGATGTAGCTGGCCCACATCGGCAGCATCACCGCGATGTAGAAGAACGCCTTGGTCTTGCCGCTGGTGTAGCGCGCCATGTAGTAGGCGATGGGAAACGCCAGCGCAGCACTGGCGATGGAAACCGCCACGGCCATCAGCACGGTGCGCTGGATGATGTCGAAGTTGGCCGGGGTGAACAGCGCGGCGAAGTTGGCCCAGGTCAGGCTCGGCGTCACCGTCATGGTGAAATCGTCGAAGGTGTAGAAGCCCTGCCACAACAACGTCAGCAACGAGCCCAGGTAGATCGCGCCGAACCACAGCAGCGGCGGCACCAGCAGCAGCGACAGGTACAGCGTCGGCTTGCGGTACAGCAGGTTGGACAGCCCGCGCAGGGCGCCGTGGCGGACTACCGGCGCCGTGGCATCGAGGGTCAGGCTCATCTCACACGCCCTCGCTCAGCGCCACCATGGCCTCGCGCGCCCAGCGGGCGGTGACGCGCTGGCCCGGCTGGTGGCTGGCCGGGCCGTCACCCCACTGGCTGTTGGCCTGGCTCAGGCTCAGGTGCTGGCCATTGTCCAGGCGGATCTCATAGCGCGTTGCGGCGCCCTGGTACTGGATATCGTGCAGCAGGCCGCTGACCTCGACGTCGCTGGCTCCCGGTTCGCCCAAGGCGAAGCGAATGTGCTCGGGGCGAATGGAGAACGGCCGGGCATCACCGACCAGTTGGCTGGCGAGTTCGCCACGCAACACGTTGGAGGTGCCGACGAATTCGGCGACAAAGGCGGTGGCCGGTTTCATGTACAGGTTGCGTGGGGTGTCGACCTGTTCGATGCGCCCTTTGTTGAATACCGCGACGCGGTCGGACATCGACAGCGCTTCGCTCTGGTCGTGGGTGACGAAGATGAAGGTAATGCCCAGCTGGCGTTGCAGGCGCTTGAGTTCGCCCTGCATCTGCTCGCGCAGCTTGAGGTCGAGCGCCCCCAGCGGCTCGTCGAGCAGCAGCACGCGTGGGCGGTTGACCAGCGCGCGGGCCAGGGCCACGCGCTGGCGCTGCCCGCCGGAAAGCTGCACCGGCTTGCGCGTGCCATAGCCGCCGAGGGCGACCATCTCCAGCGCCTGCTCGGCGCGCTGCAAGCGCTCGGTGCGGGCCACGCCCTTGACCTTCAGGCCATAGGCGACGTTGTCCAGCACGTTCATGTGCGGAAACAGCGCGTAGTCCTGGAACACTGTGTTGACGTCACGCTGGTAGGGCGGCAGGCCGGCGGCTTCGAGGCCATGGATGCGGATGGAGCCGGCGCTGGGCTGCTCGAAACCTGCGATCAGGCGCAGGCAGGTGGTCTTGCCCGAGCCCGAGGGGCCGAGCATGGAAAAGAATTCGCCGTCCTGGATGTCGATCGACACCTGGTCGACGGCCTTCACCTCACCGAACTGACGGGAGACCTGGGTGAACTGGACGGCTGGGGGCATGGTGGAGGCTCCGGGGTGAAGGGTGGTTTTGTGGTGTCGCTGCCGGCCTCATCGCGGGACAAGCCCGCTCCCACAGGGCTGCAAAGTATCCTGTGGGAGCGGGCTAGTCCCGCGATGAGGCCGGCCCAGGCAAGCGCCCGGCCTAGCGCCCGCCCATGATCGCGATGTAGTCCTGGGTCCAGCGGCTATAGGGCACGAACTTGCCACCCTCGGCCTGCGGGGTCTTCCAGAAGGCGATCTTGTCGAACTGGTCGAAGCCGTTGATCTTGCAGCCCTCGGCGCCCAGCAATTCGCTGGCATTGCAGCCCTGCGGCACCGCTGGCAACGAACCGAACCAGGCCGCCACGTCACCCTGCACCTTGTCCTGCAGCGACCAGTCCATCCACTTGTAGGCGCAGTTGGGATGCTTGGCCTCGACATGCAGCATGGTCGTGTCGGCCCACCCGGTCACGCCCTCCTTCGGGAACACCGTGGCGATCGGCTGGCCCTCGGCCTTGAGCGCGTTGGCCTGGTAAGGCCAGGCACTGGAAGCGGCGACGCCTTCGTTCTTGAAGTCGCTCATCTGCACCGTGGTGTCGTGCCAGTAACGGTGGATCAAGGCGTGCTGCTTGCGCAGCAGGTCGAGCACGGCGGCGTACTGCTTTTCATCGAGCTGGTACGGATCGCTGATGCCAAGCGCCGGCTGGGTCGCCTTGAGGTAGAGCGCGGCGTCGGCAATGTAGATCGGGCCGTCGTAGGCTTGCACACGGCCCTTGTTCGGTTTGCCATCGGGCAGGTTCTCGGCCTCGAATACGGCTTTCCAGCTATCCGGTGCGGCGGGGAACACCTTGGTGTTGTACATCAGCAGGTTCGGGCCCCACTGGTAGGGCGTGCCGTAGGTCTTGCCATCGACGGTGTACCAGGGTGCGTCGTGCAGGCGCGGGTCGAGGTTCTTCCAGTTGGGGATCAGTTTCGGGTCGATCGGCTGTACACGCTTGCCATAGATCAACCGCAGCGAGGCATCGCCCGAAGCGGTGACCAGGTCGTAGCCACCCTTGGCCATCAGGCTGACCATCTCGTCGGAGGTGGCAGCGGTCTTGACGTTGACCTTGCAGCCCGTGTCCTGCTCGAACTTGCTGACCCAGTCATAGGCCTTGTCCGACTCGCCACGTTCGATATAACCCGGCCAGGCGACGATATCGAGCTGGCCCTCGCCCTTGCCGACTTCCTTCAGGGCTTCGGCGGCCTGGAGGCTGCCACTGGCCAGGAGCGCGGTGGCGAGCCCGCTGAGCAACGCTGTCTTGTACATCGTTCATCTCCCAAATTGTTCTTTCTATTGTTGGGGCAGTATCAAGCGAACAACGTCCCTGGCGGCGCCAGCGGATTCTTGTGTCAGTCGAGCAGCTCGCCGTGACGCGCCATGATGTGGCGCACCACGCTGTAGTCCTGCAGCGAGTCGCTGGACAGGTCCTTGCCGTAGCCGGAGCGCTTGAGCCCACCATGGGGCATCTCGCTGGCCAGCATGAAATGGGTGTTGATCCAGGTGCAGCCGTATTGCAGGTGGTTGGCGATCTGGAAGGCCTTGTCGAGGTTCTGCGTCCACACCGAGGAGGCCAGGCCGTATTCGGAGTCGTTGGCCCAGTCCAGCGCCTGGGACAGGTGTTCGAAGCGGGTCACGGTGACCACCGGCCCGAACACTTCGCGCTGGACGATCTCGTCCTGCTGGCGGCAGCCGGCCAGCAGCGTCGGCTGGTAGTAGAAGCCGGGGCCCGAATGCACTGCGGCACCGGTCACCCGCTCGATGTGCGGCTGGCCCAGGGCGCGCTCGACGAAGCTGGCCACGCGGTCGCGCTGGCGGGCGCTGATCAGCGGGCCGATCTCGTTGTCGGCGTCTTTCTTGCGGGCGAAGCGGATATTGCCCACCGCGTCGCCCAGTGCGGCCACCAGCCGGTCGTGGATGCCGGCCTGCGCGTAGATGCGGCAGGCGGCGGTGCAGTCTTGCCCGGCGTTGTAGTAACCATGGGTGCGAATGCCCTGCACCACGGCCTCCAGGTCGGCATCGTCGCAGACGATCACCGGAGCCTTGCCGCCGAGTTCCAGGTGGGTGCGCTTGAGCGTGCGCGAAGCGGCCTGCAGGATCTTCTGGCCGGTGACGATATCGCCGGTCAGCGACACCATGCGCACCTTGGGGTGGCCGACCAGATGGCTGCCGACCGCCTCGCCGCCACCGCAGACGATGTTCAATACGCCAGGCGGCAGGATGTCGATCAGCAACGGCGCCAGGGCCAGGATCGACAGCGGCGTGTGTTCGGACGGCTTGAACACCAGGGTGTTGCCTGCGGCCAGGGCTGGGGCGATCTTCCACGCCGCCATCATCAGTGGGTAGTTCCACGGCGCGATCGACGCCACCACACCCACCGGGTCGCGGCGCACCATGCTGGTATGCCCGGCGACGTACTCGCCAGTGAGCTGGCCCTGCTGACAGCGCACGGCCCCGGCAAAGAAACGGAACACATCGGCAGTGGCGGGAATATCGTCCTGGCGCGCCAGGTGCAGGGGCTTGCCGCAGTTCAGCGCTTCGAGACGGGCGAGCAGGTCGGCATTGGCGTCGATGGCGTCGGCGATGGCGAGCAAGGTGGCAGCGCGTTGTGCAGGGGTGGTGCGCGACCAGCCGGCAAAGGCGCGCTGGGCCGCCTGTACCGCGCGCTCAAGCTGTTCTAGGGAGGCTTCGCCCACATTCAGCAGCAACTCGCCGGTCGCCGGGTTGACGATGGGCTCGACCAGCCCTTCCCCGGCAACCAGGTGGCCATCGATCAACTGCGCGCTGTACAGCGGAAGACTGGTGGGCATTTTCGGACTTCTTCTTTTTTTCGTGTCGTCGTGCATGGCGCCTCCGCTGGGGGTCGGGCGCGTCCACTAGAAACGAGACTAGGGCCCGACAGGCAGCTTCACAAATTCTAAATATAGAAAGTCTCGTTCGATTAAAGCGATACCTTGCGCTGGCTGCCCTGCCCCCTGGCCAATGTCAGGAACGGGTCCACCAGCGGCGTGCGCGCCGTACCCCGGCGCCAGGCCAGGCCCACGTCCAGGGTCTCATTGAGGTCGGCCAGCGGGCGGGCTTCGATGATGTCGCCTTCCAGCGACCACGGGCGGTAGGTCATGTCGGCCTGGATCGACAGCCCAAGCCCCGCCGCCACCAGGCTGCGCACCGCTTCCACCGACGCGGTGCGCAAGGTGACCTTGGGCGTAAGCCCGGCACGGCTCCAGATGCGCTGGGTGTGCAGGCCCATTTCATCGGCGTTGAGCTGGATCAGCGGTTCGCCGGCGACATCGGCCAGGCTGATGCTGTCGCGCTCGAGCAGCGGATGGCGCGGCGGCAGCCACAGGCGGTGTGGCGAGTGGGTGAGCACTTCGGTCTGCAGGGCGTGGCGATCTTCGAGATTGGACAGGATCAGCACGCCGACATCGATTTCGCCGGCGACCAGCAGGTGCTCGATGTAAGGGCGTTCGTCCTCCACCACGCGGGTTTGGACGTTGGGATAGGCGTGCTGGAAGCGGGTGATCAGGTCGGCCAGGTAGTAGCCGGCGACCAGGCTGGTGACACCGATGGTGAGCAGGCCATCGACCTGGTCGGTGCTCTGCTGCAGGCTGCGCTTGGCGTTTTCCACAGTGGCCAGGATCAGGTGCGCCTGGCGCAGGAACTGGTGGCCCTGGTGGGTCAGGCTCATGCCCTTGGCATGGCGGGTGAACAGGGTCACGCCGATCTCGTCTTCCAGTTGCTGGATCGCCTGGGTGAGGGTCGACTGGGAGATGAACACTGCCTGCGCGGCGGCGGAGATCGAGCCGGTTTCGGCGACGGCGATGAAGTGGCGAATCTGGCGCAGGGTCATCATGCGGAAAAACACCTGTTGTTTTTCCGCAGTATGGTTTATCGAATGGGGGGTTGGGCGTTCTTTTTTATCGAACAGGGGTGAGGGCAGTGTTGGCCTTTTCGCGGGTAAACCCGCTCCCACAGCAATCCCTGCAGGAGCGGGTTTACCCGCGAAAAGGTCGGGCCTGGGGGAACTACCCGGCAGTCTTGAAGAAGCCCATCCGGCTGCCCAGCGCATCCGCCAGCTCCAGCAGCTCCTGGCTGTCCCCGGCCAGGCGCGTGGAACCTGCGTGGGCATCACGCGAGGAGGCGTGGATGCGATTGATGTCCTGGCTGAGCATGCTCGCCGCCACATCCTGCTGCGATGAAGCCGCGGCGATCTGGTTGTTCATCTGGCTGATCGCTGCCACCTCGCGACGGATCTCGTTCAGCGAACGCTGTGCGACCTGGGTACGCTCTACCGTGCCCTGCGCCAGCTCGCGGCTGTCGCCGACGATCTGCGCAGTCTTGCCGGCACCCTCCTGCAGCTTGCCGATCATGCCGCGGATCTCGCGAGTCGATTCCTGGGTGCGGTTGGCCAGCGAGCGCACCTCGTCGGCGACCACCGCGAAGCCCCGGCCGAACTCGCCGGCACGCGCCGCCTCGATCGCGGCATTGAGCGCCAGCAGGTTGGTGCGCTCGGCGATGGAGTTGATCACCTCAATGATGCTCTCGATGGCCTGGCTGTCAGAGGCAACCTGCAACACCGCCTCGGTGGCCGACTCCAGCACCTGGGCCAGCTCGTGCATGGAGCTGGCGGTACCTTCGACCACGGTCTTGCCAGCATCCACTTCCTGGTCGGCCGCCTCGGAGGCCCGCGCTGCAGCGGCGGCGTAACCGGCGATCTCGTTGATCGCGGCCACCAGCTGCGACACGGCGCTGGCCATGTGCTGAGTGTCGTCGCTCTGCTGCTGCATGCGCCCCTGGTTGGCGGCGGCGCCCTGACTCATGCGGCTGGACGAGGCGACCAGGTCGGTCGCCACCTGGTTGACCTGGGCTATGATCTCGGTGAGGTGACGGTTGGTGGTGCCCAGCGCGCCCATCACGCTGTCCGGGTGCTGGCTGCGTACGCTCTGGTCGATCTCGCCACGGGCCAGGCCACGCAGCAATTGCGCCACTTCCTCGGGCTCGGCGCCCAGGGTCGAGCGAATGCTGCGGATGATCAGCAGCGAGGCGCCGACGCTGAGCAGCGCAGCCAGGGCCGCGGCCCAGAGCATCAAACCGGCAAAGCCCGAAGCGCTGTCACGCACGATGCCGATGTCGCGCACTACATCCTTTTCCTGCAGGTCGATGAAGGCGTTGATACTGCGCAGCCATTCCTTGTACGCCGGCGCGACCTGGGCCAGTAGCAGCGCCTGGGCCTGCTCGAAGTCGCCCTTGTGGCGCAGCTCCAGCAACTGTGCGGTGGCGGCCTGGGCGGTACGCTCGATACCCTGGATCTGCTGCTGCAGGCGTTGCTCGTCGGCACCGGCCTTGGGCTCGCCGAGCATCTTGGCCAGCGGCACCGCGGAGGTCTGGTAGAAGTCGTCCAGGCGCTTGATGTCCTGAAGGAAGCCAGAAAGCTGGCCGTCATCGTGGGTCAGCACGGCATCGCGGATGGCGATGGCGCGGTCATGCACGCTGCCGCGCAGGTTGATCGCATAGCGCTGCTTGACCGTGGTGTTGCCGCTGACCTCGGTGAGCAGCGCGTCGATCCCGCCGACCCGGTGCACGCCGATGGCGGTGATGACCAGCATCAACCCAACGACCAATGCAAACCCCAGCGCCAACCTCATGGTGATGCTGATTCCTCTGAACATGGTGTCCTCCCCCGAGTGCATAAAAGCTTTTTGCCATCATTTTTTTGCATGCTTTATACCCAGAGAATGTGAAGCCTTCTAATCGCGTTGATTGATAACGACCATGAAATTAAATCATCAGGTCGGCTGCGTGACTGGCACGGGGAGTGGTCGGTTCAGCAGAAGCCCCACCACTACGGCGAACACCAGCGCCGCCACCCCGGCACTCGTCAGCACCGCTTCGAAACCGCCGACGAAGGCTTGGCGTGCCAGCGGCGCGAGGGTGTCACGCAGACTCGGATCGACCACCGCCAGCGCCGCCGGCAGATCGCCCGCCGCGACCCGGGTCGCCATGTCGCCGACCTTGTCCAGTTGCCCCGGCGCCACGCCCGCCACCGCCTCACGCAACAACTGCCCACTGCGGCTGGCCAGAATCCCGCCCAGCACACCGATGGCCAGCACGATCGCGCCGAAGCGTGTGGTGGTGCTCAACCCCGAGGCCATGCCGGTGCGCTCACGCGGTACGCAGGCCATGATGTTCTTCTGCGTATCGCCGTTGAGCAGCCCGGCCCCGGCACCAAGCACCAGGCTGGCAAGGGCGAAGCGGGTATAACCGCCGTACGCGGCTGCGGCCGAACACAAGAGGTTGCCCAGCCCCACCAGCAGCAACCCCAGGGCGAACACGCGCGCCGAGCCGAGCCGTGCCGACAGGCGCATGCCCAGGCGGGGTGTCAGCAGCATCGCCAGGGCGAACGGCAGCATGCCTGCACCTGCGGCCAGCGCTGGCAGTTGCAAGCCGTTCTGCAGGTACAGCGGCAGCAAGGTCATCATCACCTGGGCGCAGGCGGCATAGGCGAACATGCCGAGCAGAGCGCCGATGAAGCGCCCGCTGCGCATCAGTTGCAGGTCGATCATTGGCCGCGACTGGTTGCGCTCGACCAACACGAAGAGGAAGAACAGGAACGCCGCGATCACCAGACGCCCGAGGGTGGGGGCGCTGTCCCAGCCGACGCGGTTGGCATCGATCAGCGCCCAGATCAGGTAGCCCAGCGCACCCGCGAAGGTCAGGCTGCCGAACGGATCCAGGCGCGCGGCGGCGCTGTCGCGCGATTCCTCGACGCTGCGCCGGACCATGATCGACAGCACCCCCACCAGCGGCAGGTTGATGTAGAAGATCCAGCGCCAGCCCAAGGTGCTGGCGATCAGGCCGCCAAGCAGCGGTGCGAAGGTGATGGTCGCGCCCATGCACGCGCCCCAGAACGCCCAGGCGCGCAGGCGCTCCTCGGGTTCGTGGAAGCGGTGACCGATGGCCGCCAGCGCGGCGGTGAGCAGCAGCGCCGCACCAAGGCCCTTGGCGGCCCGGGCCAGGTCGAGAAACATCAGTGTCGGCGCGGCGCCGCAGGCCAGCGAGGCCAGGCCAAACAGGCCCAGCCCCAGTTGCAGCATGCGCCGTCGGCCGAAACGATCGGCCAGGCTGCCGGCCGGGAGCAGGGCTGCGGCGAAGGCCAGCAGGTAGGCGCTGACCACCCATTCGATGTCGGCGAACGAGCCGGACAGGTCACGGGCGATGCTGGGCAGGCTGACCGCGACGATATTGGTGTCGAGGATGATCAGTGCGCACACCGCCGAGGCGGTGAACAGGGTGAAGCGGGCGGATGACATGGTGAGGCTCCCGAAGGGGGGGGTGATCTTCAGGGCCTCATCGCGGGACAAGCCCGCTCCCACAGGTGCCCCGACGACTCCGAAACCTGCGGAACACCTGTGGGAGCGGCGGTTCGCCGCTGCGACTTGTCCCGCGATGAGGCCGGAACAGTCACCACAAGCCTGTCGGCCAAAATCGTTTCGCCGCAGGCCTTGCAGTGTTGCTACCACCCTACCCTCCCAGCGCCCAGCCCTTGTTAGCCTGGCGCCGCGTTGTCATTAGCCTGAAGCTAACGCACCACCACCGGCCTCCCGTCGTTCACGGCGCAACTCGCTGCCCAGCTCCCGCGCCAACGCCACAAAATTCACCGCCTGCGGCGACGGGTTGTCCTGCCGGCACAGCAGGGTAATAGGCGCCGCCAGCCGTGGCCGGGCGTCGCGGATTGGCCGGTAGGCCACGCTGTGTTCGTGAAAGCCGCGCATCGAGGTCGGCACCACCGACACCCCGGCACCTGCGGCCACCAGGCTGACGTTGGTCAGCATGCGCTCGACCTCGAACGCCACCTTCGGCTCGAACCCGGCATTGCGACACGCCTGCAGCAAATTGGCGTACATCCCCGGCGCCCCCGGGCGGCGCACCAGGATGAACGGCTCGTCGGCCAGGTCCTTGAGCGCAATGGCCGCACCGCTGTCGAGCAGGCGATGGCCAACCGGCAGGGTCAGCACCAGTTCTTCGTTGAGCAACCGGTGATAGGCGATTCCGCGTGGGCGGTCGACCGGCGCGCGAAGGATGCCGATATCGACACTGTCGTCGCTCACCTCGTCGGTCAGTTCGCGGGCGTTGCCTTCGTGCAAGGCGATATCGACGTCCGGGTACAGGTCGCGGTAGCGCCGGATGATGCGGGGGATCAATGGATGGGACGCCGCCGAGCTGGTGAAGCCGACCTTGAGGTTGCCCTCTATGCCCTTGGCCGTGCGCGCCGCCTTCTGCGCACCGTTCTCGACCCGTTGCAGGATGTCCAGTGCCTCTTGAAGGAACACCTCGCCGCCAGCGGTAAGGTCGACACCCTTGGCATGGCGGATGAACAGGTCGAACCCCAGCTCCTGTTCCAGTGCGCGTATCTGCTGGCTGAGTGGCGGTTGCTGCATGTTCAGCCGCGCGGCGGCACGGGTGAAGTGCTTTTCCTGGGCGACCATGACGAAGTAACGAAGGTGACGAAGTTCCATGCAGGCTCCGGGGACGGGTGGCGAGGAGCATTGTGGCGCATGCGCAGTCCTCGCACCATTCACGCTAGAATCGGCAAACCGGAAAAAAACAAAAACTGCCGATGATCCGCAATCGCTCTCGTTCAGACCTTGCCCTGCTCCTGCTCGCACTGCTGGCCGGTGCGCTGCTGGGCGTCTGGCAGCCGGACCTGGCGGTGCAGATGAAGCCGCTCAGCGATCTGTTCATTTCCATCATCGGCGTCTGTGCCCCGGTGGTGATGTTCATCCTGGTCTGCTCCAGCACCGCCGCCCTGAGCGACTACCGCGCCACCGCCCGCCTCGGCCTCAAGGCCATGGCCTACTGGCAACTGATGTCGTTGCTTTCGCTGCTGATCGGCCTGGTGGTGGCTCTGCTGTTGCGCCCTGGTGCGGGGTTGGAAAGCTCCAGCCATGTGTGGTCGGTGCCGCTGCTGGCCGGTGACGGCCCGATGCTTTCGCGCCTGCCGACCCTGCTGCTCGACTCGCTGGAAGAAAGCCCGATCCTCAAGGTGCTGCTAGCCGCGCTGGTGTGTGGCCTGCTGCTGGGGCGCAGCGGCGAAACCGGCCGACGCCTGACCCGCCAGCTCGACAGGACCATGGCCTGGATGTTCCGCATCATGCGCCTGATCGTCAGCTTCGCGCCGCTGGCCGCGTTTGGTGCCATCGCCTTCATCATCGGCAAGTACGGCCTGGACGCCGCCATTCCCCTGGCCAAGTTCGTCGTTGCTGCCTACGCCGCGTGCCTGGCCTACCTGCTGCTGGTGCCGCTGCTGGTGATGCGTCTGCTCGGCTGTCGCCTGGCGCGGCTGGTGGGCTACATCAAGGAAGAACTGCTGCTGGTGATCTCGACCGGCTCGTCGGTGGCCGCCCTGCCGCGCCTGGTGGAAAAGCTCGAAGCGGCGGGTTGCGACAGCCAGACCCTGCGCCTGACCCTCACTGCCGGCTACAGCTTCAACCTCAATGGCTCGAGCCTGTACCTGATCGTCGCGGTGCTGTTTCTCGCACAGCTTGGGCATATCGACCTAACTCCCTCGCTGCTGGCAACCATCGTGCTGGTCAGCCTGTTCACCTCGCTCGGCTCGACCAGCGTGGCCGGCTCGGCCTTCGTCACCCTGGCGGCGACCTTGAGCGTGCTGGACATCGTGCCGCTGGAGAGCATTGGTTTGTTGATCGGCGTGGAGCGGCTGATGAAATGCCGGTCGGTGACCAATGTGGTGGGCAATTGCGTGGCGTGCCTGGCGATTGCCTGGTGGCACGGGAAGGTGGATCGGGCACGGTTGCGCGAGGTGTTGGGCTAGGACAACTGTGGGAGCGGGCTTGTCGGGCGCCGAACCGCCGCGAACACCGGCACAGCCGGTGCCATGCATCGCGGTGTACTTTTCGCGGGCAAGCCCGCTCCTACATTTGTTTCGGGCCAATGAATCCTGTGGCATTTTCGCGCGACCCCTTTGGCGCACGGCGCGTTATCGAGTCGTACACACCAGGCGTCGAGAGCCTATGGCACAGGCATAACTGGCCCGAAACAAATGTGGGAGCGGGCTTGCCCGCGAAGCGCCGCGCGGGCGGCGCTCGATCTCATAGGCGCTTAAAAGCTTTCGGCAAGCACCTGCCAGCCTCTACACAAACACCTTGAACTGAAGCGGTGCCGGCGAGATTCGGAATTTTCTGAGACCTGGGGACATCACCTTTCCTCAGGGTGGCAGCTGTGGTGGGGTGAGAGACCGGACCAACACAGAGCAAAAGCCGGCCAGGCATAAAGCCTGCCCACGCACAGCTGCCATGACAGCGTTGAACTGCAAATAGATAGCGGGTTCTCACACCCTTCTGTTTCAAGGTGTTCGCATGTGATTGCGTGAGGGCTGACAGGTGCTTGCCTGAAGCTTTTCAGCGCCTGTGAGATCGAGCGCCGCCCGCGCGGCGCTTCGCGGGCAAGCCCGCTCCTACAGTTTGTTTCGGGCCAGTTATGCCTGTGCCATAGGCGCTCGACGCCTGGTGTGTACGACTCGGTAACGCGCCGTGCGCCAAAGGGTTCGCGCGAAAATGCCACAGGATTAATTGGCCCGAAACAAACTGTAGGAGCGGGCTTGCCCGCGAAGCGCCGCGCGGGCGGCGCTCGATCTCATAGACGCTGAAAAGCTTTCGGCAAGCACCTGCCAGCCTCTACGCAAAAGGCATAGCTCTCACACCCGGTCCCCATATGGGCGCCCCTGGGAAATTAGTCCCGATGCTTATCTTCAACAACAGAGAAACGGCTGCGTGACGCGCAGGATAATTCCCAAGCAACCTTGAACCGCCGGGAACACCGGCACAGCCGGTGCCATGCACCGCGCTGCCTGGCACGGGCTACGCCCGTGTTCGCGGGCAAGCCCGCTCCTACAGGGATTGGGCAGGCCTTAGAGTTTTGAGCAAGCAGTTGCCACACGATTGCGTCGTTGTTACTGCCCGGCGAGCTTGTCGAAGGCCTTGTCCAGCGCCGCATCGGCATCCACCAGCTTCTGCCGGTGCAGCTTCATCCAGTCCTGGTCCGCCGCCAGGCGCTTGCCCGCTTCCATCAGCATGCGCCGCACTTCGTTCGGCTGTGGCCCACCAGTGCCCTGGCGACTCTCGACCATCGCCCGTGGCGACAGGCTGGCGCGGAAGGCGGCCTCGCTCAGCGGCAGCTGGTCGTCCTGCCATTTGTACTTCTTCGCCGCCTGGGTATAGAGCGCCTGGGCATCGGCGTAGGCGAAGTCCTTGGGCAGCGTGCCCTCGGCACGGGCCTTCTCGACGATCAGCGAGGCGAAGCTGTGGCCGATGCGGAACGGCACGTGGTGCTGGCGCTCCAGGGTGTCGGCCAGCTCCATCGACGTGGTCCAGTCTGCGTCCAGTTCCTCTTCGGCCCGAGCAGCGTTGATCTGCAGGGCATCGAGCACCAGGTCCATGCGCTCGAACATTTCGTTGGCCGACTTGAACAGCCCCAGGTCGTCGAATGCGGCCTTGTAGTCGGTCATACCGGTGGTGACGTTATGCGCCCGCACGGTGGTGGCGTTGGCCAGACCGACCACATCGGAAGCCGACTCGCGGGTGCGCATCAGCAGGCCTGGATTGCGCTTCTGCGGCATGGCGCTGCTGGTGTAGGTCGAGCCCTCGTCGAGCAGCAGCCACGGGCGGGTCTGGTGGTACTGGGTGTGGATATCGCCAATGATCGCGCCCACGCGAATGGCCGACGACGAGGCAATGCTCGCAGCCTCCAGCGGAATGTCGTAGGTCGACACCTGGCTGGCATCCAGCGAGTTCTCACGCAGGCCATCGAAGCCCAAGAGCGTTGCCAGGCGCTCGCGGTTGAGCGGGTAACCGGAATTGGCCAGCACCGCGGTGCCCATCGGGCTCAGGTTCAGGCGCGCATAGAGGTCATGGATGCGCTGGGCATCGCGTTGGAACGAAGCCTCGTACGCCAGCAGGTAGTGGGCGTAGCTGATCGGCATGGCCTGCACGCCGTTGGTGTAGGCCGGCACCAGGGTGTCGACGTTGACCGAGGCCAGCTTGAGCAGACGCTGGCGGGTGGCGTTCAGGGCGTCGCTGTAGTCCAGCACTTCGGCGCGCAGCGAGGCCAGGCGATAGGTGGCGTACATGTCCTGGCGGCTGCGCCCGGAGTGGATCAGCGAAGCCTGCGGGCCAATCTTGTCGATCATCACCTGCTCGAGCTGCAACACATCGCTGGGGCGCTTGCCGTCGGGCTGCTTGGCCTGGTCGATGGCATAGCGCACGCCGCCGGCGATCACCTTGCCCTGGTCGGCTGGCACGATGCCCTGCTCGGTGAGCATGACGATGGAGGCCTTGTTGATGCGGTTGAGCCAGTCGAACTGGCTTTCCTGCTGGCCCCCCTTGAGCGCGGACTTGTCGACGGTGGCGCCGATCTTGCGCGCCTGCTCGGCGCATTCAGCGGTGGTCTTGCACGGCAGGTCGGCAGTGTTGGCGGCCTGGGCCGTGGCAGCGGCGAACAGGGCGTAGGCAATGGCCAGGTAGAGCGGGGTCTTTCTTGTTGTCATGGTTTCGTTCCGCGAATGTGTCGCTCAGGAGGGGCGAACATGGCGGGATGCTAGCGGCGGGTTTGGAAGATTAAAAATATATTAAAAATATCCAACCAATATCTCTCTAGTATGGAGAGCGGCAATGGCAACTTGATACTTTCAAGATATCAAGACACTCGATTCAAGATATTTTATCTCGGCAAAAACCGCTGCTAGGATCGGCGCCATAACTCCAATCAAACCGGCCGATCCCACGCACTGCCACGGGATACGACCGGCACCGCACGCTTACGAGGTGGTTACATGCCGCATCACGTTCTGCGCATACTCGCCCGCTCCCTGCTGCTCCTGGCCGCCAGCCTGCTGGCCGTCCAGGCCGTCGCCGCCCCCCAGACCCTGCGCCTGGGCAACACTGCCCCCTACAACTTCCTTGCCTTCGCCAACAACGACCTGCAGCGTGCCAGCCTGCCCGTGCAGCGCGCCGTGGTGCTGCTGCATGGAGTGCGCCGCAACGCCAACGACTATTACGACAGCGGCGAAAAACTGCTGGAAAACGCGGGTTTCAGCGCCAGCGACACCTTGCTGCTGGCGCCCAACTTCCTCACCCCCAGCGACCGCCGTGCCGGCGACGACATGCCGTTGTGGCCGAAAGACAAGTGGATGCACGGCACCGAGTCGCAGAGCGGGCGCGCCGGTATCGCCGGTTTCACCGTGCTCGACGACCTGCTCGCCTACCTCGGCAACCGCCAGCATTTCCCGGCACTGAAGGAAATCGTGCTCATCGGTCACTCCGCCGGTGGTCAGTTGATGCAGCGCTACACCCTGCTCGGCGACGGCGACCAACGCCTGCGCGCCAGTGGCATCCAGGTGCGCTACGTGGTGTCGAGCCCCTCGTCCTACCTCTATCTGGACGACAACCGCGTGCAGGACGGCGCCTTCAAGCCGGTGCTCACGGTCATGTGTCCAAGCTACAACCAATACCGCTATGGCCTGGAGCGGGCACCGGCGTACTTCACCCGCCAGGGCCTGAACGCCACCCAGGTGTTCCAGCGCTATGCCGCACGCAACCTGACCTACATGGTCGGCGAGCTCGACAACAAACCGGACGACCGAGTGATGGACCGTGCCTGTGGCGCTGCCATGCAGGGCGCTACCCGTGTCGAGCGTCAGCTCAACTACCTGCGCTACGAAGCCTTCCTCGCGCAGAAATGGCACATCCCCATCGACCACCTGCAATTCCAGGTCAGCAAGGTCGGCCATAACGCCGCCCGCCTGTTCGCCGCGAAAAGCGTTGCCAGGACCCTGTTCCCGACCCGCTGACGCCGTTCGCACTTCCTACAAAAACAACAAAAGAATCTGCCATGACCCGGACTTATCTCGCCGCCTCCGTGCGCCGGGCGTTGCACCCGCGCGCCCTGACGTTCCTCACCGCCGCCGTGCTCGCTGGCCAGGTCCAGGGTGAAACCCTGCCCAGCGCCGGCTCACTGTTCGACACCAACCGCGACAGCTTGCGCCCGGCGCAACGCAGCCAGCAGCCCCAAGGCAGCGTGCGCATCGAGGCCGAGGACGACCAGCGCCAGGCCCAAGGCAATCATCCGGCGGGCCCCTCGTTCAGCTTCAAGGTCACGGCCTTCAAGCTCACCGGCAACCGCGAGATCAGCGAATCGCGCGTGCAACAGGAACTGCAGGGCGACCTCGGTCGCGAACTCGATCTCAGCGGCCTGCGCGCCGCCGCCGACCGCATCACCGCGCTGTACCGCAGCCGCGGTTACCTGGTGGCCCGCGCCTACCTGCCGCCGCAGGAAATCGAAGGCGGCGTGGTCACGCTTGAGGTGCGCGAGGGCAAGGTCGGTACGGTGCGCACCGAGCCGGGCCCGGGTGTGCGCCTGAATGCCGGCATGCAGCAGCGTTTCGTTGACGCCCTGCCCAGCGGCAGCGTGATCCGCGAGCAGGACATGGAGCGCGTACTGCTGCGCCTCTCCGATATTGCCGGTGTTTCCGTGCGCGCGGTTCTGCAACCCTCGCGCCAGCCGGGCGCCGCCGACATCGTGCTGAAGTTGAGCGAGATGACTGCCTGGACCGGCCGGGTCAGTTTCGACAACTACGGCAACTACTACACCGGCAGCAACCGGATGAGCACCAACGTCAGCCTCAACGACGCCTTCGGCTTCGGCGAAAGCCTGTACTTCAACAACCAGGCCAGCTTCGAGGGTCTGGATATCAAGGGCGTGGGCATGCGCTTGCCGCTGGGTGCCAGCGGCATCAGCGTCGGCGCCAGCTACGCCGAGATGGACTACAGCATCGGCAAGGGCCTGAAGACCGCCAACGCCAGCGGCAGCGCCGAGGTTTCGGCACTGTTCGTCGATGCCTCGCTGCTGCGCAGCCGCGACGCCAACATCGGCCTGAACCTGGCCCAGGAACACCGTTACTTCGACGACGCCGCTGGCGCCTTCGAGGTGCGCAAGAGCGCCGTGTTCCGCGGCCTGACCCTTTACGGCGACTGGCGTGACGGCTGGGCCGGCAGCAACCGCTGGAGCCTGGGCTATGGCATCGGCCACCTGGACAAGAACACCCCGCTCGACGCAGCCCTCGACGCGCTGACCGCCGAGGCCGCCGGCACCTACCACAAGGGCACCCTGTCGTTCAGCCGCCTGCAGGCGCTCGGCGGCGGTTACTCGCTGTATGCCGCCATCAGCGGTCAGTGGGCCGACAAGAACCTCGACAGCTCGGAGAAATTCACCCTCGGCGGCCCCAACGGCGTGCGCGCCTATGGGGTCGGCGAAGCGGCCGGTGACGAAGGCCTGCTCGGCCGGGTCGAGCTGCGCAAGTACCTGGGCAACATCCACGGCGCTATCGCCGAAGGTGCGCTGTTCGCCGATGCGGGGCGGGTGAAGGTCAACAAGAAGCCCTGGGACGACAGCGAGAACAGCCTCAGCCGCCACGGCTACGGGGTGGGCCTGAACATCTATCACCGCGACCTGGTGATGAACGCCAGCCTGGCCTTCTCCAACGGCGATGACCCGACCAGCGACGAGCGCGACGCCAAGCGTTTCTGGCTCTCGGTCAGTGGCTCGCCGCAGGCCTTCGCGGGCCTGGCCAAAGACCTCGGCACCCGCGAGGACTTTCGTGACAAGAGCACCGAGCTGACCCTCTACGGCTCGCTGGGCCTGGTGCCCGAGTACGTCGATCGGCGCGACTCGACCCGCGCGGCCCCCGCCGACCAGAGCAAACTGGCCACGCCCAACGGGCGCAACATGAACAGCTACCTGCGTGCCCGCGACAACGTTTCTTATGTCGGTGCCCGTGCCGGTATCCCGATCAACGACACCTCGCGCTTCCTGTGGCAGCTCGAATACGGCATCTCGGTCAACTACACGCTGTCGGGCGACGAAACCGCGCCCAAGTCGATTTCGCCCAACACCCGCCTGCGCAACTCCGCCGTGGCCTTCGACGACGACCGCTACGGCACCCTGCTCTACGGGGTCTGGGACATGCCGCTCAAGGAGAGCACCACCAGCCTCGATCCGTTCAACGGCAAGACCGCTGGCGCCTACTACAACATCATCGGCTCGCCGGGCTTCAACGTCAGCATGGCCAGCAACGTCAACGGCCCGGCCAGCAGGGCCGACAGCAGCGAAAGCTCCGATGCCGCGTTCAACCGGCGCCAGTCCGGCATGGTCGCCTGGTGGTCGCCGGAGTGGAACGGCCTGACGCTCAAGCTGGCCTACTCCAACAACGGCACCCGCGCCGCCGAAGACGTCGACAACGGCTACCTCTATGGCGGCAGCCTGACCTACCAGAACGGTGGCTTCACTGCGGTGGCTGCGGCCGAGCGCCATGTCGACTACTTCGGCATCGCCAGCCTGGGCCGCAACTCGCGTGGGGTCGGCAGCAACACCCATGTCACCGACGGCACCTCGTCCAACGACTACAGCTACCGCCTGGGCCTGGGCTACCAGATCGGCAATACCCAGCTGTCGCTGGTGGCCGACGAACTGCACTACTCCGAGGATGGCGTGGTGAACAACAGCCTCAACGTCAGCGACCTGTCCGACTACAAGCGTCGCGCCTACATGCTCGGCGTCAGCCACCGCCTCGGCGCCTGGCGCCTGCGTGCCAGCTATGCCCGCGCCCTGGCCGGCGATTGCAAGATGATCTCGGCGGCCGGTTATCAGTGCGACACCAGCGGCATGGGGGCACGCCAGTACGCCCTGGGCGTGGGTTATCGCCTGAGCCGCAACAGCGAGATCTTCGCCCACTACGTGCTGCTGCAGAACGAGTCGCTGGCCAACTACAACTTCGCCGTGGTCGGCGCCTTTGCCGCCAGCGGCTATTCGCCGGGCGTGGGCACCACGATCAACGCCATCGGCACCGGCTTCAACTATTCGTTCTGAGGAGACGACCATGCACGCCACCCTTTCCCGTCGTCGCCAACGACCGACACTCAAACCCCTGGCCCTCGCGGTACTTTGCGCCGTGCACGGCCTGATGCCGCAGCACGCCATGGCGCTGGACGCAGGCGCCCTGCCAACGAACGGCCAGATCACCTCCGGCAGCGGCGGCATCAGCCAGGCCGGCAATGTGCTGGACGTGACCCAGAACAGCCAGCAGTTGATCGCCACCTGGGAGCGCTTCAACATCGGCAAGGACGCCCAGGTCAACTTCCACCAGCCCAACGCCTCGGCGGTGGCGCTGAACCGGGTGACCGCCAGCGACGCCTCGCAGATCCTCGGCCAGCTCAACGCCAACGGCCAGGTGTACCTGATCAACCCCAGCGGCGTGCTGTTCGGCAACGGTGCGTCGGTCAACGTCGGCGGCCTGGTCGCCAGTACCCTGGACATCAACGACGACGACTTCAAGGCCGGTCGCCTGCGCTTCCAGGGTGACGGCCAGCGCGGCGCGGTGATCAACCAGGGCACCCTGCGCGCCGCCGACGGTGGCAGCGTTGCCCTGCTCGGCGGCGAGGTGCGCAACGAAGGCGCGGTGATCGCGCGCATGGGCTCGGTGGTGCTCGGTGGCGGCGAGAAGATTACCCTCGACTACAACGGCGACGGCCTGATCAACCTGCAGGTCGATGAAGCGGCAGTCGGTGCCAGCGTCGCCAACCGCGGCCTGCTGCAGGCCGATGGCGGCACCGTGCTGATGAGCGCGCGCACCAGCGATGCAATGGTCGGCAGCGTGGTCAACAACGAAGGCGTGATCGAGGCGCGCAGCCTGCAACAGCGCAACGGCCGGATCGTCCTGGACGGCGGCGACAATGGCGTGGTCGCCAACAGCGGGGTGATCGACGCCTCCGGCCGTGGCGCAGGCGAGCATGGCGGCAACGTGACCCTGACCGGCGAATACGTCGGCCTGTTCGAGCAAGGCCACATCGACACCTCCGGCAGCACCGGCGGCGGCACCGTACTGCTGGGCGGCGACTACCAGGGCAGCGGCCCGCTGCACCAGGCCACGGCGACCTACATGGGCAAGGATGCGCGCATCGAGGCCAACGCACTGGACGACGGCGACGGTGGCAAGGTCATCCTCTGGTCGCGTGACAGCACCCGCTTCGAAGGGGTGATCAGCGCCACGGGCGCCGGTGCCGGCAAGGGCGGGCTGGTCGAGACCTCCGGCAACGCGCTGGACGTCACTGGCCTGGTCAACCTGGCGGCAGCGTCCGGCCAGGGCGGCACCTGGCTGCTCGATCCGTTCAACATCAACATCACCAGCGGTGCCAGCAATGGCACCTCCAGCAGCAGCCCGTTCACCCCCAACGCCGGGCGCAGCTCCAACCTCAGCTCGGCGACGCTCAACGCTTCGCTCAGCGAAGGCGCCAATATCATCGTGCAGACCTCTTCCGGCGCGGGCACCTCCGGTGACATCAACGTCCTGGACAACGTCAAGGCCCGAGGCAATGCCAGCCTGACGCTGATCGCCCACCGCAACGTCAACATGAACGGCACCAGCATCAGCAACGCCGACGGCAAGTCGCTGAACGTCTCGATGCTGTCGAACTTCAACAACAGCGGCAACGGCTCCATCGCCCTGAACAACGCCACCATCAACACCAACGGCGGCAAGCTCACCCTCGGCAGCGCGGCCGACCCGGTCAATGGCTACGCCAGCACCAACGTCAGCAACGGCACGGGCGTGGCCATCAGCAACGGCACGCGGATCACCACCAACGGCGGCGACATCAGCCTCCGTGGCGCGACCTCGAGCACCCTGGCATCAGGCTCCAGCGCCACGGCGATAAACATCTCCGCCAGCACCCTGGATGCCGGTGGCGGCAATATCGACATCATTGCCCGCCAGGCCAGCACCAGCGGCACAGGCGATGCCTTCATCCTCACCGGCGGCAGCAACCTGCTCACCGATGGCGCAGGCTCGATCGCCATCAGCGCCGACAACCTCGGCGGCGGCAACGGCGCGCGGGTGTTCAGCACCAGCAACAACATCGCCGCCCGCGGCGCGGGGAATGTCACCCTCAGCGGCAATGCCGTTTCAGGTTTCGGCGTGCTCGTCTGCTCCACCGCCGCAGGCTCCACGCAGAATCTTTCGGTGGGCAGCGGTACGCTTACGGTCAAGGGCAGTAGCGCCAGCAACCGCGGCCTGTATGTGGCCGCCTCCGGCACCGGCGCGGTCAACCTGCGCGGCGACAACGGCGGGCGCATCGTGCTCGGTGGCGACAGCGGCGGCAGCTATGGCACCGCGCTCAACGTCACGGGCGCCAGCGCTTCGATCAACCTGACCAGCGCTGGCGACATCACCGTCGAAGGCAATACCACTGGCGGCGGCACCCCAGCCCTGGCGCTGATCGCGGCGGGCAACGGCAACGCCAACACACCGGGCTCACGCATCAACATCGCCAGCAGCGCCGGCGACGTGCGGCTCAGGGCCGACAACGCGGTGATCAACACCGGCTCCGGCTCGTTCCGTGCGCTCTACCTGGATGCGAGCGGCGACTACTCGAACATCCGCGTCAACAGCGCCAGCGGCAACCTGGTGCTGGAAGGCACCAGCGCCTCGGGGCGCGGCGTCGACATCGCGCCATCCGGCCGTGGCGCCGCCATCGACCTGGGCAGCGACAGCGGCGATGTGCTGATCAGCGGCACCAGCAGCAACAGCTGGGGCGGCTATGGCATCTTCCTCAACTCCACCGGCAGCTCGCGCGGCGTAGCCATCACCACAGGGACTGGCAACATCACCCTGCGTGGCGACTCGGTCGGCACCTCCGATGCTATCGCCCTGGGCGGCAGCGGCACCGCCTCGACCAACCGCATCAGTTCCAACGGCGGCAACATCCTGCTCGACGGCCACTTCCACTCGCCCAACAACGACGAACTGGACCACGGCATCGCCCTGCTCAGCGTTACCAACATCATCCAGACCACCGGCTCCGGCAATGTCAGCCTGGTCGGCCGCGCTACCGCCGCAGGTGATGCCATCGACTTCTACAGCAGCGGCATCAACCGCCTGAGCGTCGAGAACGGCACCCTCAGCCTCGACGGTAGCGCGGTCGCTGCCCATGGCATCAGCATGCTCACCGGACAGACTGACCTGCGCGCCACCGGAAGCGGCTCGATCAGCCTCCAGGGCTATTCGCAGCAGGCCAACGGCATTCACTTCTACCCCTCGAGCGCCAGCAGCTCGGTCACCATCGCCACCCAGGATGGCGCCATCAGCCTGAACGGGCGCAGCGACGGCGGCCCCAGCGGCAACGGCGTGTTCCTGCGTACCGGGCCCAATGGCGTGATGATCCAGTCGGCAGGTGGCGATATCAGCCTGAGCGGCACCGGCAGCAACGGCGCCACCGGCATCACCTTCAACGGCTCGGGCAGCGGTGCCAACAGCCTGATCGCCGCTGGCCACGGCAACCTGACCCTCACCGCCCGCAGCGACAGTGGCACGGCGCTGAACTTCGCCAGCGGCAGCAACCTGCTACAGGTCGACGACGGTGTGCTGCTGATCGATGCCGACAGCGACAGCGGCGCCTATATCGTCCACGGCAGTGACAGCACCACCCTCACCGCCAACGGCGGCGCGGTGGTGCAGCGCCTGGGCGGGCGGGTCAACGCCACGCTGCTCGAGCGCAGCAGCGCCGATGTACGGGGCTACCAGCAAAAACAGATGGCCAACGCCAACTGGAGCCAGGTGCTCTACCCTGACTACCGGCAAACGCCGTTGCAGCCGCAGCTCGACCAGATCCAGCTGGACCTGGCCCTGCTCGGCGACGACACGCTCGCGCAAGACTGAGGCCCGCCATGAACCAGACCCCGTTCGCGCTGGAACACTTCGAACAGCTCTGCTACACGCGCCAGCACGAGGAGGCGGCGCGCGAGCTGGTGCGCCTGCTGCTGATCATCGACCGCCACTACGGCAAGCTGTCCGGGGAGTTCAGGCTGTCGGTGTCGCCGGCAGTGCCCGAGGACGAACTCGAAGCCCACGTGCTGACGCGCCTGACCTGTGCGATCAGCGCGCTGTTCAGCGATCCGCAGTTCCAGATCAGCCCCGGTGGCTTCGACCAGCTGATCAACTTCCAGCGCTGGCTGTCGGCGCTGTTCGCCGCCAGCGCCTTCATCAAC